>WFLX010107324.1_pt1 | contig 12825 bp, 12 predicted proteins | sample 4967041 | NCBI WGS metagenome assembly WFLX01 (sample SAMN12857096, study PRJNA449069) | gut metagenome | isolation source: stool from male and female vole | host: Microtus ochrogaster | place: USA:Florida | collected 2017 | reverse complement strand
GTGAAAGAAGATATGGGCTTTACAATGATGGATAATCGAGTCGTTGGAACGGCTGTGTTTGATGAGTATCCTACCTATGACGAGTGGATCGGCTGGTTTGAAATGGACAAGCCTGCGAATATGAAGAAGCTTCAGGACTATCATTTTTCCCATCTTCCGGTCTGGGTTAATGGCAACGCCTACTTTAATGGCGCCAAAGCCTGCAAAAACGAAAACTCTAACCTTGTGAAAGACGAAAGCAATGTATATGTTGAGCTTGTGGAAGCGGATGGAAAGTACACCATAAAAACGAATGTGTATGATTTCCTAGAAACATTTCGATGTGAGATCATAAACAGTGACATTTTAGGTTGCGCGTTTGAGCCGGAAGAAAGATTTGAAAATCCGGACGGCTCCGGCATTATTTTTGATCAGGATTATCTGGGAGAGCATCGGGGCGTTTCCTGTCTTCCGGGTCCTTTTGCAGCGGCACCGCTTCCGTGATCTGCAGCATTACCCGCAACACGCAACGCTCCTCTCCCTCGCAGATTTCCTTGCCGATTTCGATATCGCCAAGATATTTGCGNGCCACATGACGGATACCGGTAAGACCGAAGCCGTGGCCTTCCCCNTCTTTTGAACTGCGGGGCAGGCCGCTTGTGGGATCCGGCTCCAGATTTCCTGTATAGGTGTTGGAGATTTCAATGATATANATATTTTTTCTGCGGTGGGAGGAGAGTGAAATGTGCGCTGTCTGNACAGATTCCTTCTGCTCCCGCTCCACCGCTTCGATGGCATTGGACAGAGCATTGTTTAAGATAATGCTCACGTCAAAAGAATTGACTGAATCAGTCATTGGATAGTGAAAATCGCAGGTAAAGACGATTCCTTTCTCTTCCATCTCCTTTTTTCTGCCGGAGAGGATCACATCTGTTACAGGGTTGCCGCTTGCGATATCTCCGGAAACATTCTGTATCTCTTTTCTCATGGTTCCGGCGTATTGTTCTGCGGCCTCGTACTCTCCGCTGTCGTAGAGCTGTTCCAGGGTCATGAGATGGTTTCCCATATCATGGCGTAAACCGCGCAGATCCCGGTAAAGCCGTTCCACTTCGCTGATATGACTTTGCAGATCTGCCATCTGTGCAGAAAAAATTTCCCGCTGCCTGTTCTCTTCCTGTTCTGTTTTCCATTGGCGAAATACATAAGTCGTTACAAGAATGACAGTGAAGGAGAGCACAGTAAACAACGAGAGGATAAGATTATGACTGCCGTAGAGATCAAAAGTGTCTTTTCCATTTGTATCCCGTTCATAAATGTAATTGTAATAACGGACCAAGCCGTAAGAAACCACCCCTAACAGGGAAGGTATGGAGAGCAGCAGAAATTCTTTACTGCTCATAGATTCGCGTACACGCCCGTAGGACCACAAAACACATCTGACAGCGCTATAGAAAAATATAAATGTTAAAAGGTCATATCCCAGAAATGCAGTAGAAACAGCTATTAAAAAATCAAGCAGATCGTTTATTATAATACCGGAAGAATCAATGATTCTGTAAATTTCACTATTAATATAGATAACAANGCGGTATGCNTGCCATCGCANACAGAAATAAGTGATAGCGAGGAAAAGCTTCTGGGCCAGGTATACCCTGTCGGTCAAATATGTCACGAAAAATATAGCTGCCGCACCCAAAACATACGCCAGCATGGGATTCTTCCATGGTATAAAATCAAAAAAAAGCATAAATGCCGCATAAACGCCGCCGGTCAGCCATGCTTTAGATTTGCGGTCCAGAAAAGGTCTTGTCCAGACCACACAGCAGTATGCGTCTATCAGGGCTTTGCAAATGCAGTCGATCAAAGTAATGATATTATGGTAGAATTCTGAATAGCCCATTATTTCTTCCTCTGCCGGTTGATATACTGCATATACTGCTGTACGAATCCGGAAAACTGTTTTTTGGACAAAAGCGCCGTGCCCTGCTCCAGCCAGACCGTGGTGGCATTGTATTTCTCCACATATTTCAGATTTACCAGATAAGCCCGGTGTGTGCGGTAAAANTCCGCNCCGGCCTGTTCGGAGAGATCTGTNANCTTNCCNTAATANTCNATATTGCCGTNTNTNGTATGNAGCATNANTTTGCGGTTAAANACTTCCGCGTAAATAATATCTGAAAGAAAAACTTTTGTGGAGAGGCTGCCCCGTTTTACCACAATTGCCGGTGATGTGTCTGATTGGTGAAGTTGAATGTCTGCTTCCACCCATAAGGACAACGCTTTATCCAGCACCTCCCACAGTTTCTTTTTTGAGATGGGTTTAACCAGGTAATGAAAGGCATCCACATCAAAGGCTTCGTAGACATATTCTGACATTGCTGTCACAAAAATAATTATGGTATCCTCATGGCGTCTGCGAAGTTCCCGTGCGATCTCCATCCCGTTTTTTCCGGACATCTGGATATCCAGAAAGAGAAGGTCTGACTTGGGATTTGTCAGAACCTCCTCCCCAGAGTCNCAGCAAATGATCCGGCAGGGGATATTTTGTCCGGAACAAAAACTTTCTATATTTTGCCGCAGAATATTCTGCAGTGTTTTGTCGTCATCACAGATCATGATGGTTATGGGTTTCACTTAAGNNTCCTGCCTTTCGGATANCANTTCCATCGGCTCCCGCCGCAGGCTTTTATTTATTTTACTCCAGGCGATTCCCGTGCCGGTCACAACGATCAACAGGGTGCAAAAAACTGCGGGGGAACCTGTCGCTGCCGAATCTTCCACTTCTATCTCATTTATCTCTTTTGCCGCTTTTACCGTATAAGTTTCGTCATAGTAGGTTTTTCCGGTATTTTCCACGGAAAACCTGTCGGACAGTTTAACACCTGTCATAGAGCCGATCACGCTTCCCAGCAAAACCAGCAGAACAAACCCGGACAGGATCGACCATCTGCACTGTGCTTTCTTCATTCCCAGAGAACGCTCAATGGCTGTGCGTTCCGCCTGTTTCGTGATAAACAGGTGGCTGAAGAAAAACAGCAGAAGCAGGGTCAGGATCAAGCCCGCCGCAAGCAGGCACAGAGAAAGCTTTTTCATATGATCAATGCCCGCTTTCAGCTGGGAATATCCCATATCGTAGAAGGTGATCTCCAGCTTGTCCGTACCGTATTCTGNCCAGCTCGCCAAAAAGGTATCAATACTTCCGTTAGGGATCTGGAAGGAGGAGGTTGAGTCTGTCATGGGTCCGCAGGCCAAAAGGTTTTGGCTGTCCCGCTCCTCAATGGATTCCATGGGCACGATCAGCTCATCCGCTCCCGGATCAAAGATACTGTCTGAACCGCTGAACGTNACATCATAGATACCTACCACAGTATATTCGGAGGTTTCAAACACTTCAAGGGGTTCGCCCGCCGTGTCGATCAGACCGCCATAAAAGTTGATGCTCCCGTCCAGCCAGAATTTTCTTCCCGCATTCACNCGGGTATCTGTGAGTAAGAGCTGTACCTTTACGGAATCACCGAGAGACAGTCCGTTATTCTCCATAAAGGTTTTGGGCGCCAGACATACTTTGCTGCCGGATGCGTACTCNTCTTCATTGATGTCACGGCCTTCACAGATATAAGCCTGCCCATTATAAAAGGGCATGAGCAGNCAGGTTTTGTTGGTTCCCGTGACCGGCTGACAATATTTCCAGACTAATTCCAGCTTTCCNAGATTCACAAGCCGTTTCCCGGCATCCGTCTCATAGAAGCCGTCGGTGACCTCAAAAATCTTCTGTCCGTCCTGAAAAGAGTTTTCTACCATGCTTCCGTCCGGCAGGCAAAGACCCGATTCCAGAGAGTCGGGTATGTATTCCAGACCGATATACACCTCGTTTTTTGATTTCATCAGTTCATCGTAGGCCCTCCCATGTATGTATAGACCGTGGCCTAAGACAGCGNCATAAGTTTTGTCCTTATACAGCATCTCGGGGTTCGGATTCCTGTGATNACAAAAGTAATCTACAGCGCCTTCTAACCGTTCGTCTCCGCCGATTACCTTCGTAATCTTAATCTGTACTGATTCATCGGGCATACAGTCTTCCAACGGTGAAAATTCCGCGATGAGTTCCCATGCGATCGCATTGGGATTTAGACTGTTATTATACATCAGATACTCCGGCACATAAGAGACATAAAATGCCCTTTGCTCCGGGTCTGCNAGATATTCCGCATCAGGAAACAGCATATCCTCAGGGGTATAGTAAGAACTGTACTGTGCATTTTTTCTCACATCATAGTCCCTGGTCTCCGCGTTCCACAGCAGGCTCTGCTCAAAGGAATCCGGAATCTGCCGCACCGTTCCNATGGTCAAAAAACGGTTCTCATACTGTGCCATGGTACGGTTTCCTGTCAGCCAGATACAGGTGCCGAGTGCCAAAAGAAGTGCCGCGAAGATCATTAAGATGAGAAAGAGCGCTGTCCGCACAGGCGTGCGCATCATCTGCTTTAAGCTGTTTTTCATCCGCGCACCACCTCCAATGCACCGTCCAACATGCCATAGACCACNTCCGCCGCCTCGGCCACTTTTTCATTGTGGGTGACCACGATCACCGCATAGTTTTCCTCATGGGCCAGTTTGCAGAGCAGTTCCACGATCACACTCTCATTCTGGCTGTCCAGATTTCCGGTAGGCTCGTCGGCAAGGAGGATCTGTCCGCCGGAAGCCATGGCTCTGGCGATAGCGACTCTCTGCTGTTCCCCACCGCTGATCATATTAGGCATCTTTCCGTACAGGCTGTCGGGCAGTCCCACTTTGGCAAGGAACTCCTGAGCACGGGTTTTTGCCTCTTTCTGAGAAATATGTTTCAGCTGCATAGGAAACATCACATTTTCCAGCACCGTCAGGAGCGGAAAGAGATGAAACGCCTGATAAATCACAGAAGCCTGATTCATCCGGTAGGCATCCCGGTCAATCTCGCGAATATCCTTACCGTCTATATACAGGTTACCCTCTGTGGGTATGTCAAGTCCTGCCAAAAGGGAAAGAAAAGTACTTTTTCCACTGCCGGATTTGCCTGTGATCGCATACACTCTGCCCTGTTCAAAGGAACAGCTTACTTCCGTGAGCGCCTTGGTTTTCTGATATTTAGACTGATAAATATATCCTACCTTTTCTGCTTCAATGATCCTGCCCATAGTTTCCTCCCTGTCTATTCCCGCGAGATACTTGATTATTGTGTTGACAGCAGATACACCACACTGCCCCTGCTCATCCGTCCGCAGGCTGCTGCCGCTCCGATCACGTATGCCGCAAGGAGCACACCGTTTACGACAGCCATCGTAGCAAGGGAAGGGGAAATCAGCATGATCACCGCATCCCCTGTCAGATTTCCGATCAGGACCAGTATCATCTGTTCTGATAAAAACAACATGGAACCTTTTATTTTTTTGACTCCCTGCAGCCGCAGCAGGGCAAATTCGTCCTTTCTGCTGTTGCCGGAGAGATAGCTCACCACATAACCGATCAACAGGACAAGGATACATACCGCCGGGAAAAAGGACTGCATCAATTCGATGGTATGTCTTAAGTCAGTGGCACTGGCAATGAAACTGGCGTCCCTGACTGTGAGTGCGCGTCCTGAATAGGAATTCATCGCTTCCGCCGACATCTCCATCAGCCCGATTTCCTGCATGTCCGCTTTGAAAGCATTCAGATTCAGCGGATCCTTTATATGAAAGGTGACCGTATCTGCGAAAAAAGTAAGGCCAAACTGTTCGAAAAGATTCCGCGCCGCCTTTGCGGGTATGAGCACATCTGTGGCTATTGCATTGGTCTTGCCTGCAATATTTTCCATGGTTCCCACGATAGTAAACTCTGTCGTCCCTCCCATAGGATGTATTTCTATTTTGTTATATTCGCTGGCCGGATCATAATAATAGCATTTCAGGGTAATCCGATCTCCAATCGCCCAGCCGCGTTTTTTCAGTACATTCTCGTTGACAATGCATTCCATTCTGTCTGAGGAAAGCAGCTCGTCCACACTCTGCGCATCCATGCTTATCATGTCGTCAGTCAGTTCCCCTGCTGCTTCCGTCTTGTTTGCGCCGACCACATACAGGTTCAGGTATTTGGAGTATTCAGCCTCCTTAAAATCGCCCTCGCCTGCCATCATGACGGTCATGTAGGACAAATCTTTCACATGGGCGGACTGCTGTAAGCTGTCCAGAATTCGTTCCGAAATAAATAACCCGTTTCCCAGGGAGCCGTTCAGATTGGTGATCTGACAGTAAATGGGGACATTCTGCGCCAGGTCGGCAAGCTGTTTCTGATAGCTGACGATACTCCCAAAATACAGGTTCAGAAGGAGCACAAGCATAACGCTGATCCCTATCGTGATCAGATTGGCGGTCTTTCTTCTTTTCAGGCTGCAGGACAGATATGGCAACATTCCGTTTTCCTCCCCGGCAATACTTATACGTCAACTCTAGCATAGGGTCAGGAGTTTCGCAATGAACTGTTAAATATTGCATACAAAAATGTTGCAAAAGGCCGTTTTTTTGTTGTGAGAGAAATGAGAAGTTTACTGCGTTGTTGGTATTTTTTTAAAATATATGGTACACTGAAAAGGCATAGCTGATTTGGAAATATAGCTGATCTTATATATGAGGAAATGAGTAGAAAACGGAGACTGATTATGGAAGACGGAAAAGTGATCTTAAAAAGGGTATTCGTGGACGATACCGCAGAGACTGAAAAAGGAGAGAAGGAAAAAGCACAAGACTTGCAGCCGACGCTTGCTGATGATATCAATATGCTGGTGACCAGTATGATTCACAAGGAGGATGGAAGTACTTTTGCACGGGTTTCCTTTCTGAGAGAAGAGAACTGGGCGGAAGGGATCGTGCCGGGCGGTAAGATTGAGAAATCGGAGGGNTTCAGCGAGGAGGAGATTGAAAAGCTGGAAGCTTATCTGGCAGGTGAGGAGGAAATGATTTTGCAACAGGCAAAGGGGGTCAATCCCCTCAGAAATCTGTTTGATATGTAGTTGGAGGTACTTATGATATTTGGAGATTTTTCGGCGTGGACGATACAGAATCTTATTCTGCGGGTGATAGTGTCTATGCTGCTTGGCGGCGTGATCGGCTTAGACCGCGGGATGAAGCACCGCGGCGCGGGTACGAAGACCATCACCGTGGTCTGTCTTGCCTCCACGCTTGTCATGCTGACGGAGCAGTATATCCAGATCAATTTTCCGGGGCTTGCGAACATGAACCGGCTGGCTGCGCAGGTCATCAGCGGCGTGGGTTTCATCGGTGTGGGTACCATCATCATATCGAAGCACCGGGTCAGGGGACTTACCACAGCGGCCACGCTTTGGGCCAGCGCCTGCGTGGGCCTTGCGGTTGGAATCGGGTTTCTTGAGGGCGGCGTACTGATCACGGCCGTGATGCTCNTCTCCCTGCANGTGCTNCCGTTTGTGGAGCGGTTTGCCACCAGACATTCCCGTTACTGCAATGTGTTTCTCGATCTGGAAAAAAGTCAGGATCTTCACGCGGTCATTCAGGATCTCAAGCAGGCAGGGATTACCATAGACTCCATGAATATGAGCGAGAACAGGAGTGCCGGAGAAGATATTTCCGTGCATCTGGTGCTCTATGTAAAGAAGTCGATGGAACGAACCGAAATATACGATATTTTAACAAAATCAAACAAGGTCACATCTGTGGATTTCCTGTGACACATTTTTTATTCCAGTAAAAGCCCAACGGGGCAGTGATCCGACCCCAGCACATCCTGATAGATCAGGGCGTCCTTCAGCCTGCTCTGCAAAGCACCNGACACCACAAAGTAGTCGATGCGCCAGCCTATGTTCTTGGATCTGGCGCTGAAACGATAGGACCACCAGGAATAGACGTTTTCCAGATCAGGGTAAAAATGGCGGAAGGTGTCGATAAAACCGGCCTCCATGAGAGCCGTAAACCGCCCGCGCTCCTCATCCGTGAAACCGGGATTTTTGTGGTTTGACTTGGGATTNTTTAAATCGATTTCTTTGTGAGCTACGTTTAAATCTCCGCAGAAGATCACCGGCTTTTTCTCCTCCAGCTTTTTCAGATAGGCGAGAAAATCCGCCTCCCACTCCATGCGGTAGGGAAGCCTTGCCAGACCGTCCTTGGAGTTGGGGGTGTAGACGGTGATAAAGTAATAATCCGCATATTCCAGCGTGATAACCCGTCCCTCGTGATCGTGCTCNTCAATGCCGATGCCGTACGCTGCGGAGAGAGGCTCTTCCTTTGTGAAGACTGCTGTTCCTGAATAACCCTTTTTCTCGGCATAATTCCAGTACTGATAATAGCCCGGCAGGTCAAGGTCGATCTGNCCCTCCTGAAGCTTTGTCTCCTGAACGCAGAAGATGTCCGCATCCTGCTCCTTCAAAAATTCCAGAAAACCTTTTCCGACACAGGCCCGCAGACCGTTCACATTCCAAGATATCATTTTTTTCATAGTGTATTCTCCTTCTCCTTTGTATTTATTCGTAAAATGTGTGTATCAGATCCGTTACAATCTCCTCCGACAACTCGTACATTCCGTCAAGCTTTTCCTCATAATTTTCCTGTGTCAGACGTCCTTCGCCCGCTGCCAGCTTTTCATAGATGCGGCGGTTGATGTCTTTGGAAAAATGGATTATGTCCATGTAGTTGTCCAGATTTGTGATCACTTCTCTATCATCCTGATAAAAGTAGATNTCTGCGTTTTCACAGGCAAAGAGCGCTTCGATTGCCCGCTTTTCGTTGTAGAGCACGGCATCCCGCTCCCCGGTGCGGTATGCGTTGTCCCACCAGAGCATGGAGTAAGGGGANAAGAAAAATTTGAAGGTAGTTTCCGGATGCGCCTNTGCCATCGAAGTGAGGAGAGCGATATTTTCTGTCAAAGTCTCCTCGTTTATATTTTCCGGNTGCATNTTTGCAACAGNGGGTTTTCTTGCATACATGCCCGTGGCCAAATCTGCGCTGAAATACTTCCATTGCGCCCAGTTATATGAGTTGCCTTCGTCGTAGTCTTTCATCAGAGAAAATGCCAGCATATAAGGAAGTTTCTCCATCAACACGTCCTTATTCAGGACATACTGATAATCGTTCCATGGATTGTTGTCATAGAGATACATGGGACAACCTGTAGAAACATAGGTTGGTTCTGTGCTTGCAGACAGGGAAGAGGGATCAATGTTGTAGAACACATAGCGCAGTTCATGACTTTCATAGGCACTGTCCAGAAGATACTTAAGATCCGCGGTCGCGCCGTAGGAACGGATAGCCTTGATCGTCGTGCAGGAAAAGCCCTCATCAAACCAGTGATTGTTATAGTTTTCACAGACTGATGAGCCTACGATCAGCGCATTGTAGTCGAAGTTGCGCAGGGTGCCGATACACTGGTATTCNTTGTCTGTCAGCACCGCTTTGAGTTCGGGCAGAGGCTTATGGTAGTGATAAAACGGGTCAAAGAGAACCACCGCTGTGATCACCACCGCGAGAAGAAGGAGCGTCCGTATGCAAAATTGTTTGAGAAATCTTTGATTCGCGTCCATGTTTGGTCCTTTCTTAAAAATTGAAGTAAAGGAAGGTGCTCACCTGTGAGAGGGAGACGATGCACCACACAAGAAGGATGCATACGCCCCAGCACCTTGCGGAGGTCAGATTCTGATAAGTGGCGCGCTCGTAGGCATTTTTGTGAAACACCAGAAAAAATGCCAGAATAAACAATAAAAACATCAGAATCAGGGAGAGATATGGCGCAAGAGCCGGCGCTATCATATCAACCGCCTGCCTGAGAATATAAAATTCCGAGATAGAAAGCTGGCCAGCCACCTCGAAGAGCTTCCCTGTAAAACGTCCGCCGAAAAGATTTTTGAATAGCTGCACTGCGGCCAACATGCTGGTGCTTCGGAAAAAGAAGAGCGACAGGTTAAAGAGCGTAAAGGTGAAGATCCACCCNAGCCAAGGAGGGATGTGAAAGCGGGAAGGCCGCTTTTCCTCTCTTCCCTGAATGCCGACAATCCCCAGATTATCCCAGACCACAAGGAGTCCCTGCATTGCGCCCCACGCCACNTAGGTCCAGGCNGCACCNTGCCACAGGCCGCTTAAGAGGAAGACNACAAAGGTATTGAAGAGCATCCTTGCTCTGCCCTTTCTGCTGCCGCCAAGCGGAATGTAGACATAGGTAATGAAGAAACGGGACAGGGTGATGTGCCATCGCTGCCAAAATTCCTTGATGCTGCATGCCCTGTAGGGGGAATCAAAGTTTAGGGGAAGTTCAATATTGAACATTCTGCCAAGACCGATCGCCATATCGGAGTATCCGCTGAAATCAAAGTATAACTCAAAGGTGTAGGCGAGGATCACAAAGATAGTAGAGACGGAATCAAGTGAAAATGTCTGCGCAAAACCGTAGTTCGCCATCAGGCCGAAGGTGTCCGCCAAAAGTACCTTTTTTGAAAGCCCCAATACGAAGAGGTAGAGGCCTCTCGCGAAAGATGCGCTGTCAAATGTGCGCCTTGNGGTATCTTCAAACTGCGGGATCAGCTCCTTGTAGAGAACGATAGGCCCGGCAATCAGCTGAGGGAAAAAGGTCACGAAGGTCAGATAATTTATGAAATCATAGTGTTCACACCTGCCGAGCGCCCGGTCNATGATGAAGGAGAGCTGCTGGAAGGTNAAAAAGCTGATGCCAAGCGGCAGCAGGATGTGTTTTAAGGTAAAGTCCGTACCAAACACCAGATTAATATTTTCAATAAAGAAGTCATAGTATTTGAAATAGAATAAGATGCCTAAATTCAGGGCAATTCCTGTCAGAAGGCCGATGCGGCTCACAATTTTTCCCTGTGCCGTGCTGTTGTCATTTTCGCCATGGGAGTCTATAGAGTGATGTTTTGCCTGTATGCGTGACAGTACACCGCTTAGCAGATAGTTCAAGCAGATGCTGCACAGAATGATCGCCAGATAACGGACATTAAAGTAAGCGTAAAACCACAGGGACATACCCGCCAGAAAAAGGCTTGCCAGACGGTATTGTCCAAGACGGTTGATCCCGTACCAGCCAAGCAGCGTAAGCGGCAAAAANATGAAGATAAAAAGGTAGGAATTGAATAACATAAATTCTCCCGGTACATATTTTTCAAAATTAAGTAAAAAATAACAGTATAAAAAAGCTACGAATATTATTTCCTATATTTTGCTATAGTATATCAAATACTGTTGCAGCTTACAAATAAAATTGAGAAATGGAGAGCAATATGCGTAAGATTATAATGGTCACAGCGATATGCAGTCTGCTTGCCCTGACGGGCTGTGGAGAGGAACTGCCGGAAGAAGATCTGGTTCATCAGAAAGAGCCTTATGGGGCGGAGCGGGTTGCGGAGGATCTGCAGGCCAGCAATTTTCCTTTTTTTCAGGGAAAGGAATATCAGGGTGAAGAGAGGTTTTATACACTGCCGGAATTGAAGGATAAGGTGCAAAATCTTCTGGGCGATGCGTATTGGCCTCAGGTCAGTCTGTCTGCCGAAGAACTGGAAAGCCTTACCGGAATTGAGTCTGATATGTATGTGGATTTTTTGGCGGAACGGCAGGTTCTGGATGCTCATATCGACACGCTGATCGTCATTCACGCAAAGGAAGATTATGTGGGCGAGATCGAGCAGGGAATCGAAGCTTATCGAAGCGGAATCATTGAGGCAAACAAAAACCATCCCCAAAATCTGGGCAAAGCACAGGCCTCCCGCATGGAGACTATTGACGATTACGTCTGCTTCGTGCAGCTTGGGGCGGACACCACACCTTATGCGGACAGAGGAACGGAGGCAGTGGAAGCGCATTGTCTGGAGGAGAACGAGCGGGCGCTGTATGTGCTGGAACAGGCAATATTGCAGTAATATCGGCATCTTTTTTCTACCCTCCGTGTGGCCTGAAATAACAGGCAGGGTTGTTTTCACTTGATAACTTTTTGAAACGACGCTTTCAGGCGGCGATTTCCTATTTGACAAATAAGTAACTAGTTACTATAATAAAAGTAATAAATCATATTTGGAAAAAGGAAAATCAGATGTTTAAGGATTTGATGAGACGGTTTTCCGACACTACGGAAAATCAAAGAAAAGCGATATTCAATAATCTGTTTATTGCCGGAAATAAGCTGCAGACTATTTTTGATAATAACATTCCACAGGTATCATTAAAACAATTCATGCTGCTTTCCATAGTGCGGCAGTCTAAAGAGCCGTTGACCTTTACGCAGTTAGGAAATATATTGGGCTGCTCCAGACAAAATATTAAGAAACTGGCGGAGATTCTGGAAAAAAAGGGCTTTATTATCATTCANCAAAGTCCACACGATACAAGGGCTATGTGCATCTCTCCTACGGAAAAAGTAAATGATTATTTTGAAAATGACTTTTTAAAATATCAGGAAGAACTGAAATATCTTTTTGAAGTTTATACGGACGAGGAGATTGAAACATTTTTTATTCTTTTATCAAAGCTGTACGCAGGTATTGAAAATCTGGAGAAGAAAATTGTCAATGAATCAATTCAGTGATATCAGGTATCAGACATTGCAACGATAAAAAAGGAGGTTTGAGCAGATGAAAACAGTAGTCATTTACAATTCACAGACAGGCTTTACAAAACAGTATGCCGAATGGATTGCAGAGGCGGCGGGCGCCGACTGTCTTCCGTTATCAAAAGCGAAGAAGAAAAATCTGACAGCTTACGAAGCGATTATTTTCGGGAGCTGGGTATGCGCGGGCACCATCAAAAATCTGAGTTGGTTTAAGAAGAACATAGATACATGGGCGGGCAAAAAGCTGATCGTGTTTTG
>WFLX010296949.1_pt1 | contig 12827 bp, 9 predicted proteins | sample 4967041 | NCBI WGS metagenome assembly WFLX01 (sample SAMN12857096, study PRJNA449069) | gut metagenome | isolation source: stool from male and female vole | host: Microtus ochrogaster | place: USA:Florida | collected 2017 | reverse complement strand
TTCTACGAAGGCTTGGAGTTCTTTCTTATCTATCATATTTGTAAATTTTTTTGTTTGCTTATACTTATAGAACAAAATATTTAGTAATTTTGCAAACTGAAAAATGGAATAAGGGCTTTAAGGGCTTTAAAGGCTTTAAGGGATTTAAGGGCTTTTAAGGGCTTTAAGGGCTTTAGGGGCTTTAGGGGCTTTAACGGCATTAATGTTATTAGAAGAAAAATGACGAGGAATACGAAGTCGATAGTGTTGGCCGGTGTGGCTGTGTTGAGTTGGTCGACAGTTGCTACGGCGTTTAAAATTGCGTTGCGGAGTCTGTCGGTATTTGATATGCTGTTGGTGTCCACAGTGACGGCGATGGTGATCTTTGGAGTCATGATGACCGTAGAGAAGAAATGGGGAAGCCTTCGGGAATTGCCTTGGAAAGCAGCTTGGGGCTCTCTTGGTCTTGGAGTGCTGAATCCTGTGCTTTATTACTTGGTGCTTTTCAAAGCTTATGATATGCTTCCGGCACAAGTGGCGCAACCGGTGAATTATGCTTGGCCGATTTTCCTGCTCATTATGCTTGCTGTCTTCAACCATGAGGCGATTCCCGGTCGAAAGTATATCGGTATGGCAATTTCTGTAGCAGGTGTGGCTTGCATTTCGCTTGGAGGTGGAGGTATTGAAGGGGGAGTGTCGGTCGGTGGTGTGCTGATGGCTTTGCTGAGTGCGGTGCTTTGGGCCTCGTATTGGATGCTTAATAATAGGATCGCTGCCAAGCTGGACACTACAGTTTCGTTATTCTTGGGATTTTTTGCAGGGAGTGTGGTGCTGTTGCTTGCAGGATGTTTAGTGGGGATTGACGTTGATTCTATGGATGGACTTCTTTCAGGGATATATATAGGATGTTTTGAGATGGGGATACCGTTCCTGACTTTTGGCATGGCATTGAAACTGACTCAGAATCCGGCGCTGGTCAATCAGATGTGCTATCTTTCTCCGTTCTTATCGCTGTTCTTGATAGCGATGGTGCTTGGAGAGACTATTGCTCCGGCTACATACGTCGGGCTCTTGCTGATAGTCGGAGGATTGATTTATAATCAATATTTTGTGAAATCGCAAAAGACTTGACAATTGAAAAGTGGAATCTGATTTGGGGTTGTCGGAAGGGGTGAAAATCGGTTGGAAAGAGGGGGATAATTTGTCGTGACGCTTATTGTAATGAATTTTGCGCCTGTTGTTTTGATGATTATTGCAAAATTTGCACTCGAAAAGGAGTGGAAATAAAAATAACATCAAAATAACGATTTTTTAATTATGTGTAAAATCTTCAACAAAGCGATTCTCTTTGGGTTTTTGGCACTCTGTGGATGTAGCCAAAATCAAGATTCACCTCAACCACCGGAGGGGGTAGAAACTCAAGCGGTCAACATCTCGCTGACCCGAGCAGTGCAGGATGAATTCATTGCAGCAGGAGTAGACAACTACACAATCTACATCTACCGCAATACCAAAGCAGACAAGACTCTCTACAGCGAGCAGCAAGTGAGCGCATCACAGACCTCCGTCACCATCAACTTCTCTTTAGGAGACAATTTCAAAATTTTTGCAGTAGCCAATGTCGCGTCAGTGACAGGGAAAGAGGATTTTGAGACAATGGAGCTCCATCTCAATCCTCAGTCGGAATCTCAGGTATGGATGTCCGAAGTCTCTTCATTCACTTCTGACAAGTCGGTCACGAGTCTGGAGGTGTCTCTTCAGCGTCTCGTAGCCAGGGTTGAGTTCGCACCTGCGGAGAGCGAACAGGAACTTTCGGAGCAGCTTCTTTTTGATACTCTGAACTTAACTTTTTCCAACACAGCTGATACCTACAAAGTATGCGATGGAACTATCACTACCAAGGATCAAGAGTTGGTAGTGAATGGCACCACGGGGTATAAAGGGGGCTTCTATACATTTACAACAATATCTTCGGATAGCAACTCGATGCTTGAGATCACGTATCTTAAGGGAGGTGCTATAGTCAATAAATCAGCCGGGATGCTTGAAACAGGAGTGAAGTATGCCGCTAATAACCGTTATAATATGTCGGTGCCTGTATTGGCTAATGACTATGTAGAAACACCCTGGACACGATCCGGAAACTTGGCCAACCAATCATTTACAATCGACGTAACATCACTATAAACCGACAGTCATGAAAAAATTACTCAAGATAACCCTTGCGGGCGCATTGGCTGTCGTAGCCATGGCGTCATGCTCACATGAAGAGGCATACAATACCCATGTCATAAGAGATTTCACCATGACCCTCGATGGAGAACCCTGGAACATCTATTATAATACAAAAAACATGCCTCTCTTCATTTACTATGAGGATGGATCTTTTTTGCAAATTATTCGACAAGCTACCGATTCTCGCTCGATGAAGGTGTTTACCGCATCTTCGCAACCAACGAGTCGGACAACATCACTCCTCCCACTAATCTTAACGATCAGATAATCAATCAAGATCCTGAAGGGAAGCTGACATTTGCAATCTCAGATCCGGTGGTCTACAAACCGGGAGATCCTCTCAGACTTGCGTTGAAGACCCGTACAGGCAAACTGCGTCTCCGCTCCATGGACGTGAAGCCTGACAAGAGCTATGCGTTGGTCAGAGCCAGAATCACGACTCCTATAAGCTCATACAGTGTAGCCGATGCAGCCCCGATAGTAGGGGAACAAACTTCTTATGAATATGTAAAAGAAGCATCCGGAGGCATTGGCTACAGTCAAGAAGTCAATTTGATAGGAAGCGAGACAGAGAAAATCAAAGTCACCATCGAATATTTGGACAATGACTCTACGGTGCTTAATTCAAAGGAATTTGATGAGACCTTTACCGTGCTCCCAAATCAGCAGACCGATGTGGAGTTTATGCTCAATGATGCTGAAGCTCCTGTGATAGTAGACTATAAAGTGACAATCGGGCAGCTTAATTGGCGCGAAAACGATATCTTCCCGAGTGTGAAACTTAGTGTTCCCGAAGGCTATCGCTACGTAGACCCGTCAGAAAATCTCGGCGATGTCTTCAAAGAGATGATGGCAGATGCAAGCCTCGACAAGATTCAGATATTCCTTAAGGCGAACACAGACTATACTATAGCCGACAAAGTGCTTGAAGGATGTGTCAAGCCCTTCATCATCAAGGGACAGACACCTAATTATGGACAGAAAGAGGCTACGGTAACGTTCCATAATATCAGCATGAACGGTAATATTGACTTCATCCGCTTTGAAAACATAGAGATGAAGCCGGCTAAAGACCGTATCTTCAACCTTAGATCAGAAGAATTCCATGTCGGTGAGATTTCTTTCAAAAACTGCATAATTAACAACTGGAGCGGTACAATCTGGACATCTAACGTGTCGAAAGACAACGTGCAGATAGTAGATATCGTCAAGATGGACGGCTGCCAACTGATCAACCTCACCACTTCCAATCCTCTTTGGAATGTCTCCACCCGCAAGGTTGCACCTATCAACAATTGGGAATTCACCAACACCCTCTTCCATGGAAGAAACTTCGGCACCAAGACAGCCATCCTTGGAGGCTTGTCAAAGACCACCTGTGACATCACAGTTCTCGTAGACGGATGTACCTTCATTGATGCGCGAGGCACTGACTGCATCTTCTTTGACATTGACGGTGCTTCTGCAAAATCTACTTCAGTGACTGTACGCAATAGCACGGTTGCCGGTGTCAAGAGTGGAGTTGGCACATGGTTCCAGTTAGGCACCACTACTTCCGTAAGCAGCACCGGCAACACAAGAGCCAAGGGCTACGAAATGAAGGCATGGGGTGTCGACACACCATCGGAAGGATCCCAGACCTACGAAGAAATCCTCTCACAACTCAACTTGTAATCTAAATCTTCATGAAACCAATAAAGAACATATTATCAGTCATCCTGATGCTTGCCGCTGTCTTTACAGCGGCGGCACAGGGCACTTCGACCGTCACCGGTACAGTGCTTGACAAAGACGGGGCCGTGATCGGCGCAACCGTGATAGTTAAAAATACGAAAATAGGCACGGCTACCGATTTTGACGGTAACTTCAAGCTTGAAGGCGTCAATGCAAAAGACGGCGTGCTTGTAGTCTCATACGTAGGATATAAGACCCAGGAAGTTCCCCTCAAAGGAAGGACGGAGGGCATCGAGGTAATGATGTCCGAAGACTCNAACATGCTCGATGAGATGGTCGTTATCGGCTATGGTGTGCAGAAAAGAGGAAACCTTACCGGTGCAATGTCTTCAGTAGAAGCAAAGGCCATAGAGCGCATCCCGGTGACCAACGTCGGCGAGGCAATCGTAGGCCGTATGCCAGGTGTACAGGTGACAACCCCCGACGGCTCCCCGGACGCAGAGGTAAGTGTAAGAATACGTGGTGGCGGCTCTATCACCCAGAGCAACGAACCTCTCGTGCTTATCGATGGTTTTGAAGGTTCGCTCAACGATATTCCTGCCACTGATGTAGACAATATCCAGGTGCTCAAGGATGCNGCCTCAACTGCAATCTACGGTGCACGNGGTGCCAACGGTGTAGTGCTNGTCACTACAAAGCATCCCAGTCAGGGCCGAGCTGTAGTCAATCTCAATGCNTACGTGCAGACCAAGGAGCTCTCCAACAAGATCGATGTGCTTGACCCGTATTNCTTCATCCGCGCCAACTACGAGCGTATCAGACCNAAGGGNGTAGCNACAGGCTATACAAATACCTTCGGCCAGCCNTACGAATGGTATATCTATGAAGGCTATAAGGGCAACGACTGGCAAGATAAGATCTTCGGCACCCACCCTGTGAGCTGGGCAACAGACGCCTCGATCACCGGCGGCAACGACATGGCAAAATACAAACTGAGCTTCATGCATCAGGACCAGCCTTCAGTGATGCCCGACAACGGTCTCACCCAGAACAACCTCAATGCCAACCTCAACCTTAAGCTCTTCAGCTTCCTGAGCACAGAATTCCGTCTGCGCTATCTTAACAAGACACTTACAGGCCGCGGCACTGAAGGTGTAGGTCTTCTCTCATCACTCCAGGAGCAGCCNACCAANGGCCTCCAGGACTTCACTACNGCTCCTGAAAACAACGAACTCGTAGATGAGGATTCCCTCGTGGACTTCTACCACTACGATCCNCTTGAGAACAACCGCCGCTACTACCGCAACCGCTATTCATGGATGCTCAATACAGGCGGCTCCTTGACATGGACCATAGCCAANGGNCTNACACTTCGCAACGAATTCACATGGGAGAAATTCTATCANGACGACCGTCAGTTTAATGGCTCAAACTCCAACAGCACCTCAAAGACCTACGGCCCGAACCTCACGGAACAGGAAGACCACCGCACGAAGTGGCAGATCACCAATACGCTCAACTACAACTTCGACATCAACGAAGACAATGAGTTCCAGATCATGCTCGGCCAGGAAATGAAGCACNAGAGCACCCACTNCACCAGNGTATCTATNGCACGCTTCCCTGAAAACATCACAGCAGACAAGGCATTCGACAACTTTGCCCTNGGAACCCCGCTCAACAATCCTACTTCCGGGTCACCCTCCGCAGTAAGAATCTCNTCATTCTTCGGACGTGTCAACTANAGCTTCGCCGACCGCTACCTNGCAACNCTGACANTGCGTGCCGACGGNAGCTCCAAGTTCTCACGCGGCAACCGCTGGGGCTTCTTCCCTGCAGCAGCAGTGGCATGGAGAATGTCGAATGAGAAATTCCTTCAGGATGTCACCTGGCTTTCCAACCTCAAGCTCCGTCTATCTTACGGACACGCGGGTAACGACCGTATCGACTCCGACCTCTTCCTGAAGCTTTATAAGGTAGGCGACACTTCCAAGTCACCGGGCTGGGGCGAACAGCAGACTTACTTCTACGACTTCAACCTCAGATATCCTATCAACCCGAAGGTGAAATGGGAGACAACAATCACCCGAAACATCGGTCTTGACTTCGGTATGTTNAACGAGCGCCTGAACGGTACACTCGAGTTCTACTGGAACACCACCAAAGACCTTCTTCTCGCCACCCAGATTCCGGGCGACACCGGCTTCACCAACATGATGACCAACATCGGCCAGACCTCAAACAAGGGTATCGAGCTCAACCTGAACGCTTACATCATCGAACGTCCTGACTTCACCTTGGGATTGAACTTCAACATCGGCTTCAACAAAGGCAAGATCGACAAGCTCGCAGGCAACGAACAGTCATTCTACGCTGCGGCAGGCAATGTAGATATTAACTCCGANGTATATTGGTATAACGTAGGCCAGACNATGGGCACAATCATGGGCTATATCAACGATGGCTTCTACCGTGTGGAAGACTTCACCTATGATGAAGTGGCACGCACATACACATTGAAGCCGGGCATCGTAGACTGCTCGCTTCTCACCGGCGATCTCAGCCCGGGCTACCCGAAATTCAAGAAAGTGAACGAAGATCCCAACGATCCTAACCGTTACGTGCTTACCGCCGACGACCGCAAGATCATCGGTAAGACCACTCCTAAGACATCAGGCGGTTTCGGCGTCAACGCCACCTGGAAGGGCTTCGACCTTAACGCCTTCTTCAACTTTATGCTTGACTTCGATGTGATCAACCTCAACAAGATCAACCTCGCCATGGCATCGGGCAACAATAGCCTCCACCGCAACTTCTCGAAAGAATTCTCCAACATGTATTATCGCTTCGACGAGATGGGCAACGATATGTTTTATGATCCTGAGAAGTGGGGAGAGATGAATAAGAACGCCACAATTTGGAACCCCCGCAACATCACCAAGAGCTACATCTCAACCTACGGTGTCGAAGACGGCTCCTTCATGCGTCTGCAAACCCTGACTCTCGGCTACTCACTTCCGAAGTCAGTGCTGAAGGCACTTGGAATGTCGAAGTTCAGAATCTATGCCACCGGCTACAATCTTTTCACCATCACTAAATACAGCGGATATGATCCGGAGGTGAACATCGGCCAGGGCCTGACTCCAAACATTGACTACAATCTCTATCCGCGTAGCCGCACATACACTTTCGGAATGCAGCTAACGTTTTAATCCTCAAAACTACCTATCAGATGAAAAATCGATTTATAAACAAAATATCTGTGGCTGTGCTTCTCGCAAGCACCGGGCTGACCTTCACGTCATGTGATGATTATCTCGACACAAATCCGAACTCTTCCTTCACGGCCGATGAGATATTCTCCGACCAGACGGAAACCAAGGCTATGCTCGCCTCCATCTATTCAAAGCTAACGAGCGGAAACCTCTATGGCTTGGCACTGCCGTATACCTTCAATACCAACACAGATGTGGAAATGAAATCAAACGGCAACCAGATTTCCACCTCGGGCAACGGCGACGAAGTGAACTGCTTCGACGTGCGCTCAATATGGGGATCGCTCAGGAGCACATGGAATGACGCCTACCAAGCCATCAACTATTGCAACGACTTTATAGAAAATATGGAGGGGTCGCCTCTTTTCAGCCGCGAGGTTGGTGAAGATGGACCCACAGAGGCTCAGCAGATGTATGGAGAGGTGAAATGTATACGCGCGCTCCTCTATTTCGATCTTATCCGCACATGGGGCGACGTAGTATTCCGCACAAAGCCTACCGAGGCTTCTGAGTCGCTTTACAATGAAGGGGTGACAGATCGCAACGACATCTACACCAACCTTATTGAAGACCTCCGTGGGGTGGAACACTACATGAAGTATGCATCCCAGATGCAAGAAGGAGTGGAGCGTGCATCACGCGAATATTGCCAGGCACTCATCGGGCAGCTTGCACTCTACCGCGGTGGTTATTCACTGCGTCCCGAAGGAACAACAGGCAAAATGAAGCGTGCAGACGACTATCTTGACTACTATCAGATAGCTAAGGAATATCTCGGCAAGGTGATCTCAGAAGGGCGTCACAGCCTCAGCCATGAGAGCTTCGAAGATATGTGGATCAACGAATGCAACTGGATAGTACTGAAAAACGGCGATGTGATCTTCGAGATCCCGATGCTTAAGGAATATTCCGGCTCCTTAGGCTACCGTGTGGGAGTGCCAATCGGCTATAATGAGGATCACCCGTCGCACAATTTTGGATCGGCATCAAACTATACAAGCTACAGCGGTCTGTATCCGTTTACTTTCGATGTCCGCGACCTTCGTCTTGACGTCACTTGCGTGCCCTACGGGTATGACGAATACCTCAACCAGACAGAGAATTTTAAATACAGCAACGTATCTGGCTGGAACGTAGGTAAGTGGAACAAGATGAACATGAAGACAGTCATGACCGGCACAGGTGGCAATACAGGTATCAATGCCATCCGTATGCGCTACGCCGATGTGCTTCTGATGTATGCCGAGGTAATCAACGAGCTGAGTGGCCCCACAAATGAAGCAAAAGAGGCATTGAAGACCGTACGCCGCCGTGCATTTGCCCCTGAGCATCAAGGCGAGATGGTAGACGACTATGTAAGTGCCCTTACAGACAAGGACCAGTTCTTCCAGGCTATTATGGATGAGCGCTCATGGGAATTCGGCGGCGAGGGTGTCCGCAAATACGACCTCGCACGTTGGAATAAATATGGCGAGACACTTATCCGTCTTTACGAAACATTCATGGACTGGGGCAAGCGTGCCCAGGGAATGGGTGAGCTTGGAAATGTGCGAAGCACAATCTTCATAAGGGAAGTTCCCGATCCGGAACATCCTTCGAGAATAATCCTTGAATTCAAGGGACTTAAGGAATATGGCGACGCCATCGGCGACCACCCTGCATCCGAGGGTTGGAAAATCAACAGGAATTACGCGAAAAACTGGTGGGACCGTAATAAGGAGACCGAAGAGTGGGAAGTGCACAACGAGGTGAAATGGAGCTTCCGCGGCTATGTCAATTTCAACAACTACGGTTCAGTCACAGCAGACGACCCTGTTCGTTATCTCATGCCTTACCCGGTGGAGGTCATCACATCCCACCGCGGATCAATCAAGCAGCAATACGGTTATCAGTAATGCATAATTAGCTTCGCTCAAGCTAAAGCAAGTCATAATTAACAATTTGAAGAAGATGAAATTAAATATATTTAAAGCATTAGGAGCAGCAGCTCTGGTGGCCGTAATGGCCACCGGATGCTCCGATGTCCAATACACATCAAGAGGAGACCTGTTTCAGCCGCGTTTTGCTACAGATCCGGCTGTGACGGTGAAGAACAACAATGACATGGCATTGATATGGTATGGTGTGAATGATGCCAAGTCTTATACAGTACAGCTATTTGAGGACTACTACTATCAGAATCTCTTTATGGAAATTGACACTGAGGATCCTTTTATAGTGATCGAAGACCTTCCATACTCCAAGCGATTCTATGTGAGAGTACGCACCAACGCCCACGAGGAAGTGCACAGCTCCATGTGGGCACTGACCGACTTCACTACGGATGTACGTCCTGACTATGCTCAGATACTTCAGGGTGTCAGCAAGACAGAGATCAACGACAACGATGCCATGATCCGTTGGGTTGTGGACAACGTGAATCCTGCCGACTCCTTCAGTGTAGTTCCGAAGCTGAATCCTGAGCTTCCTACCATCACCGGCTATATTCCGGCAGAGGCAAAGGCATCGGGTGTGATGAAAGTGGAGGGTCTTACTCCCACTACCCTCTACACAGTCAATCTGTATGACACATCCAAGCCGCGCAAATATGACAAGCCATATAATGAGGTGACATTCCGCACTACGGGCCCTGTCGCCAAGATAGTGGAGATAGGTATCACCGATGACTTCTCGGCTATCCTGCTTGCCAACAATGATGATACTGATATTCCGGAAGGAACACGCTACGAACTTGAAGCTGGCACCACCTACAATTTGGAGACCTTCCCGATCAAGAAAGGCTTCACTATCGCAGGCCCAACAGAAGGACAGCGTCCTATCTTAGTGCTCAGCGGCACATGGAATATCTTCACTGATGCTTATCTCAGCACCCTCGGATTTGAGAACGTTGAGTTCAGAAATGCGCTTGCACAGCAATATTTCATGAACTCGGGCAATCCATTCACAATTGAAAACGTAAGCTTCACCAACTGCGTATTCCGCAACATCTACCGTGGATTTTGGCGCCATCAGGCTTCCAACAGAAAGCACATCGAGTCTATAGAGATAGACAACTGCTGGTTTGACCAGTGTGGTTGGCAGAGCGGCTGCTACGGCACATTTGCTTTCGGATCATCAGGAAATGGCGAGATCGGGACCTACGACCAGATTGATGCCCTCACTATTCGTAACACTACATTCAGCCGTGGAGGCTACAAGCAAGACGTATCCTGGGGCTGGGGTAATCTAATGAATCATAGCACATGCTCATGCCCGATCAATCTTACTATCGAGAATGTGACATTCTATGACTTCTGCGTCAACCAGCGTCTTATCGATATCACAAATACAGAAAAGGCCAGTGTGACCATCCGCAATGTCGTGATTGCATCTCCGATGGGTGGGTTGATCGCTACCGGTTCCGGCACGAAGACATCCTTCAGCAACAACTATGTGACTACCGACTATAAGCAGGGGGGAGCCTTGATAAAGGCTACCCAGCTTCCAGCAGCGGCCACAGACATCTTCAAGGATCCGGACAACGGCGACTACACTATCAAGGACAAGAATTCTCTGATCTACATCACTCAGGCCGGCGACCTCCGCTGGATCGAATGACATACCATAAAAACACAATACTCTTCATGCAGCGGGGAGGCCCATCCGGCCTCCCCGCAATTTTAAATGGAGTGCCGGCTTCCCAGCCGCCCATGCGAGTTGGTAAGCATCGGTTGAAAACCGCCTTCCCATTGACTAAGCAATCGGTATTGGTCTTGGAAAAAGTTACTCTACCAAACGGGTAAAAAAAAAGCCTGCATCGAAGAGTGAGTTTCAGTGCAGCCTTGAATATTGTGATGTGGGAGGATTTGTAACTTTCCATAGACCATACAATCGGTATTGGTCTTCGAAAAGGTTACTCTACCAAACGGGTAAAAAAAAGCCTGCATCGAAGAGTGAGCTTCGGTGCAGGCTTGAATATTGCGATGTGGGAGGATTTGTATCTTATGTCCGGCTGGGAAGACGGTTCTCCATGTTTATTTTTTGATGAGCTTTTTGGCGTTTTGGTTGTAGATGCCTGGGGGGAGGAGGTCGAAGTTGGCGGCGTCGGCTACAGGGATGCCCTGGAGATTGTAGAGTTTGTTGGGGTCGATATGGGTGCCGGCGAAGATCTTGTCGACTCCGTTGAGGTCGGATTTGTAGGTCAGTTTCACTGTTGCGCCTTCGGTGTTGATAGTCTGATGCAGACGAAGTTCGGCAGAAGAAGCGGCTGCATAAAGCTCTACAGAGCCTTCCTCGACATCAAATGTCTGGGTTTCGGCATTGAAATAGGAGAGTTGATCATGCTTCAGTGGAATTATCACAGTCTTTGCCTCTCCCGGTTCCAATTCAACCTTTGCAAACCCTACGAGCTGCAGTTTAGGACGCTCAATCTCCGAATTGCAGCGGGCATAAAGTTGCACTATCTCAGCTCCCTGACGGTCACCGGTGTTCTTGACGGTCACAGAGGCTTCAATCGTCTCATCTTTACCGAGTCTGTCGGAAGAAAGGGTGAAATCGCAGTATTCATAAGTAGTATAACTTAGTCCGAAACCGAAAGGATATAGCGGGGTTTTATTGTGGTACATATAAGTGTAGCCACCCTTCCGGATATTGTATTGCAACATTGAAGAGGGGAGGTCGGAAACTGAATTATACCATGTAGAAGTCAATTTGCCCGAAGGATTGTAATCGCCATAAAGCACGTCGGCAATTGCGTGTCCCTGTGCCTGGCCACCATACCATGCCTCAACGATTGCAGGCACATTTTTCTGAGCCCAAGGTATAGTCACATATGAACATGTCTGGAGGAGTAGCACCAAGTTGGGATTTACTGAATAGATACCTTCGAGGAGCTTCTGCTACTGACCGGGCAAGTTGAGGCTTGTGCGGTCGTGACTTTCGTCAGAGACATCAAGATTAGTGCCACCTGCGAACACTACCACATCAGCTTTGGCGGCAATCTCAAGAGCACGCTTATAATTAGCATCTGACAAGGAGCCGGTCACTTCACAGGCCTTGTATAGGAATACAGGACCCTGCTCCTCAAGAGGATTTGCCATATTGGGATCGTACGCACGGAACCAGTCCATATTGGCACAATACTTGTCGCCATTCTTGCCCCCCTCGAATTTCACATATATCTTATGAGTCCCATTCCATACTGCAGGGTCGATATCTACTGTAGTCACTTGATATTTGCTCCAGCTGCCGGTGACAGGACAAGTCACTACAGCCTCCGGTGTGTCGTCGATTTTGTCGAAGTAGAAGCGGGCGATAGTCGGGTTATTGTTTTGTGCACCATGGTAGACGTCAAGTTTCGTGCAGTTAGCTCCGAGGTTCACTTCACTGAATCCCACCCAGTCATTATTGTAGATATAACCAAGATTGCCGCTCGAACCATTGGCCTCATGGCTCAGGCGTCGGTCGGTAGACTTGGTGCTCTGCAGGTCGCAGTCTTCAAACTGCACAGTGCCGTCAGTTGCATCATAGTTGAGTTTTGCCGCAATACCTTCAAAGGGAGAAGAAAGCTCTGTAGGAGAACCGGAATAACCTCCGAGTGTCACCGTATTGGCAAGAGGACCGATCACAGCTACTGTCTTAGTCTTGTCAAGAGGTAGGAAATTATTATCATTTTTGAGAAGCACG
>WFLX010004783.1_pt1 | contig 12829 bp, 6 predicted proteins | sample 4967041 | NCBI WGS metagenome assembly WFLX01 (sample SAMN12857096, study PRJNA449069) | gut metagenome | isolation source: stool from male and female vole | host: Microtus ochrogaster | place: USA:Florida | collected 2017 | reverse complement strand
CTGCATCCTCGTATTTCCATTCTTAATAAACTCCAAACTTACAAACATTTCAGCAAGAGAACCTTTGTTGACATCGTCGGTAGATGTAGAGGTCAGTATAAAACATTCAATCCCTGCGTCATTGCCCATATCAAGCGATTGCACTCAAAACATCAACCCAGTCTCAAGAAAAATATATTTCTTGAATTTGGGATTTACCTCTGCACCTAAAGGCAATCCATTGGCAGAAGTCATTTTCACCTCATGTATCAATCCTGCCCTACACAGCATCTGTAGGGCTTCCTTCACTTCCGTGAGTTTATATGACTCCATTGCCCTACTATATACGAATTTTGAGCCATTCTGTGCAATCACGCTCTGAAGAGTTGCACGCAATATTTCCGGATTGACCTTCTTTGAATATTTAGAAAAATCATCAAAATAAGTCTGCTGAATATCTTCTTGAATTTCTGCGCATTTTAAATAACTATGCTCTTCCAACCAGACTGCTACACTTGCAGGCATACCGCCTACTATAAGATACGACCGCAATGCCTCTATCAGTTGATTATGCAAAGCTTCGAAAATAGGGTTGTCGACAGAAGCTCTCTCTATTGCTTCAACCCAACTATCTTTTCCCATTGCTATCAAATATTCCTTAAACGACAATGGATACATAAACAATGAAGTTATTCGGCCGACACCGAAGGAAGATAAGTTTGCCAGCGCGAATTCCAACAGTGACCCTGCAGCAACAACATGAAGCTCTGGATAGTCTTCCTTGAAGTATCTAAGCATACGAATCGCATCTGCAGAAAACTGTATCTCATCTATAAAAACAAGAGTTTCTCCAGGTATAACGGGAATTCCAGTCAACACTGAAAGTCGCTCTGCTATTTCATGCACATCGGAGATCGTTTCAAAAATTGGAATTGCATCAGGATGCTTCTCGAGGTTTATCTCAACAAAATGCTTGAAACTCTTACCTAAGTGCCTAATTGAGGATGACTTGCCAACTTGGCGTGCTCCACGTAGCAACAACGGTTTTCGATGCTTATCATCTTTCCATTCAAACAAAAACCTATCAATATGTCTGGGTATGTAGTTCATAATGCAAAGATAATACATTTTTCCTAACTATCAAAGTATTTCAGTCTCTTTCTGAAAAAAGTCAGAGGAATAATGCCCTCATTTTTGAAAAAAGTCAGAGGAATAATACCCCCCNTTTCTGAAAAAAGTCAGAGGAATAATACCCTCATTTTTGAAAAAAGTCAGAGGAATAATACCCTCATTTTTGAAAAAAGTCAGAGGAATAATACCCCCTTTTCTGAAAAAAGTCAGAGGAATAATACCCTCATTTTTGAAAAAAGTCAGAGGAATAATACCCCTATTTTTGAAAAAGGGTTCTTCTTCACATTAATTGAATTTGGATATTTTTTGATGGGAGGCACGACGCGGGACGCATGCGGAGCATGCTTGATTACGTTTTAGACTCGCTGGGACGCGCACGGAGTGCGCTTACTACTCTATTTGACTTGGTCCAAATTCCCCCTTTAAGGGGTTAGGGGGCTTTGGTTTCCGCAACAGCAAGCGAAGCGCAGCTCAGCCCATATCAGCGAGCGGACGCCCGAAGCGCAAAAGCAGGAACAAAAGCTGGGAATGATAAATAAATCCGCGAAAATCCGCAGCCATCAGCGAGAAAAGCAGCGAAGCGAGCGATCCGCGTCGTGGTAAATTCCTTTATATCAAAGTGTGGAACTCCGTAATATGAAGAAGGGTTAACATAAGTAAAAGCGATTTTGGTTGGGAAGGATGCGAGGCTGCCTACTATCTTTTGTGGATGGGAAGAATGTTGGGCACGACGCGGGACGCATGCGGAGCATGCTTGATTACGTTTTAGACGCGGTGGGACGCGCACGGAGTGCGCTTACTACTCTATTTGACTTGGTCCAAATTCCCCCTTTAAGGGGTTAGGGGGCTTCGGGGCTTTTGCCTCTGGACTCTTGAGATGTCATAATTTTTCATAAAATTGGGGCTAAAATTTTGAATTTATTTAAAAATCAATTATCTTTGCACGGTAAAATAGATATTTTATAATACATTTTTTAATCATGTCTTATCGCTGCATCATGTCCTTATCGGATTTGATGCTGAAGAAGTTTCTACGGAGAATGAAAAAAACTTACCTAATTATCGCGGCCTTAGGCGTTGTATCTATCGCCTATGCAAACCGTCTTGACCTTCGGTCTCTTTCCGAAATCAGACAAGCAGGTCTAAAACAAAACATCGCGAAACATAAGGCCAAAGCACCTTTCTTTGGCTCTGACACCCAACAATCCACCACACATTCCGCTTCTATCGCATTCATTACTCTCGCTGACGGGCATTCCGCTTCCGAACTTGAAAAAGAAGGAGTGAACGTNATCAGTGTGCGCGGCAATATCGCNATAGTTTCTGTGTCTCTTTCCGATGCAGAAGCAGTGTCATCAATGGATGCAGTCAAAGCAATGTCAATTCAAAAGGAGGTATTTCCAACTATGGATCTCGCAAGAGCCGCATCCGGAGTGGACTACATCCACCAAGGGAGCGCAGAGAAAGGTCTGTCTGTACCCTATACCGGAGCAGGAGTCATCACTGCCGTTGTAGACCAGGGAGTTGATGCCCACCATATCAACTTCCGCCTTCCTGACAACAGTTCACGCATAGGATACCTTGCCCACCTTCGCTATAATGCAGCGGGCACCGGGATAGCNGAGACCCATTATAATGAAACCAATATCGCAGACTTCACTACTGACGACCCTTACAGTTTTCATGGNACCCATACTCTTGGCATCCTTGCCGGAGGCTATGACGGTCCGGTAAGTGTAGGCAGACCGGGAGGTCAATCACGTCCGGGAGACTACATAACAGAAAATTGCAAATACTATGGGGCTGCCCCCGGCTCAAATATTGCCGTTGCCTGCGGCGACCTCGCCGACGGCTTCATTGCCCTTGGCATGGACTATATCCTCGGATANTCAGAATATCTCAACCGCCCCATAGTCTACAGTCTTTCACTTGGAAGCAGCGTCGGCCCACATGACCCCAATTCCCAGATGTCGCAATTCCTTGACGAAATAGGGAAACATGGAATCGTCTGCATCTCAGCAGGAAATGAAGGGGATTTGAAATTAGTAGTGAAGAAAACTCTCACCGAAGAGGAATCCTCTTTCAAGACTATGATCCACCCCTACGCTTATACCTACGACCCGGAAGATCCAAGCAGTTCTACAGTGCGCTACGGTGCCGTGTCAATCTATTCCAATGACGAGACTCCATTCAAACTTCAGGCTGTGATCTACAACAAGCAAAGAGGTTATCGGGCAGCCCTGAGGATGCCGGTGGTGGGCGACAATATCGGCACTTACTATGCCTCATCGTCTGACTATCAGATGGATTCTTCCGACATCATTGGAGATGTGATGCTGAAAAAAGCATTTGATGGATATGTAGGTGTAGGAGGAAAGATTGATGAGCAGACCGGCCGCTATTATGGCATGGTAGACTACTACACTATCAACAATATTGTCTCCAATCTCAATGATGACTACGTNTTGGGATTTGAAGTGGAAGGAGAACCCGGACAGACCATTGAATGCTATTGCGACGGACAGACCACTTGGCTCGAAAGCTACGGACAGGAGGGATTCACTGACGGGTCGATGGATGGCACAATCTCCGACCTCGCAGTCGGTCATAATCTGCTTGTGGTAGGCTCCTACAACACCCGCCAGTATTGGACTTGCCTTGATGGGGGCACATCCGGATATCCGGAGGAAGTCTTCAATCCGGGAGAGATAAGCGGATTCTCTTCTTTCGGCACCCTTTCTGACGGACGCGAGCTTCCTCATGTATGCGCTCCGGGAGCCGCAATCATCTCATCGGTAAGTTGGCCATATGCAAAGCAAACTGCCGAAGAATATGGAGAAGGGTATCTCGACTATATGTGCCAGGCAAAACTTGTGGAAAATGGTCGCACTAATTATTGGAAACAAGAAGTGGGAACTTCCATGTCAACTCCATTCGTAGCCGGGTCTATCGCACTTTGGCTTGAGGCTAATCCAGACCTTACTATAGAAGAAGTGAAAGANATCATAGCCAAGACGTCTGTGCGCGACGAGCAGGTGGAAAACACTAAGGAGCANACCCGATGGGGTGCCGGAAAGTTTGATGCTCTTGCAGGGCTTAAAGAAGCGATCCGCATGTCGGCAGAAGTGAAAAATATCGATGCCGACCTTCGCAACGACCGTTTGATTCTGACACGTGAAGGAGACCGCGTCTATAAATTATTCGTCGGAGGTGCCGAGAAAATTGACGCAAAGGTATTCACTACTGATGGGCGAATGGTGCTCAACAATATCGCTATGGGCGATGAAGCCACTATAGACCTATCTGCACTTATGCCGGGCATCTATATGATAAATGCCAACGGACGCCACTCTCAAAAGATAACACTGAAATAAACTATACATCAATTAGATCATGAGAAAATCAATTTCGCTGATTTGCTTTTTGCTGACAGTATTGATTAATGCCTCTTCTTTGGAAGCCTCGCGCAAGCAGACCCGAGGCTCTGAAGAAAAGCCTATCATTACTATCAAGACCGATGCCTACAATGAGGTAGGACCGACCAACAGTTTCGGCATTGTACTTGGCTCTACAGAGACCGATTATTTCGACATCGATGCCGGCTTTGGTCTTCAGGAAATGGAAGTAGAACCCTGGAGAGTAGAAGACGGTGCCATCACAGGCTCTTACAAGACTATCCAGGTGAGTGAGAAAGGTCTGATTCAGATATACGGAGACCCGGAGAAAATCGACATGATTCAATTGCAAGGGGGCTACGTCACTGAAATTGACATGGACCAGTGCAAAAATCTGGAAGTGCTCGACCTGAGCCACAATACTTTGAAGGCACTTGACCTCACTCCTTTCACCAATCTNTATGCCATNTATCTGTCTGACAATCCCTTCACTANAGAGACTCCTCTGAAGATAGGTGGTCAGAAAAACAGATTGGCTATATTGGAAATTGATATAGTAGACCATCTTGACCAAAGTTTCAATCTAAGCGACTATCCTGCCATGCAGGCTTTCGATGCTTATCACAATCTTGACCTTTGGAATATTGACCCTTCGGGATGTCCGGAACTGCTGACCATGAGCCTTGAGCTCACCAATGTCAGCACTCTTGACGTATCAAAAAATCCCAAACTGATAAGCCTTAACATTTCCGAGACACGCATCACTGATATTGANCTCTCCAACAATCCNAATATCTCAACACNGATNGCTNAGNATNCCTCCGGATTTGNCAACACNTCCTATCATCTCAACAGCATTGATCTCTCCAAACTGCCAAATCTTGCCATCCTCTACCTTGGAGGAAACGGCCTGAGCAATGTGGATCTGAGCAAAAATCCTAAGCTCACCAATATCAACCTGAAAAGAAACAATCTCACATCAATTGACTTTTCAGGCAATCCGGAACTATATAGCATAAATATCAATAACAATTATATGGACTTTACTACTCTGCCTGCTCCGCAAGAGACATGGGGAGAGTATTTCTATCAGCAAAACGCGCTTCCGGTGTCAAAAGCAATGGACGTCAATTCCGCTCTTGACTTATCATCGCGTGTGCTGCGTCCGAATACTGAGACTTATGCTGCTGTATGGAAAAAGGAAATCAATGGCAATGACACAATCCTCGACCCATCGCTTTATTCTTATGCAAATGGAATTGTGACTTTCAACAGTGCTATTCCTGATTCGGTATATGTGCAATATGCCAATTCCCTTTTCCCGGAATATACACTTTTCACAACTCCTTTTATGGTAAAGAACTCCCAGGATATGGGAAAACCATCTGTTGGCATTGTGATTACCCCAGCTGCGTCTGCACCCGCATCTGTATCAGCCTTTGTGGGAATGGGAGGAGCATCTGCGGAGAAGCCTTCCAAGTTTATGGTTGACTTTGGCGACGGCAACTTGAAGGAATTCTCTTCAATTTCAAGTCAATTACCCTCAGCTGCCAATCTTGTAGGCAATATAATTCCGGGGATGCCGATTACGATCTATGTTCCGGAAGAAGAATCGCTTACCGCTTTTGCTATCGATGGCTTCCCTATTGAGACTATCGACCTCACCAAAGCACATACTCTTGCAACTCTCAAAATCAACAATACCGGTCTGCAAGATATTGATTTAAGATATAACCGGTGTCTGCAAACTCTGAATCTCGACAATAATGAATTGACCGAACTTGATCTTGCAGGTTTGTTCGCCAACTGGGAGAAATATGTGCTTACTGATATTTCAGCAGAAGCAAACAATATTGAAAGCACAAACATTCCGGCTACTACACAGGTGAAACGATTGAATCTTAAGGGGAATGCACTCAAAGAAATGTCGCTTACCAACTTCGATGAGCTAAAGGTTCTCAACCTGTCAGATAACGACCTTTCAGGCGAGTTCAGCCTCGCTTATCTCATTGAGGCAGATTCAATAATTCTTTCAGGCAATCGATTGAAACGAATCGTTCACGACACCTTCACCGACCTTAAACTTCTCGACATCACCGACAATAAATTCGACATTGAGACGCTTCCTTATATGCCGGGGGCAGCGGAATATCTATATGCACCACAGAAGCCTATCGAACTTCTGCAGAATGCACCAGCCATCAATCTGACAAGCCAGAACAGAGTGCTCGTAGACGGCTTGGGGACTACTTTCACATGGAAAAAGGCTGATGGCACTCCTCTTGTAGAAGGCACAGACATGACTTGTGTAGACGGAGCCACTCGATTCCTCAACATTGACCTCGGAAAAGTGTATTGCGAAATGACTAATCCGGCTTTCCCGGAATTCAATGGCAACGACGTGCTTCGCACTACTGAAGTCAACGTAGTAGGAGCTCCAAATGTAGTAATCGCATCTTTCACCACTCTTGAAGACTCTGAGGCCGGAGAACTCATCATTGCCTCAGATATCAACACCTCTATCTATGTTGACTGGCGTGGAGACGGATCGGAATTCATTCCGTATGAAACATACAAGGATGATGATTACACTGATTATGAAGGCATCCGCACATATAAGAATGCGAATGTGAAGGTCTACACCTACGATTCGCCTACAGATCTGACAGTTTTCTCAATGTATGGAATGAAATTAGGCTGTTTTGATGGCACTCCTATGACNGGANTGAAAATGATCGGCGTAAGCAATGCAAAACTCAACAAGGAAGACATCAAACTTCCTGATGCAAATTTGGAAAGCATCAACCTAATCGACAACAATCTTTACGATTTCGATTGGGCTGAACAGTATCCGAATCTTGTCAACCTCAACCTTATGGAGAATAAATTTGAGACGTTTGACGCTTCAAAACTTCCTTACCTCAGGACTCTTTATCTTGGCGGAAATCAGTTGACAGATGTTAAATTTAACAATCCTCTCATTTGGGAATTAGACTTAGCAGCCAACAATCTTGAGAAAATTGACCTCACTGGCCTTAAAAACATCGAGCAACTTTGGCTTGCAGAAAATAAGTTGTCGGAAATTAATGTACTCCCCTTCAGAGGCACTTTACACAACTTGGACATTTCCAACAACTGCTTCACATTTGCCACAATGCCGGTGCCGACTGATTATCCACAACTCACTGTATATTATTATGGCGACCAAGAAAAGATCGATGCAATAATTTCTGATGATAATATGACCTTCGACCTTTCTTCGCAAGCCGTAGTGAAAGACTTCTATGAAACTTCCTATGTGTGGTTTCTTGGTGAGCCAATCCTGGATTCAGAAACAGGCACACTTAGCGGTGAAACTCTTTATGTGGACGATGAGTACACCATATCCAATGGTGTGACCACATTCAACACGACATTCCCGGATGATGTAGTGTGTGTAATGCTCAACAATCTCTTTCCACGTACATATCTCCGCACTCCGGGCTATCGGGTAGGTTATGGCAATGCTGTAGACAGCATCACTGACACNGAAGATGCTCCTGTAGATGTATACACTCTTTCAGGCGTCATCATCCGCCACAATGTAAGGCTCAGTGAAGTTTTGCCAGAACTTCCCTCCGGCATTTACATTGCGGGAGGCAAGAANATNTTCGTNAAATAAANAAAAAGGGTCAATCTCTCCTCTAAACCCTTAATAGCTCAACTTTTAAACCATAAATATAAATCAACATGATGAAAAGAATCTGTTTCTGGATTGTATCTGTCATTGTTGCCTTCGGAATCCTTCCGGCTTATGCTCAGGAATCAGACAACATACAGTTCACAATCAACGTCCCTAACCCTGAGGCAGTAAATTGCCAGATGAATGGTGAGCGTTACGAATTGGTGAAGGGTGCCAACGTAATTAGCGTGCCTCAATACACAACCTTTTACTTTGAGGGAGTAGCTCCATGGAAACTCACAGGGGTCTCCAACAAGGCCGGCACTGCCGTTTCAGGATTCTACGGCGACTCTTGGTATCTCACTGTATTTGAAACAACGCAGGATGAAGTGTTCACCCTCACTCTTGTCAATATCGATGAATTCCGCACAGCCCAATTCACAATCAATGTTGACGATCCTTCTCTTGTAAACGCTGTATTGGGAGGATATTTCACATATCTGAATCTTGAAGCAGGAGAAAACATCATAAAGTATGACCCTGCAGTGGAGACATACCTCAACATCGAACCTAAGAACTATATGCTTCCTTTATATTCAGTGAAAATGAATGGTGCAGAGGTTGCAGTTCAAGATAATTCATCAGCATATTATATTGCGCTTGAAGAAAACTGCGTTATCGATATCGTTGCCACTCTTCCGGATGAAGACCACACAGTAGAGTTCTCATACTCTGAAGGGGCTGAAGCTGCTATCAGCATCAGCGTCAATTATGAGCGTGTGACTGATTGGAATGGAAAATCAATCGTTGTGAAACTTGGCGACCAACTGACTATTGACGGGAATTCTAAAGATTACAGCTTNGATGAAGTNATAATCAACNACAAGACTNTCAACTNTGAAANCAGCAGCTACACATNCCCCGTAATGAAAGACTCCAANGTCTACATCAATGCGCATCCTTATGGCAACATTAAGGCTACCNTNNTAANTCCAAATCCTGACCTTATAACNANCTTCNATGGATATGGAAGTGATGNNANTCCAATGCANCANGGAGAGAACGTGATTGAACTTCCTGAAAAAAATGCCACTATAAGCTGGACTATTGACAACAATGCGATACTCAACCAGATTATCGTGAATGGAGAAGATATTCCAACCTATTATTCAAACTACTTCTTGCAGGANGGAGATGTAGTTGAATTTGTAATCACTGAAAAGGTATTCGACAAGAAAGCCATCATCTGGATCGACAATGTCAATGGAAAAGCCTGCACAAGCTATATTGACTTCTCTTCTACTACCGACCATTCTGCTCGCATTACACTCGAGAATGGCTACAACATCGCTGATTTCTATCAGGGAATGAACCCATTCTCTCTCTCATGGTATGGATATAGCGAAGAAATTCCCAATGTACAACTTACAGGTAAAGTTTACCTAAACGGCTTACTCCTTAGCCCCATGTATGAGGAAAGCACTACTTATGGTTTTGATCTCGAAAACAATGATGTGCTCAAACTCTTTATGGACACTGATCCGGTAGAATGCAAAGTTGCATTCAATATAGCCGATGGAATTGAGGCTGAAGTGGTCAAAGACATTGTCACAGCCGTAGAAAATCCGGCTGAGGGCTTCGATTGCTTTGCAGGAACCCAAGTGAGCGTGACAGGCAAAGATCTGACCGTGGCTGTCAATGAAACTGAACTTGAGGCTGCCAATAATGAAGATGGCACATCAACTTATACATTCTACGTAGAAGATGCCAACACTGCAGTTGCAATCTCCGGCAAAGGAAATGGCGTAACTTCAGTCAACGCTGACGCCGATGCTTATATCTTCAATATGCAAGGCATCAAGGTAGGAAAGAAATCAGACCTTAATAATATGGTTCCAGGCATCTACATCGTCAACGGAAAGAAGACAGTGGTTCGCTAAGAGCCCGTCTCATAAAAAATCCATTCCCAACTTTGAGAATGGAACGTAACAAAATAAAAAACAGAGTCCCCTGAAAAAGACTCTGTTTTTTTATTATCCCTAATTATTTCACTATAAACTTCCTGCCATTGCAAATGTAAATGCCGGCATCTGGATGATCTACACGGCGTCCCGTCATGTCGTAGATAACTCCGTCATTGACGCCATTCGCAGGAGTTTCTATTTCCTCTACTCCACTTGTAATGCCCAAGGCTGCTGCCCAGATCTCTTCATCTGCATTATAGTCAGAGCCAAGATAATAGCCGGTATGAGTAGGCTGATTGTAGCCAATATTCTGGTTTAGGGCACTCATTTCATAAATGTGGTCGGTCATAAGCCATGGGATACGGTGGCTGGTCGGAATCCAAGAAGAGAAGATTTTCAGGTCTTTTGTCTTGGTGGCATCCGGATAGATGATTTCCTCGCGCCAATCTCCAAGGATATCCCCATAGAAAGAGGGATTCTCTTTTGTNCCATTTATGTCGGAAACATCATAACGATATACGGTAAANACACGTCCATTCTGGCGGCTATCAATTTTAGTNCCNGTAAANAATTGNCGGCTCAATGAGCCATCAAACCATATGGCAAAATTGCAAGAGCCAGGGTAACTTCCGGCATCTCCTCCCAGTTCNTTGCCTTTTATACTATGNACNGTGCTTTTGTACCACCNCATCTCGCATCCCTTGGAATTAGNATTAATATCANCAATCATGGCGCGCNCCATATCTCCTTCTTTCGCGCTTTTATGATCCCATATGATTGAGCCATCCGCGGCATCCCTAAGCGCCACTTCGGTCTTGCCGGTCTCAAAACANGAGAAAATCTGGAGTCCCGGAAGTGAAGGATCGAATTTTCCAAGATGAAGGGCATCGCCATGTCCNAATTGGGAAGTATAAAGGCCCACACCATCATGATCTACGGTCATNGCACCATACACCACCTCATCAAATCCATCACCATCCACATCGCCTACGCTTAATGAATGGTTGCCCTGAGCCGCATATTTGCTATACGATTTGCCATCCTTGCCGGTGAGTTTGGCGTCAGTGTCAAAGTTCCAGCGTCGNGTCAATTCACCATCACGATAATCCCAGGCTTCAATCACTGACTTCGCATATACGCCACGGCCCAAAATCACTGAAGGGAGTTNTCCGTCAAAGCAACCCACTCCGACTCTGAGACTGTGAGCCCTTTTGAAATAGTCGTCGCCCCAGTCCTCGCTTTTTCCACGCTTTATAAAATCTGCCCGAGCAAGTTCTTTGCCCGTGAGTCCATCTANGATTGNGAAGAATTCCGGACCACTGCCTATGTAATTGGCACCATTGGTGCGATAGTCGGTCTTTCCATCACCATCAGTATCGGGAATTTCCATTCCATCGCCGAATATAGTTCCTTCTCCGGTCTTAATCGCCATCTCCGCCTTGCCATCGCCATCAAAGTCTGCCACAGCGAAAGAACTGCTGTTGCCAAGAATGATGTTGGGGCCTGAGCAAACTCGCCAGAGCATTGTTCCATCAAGTTTATAAGCCTCATAAAGCACTGTGTGCCTTACGAAAAGAGGCGAAGCACCCGATCCAGTGCCGTCGCTATCGCCATAAGCAAGCAGACGCTTCACAATAATTTCCATCTCTCCGTCGCCATCCAAATCCCCGACACTCACATCGTTGGCTTGATAAGAGACTCCCTCGGTATCGCAGACATCAGTTGTTCCGGTCAAGGGAATGGAGATATAGGGACGCTTGCCCACCCGCTGGCTCGAGGGCAACACATAAGTGCCGATAGTCTCATCACTATCAGAATAAGTGAGCCTATAAGTGACATCTCCTGCTCCCCCACGGTCGCTGAAAGAAAGGGTCTTGTCTTCAAAATTTGTAGCAAAAATGGGGGTCTTATTGAGTTTTTCCTCTGATTTGTTGGAATATTTCCTATAGAGGTCGAATGAAGTTGATGCATCATCGCCTGGGAGCATGCGCCAAGAGACAAGCATTTTGTCGAGAGTCTCATTATAGTAAGTCGCGTTCGATGTGCCACACACCGACCCCCAAAGAGCCCTGTCGTTGACATTCTGAGCATTTGCAACCGATGAAGTTGCCAACAGACAGGATGTAAGAATAAGATTGAATTTTGATTTCATATTGTAATAGGTTAGTTTTATGCAAATTTAGCAACAAATTTTCATTTCTGCAAACTAATAGCTAATTATATCACTCAATCAAGCAATGATAAACTACAATATGATTATTTTTCAATACTAATAANANTANTCCGTAGTAAATTTCGTTTGTATAATAAGAGCCCTTCCCAATTTATGAGACGGGCTCTAAAATAGACGCTTACGCATGAAATCCCCGGTCATACCTTGAGTCTATTTTTACATTAATATTTCATAATTTCAGTATTTTTTACTAATTTTGTAATTCCAACGGCAAAAAACCAATAAATTCCCCCTTTTAAGGCATGCAAGGGGAAGAAGAAATATATATTCACATTTATCTTCCGTTCAACACGTAATTTTCATCAACAAATTAGTTATCAAACTCATATAATTTATCATCACCAATATTTGTCGAAAGTCTCAAAGACTTTCGGTCAGTATCTTATGCCCTAATTGGAAGCTTCCTCATCACATAAACGAATAGCAAAAAACACCTTGCTTCTCTATTTCAGAATGATCTTAGTAA
>WFLX010023902.1_pt1 | contig 12831 bp, 7 predicted proteins | sample 4967041 | NCBI WGS metagenome assembly WFLX01 (sample SAMN12857096, study PRJNA449069) | gut metagenome | isolation source: stool from male and female vole | host: Microtus ochrogaster | place: USA:Florida | collected 2017 | reverse complement strand
ACCGCCGGCAACGGGGGCGTTTACCTCTATACGTTCGACGATAGGGGTAACGCCTTGGTTACCGAATATATCGAGACCGGAAGAAACGGAAATCAGACCCCGGTTCAGAAAATCACCGCCACCTACAACCGTTTCGACCTGGTGGATACCACGGTCAATTATATCTGGAAAAACGGTGGCTATGTGCCCTCCGCGCGCAAGACAGCCTCTTACGACGCGCAGGGAAACCATATCTTTCTTTTGAACGAGAAATACAGCGAGCTCTCCGGACAGTGGACTGCCGAAAGCCGCTACACCTATACCTACAACGACAGGAACCTCAAGACGGCCACCTTGGTGGAAAAGATTTCCGATACCCGCCCCGACCAGTGGGTCAACTCGGAAAAGGCCGGCTACACCTACGATGCCAAGGGGCACGAACTTTCTTACGAGCATTATGTATGGTCGGGTTCGGACTGGGCGCACTACCGCAGCGTGTTCAGCAAATACGAGAACGACTTGCTGGTGGAGGAATCCGGCAAGGGGCTCGACAGCGAAAGCAATTTTTCGGATACGTACAGGATGAGCTATACCTATAACGCCGCGGGCAAGCCGGTGGAATGGCTCTACGAGGTTTATGAAAACGGGGGCTGGGAAAAGAGCGACCTCCGCCGTTTCTACTACGATGCCGACGGATACGACACGATGTACATCAGCTATCAATGGAACCTGTATCAGACCTTGCAATGGGACTCGATCGTCAAGGAGGTCTACATGAACCGTCCCGACGGGCAGCGTCTCCGTGTGGAGCATTACACGGCCGAGGGTGCGGATCTCGGAGAATGGTTCCTGGCGGTTGTGATGGAATACGAATACAACGCAAGCGGTCGCCGCACGGCCTATAACTACGGCATCTACAACCGCGAGGATGGCGGTGATTTCCGTTACGAATTCGAACTGAACGAGAACAACGACGACCTGCGCGCCACCTGCTTTGTCAAGCAGGGCGAGGACTGGGTGCCTGCCAACAGAGCCAACCTGGAGGCGCAGTANCACGACGGCACGGAGATTCTCTATGCCAACGAACCTATGCACGAGATAACGGTGCACTACAAGAGCGGCACCAAATCGCCGATTCCCGACGATGTGGCCAATGCGTCTTGGAAAACGGCGCCGGATTTTTCGGTGCGCGTATATCCCAATCCCGCCCGTGAGATGCTGCGNGTGGAAGTGGAGCAGGAGGGGCGCTTCGATATGGCCCTGTTCGATTTTTCGGGCAGGAAAGTGGAGAGCCGGCGCGGCGTGCGGCANCATACCGTGTTCGACGTGTCGCGTTATCATGGCGTGTATGTGCTCCGTGTGGAGAAAGACGGGGCGGCGGTATCGCGTAAAGTGGTCATCCTTTAATCGTAAATAATCAAAACAAACAATATGAAGATTCGAAAGTATTGGTTGTCGGCGGCCCTGTCTTTTCTCGGCATCGCCGCTTCGGCATGGGCNCNGGCCGGCACGCCCCAGGCGTGCCGGCCGGAGGTGAAACAAATCCGCGACGATCGGGTTTCGTTGGTATGGAATACGGTGGAACCGGTCTACGGTATCTTCGACGATTTCGAAGGTCATTCGGATTTCGCCATCAACTCGCCCGGACAAGTGGGGTGGAGCTATTTTGATATGGACCACGCCCGCACCGTGGGCATCGGTGAGTATGTCTACGAAAACTCGGGTTCGCCTATGGCTTTCATGGTATGGAATCCNTCCAAGACCATNCCTGCCTANACCTACGACAAGGCGCAGCCGCACAGCGGAAAAAAATGTCTGGTGTCTATGGCCACTTCCAACGAGGCGAGGCGCAACGACTGGCTGATCAGTCCCGACCTGGCTCCGCAGAACTTTACCGACGACATCACGCTGTCTTTTTGGGCGCGCGCCCTCACGGCCTCCTACGGCGAGGAATTGGTCAAGATCGCTTACTCCACCACCGACAAGGACATCAATTCTTTTGTCTTCCTCGACAACGGGGCGGCCACGTCGATTCCCGAAAGTTCGAAGGAACATCCCGACATGTATTTCTATTCGTTCCGCATACCCAAGGAAGCCCGCTATGTGGCCATCAACTGCGTCACCTGGAGCGGACACGCCTTGTTTATCGACGACGTGGTGATTGCCTCCAACAAGGTCAATCCCACCAAATCGGCGCACAACTACCTGACGGGTTTCAACCTGTATCGCGACGGGGTGAAAATCAACGAAACCCTGATTACCGAACATGCCTATACCGATGTGGTTCCCACTTTCGGCGACCATACCTATCAGGTGGAATCCGTCTTTGAAACGGGCGCTCCCGTAAAAGGCGAGCTTGTGACCATAAACGTGCCCAACATCCACCTGCTGCCTTTTGTCGAGAACTGGGAAAGCTACGAATTCGAGACCAATTTCTGGGAAGTCTCCTGTCCGGCGACCGAGGCGACGTGGAACAACAAATGCTTTTGGAAGATGGACTATCTCCAAAAGACCTTGTACAACGAATCGGCTTCGTTCTATCCCTCGGGTCTGACGGATTACAAGGATTACTGCCTCACCAGCATGGAGTTCGACGCCACCGGTTTGGACGGGGTGATGCTGTGCTACGACCTGGCGCTGTATGCCTATACGGGTTTCGGTTCGGTGAGAGGCGAGGAAAAGATGCTGCTCGAGGTGTTCGACGGCACGCAATGGATAAAGGTGGACGAACGGACCGATGCCGCCGGGCATTTCGGCTATACGCGTTTTTATGTGGACCTGACCTCCCAGGTGGCGGGCAAGAAATTCAAGATCCGTTTCAACGCCCAGGGCAAGGATTGCTACAACATCATCGAGTGGTATATCGGTTATGTGAGGATTTATGAAAAAGCCAAGGCCAACGTTTCGGGTACGGTGCTTTGCGGCACGGAGCAGGTGGCGGGCGTCACGGTGACGCTTACCAGTGCGGAAGAAGATGTCTATACCGCCACGACCGCGGCCGACGGCACCTATTCGATTCCGAACGTGGATGCGGGTTCCTATACCGTGGAGGCCAACTTGAAGGGCTACAATCCCTACAAGCAGGCCGTGACCGTCAACAAAGGCAGTCAGACCGTGGATATCGCCATCACCCGTCCCCAGGTCGCCTTGGCTTCTGCCTCGCAGTCGCACACCTTGGCGGCGGAGGCCACCGAAAACGGCACCATCAGCCTGAGCAACACGGGCAACGGCGGTTCCCGGGTAGGTATGTGGATAGACTATCAGCAGAAGACCGTTTCCGCCGCGCCGTCGTTCGAAACGCTCAAGACCTTCAATCCCTCCGACATCATGCAGGCCTCCATCGCTTTCGACGGCGAGTATTTCTATATGGCGCAGAACGATGAATACGTCAACGATGCCCTTATCTACAAATACGACAAGGAGGCCAATTTCCTGGGCACTTTCATGCCCAACATCCATCTGCGCCGCTGGTTCGCCATGGCTTACGACGGAGAGAATTTCTATTCCGTGCATGGCGACAACATCATCCGCATCATCAACATGAAGCAGGGTATCCTCTTGGGCGAAATCCCCACCGGAATAGACGGTCTTTGCCATATCGCCTACGATGAGCTCCGCGACGCTTTTTGGGTGGGTTCGCTCAACACCTTGGCGTTGGTGGGCAGAAACGGCGAGACCTTGGTGAACGAGATAGGATACAGTACCGAACAGGTGCTGTTCTCGGGCTCCGCCTACGATCCCTATTTCAAGGGCGGCCCCTGTCTGTGGATCATGGACCGTTCGCGCGGCAACCATCCCTCCACCACGCTCACCAAAGCGGTGATTCGCCGCATCGACCTTACCGATATGCAGGTCAAGGACGATTATTCGTTTCCCTGCGACCAATGGCCCGGTTTCCAATATGGCAACAATGTCACCGGTCCCGTCTGGGGTGAGGGTCTTTTCGGCACCACGCGCTACAAAGAGGGGCATTTTGTGTTGATGGGTGTCATCATGTCCGCGCCGGGACTGGTGGGCATCGTCGATATGTATGAGGTGCCCGACTGGCTCAAGATGAACGAATACGGTTTTGATGTGGAGGCCGCCGGCAGCAAGCAGGTTTCCTATACGGTGGATGCCGCCTCCCTGCGCGAGAACGATACGCGCAAGGCTACGGTCACTTTCCGTATGGATCCCTATGCCGCTCCGTTGCAGTTTGAGGTGACCGCCACGGTGAACGCCAAGGCGCAATACGCCAAACCGCTTGCGTTGCGGGCGGTGGTGGAAAACGAGGAGGCCGCCAGGCTTACGTGGACCGCGCCGCAGGCCGCCACCGCGCCGGCAAGCTACAACATCTACCGCGACGGCGAAAAGATAGCTTCGGCCACGGCCTTGACCTATACCGACAACAACCTCAAGATAGGGGCGTATTCGTATGCGGTTTCGGCGGTCTATGCCGGAGGCCACGAATCGGCTCTGAGCAACGAAGCCAAAGTGAACGTCAGGGTGGGCGCCGCCTGCTATGCGCCTTTCGGCCTCATCGCCACCAACGTGAAGAACAACTCCATCTCCCTGCTGTGGAAGGATCCCTCGGAAGCGGGTACGCAAGCCACTTCGCTCCGCTGGGACAACGGTGTCAATGCGGACGGTATCGTGGCCGGGGGTGACTTTATGGGNGCGGTATCCTGGTCGCCGCAAGACCTGGAACCCTACCGCAACATGAAGCTCAGCATGGTTTCTTTCGTGCCCATGACCCGCAACGCCGACTTTACCTTGAAGATTTTTGAGAACGATGTGTTGGTGCACAGCCAAAAGATAGAGAAGACGGATATAACGCCCAAGAAGGTGGTGTATGTGGTCTTGAACAAAGACTACGTGATCAACAACCGCAAGGACCTCAGGGTAGGTATCGAATGTTCCAATTTCCGTCCGGCCGACGACAACGACAATCTGGTGTTGGGTGTGGATGCCGGCCCGGCGGTGGACAAGAAGGGCAACTGGCTTTATATGAGCGCCTACGGTTGGTTTACCCTCGGTGCGGCGGGCGTTTCGGACGCCAACTTCAACATCGCGTTGGAACTCGCCCCCAAGACCGCGGCCGAATCGCCGGCCAAGGGCTTCAACATCTACCGTAACGGTACCAAAATCACCGCCACACCGGTAACGGGAACCCAATACAGCGACCCGATGACCGTGGCGGGTCTCTATACCTACACGGTGACGGCCCTGCACGACAACGGCGAATCCTACGCCTGCGCCCCGGCCTCCGCGCGCATCGTGGACATCAAGGCCCACGACGCGCCCGAAGACCTGTCGGCGCGCATCTCGATGAACCGCGATGTGAAACTGCATTGGAACTATCCCAACACGCGCGTGACCAAGGCCGCCTACAAGCCTTTCAGCTACATCAGCCACTTCGACGTGACGCAGTCCAACGAATCGGCGGTGGCTACCGACGGAAAGTTCATCTACACCTCCCACCGCAACCGCAGCGGCGTATTCCATAAATACGACATGGAAGGCCAATTTCTCGAAACCTTTGAGATAGAGGGTGTGGGCATGATTTCCGACCTGACCCACGACGGCACCTACTTCTATGCGGGTGGCGCGAGCAAGACCATCTACCGCCTCGATTTCGAGAACCGCCGCTTGGTAGATGAAATCACCGTTACCGAAACGGCCCGCCACCTGGCCTATATTCCCGATCTCAACAACGGCAACGGCGGTTTTGAAATCGGCGACTGGACCACTTCCTATTTCGTAAGCATGACCGGTGCGTATCTCGGCAGCGGTTATACCGGATTGGACGGTGCTTTCGGCGCGGCCTACCACGAGGGCAAGCTCTATTATTCGCAGCAGGGAAGCGCAGGATTGTGCGAGGTGATGGAGGTGGATTTCACCACCCTCAAACCCACCGGCAACAGCGNGGACCTGAGCGATTCCAAGCTTCTGAACCTGGAAACCAATTCNCTTTCGGGNGGTCTGGATCTGTATGTGGCTCCCAACGGAACGGCGGTGCTCCTGCTGTCCATCCAGCAGCCTTCGCCCGCGCGCAACAAGATTGTTTTCCTGGAAGCCACGCGCAACTACTATGTATCGGGCTTCAACATATATCGCGACGGAAAGAAAATCAACACCGACGCGGTTCCCACGCGCGATTACGTCGATGTAGTGACCACGCCCGGCAACTACACCTATACGGTGTCGGCCGTCTATGTGGACGAGCAGGAAAGCGCCAAGAGCAATCCTGTGGCGGTCAAGATTGTGACGCCCACCCGTTGCGAGGCGCCCGTGGAGGTGGAGGCCTATGCCGACAAACGCGACGTTTGCTTGCAGTGGACTTCGGTACTCGACAGGGAGAACCGTGGCGACGACATGGAATCCTACACGCATCTGGCCACCGGCACGGTGGGCAAGTGGATTACCGTGGACGGCGACGAATACCCGGTATATGAGGACGAGAACTTCAGCTTCGGAGGCATGGACAATGCCCGCACTTTCTTTGTCCTCGACGAAGAAAAGATAGGGGAGCGGAATTCCGGATATGCCTATTCGGGTACCAAATCGTTCGTTTGTCTGGGCGCNTGGGACGAAAACTTTGTGTACAAGAACAACGACTGGCTCATCACCGAGGCCTCGACCGCCAATGCCGCCTGGGTTTCGTTTATGGCGCGTGGCCTGTATGCCGGGCAGAAGGAACGTTTCTACATGGCNTACAGCACGATGGGCCCCGATACGAGCAACTTCATCCACATGACCGCTTTCGCCGAAAGGGTGGATTATCTCTGGACCCGCTTCACGTATCAGTTGCCCGAGGGTGTCAAATATGTGGCCATCCATTATACTTCGGAGGACGGCAGGGCCTTGTTTATCGACGACATGAGCATGGGCACCGGCTCCTGTCCGTTCACGACCGTCAGCGACTATGCCTCCGATGAGGAACTGACCGAGGCCGTGGTAGGGTACTACATCTATCGCAATGGCGTGCGCCTNAATTCCGAACCGCTCAAAAGCTGTTCGTTCTTTGACGGAAACCTTGCCAACGATACCTATACCTACGAGATACAGGCGCTCTACAACACCTCCTGCGAGAGTGCCAAGAGCGAACCGGTAAAGGTGAANGTGGACTACGAATATTGCTCCGCGCCCGAAAACCTGAAAGCCAGGGTTTCCAGCGGCAATGTCGTTCTCTCGTGGAGCGAACCGAGCTACGACGCAGACAAGGAACTTACCTATATCAAGAATCTGGATGTATCCGATGTGGCGGGCTTTACCGTGGCGGCCACCTACTATGTGGCCTGCAAGTGGGATGCCGCCGACCTGATGGGTGTGTTCGGCTATCGCATCAAGTCTGTGGCCGCGGCTTTCGCCGAGGCTCCCTCCGCGCTCTCGCTGTTGATTTATCAAGGCGGCGAGGTGGTGTATGAACAGGATGTTTTGGACTACTGCACGGATATGTTCTCGGTTTACGAACTGGCTCAACCCTATCAGATTGACTTTTCGAAAGACCTGATGGTGGCNTTCCGCATCGAAGCCGAAGCGGGCGTGGGCACGATGCTGTGCACTCCCGATGTTCCCGACAACGGATACAGCAACCTCTTTTCCGAAGACGGAAAGAACTTCTTCTCCGTATACGGCACGTGGAGCGGCAACTGGTTCATGGTTGTNTCNNTGGATATGCCGGCACGGTCGGGCGGCGACCTGGAGGGCTACCGCGTCTATCGCGACGGTGAGCTCCTGACGCAGACTCTGCTGCCGAACACCACCTATACCTATACCGACAAAGAGATNGAGGACGGCACCTACCGCTATCAGGTGGCGGCCGTCTATACGAGTTGCGGCGAAAAGCGCAGCAATACGACNGCCACGGTGACGGTGGGCAACGAAACCGAAGANGAATANCTGCTTTCGGTCTGGCCGAATCCCGCCCGGGAAACGGTTTGGATTGCGGGCGAATACCGCAAGCTGGAAATCTTGGATATGCAAGGCAAGGTGCGTCTTACCCAACCCGCCGGTAAAGACGGGCAATTGGATATAAGCGCGTTCCCTGCCGGAGTCTACTTCATGCGCTTCGAAACCGCGCGTGGACAAAAAATAAGGAAACTGGTTGTTTGGTAATACGTTGTTTCCTTGGGGGGCGGCGCAAGCCGCCCCTTTTTTTTATCCTTTCTTGTCGGAAATCAGCCTTGTATTTTCTTGAAGAAACTGAAATGCACCTTGCCGTAGCGGCGTTCCTCGATGCAGCGGGGGTCTTGCTGGAAATTATTGGCCGCCGAGTGTTCGAGAATGAAGATACCCTCGGGCTCCAGGCAGTCGGCACCCAAAACCTTGTCGGGCAGGGAGGCGATGTCGGGCAGCTGATAGGGAGGGTCGGCGAAAATCATGTTATAGCGGAAGCGGCAGCGTTTGAGATAGTCGAAGGCGTCTTGTTTAAAAACGTGTAGGTTCTCCACGCCGAATTTGGCGGCGGTTTCACCGATAAAGCGGGTGCAGCCGCTGTGGTTGTCTACGGCGTGCACAAGCTCCGCGCCCCGCGACACGAATTCGAGCGAGATGCCGCCTATGCCCGCAAACAGGTCCAGAACCCGCAGCTCGTCCCATTCGACATGGTTGTTGAGGATATTGAAAAGACTTTCCTTGGCCGCGTCGGTGGTGGGGCGCGTAGGCAGATTGTCGGGGGCGTGAAACCGCCTGCCTTTTAGTTCGCCGCTTACAATACGCATCGCTGCAAGACTTTACAGACAACAAAAATATCGGTCGTAGGGCATTTTCTGCGGAAAACGCGCCTCGCTGGGCGCGGGCAGATAGGTGGCGTTATACACCTGCCGTTCCAGTTTCGACAGCAGATTGTCCTGCTCGGCGGTGCCGCACAGATAGAGCGCCACCGAACCCAGGTCGAGTTTCAGCTTGTTGAGGGCGTAGAGGAAATAATACAGCAGGTTGTCGAAATCGGGGTAGGGGAAGGTGTTGATGAACAGCAGCCCTCCGTCGTTCACCACCACGAGGTCGAACTCGCTCGCGCGGGTGTGGAGCACCACGTGCAGGGGAAAGCGCTTGAACGTGCGCCGCAAGCGGAACGCCTCGTTTATCAAATAGTTATAGATGCTGCAAAAGCCTATGGAACTGCTTTCCTGCCAATAGATGGTCTGCGCGGCTTTGAGGTATTGGGCGTTGAAGGCCGAGAGGATATACGAGGCGGTGTTCTCCTCGCTTTCCAAGGTCAGACATTCGCGTCCGTTGAGTTGGAACAGGGCTTCGAGATAGCCTTTGCCGTGTTCGGCCTCGTAGAGTTTCTGCGGCACGAGGGTGGATTTGGACTCCTGTACGCTGAATATACGGCGTCCGTAGTGGAAAGAGGGGTCCAAAAGCTTCTCCTCCCGCAACAGGTCCTCCACCTTTTCGGAAAAGGTGCGGTCGGAGGGACTGAACGTGTACTCGGCCAGCGCCAGCGGGGTGCGGTCGATTTCGCGGCAGACCCCGAAACGGATACCGAACTGTTGCAGGTTGACGCAAATCCGCAATTCGGAATCTTCGAAATTGGCGATATTGGGATTGATGACGCGCTCGGCGCAACGGATGTCCTGCCTCATCTTCGCCAGGATTATTCCCAGTTACCCTCGGTGATGGCCTCGGTCATACTGCCCACCTTGATGCCGGGGTAGCGGTTGTATTTCTCGGCGGCGGCGATTTCGTTCACCACCAAGCGTTCGTCCATATTCTCAAGCAGATCNTCGAAAGGCACACGGGCTTCGAACACCGGCACCTGATAGCCGCTCTTGGTNATGAAACCCGCGTCCATCGTAATGGTCTTGCCGCTCTTGTTGAAGGGCACCTTGAACAGTTTGTCGAGGAAAGCGGCCTTGTCGGTCTCGTTCGGGAAAAGAATGGTGAAAGCGTTGTCGGTAAAGGTCTCGCGGCTCACGATACCCAGTTTCACCGCTTCTTCTTCGGTGAGCGAGTCGGGCACGGTACCGATCATCTTCACATAGGGAATCTCGCCGTCTTGCAGGAACATGATAAGGCTGTCGGGCGTGGAGATATAAGCGTTGAANGCTTTNTTATAGGCTTGCTGCACGGTGCGGATGTTCTTCATCTTCTCCACCAGGCGTTCCGAACGGATGGCTTTTTCCTGTTGGAACTTGACCGGTTGCATGATGCTGCGGTAGATGAGGATGGCCAATACGATGGCCACGACAATCAAAACGATCTGGATACCTAATTTTACGCTACGTTTCATTATTCTTTCTTTTTTGTGCTGTATCAGCGACGCAAATGTAGAAAAAATTATGGAAATCCGGGCTATGGAAAAACGGGGACGGGGCGTCTCGAAAAAATGGCTAAATTTGTGGTGTAAACGGAAAATTTTTTATGAATATTGTTCAGGTCAATCTCAATTCGGAGGTGGGGCGTCTGCGCAGGGTGGTGCTGCACCGTCCGGGCATGGAGTTGGAGCAGATGAGCCCTTCCACGATTCACGAGGCTTTGTACAGCGATCTGCTGAACACGGAAGTGGCGCGCAAGGAGTACCGGCAGCTGGAGGGCGTGTTGAAGGAGGTCTGCCCTGTGTNTTATATCGACGACCTCGTGGTGGAGGCNNTGCGCGACAGCGCCGAAGCCAAGCGTTTTATTCTCGACTATTTAGCAAGGAATCCCGAAACGGAATCCTGGGCGAAAGAAGACCTTTCGGATGAGGAGCTTGCGCAACGCCTGATTGCGGGCGTGCCGGGAACCCGCTTCAATCCGCTTTACAACCTTTACTTTACCCGCGACATCGGCGTCTGCTTCAACCATCATGCCATGCCCACCCACATGGCCACCCACGTGCGCTCGCGCGAAATCCTGCTCACCGACCTCGTCTATCGTCATCATCCTTTCTTTACGCAAAACGCCGCCCACGTCAATCCGTGGGGAAAGGTGGACGCCGACACGCGATTGGAGGGCGGCGATTTTCAGGTGTGCGACCGCGATGTGTTCGTGATAGGGCAGGGGGCGCGCTCCAACCGCAAGGGCGTGGAGGCCTTCATTTCCGTCAAGCGTCAGGAATCGCCTCTGTTCTACGTGATTCTGCAGGATCTGCCTATGGTGCCGGAGTCGTTCATTCATTTGGACATGGTGTTCACTTTTTTGAGCCGCCACCGTTGCATGGCCTACAAGCCGCTCATCATGGGACAGAACCAATACGCCACCCGTCTGCTCAAAGTGGAGGGCGGGCATATCTCCGAAACGGTCTTCGATACCATTTTCGATGCCTTGCGCAGCATAGGACACGACTACGAGCCTGTTTTCTGCGGCGATGACGAGNGTTTCTNTCCCGNCCGCGAGCAGTGNCACAGCGGGGCTAATTTCTTTGCGTTCGNGNCGGGCAAGATTATGGGCTACGGCNGCAACCTCCATACGATAGAGGCCTTGTCGAAGGCGGGTTTCGAGGTGGTGCCGGCCTGGGATGTGGTGGACGGAAAGGCCCGTGTGCAGGTGGAAAACGAGGACAAGCCTGTGGTATATACGCTCGAGAGTTCGGAGCTGGTGCGGGGCGGCGGCGGTTGCCGTTGCATGACGATGCCTGTGAGCCGCGAGGATTTATAGAATAAGGGGGGATGATGCGGGTCGGGGTGATTACGTTTCCGGGTTCGAACTGCGACGGGGATATGTTCCGTGTGCTTTCGGAGGTCTTGCGGCAGGATTGTGTGCGCTTGTGGCACAAGGAGGCCGATTTGAAGGGCTGCGGCTGCGTGGTGCTTCCCGGAGGTTTCTCCTACGGCGACTATCTGCGTCCGGGCATCATCGCCCGTTTTTCGCCCGTCATGGACAGGGTGCTGGATTTCGCGCGCGAGGGGGGGCATGTGCTGGGGGTCTGCAACGGTTTTCAGATTCTCTGCGAGGCGGGGCTTCTGCCGGGAGCGTTGTGTATGAACGAGGGGCGGAAATTCGTGTGCCGGAACGTGTATCTGAAAGCGGAGGGCGGACGGACGGCGCTTGTTCCGGGGCAGGTGCTCAAAGTGCCTGTGGCACACGAGGCGGGGCGGTATTTCGCCGATTCGAAGACGTTGGAGAGGATGAACGGAAAGGGACAGATTCTGTTTCGGTATTGTGATGAAAAAGGGGGGATGAACGTGGGGGCGAACCCGAACGGGTCGGTGGAGAATATCGCGGGCATCTGCAACGAGAGGGGCAATGTGTGGGGGCTGATGCCGCATCCGGAGCGTTGCGCCGAGCAGGTGTTGGGCAATACCGACGGGCGGAGGTTGTTGGAGGGTTGGTTAAAAACGATACGATAGCGGTATGTTGGGTCTACGGTATAGTGCATGTGTGCGTGAGGCGGGTTGCGACGAGGCGGGGCGCGGGCCTTTGGCGGGGCCGGTGTTCGCCGCGGCGGTGATGTTTCCGCCCGATTACAGGCATCCTGAACTCAACGATTCCAAGAAGTTGAGCGAGAGGCAGCGGGAGGCGTTGCGCGAGGTGATTATGCGGGATGCGTTGACTTATGCCGTGGCGAGGGTGGAGGCGGAGGAGATAGACAGGATGAATATCCTGAACGCGTCCATCCATGCGATGCACTTGGCGTTGAAGGGCTTGGATCCGCAGCCGGAGTTCATCACGGTGGACGGCAACCGTTTCAAGCCTTACGGCAAGGTGCCGCATGTGTGCGTGGTGAAGGGGGATGCGCTCTATCTGTCGATTGCGGCGGCCTCGATTCTGGCCAAGACGTTCCGCGACGACTGTATGCGGGCGCTCGATGCGGAATATCCGCAGTATGGTTGGGCGGGAAACAAGGGCTATCCTACGGAAGCGCACTATCGGGCGATTCTGGAGCACGGCCCCACACCCTACCACCGCCGCTCCTTCCGCTTATATAAGGAGCTGACGTTGTTTTGA
>WFLX010000959.1_pt1 | contig 12832 bp, 12 predicted proteins | sample 4967041 | NCBI WGS metagenome assembly WFLX01 (sample SAMN12857096, study PRJNA449069) | gut metagenome | isolation source: stool from male and female vole | host: Microtus ochrogaster | place: USA:Florida | collected 2017 | reverse complement strand
CGACCTCGAAGGCAAACTCGCTGCAGCAGGTTTCGAATACCTGCCTGAGGCAAATCAGTTTCGCTAAAACTGCGGTTTATTCGGCAGTTTTTATATGTTGCTCAATATAGGCTGCCATGGCATTTGAATTCTGGCAGCCGAGCAGATATTTTTTGCCGTTGGCAAGAGTAAGCATAAAGCAATCGTTGCCGTTGCCCCAATAACCGATGTAGGAACCGGTTTTGCTGTCGCGAAACTTTCCCCAATAGCCCATAAAGCCGCCCGATGCCCAGATGCGGATGGTGCCTGGCAGGGGTTTAAAAGGATTTTCGACTTTAACGACCTCCGACATTGCAATGCTCCGCTTGTTCAGCGGCGAATGAATAGTAATCTCATTGTCGTTGGCTGAAATGGAAACAGGCGCGTAGAACAAAGACACCGGATATAGACAAATCACAATAAATAGAATCGAAAAGAATCCTGCCGGCTCATGAACAGTACAAATCAGACCACCGACCAAGGCTGCAGTTAAAACAATCGTCAGCACCCACGATGCTTTGCTATAAACAATTCTTTCTTTCATATCTTAAAAACAAATTCAGTTAGAAGTCGATGGTGAGGCGGACGTTGAGCTGGCGGCGCGTCAGGTAGTTCGGAACCGCATACTNGATGNCGTTAACGTCGGTGACCCAATAGTAGGAGCTGACGTTGGAAATGTCGAGCAGATTGAAGCAGTCAACTCCGAGCCAGATGCTTTTGAAATGGCGCCAAAAGCCTGAACGCGGTTCCTGATCTTCGGAGCGNGGCGANAGAAGCGCATAGCTCAGGCCAATGTCTACGCGTTTGTAGGCCGGNGTACGGAAGTAGCCCTTGTCGCGGGTAGAGCGGGGCGGAGTAACCGGCAGACCATCNGACAGNATGCCGCGAAGCGAAAACTTCAACTTCGGAAANTTNGGGAAATAGTCGGTGAAATACAGAGCCAGCGAATAGCGCTGATCGGTGGGGCGGGGAACGCGGACTCCATTGAGGGTTTCGGCAGTCTTCATCAGCGAGAACGACAGCCATGAATCGCTACCCGGCACAAACTGGCCGAAAAGCTTGAAGTCAAGCCCCATGGCATAACCGTTGCCGCCGTTAACACCGGCGTAGTTGAGTTTAAGGTTGNCGANTTCGTNNGNTATCAGACGNCCAAGNGCCNNATAATNGGCTTNAGCCGATAGCTTGAAGGNCCNGTTGAGAGTGCGGAATGAATAATCGGTGCCTAAAATGAACTGCACTGAGCGCTGGGCCTTGATGTTGCGGTTCAAAACAATGTTGATGTTTCCAAGGTCATCGCGCACCGGTTGGCGATATTCTTTGTAGAACGGCGACTGGTAATACAGGCCGGTTGCAAACCGGAATGCCCACGACGAGTTGCGTTCGGGAACGAAACCGACCGAAGCTCGGGGCGACAGCAGGAATTCGTGGTTGAAACTCCAGTAGCTTGCCCTTAGGCCGTAGTTGATGGTCCAGAAGCCGAGCGATGAACGCAGGCGCCAGGCGTCTTGCGCAAACAGGGCCAGGCGTGATGATGTCAGGTCGTTGTGTGAGCGCTGGCTGTAAATCACCCTCACGGCATCAGGATCGTAGGGCAGGGAATAGCCCGCCGAGTCGCGGAGCTCCCATTCGCTCTGGCGATCGCGTATTTTTTCGATGTTGTAGCTGATGCCATAGCTGAGATTATGGTCGCCAAGGCCGGTGTTGCCGCGCAGCGACAGGGTAAATACTGAGCCGCGGAGGCGGTTGCGTGCATGTTCCTTATAGCGGCCAACGCCAAGTTCGCCGCCGATTTCGCCGGCTCCGGCCTGGTCGAGCCAATATTCGCCGGAAATGTCGTAGCTAACCAACTCGTTGGTGTAATAGCCCGATGCAAGCAGAGTGAAATCGTTTCCGCGATTGGGTCGGAAATTGAGCATGGCTGCTCCGAAATATGTTTCAAAGCGGTCTTTTTCGCGGCCGTCGAAATAAACGGTAAAATGTTTGGCATCGGTCGACGTGCCGAAATTCGTTTCGCGCGTCTGCGGCTTGAATTCGTAGTTATTTATGGCGATGTTGCCCAGAAACGAAGCCTTCCACTTCTGATTGATTCTGAAGTTGAGGTTAGTTTGATAATCGAAGTAATTAGGGTTGTATTCGCCGCGGGTTTCGAGCGATGACAATAGCGAGTTGTTGCGCTTATAGCGAATGCCGTGGAGTTGCGAAAACCGTTTGCTGCCCTGGCCGATGGCTAACGATGCACCCTGAAGCGAGGCTGCTAACTGACCCTCGAATGACTCCGGTTGGCGATAGGTAATGTCGAGCACGGAGCTCATTTTGTCGCCATATTCAGCCGAAAAACCACCGGTTGAAAAGTTTACATCTTTTACCATTGCCGGATTGATAACCGACAGGCCTTCCTGCTGGCCGGAGCTGATAAGCTGCGGGCGATAGACTTCAACTCCGTTGATATAGACCGAGTTTTCATCGTAGGAACCGCCGCGTACCGAAAACTGCGAGCTCATTTCGTTCGACGAGTGAACGCCGGCCATGGTAGTGAGCAGCGATTCAACCGTGCCGCCACTGGCGTCGGCCGCCAATTTGTAGGCTTGGTGGTCAATGCGCTGCATGCCGTCGGTTTGTTTTCGGAATTCCGACACCTCAATCTCGGCCAGTTCGGTTGAGGGAAGCATCTTAACGTTGAGCGCCACCGACTCCTGCGGGTCAATGAGCTTACGGGTAATGTCGTGGTAGCCGATGCAATGAAACACCACGGTTATTGTGTCGGCCTGAGGTGCCGACAAAGAGTAGGAGCCGTTAAGGTCGCTGAAAGTGCCGATTGCCGTGCCTTTAATCGAAACCTGAACGAACTCCAGAGGCTCGTTGGCAGAACCGTCGCCATGGGTTACCTTGCCGTGTATGTTAACCTTAGCACTCATCGATAGGGTGCAGAGGAGTGTAATTATCGTCAGAAGGATTTTCATCACATTATTAACGCACGCGAGCCCGATTTATTGCAAATATTCAATTCTCAGAGGCTCAAAATAGGGTAGAAATGAACAATTTTGTTGCGCAAGTTGTTGAAAGATAAAGAGGAAAGAAAACTCAAGCGCACTTTTATATCAATCGCAAATTTTCAGCAAATAAATTTGACAATTTAAACTGGAAAACAAATTTGCAAATACAACGATTCGGATTTGCAAAAGCAAACAAAACTAATTTTTACTTATGTTAAATTCGAGAGAATTATAAGAAGTAAACAGTTTGCAAAATTCGAGGTTGGTTTACAAATGTCAATTTACAAAATCAGGAACTTGAAAATTGGTTCACAAAGCTGCAGATTNNGNTTTGCAAACANGTTGCAAAACGGAATTCTGCGGCGTTGACACATTTTAACAAAAGNANATATTTGCTAATAATCAGNGNGTTGTACTGAAAATNTAAAGTAAAAGTATTGCTATTGGTCGCTTGTGAGTGCAATCGCGATAATAGTAATGGCTTTNCATNGGTAAGTTGCATGATGTCAGTTATTAGCGTCGATAAATGTATATCTACGCTTTATGTTTGTGTAATCTAAAGCACACACGAGCGTACACTGCTGTAACATCTGATTGCAAATGTAAAATATTATGGAAATAATTTAAATTTGCAATTTACAAAAATAAATTTGGAAATTCAAATTATAATGTTTAACTTTGCAATCTCAAAATTACCATTTGCAAACCGATATGGACATTGTAAATCGCCTTACTACCTTCATGGAAGCATACGGAATCGGGAGCACCCAGTTTGCCGATGCCTGTGGTATTCCACGTCCTACCCTCTCGCAGATTCTCAGCGGACGCAACAAAAAAATTTCAGATGCAGTTATCGCTAAAATTCACGGAGCTTATCCGAGCTTGAGTGTTCTTTGGCTGCTTTTTGGCGAAGGACCTATGGAATCGGGNCCGGCACCACGTATGCAGGCTCCGGTTCAGGATTCAGCTNCGCAAAATCCNTCGCAGCCTGCTCTNCGGAACTCNTTTTCGGTCGACCGCGCTGAAAATTCCGACGATATGGGNGGNCTTTTTAGCGGNGATACCNTGTTTTTTGGTGATGAAGAGGCTGAAAAAGAAACCGCCAAGGCTTCAAATCCCGGCGGTGAAGAGCCTGTGCTGACCATTCCGGCCGATGGCTCGAAGTCGATAGTCAATATAATGGTGTTTTATTCCGATAATTCCTATCAGTCTTTTGTGCCCCGCTGAGGCGCTTCAGACGCTGCTGTTATTCGTCCCAGACAAAGGTTGTCAGCATCGGATAATGGTCGCTTGAGGCCACGTTTCCGCGCTCAATGTCGACCGGATGAAAGTCTCCGCGCCACAAAACGTGGTCGATGCGGAAATTGAAATAGGGGGCATTATAGGTAATTGTCGGGCCTAACGCAACCTCGGCATATGCGTCTTTCATGCCCACTTCCTGAAGTATTTTTATTGTGCGGCAGCCCGGAACATCATTGAAATCGCCGCAAATGATAACGTCACCCGGCAGTTGCTCAACGTAGGAGCGCAGCATTTTGCCCTGCAGCGCACGTTTCTGAAACGCCTGCATAAGTTTTGAGATTATCTGCTGGCGAACGCGGTTGAGGGTTTCTTTTTTGTCAGATTCTTCGAGCTTCTCGGTGTCGGTAAGGTCGCGATATAGCTCTTTGTCTTCGTTGCTTAGGCCGAAACTTTCGAGGTGAACGCCGATTATGTTGATGGGGCGTGAGTCGTTTACCGAGGTCCGGAAAATTTCAATGCTCCCCAGACTGTGGGTGTTTTCGGGTGGTACGACGTGAAGAATAGGCCTTTTGGAATAGAGCACTGTGCCACGCGAACCGCGGCTGAAGTAGGGATAAATTGTGTTCAGGGAGTCGATTTGGGCCTGTGGTACGAACATTTTCAGAGAGCCCTGATTTTCATTTTCAAAGAGAGCTACGGCATCGGCTCCGGAATTGAGAATCGTGTGCATGGTGCGGTTGTTGTCAGGAGTTGACAGCTCTTCTACGTCCACCATGCTCAAGACGTTGTAGCTCATTATCTTAAATGTGCGCTCCTTTTCCTCGTCAGTTAACTCGGGTTTTGAAAAATTCAGTGGCGAGAACACCAAAAACGGCTTAAAGGCNATGAGCANGGTANGNAGCGACACCNACGACAGCCACCTNCAGAANATCAGGTTTACAACCAACAANATTGCCGATAGAAGATACCAGAGCGGAAACGTCATGGCAACTATTCCCGCAAAGGGCATGTATTCCTGGTCAATATGGCTGGCGTAGCCGCTGAAAATTGCTATGCCGGCAATGAGCACGTTTAAGCCGATCCAAGCCGGAAGCGCTAATGCTCGTAGTGCGTTGATTATCTTTTTCATAGTTTTCTGCTGTAGTCTAACAACTGACGGCGCTCGTCAGCCGAGAGTGATTTATAGCCCGAACGGTGAACTTTGTCGAGCAGTTCGTCAAGCGATTTCTTGCGGGCTTCCTTAACCGGGCGTATTAAACAGCGGCGCCGGCTGAGAATAAATGCGTAGGCGATGCCCCCTAAAGCTCCGCCAATATGTGCCAGCCCACCGCCGGGGTTATTGCCGATAAAGGCGAGCAGACTTAACCCAACGGCTATCATGGCTATCCATTTGAAGCTCACAGCTCCTATAAACATCAAGTTGACGCTCATGTAGGGCACTCGGGCTGCGGAGTAGCATACAACGCCGAGCACCGCCGCGCTCGCGCCCATAAGAGGGTAGGGACACCAGCCCATCATGGCCCCGGCAATAAACAGGATTACCCCTCCCAGGCCGCCGGCGATATATGCTGACAATAGCTGACGCCCGCTGCCTATTTCAAGGGCCATGCGGCCGAAGAGCCAAAGCCAAAGGCAATTGAANANGGTGTTNAGAACTCCGGTNTNNGCCACCATNTAGGTGAGNAGNGTCCAGGGCCGGAGCCANAATTNCNGCCCGACNGCAATCCAGTTAACGGCTTCCGGNCCCNATGCAAAGCANGCNAGCACCAGAACNACAAACATAGCCGCGTTGGCTATCAANAGCCANTTAATATAGCGGTCGATCATTGATTTCTCCGCGTTTGCGCCAATAAACAATCAATGCCCAGCCAATAAGCATACCGCCAAGGTGTGAGAAATGTGCAACTCCCGGTTGGAGACCCGTAACACCCAAGAACAGTTCTATTGCTCCGTAACCCAACACGAGCCATTTGGCTTTGATGGGAACAGGAATAAACATTATATACATCGGCATGTTGGGGAATATCATGGCGAACGCCAGAAGGATGCCGAATACGGCGCCTGAGGCTCCGACCGTTGGCACGTTCATCAGAAGATTGATTTCGCCCAAGGTCGGATCAACCCAGTTCTTGTTGACGCTTAAAAGTCTGGCTCCTTCGCGTGCAATCTCGCTCAACGATGCTCCATCGGGCAGGGAAGCAGCAAGATGATTGAGCCAGATGGCATATACGCCTTCCTGAACCAGGGCGGCGCCAACGCCAACGGTAAGATAAAAGAGCAGATAGCGCGCCGAGCCGAACACTCGCTCGATTATCGAGCCAAACATCCACACGGCAAACATGTTGAACAGAACGTGGGTCAGCCCGCCGTGCATAAACATATATGTCAGCAGCTGCCAGAAGCCGAACTGGGGCGACAAAAAGTAGTGGAGCCCACAAGTCCTATCCATAAAGCTGCCGAAGGGTGCAAACATTGCGCATGCCAACCATATCAGCACGTTTATGATTATCAGATTCTTAGTAACAGGCGGTATATTTCGAAACATTATATATTAGCAGAGTTATGGTTTTTGGGGATGTAGACGCCCCAGGAGGAGCGGTCGAGGTTGCGGTAGCTTATGGCTTCGCGCAGATGGTGGGGCCTGATGTCGGCCGATGCGTCGAGGTCAGCTATCGTGCGCGCTACGCGCAGAATACGGTCGTAGGCGCGGGCCGAAAGGTCGAGTCGTTCCATGGCGTTGCGCAGAATTGAGCTGCACTCGGGATCGAGGCGCACATAGCGGCTCATTTGGCGCGAACCCATCTGGGCGTTGCAGTGAATGCCCGGTTCGTTTTTGAAACGCTCGGTCTGAATCTGCCGCGCGGCGATTACTCGCTTGCGGATTTCAGAGCTCGGTTCGCCGGCAACTTCCGACTGCAGATCATCATAACTTACCGGCAGAATTTCCACCTGGAGGTCTATGCGGTCCATCAAAGGACCTGAAATGCGCGACAAATAGCGGTTTACCGCTCCGGGCGGGCAGGTGCATATTTTTGTCGGGTGGTTGTAGTAGCCACACGGGCAGGGGTTCATCGAGGCTACCAACATAAAACCGGCCGGATATTCAACCGANTAGCGTGCGCGNGAAATATTGATNGTGCGGTCTTCGAGTGGCTGGCGCATNACTTCGAGCACCGAGCGNGAAAATTCAGGCAGCTCGTCGAGAAANAGTATGCCGTTGTGGGCCAATGANATTTCGCCCGGTATNGGGTGGTTGCTTCCGCCNCCAACTAATGCCACNGACGAAATAGTGTGGTGAGGCGACCGGAAGGGTCGGGTAGTCATCAGGTGCGAACCGCGGGGCAGTTTGCCCGCCACCGAATGAATCTTAGTGGTCTCCAGGGCTTCGCCTAAAGTNANCGGCGGCAAANTNGAGGGCAANCGTTTGGCNANCATCGATTTGCCCGAGCNGGGAGGGCCTANAAGCAAANTGTTGTGGCNGCCGGCACACGCAACCTCAAAGGCACGTTTAACCAACGGCTGCCCCTTAACCTCGCTGAAATCGAAGTCGACGCAATCGGCGGCTTTGGCAAATTCGGCCCTGGTGTCGACTTCGGTAGGTTCAATGGTGTCTACGCCATTGAGAAAAGCAATTACTTTGCTCAAGTTCTGGGCACCGTAAACTTTCAGGCGGTTTACAACTGCCGCTTCGTCAACATTAGCCTCCGGCACTATGATTCCCTCGTAGCCTGCTTCGCGTGCCTTTATGGCCATCGGCAGCGCGCCTTTGATTGGCAGCAGCGAGCCGTCGAGTCCGAGTTCGCCCATAATCAGATACTTGCCGAGGTCGGGGCAGTTAATCTGGCCGTCGGCGGCAAGAATGCCAACCGCTATCGGCAGGTCGTAGGCTGCGCCTTCCTTGCGCACGTCGGCCGGCGACATGTTAACCAATATCGACTTATGGGGCGGGATTGAGTGGCTCTGCTCTATGGCGCTCATGACGCGTTCATAGCTCTCCTTGACGGCAGCGTCAGGGAGGCCTACTATCGAGAACATGAACCCTCGGGTTATGGAAACCTCAATAGTTATAATCAGTGCGTCAATGCCTTGAACGGCAGCTCCGTAGGTTTTAACGAGCATTATTTGTTCCAGATTTGCCAGGCCAACAGAGCCTGAAGGTGANGCATGGCGAGGCCGTTGCAGGTACGAGCGCCTGCTGCCGCTGCTTTTTTCATGAATAGAGTCTCCGCGGGGTTGTAGACAAGGTCATAGCAGATATGGTCCTGGGTAAGCAACTCGTAGGGGAGGGGCGGGCAATCCTCAACCTTCGGATACATTCCTAACGGCGTGGTGTTAACAATCAACCGGTTGGNGGCGNTAACCTCGGGGATCANTCCNTCGTATGACAGNTGCNCTTCGGCCGGGCGGCGCGAAACCACTGTATAGGGTATGNCGAGCCACTGCAGGGCCGCGCATACTGCCCGCGCTGCGCCTCCGAAGCCAAGCACAAGGGCCGAAATCGGTTCTAAAGGCAGTAGCGGGGCCAGTGTGCGCGCAAAAGCGGGTGCATCGGTGTTATATCCTTCAAGCGCAACTAATTCGTTGTCGCTGCCGTAAACGAGGCGCACCGTATTGACTGCGCCTATTTCTTTGGCTTGGTCTGAAAGCTTTGTCAGATAGGGAATTATCTGCTGCTTGTAGGGTATGGTAACGTTCAGGCCGCGAATCTCCGGATATTCCGCAATCAGCTCCATAAGGTCGCCGATGTCGGGCAACTCAAAGTTACGGTAATCTGCATCAATTCCTTCCCGGCGAAATTTTTCGTTAAAGAAACTCGCTGAGAAGGAATGACCGAGCGGATAGCCCAAGAGTCCGTAAAGGTCCACGCGGCTCTTAGTCTATGTTTTTAACCTTGGCCGGATTGCGGAAGTGGAGTTTGCCCTCTTCGTATTCCTGAGCGGCAATAAGGGTAGGTTTGGGAAGTTTTTCGTAGTAGCGCGAAATTTCAATCTGCTCGCGGTTTTCGTTGATTTCCTCCTGGTTGTCGGTCAGGGTTGCGAACTCCTGTAGTTTCTTGTCGAGGTCGTGTTTCATCTGCTCGCCGATCTGGTTGGCGCGCTTGGCAATAACAGCAACTGTTTCATATACGTTACCTGTGGCTTCGGAAAGCTTTACCATATCGCGGGTAACGGTGTTGATGGGAGCGTTAGTCTTTTTGTAGTCCATTATTATAGGGATAGTTAGTCGTTAACGTGTTTAGATGCAATTTTGAAAATGTTGTCGGCCTCGGAGCGGAATTTGCTCTCGGGGTAGGTGTTGATAAACAGGTAGTAGTTGTCAACAACCTGGCGGAAACGTTCGGGCTGCTTTTCAGCAACCGACAGGTCGGCTTCCTTAAAGCGGCTCTTGAGAATCAGCATGTCAAGCTGCTCTTTATAAGCTGAATATGGATAGTTCTTCAGGGCGTTTTGGGCAACGATGATTGCGCTCTGATAGTTATTGCCCATGTAGGTGCCGAGGTTATAATAGAGCTGGGCGTTCTGCAGTTGCTTGAGCGCGAGCTTGTCTTGAAGCTCAAAAATCATTTGTTGAACCTCCGGCGCACGCTCCGATCTCGGGTAATATTCAAGGTAGGTGGTCAGTTCTTCGATGGCTTGCAGGGTCGGCGACTGATCGAGCTGAACGTCGGGCGAGTCCAAAAAGTAGCCGCGACCGGCATAAAAGTGCGAGTCTTCGGCATATTTGCCTTTCGGATAGCGGGTGTAGTAGGTGTGAAGATACGTTCCGGCCGAGGGATAATCTTTATTGTAAAAATTACACATTCCCAACATATAGAGGGTTTCTTCGGCGCGTTCCTGACCTTTAAAGGTCGACACTATTTCCGAAAGAACGCTGGCGGCCTGTGCATATTTCCCCTCTTCATACCATTTTTTCGNGTACTCGAACTTNACNGAAGCNTCNCNGGTTTTGAGCACACGCTGATNTTCGCCGCACNACACCAAGAGCCCGAGCGAAAGGGTTAATATACAGAATATTAAGTATTTCTTCATCCTTCTTATGCTTATTCAACGCGCAAAGTTACAAAAAATCCCCGACATTAGCAAATCGAAATTCAAGCCATTTCTACGGCTTCGGGGCTGTAGATCTGCGGTTTTACGCGACCCTGCAGAAAGCGCAGGGCATTGCCCGCAAGCGCTCCGAGCTCGTCTTCGCCGGCGCTTACAACAATCGGGCCCAGGAAGTCGACCCATTCGGTGAGTTTGCGCGTGCAGTATTTGCTGTGGGCTATGCCTCCGGTCAGGATTATGGCGTCGACCTTGCCACGCAAGGCCACCGCGCGTGCCCCCACCTCTGTTGCCACGGAATAAATCATGGCGTCGAGTACCAGCCGGTACGGTTCTTCGCCACGTTCGGCGCGGGCGGCGATGTCGGCCATGTCGGTCGACCCAATGTGGGCTTTAACTCCGCCGTTGCCGTTGACCATGCGGCGCAGTTCGCGATGGGTGTATTTNCCTGAAAAGCAAAGGTCTATGAGCTGTGCGGCGGGCAGCGAACCCGAGCGGTCGGGACTGAACGGACCGTTGCCGTTGAGGGCGTCGTTAACGTCGATAACGCGACCGTGGTCGTGGGCCGACACCGAAATGCCGCCGCCTAAATGCACGATTATCAGGTTCATATCTTCGTATGTCAGGCTTAAGCTCTCGGCATAGTTGCGACCGACAGCTTTTGAATTCAATGCGTGGAATATGCTTACGCGCTTGATTTCGGGCAGGCCGGTAACCTTGGCTATGTCCATACGCTCATCAACCACTTCCGGATCGGCTATCAATGCCGGACAATCCGATTCGCGTGCCATGTCGCGCGCCATAAGGGCTCCGAGGTTACAGGCGTGTTCGTTGGGCGAATGAATCAAATCATGGCAAATCAGGTCGTCTACAATGTAGACCCCGCCCGGAGTTGGCTGCAACAGGCCGCCGCGCGCAACCACGGCATCGAACTTCTGCGCAAATCCCGCTTTTTTAAGCTCGTCTCTCATTTGCGAGTCGCGATAGTCGAGTTGCTCAATGGGGTGATGGAACACGCTGAGTTCATCGGCCTGGTGGGCGAGGGTTGTTGACCATAATTGCTGCTCGTTTTCGTAAACAGCGAGTTTTGTCGAGGTCGATCCGGGATTGATAACTAAAATCTTCATTGGTCAAGAGAGCGTAAAAGCGTTACTGCGTCAACGTAGGAGGCNATGCTGTCGGCCACGGCGCGGGCGTTGGCCATGGCGTGAACAACCGTGGCCTGATTGCCGGCAACGTCGCCGCCNGCGAANACACCCTTGCGGGTGGTCATTCCCTGCGGATGGTCGCGGAGCACAACGTAGCCTTTATCGTCGGTTTCGATGCCGGTGGTGGTTGAAACTATGCGCGATGCGGGGCGAGAACCTATGGCCAGGAATACCTTGTCGGCCGGAAGTTCCATGGTTTCACCCGCGCAATTCATTTTCAGGATATAGTTGCCGCCGTCGGGATTATGGTGAATGCTTTCGATTGATGATTCCCACAGGAATTTAACTCCCTCGGCAACTGCTTCTTCNTANTCGGAGTGGAGGGCCGACATGTTTTCTATGGTGCGGTGATAAATAATCGTCACCTCGTCGGCTCCGAAGCGCAATGCGGTTCGTGCGGCGTCCATAGCCGTGTTGCCGCAGCCGACCACAAATACTTTCGCACCCGGTTTGATGCCTACGTCGCGGCGTTTGATAACCTTGTTGTTGTAGAGCGACGCAAGGCGCAAAAAGTGTATGGCCTGCATTACGCAGCGGCTGTTGCCCCCTTCAATGTCGAGCGGATTCGGCTTTCCGGCGCCCGAGCCGATAAATATGGCATCGTAGCCGCGCTCAAATAGTCCGTCGATNGTAATGTCGGGGCCAATGGTAACTCCAACGAATAGTTTTACGCCGAGCTGTTTGATTTTTTCTACTTCGCTGTCGACNACNGCNGCCGGNAGCCTGTAGTCNGGAATGCCGAACGTAAGCACNCCGCCGGCNCGCTTNTCNTTTTCAAAAAGGTCAATTTCAAAGCCTTTGCGGGCNAGTTCGCCGGCTACGGTCAATCCGGCCGGCCCGCTGCCGATAACCGCCACCTTGCCGCGGGTTTTGGGCAGAATGGGTTGGCGAAGCAATCCCATTTGCGTATCGAAATCGGCTACAAAACGCTCCAGACGACCTATGTTGATGTGGTCGCCGAGTTTGCCCATTACGCAGTGGCCCTCGCATTGGCGTTCGTGGGCGCATACGCGGCCACACACTGCCGGCAAGTTGCTCTTGGCGTTTATAATGGTCATTGCGTTGCCTATGTTGCCCATCGAGAGCTCGTGAATCCAGTCGGGAATATCATTCCCTACCGGGCACCCTTTTCTGCATTGCGGGTTCTTGCAGTGGAGGCAGCGTTTGGCTTCGGCAATAGCCTCAGCCATAGTATATGGAGTCGATTCCTCGTTGAGAAGTTGCATAATGGTTGAATTATTATTCGCCGCAAATATACGCATTTTTTAAAAAGTGTGCAAATAATAATTCAGGGGCACCTGAGAACTCATTTCTCATGCGCCCCTGA
>WFLX010310211.1_pt1 | contig 12835 bp, 11 predicted proteins | sample 4967041 | NCBI WGS metagenome assembly WFLX01 (sample SAMN12857096, study PRJNA449069) | gut metagenome | isolation source: stool from male and female vole | host: Microtus ochrogaster | place: USA:Florida | collected 2017 | reverse complement strand
CTGCTTACTGTTTAAAAAGGAACTCGGCATAAATTTAGCTTATCCTTTCACCATTTTCGCATTAGCAGGCGCGCAGCTTTTAATCTTCGGCGTTCTGTACTACACCGACCTTGGCAAAAACTCAAGAAAGCCTTCTTCAGCGCTTTATATGACCGCTTGCATAGTTGTCACCGTAGTAATTCTGTTCATTATATTTTTAGTATCATTGCTTACCGGTATTAACTTCTCTTCTGCAGGCAACGTTTTTGCAAAATTGGTTATTCCCTGCATAGTCGCGCTCAATATTCCACTGTTCGGACTGTGCTTCTATCTTTTAAGCAAATAATATGAAAATTCTTATAATAGTAAAATCAAAGCACAACGATAACACGTTAAAGATTGCCGAAGCGATGTCAGAGGCAGCTCCCGTTACGGTTGCCACTTTAGAAAACGCACAGCTTTACAATCTTAACGAATACGATATCGTTGGCTACGGCAGCGGAATTTACTTCGGAAAACACGATAAAGAACTTTTAAAATTTGTTGAAAGTCTTGGTAACGACAAATCTTACTGCTTCGTATTTTCCACAAGCGGCTCTAAAAATTTTGAAAAGAACAACGCCTGTCTCATAAAACTTCTGGAAAGCAAAAATAAAGTCGTGCTTGACTCGTTCGGATGTCTAGGTTTTGATAAATTTTTTATCTTCGCAATTTGCGGCGGTATAAACAAAACCCATCCGGATATAAACGACTTTGAGTCAGCGCAAAACTTTATCTCACGCCTTCCTGAAAAATACAACCAAGCTAAACACCATTAATAAACAGCCGCCCTTTTCGGGCGGCTGTACTTTTTAAAAAAATATCCCCTGCGGATGCAGGGGACTTTTTAATTATTTTGCAAATTCGCTTGCTCTGAATTCCCTTATTACGTTTACTTTTATCTGACCGGGATATTCAAGTTCTTTTTCAATTTTCTTTGCAATGTCTTTTGCAAGGAACATTGTTTGCGCGTCATCAATCTGCTCGGGCTTAACGATTACGCGTACCTCTCTACCGGCTTGAATCGCATAGCACTTGTCCACTCCCTTGAAGTCGCTTGCAATCGCTTCAAGCTTTTCAAGACGCTTAACGTAGTTCGTACCCGTTTCTCTTCTTGCGCCGGGTCTTGCGCCCGAAATCGCGTCAGCAGCCGCCACAAGCACCGCTTCAATCGTTTTAGGCTCTACATCGCCGTGGTGAGCCGCAATCGCGTTAATAACGTTATTGCTCTCTCTGTACTTCTTCGCGAGGTCGGCGCCTATCTGAATATGCGTGCCTTCCTGCTCGTGGTCAACCGCTTTACCTATATCGTGTAAAAGTCCCGCGCGCTTTGCAAGCGTTACGTCCATTCCGAGTTCGGACGCCATCAAACCTGCAAGCTGCGCAACTTCGATAGAGTGTTTATATACGTTCTGACCGTAGCTGGTTCTGTATTTAAGTCTGCCGATAAGTTTAATAATTTCGGGATGAAGTCCGAAAATTCCGACGTCGAACATTGCGCTTTCGCCGGCGGCTTTAATTTCGGCATCCATTTCCTTTTTGACCTTTTCAACCGTTTCTTCAATTCTTGCCGGATGAATTCTGCCGTCCGCAATCAGTCTTTCAAGCGAAAGTCTTGCAATCTCACGCCTTACGGGGTCAAATCCCGATAAAATTACAACTTCGGGCGTATCGTCGATAATAAGCTCGATACCCGTAGCGTTTTCTATGGCGCGGATATTTCTGCCCTCTCTGCCGATAAGTCTTGCTTTCATATCGTCGCTGGGAAGCTGTACGACCGATACCGTAATTTCCGACGCGTGGTCGGCGGCGCAACGCTGAATAGCAAGGGATATAATTTTCTTTGCCTCGTTACTCGCCTCTTCTTTTGCGGTCTGTTCGATATTTCTGACTTGCAGCGCAACGTCATGGCGTGTTTCATCTAAAATCTCGTTAGCGAGAATTTGTTTTGCTTCGTCTTTAGTGAGCTGCGCAACCTTTTCAAGCTCCTGCACCATAAGCTCGTGCTGGTGATTGATTTTATCCTGAGTTTTTTTAACTTCAAGCTCTTTGTTTGCAAGCTCTTTCATCTGCCGGTCAAGTTCTTCGTTCTTCTTGGTGAGAGCTTCTTCCTTTTTGTCAATGGAATCTTCTTTTTGTAAAAGTCGCTGTTCCTGCTTTTGCAGTTCCGCTTTCTTTTCTCTGCTCTCTCTTTCGAATTCGTTCCTTAATTGCAGCTCCTGTTCCTTTGCTTCTAATATTGCTTCCTTTTTCAAGGCCTTACATTCAAGTGAAGCGTCGTCAATCATCTTTTTGGTTCTTTTCTGAACTTCACCCAATCTCTTTTCCGTCTGTTTTCTGTTAACAAAAATGCCGACGAAAATTCCAATACCCAGCGCAACCAAGATACCGGCTGAAAGCCCTGCGGCTACACCGATAAGTGCTGGACTTGCAAGAAACAGGCTGCTTAATAAATTTGCGTTCATTAATGCCTCCTGATGTTAAATTTTAAATATATACGAACCCCTTTCGGGTAGGTTTATATCCTTATATATTGTACAACAGACTTAATGAAATGTCAATTTAATAGAATGAATACTTTACATAATATATAAAAAATAGTTACAGCGGCTGTTTTTGTTTAATCTCCGCTAAAACTTCGCCTATGTCGGCATTGATACATATCGAACGCTTTTCAATTTGCGGCGGACAACTTGCCTCGCCATAGTTAATGCATGCGTAAACCGCATTCCGATTTTGCAGAGTAAACCGCCAAAAAGGATATTTGATTATCACCGGCGTATTACCGCCGACGCCGAGTTCAAGAAACAGTATTTTTTTACCATTGTGGCGTTCTAAAAAACTCTCATAGCGCTCGCAAGCCGAATACCACCCCTCGTCCTGCACGAATTTATCGTCCGCCCGTAAGTTCATAGTCATAGGCTTTCCGCAGACAGGACAGCAAGGAATTAGCTCCGACGGAATTTTCATATCTTTCTGCTCTGCGACCATACGGTGGATCAGTTCTTCGTTATCGTAAGTTTTATTATGGCACGGCGCGGAACATTGAAACAGTCCGTAGTCGCCCTGCGTGTAAAAAAGCTGCTGTTTATCAAATCTAGCTTTCTGAAAGCAATGGTCCACGTTGGTAGTTATAACGAAATAGTCCTTATCCTTTACAAGGTCGTAAAGTTCGTCATATACGGGCTTGGGCGGATCCTGGTAACGGTTTATAAGAATATACCTGGACCAGTACGCCCAATGCTCTTCAGGAGTGGTATACGGATAAAAACCGCCCGTGTACATATCGTGGAAATTGTATTTCTCCTCAAAATCGTGAAAGTTCTCCTGAAACCGCTTGCCCGAATATATAAAACCTGCCGACGTGGAAAGTCCGGCTCCTGCGCCGATAATTACGGCGTCCGCGTTATCCAAAGCTTTTTTAAGTTCATTTATCTGCTCCAAGTAATCTTGAGTAAATCTCATAATCGTACTCNTTAAAGACATTAAAAATCACTTTAATTCTGCTCTGCNTTTGCCGCNTATATTCCGTAACAGTCTGAACGGCAATCTGCGCTGCGCTCTCGTTAGGGAAATNGAATNNACCCGTAGAAATACAGCAAAACGCANTACTNTGCAAACCGCTTTTAGCCNCAAGAGCAAGGCATGAGCGGTAACAGTCGGCAAGCTGTTCTTCGTGCTTTTCTGTAAGTTCGCCGTAAACTATCGGACCGACGGTGTGCAGAACGTATTTACAAGGCAAGTTGTAAGCCTTGGTAATTTTTGCCCGCCCNGNACACTNNTATNTNGNCTTGNGCTTTCATTNACCCNGCGCANTCCTNCCGCAGTTGAACGCCTGCAAAGGTATGAATAGCGTTATCTATACAGCAGTGATTCGGGCAAAAACAACCTAATAATTCAGAGTTTGCCGCATTCACTATTCCGTCGCATCTGAGGGTTGTAATATCGCCTTGCCAAAGGTATATATCCGGAGCAACGGGCGAAAGTTCTGCAATTTCCGTTATACCTTTAAGCCGTAACTGTTCCTTTAGATATTCGTCCTGAATTTGCAAAAACTCNTTACTTGCCGCCTTTGGCATACGAANGTTTACCAGCGCGCGGAATAATTTAAAGTTTTTCGTTATNNGCTATATCCGGCGAGCTTTCGCCGCGCTCTGCGCAAAGNATATCAATTAAGCGGTCTAATTTGTCCATAATTCTACTCTATTATTTTGCGCCTGTTCAGATTGACAGGTTTTGCGTGAGGCTGCTCGCCGTCAATATAACCCAATATTACAAAACAGCGGGCAATATAATTTTCGGGAACACCCCATTCTTTTAAAAGCGTATTGCCGTAATCGCTGTCAAAGGTTTCTTCTCCGCGTGCGATAATGCAAGACGATATACCGAGTTCGGTTGCCTGCAAAACCATATTTTCGGCAGCGCAAAAAGCGTCGGGGATACTATACAAAAAGTTTCTTTGCGCAAACACGATACAGACAGACGGAGCGCCGTAAAAACCGCTTTTGATATTCGGGTTATCAATTATGCTAGGCTGTTCTTTTGAAACGTACGAGCCTTCAAGCTGCCCTCTGTCAAAACGCGCAAGATTTAGTTTACCTATAATTTCAGTAAGTTCCTTATTACGGATACCCGCGATAACCGTTCCCTGTCTTCCGCCCGCATTCGGGGCGCATAAGCCGGCTTCGATTATCTTTTCCAAATGCTCTTTGGGTATTTGTTCGTCCGTATATTTGCGGATGGACCGGCGTTTTTTAATAATCTCCAAAAGTTCCATTATTTAATCTCCTTCCAACATTGAGGATCGGCATCGTACATATTGTGTGTGTAACCGTAAGTAACGGACGGACACCCTCTGCACACTCCTTTGAGTTCGCATTTGCTGCATTTTGTAAATTTATCGTACCGGCGGTAAGCGTTCATATTCTCACCGCTCCAAATGTCATATAAATTGCTTTCGTTTATATTTCCGACCTTACTCTCCATTCGGCGGCAAGCGTATATATCGCCGTTTGGTAAAACCGTGATATGATTTCTTCCGCAGTTACAACCGTCCGAAATTTTATCGCAATCGGGTAATTTCAGCAAGCCTTTCTCGTAGAGAAACAAACTCCATAAATGGTCTTTTAACTGAAACGTAGTCTTTGAGTTTTTATGCCGTTCGTACTTTTCCCAACAGGCTTGTAAAAACTCTCTATATTCAAGAGGCGGAATATGAATGTCTTTATCGTAAGCTTTATCTGTACTTGTAGGACAATATCTACCTACTGCAAACACGTCCACGCCGAGTTCGTCAACAAGATCTATAAGAGCAGGAATCTCGCGCATATTCGTCTTCGATACCGTACTCATGACGGCGCACCACATACCCGAACGCTTTATAGTTTTTATCGCTTCAAGAGTAATTCGGAAAGACCCCGGNTNNCGGAACATATCGTGCGTTTGTTCCAAGCNGTCCAAANNCAGTTGNTATTTNACNCAACCGCANTCCTTCATGCGTTTGCANANTTCGTCCGTTAAATGGAACGGATTGCCCATAATGCAAAAGCGCGTTCCGTCTGCCTTAAANATTTCTAAAAGNTCCCAAAAGTTCGGGTGCAAGATAGGGTCGCCGCCCGTCAGATAAATATACGGCGTTCTCTCNAAACGATAGCAAAACTCTTTGATTTGCGCGTACGTTCTTTTGAGTTCTTCAAGCGGCGTTGNTACAAGACACGGATGCCCTTCCGAAAAGATATAACAATGCTTGCANCGTTGGTCGCAAACGTCTGTAATATGCCATTGTATTGCAAAATACGGATTCATAATTCCACCTTTAATTTTGTATTTTCGGATAGATATTCCCGCAAGACTTACTCACGGGAATACTTCCCGTAAGGACTTATTTGTCCTGTGTTCCGCAAGCGGGCGCGGGGTCTTTCGTACCGCAAGCAGTACCGAAAATTTCGTTTGCTGTCATCACCGTTACCTCCTCTCTATATTTCAACCAGTTACGATTGATAATTATATTATATTGAAAAGACTTATTCTGTACAAGACAGTTACTTTTTTATATCCCTGTAAAAGATTTGTAACCTGGTTTCATTTTTGAACTATTGACTTTTATTGTGTTTCTTGATATACTTAAAGAAAAAAGGAGCGATGCAAAAATGCTGACGAAAGACGAGTTACCCGAATGTCCCGTTGCCACGACAGTACAACTTATAGGCAATAAATGGAAATTACTTATTATACGCAACTTGTTATCCGCGCCGCAACGGTTTACGGAATTCCCTAAAACAATTCCAGGTATAAGCAAAAAAGTTTTAACCGATAATCTCCGCGCTTTGGAAGACGACGGATTAATTAACAGAGAAATATTTGCGGAGGTACCGCCGCGCGTCGTGTACTCCCTCACCGACCTCGGCAAAACGCTGAAACCAATACTCGACGCCATGATGAATTGGGGCATTGACTATAAAAACAGCAGTACTTGATTTCAAGTACTGCTTAATTTTTATTTAAGGCTGTCAAGCCAAACTTTTGCAACCGCATCTGACGGCATACGCCAGTCGCCGCGCGGCGACAGCGAAACAGAACCCACCTTAACGCCGTCCGGAACGCACGAGCGTTTGAACTGGTGTCTGAAAAATCTTTCGTAAAAGCTTTTCAGCCATTTTTTTATAGTCTTCTCGTCAAACGATCCTTTAAAAGTTTTATTTGCAATATAGAGAAGCTTATCTGGTTCGTATCCCCACCGCACCGCGTAATACAGGAAAAAGTCGTGTAAGATATACGGTCCTACGATATCTTCCGTCTTTTGCGCGATATTGCCGTTTTTATCGGGTGGCAAAAGCTCGGGGCTTATTTCGGTATCAAGTATACTTTTAAGCACCTTTTCCGCCTCTCCGCCGAGTTTCTCCGCCTCATAACGAATAAGGTGTTTAACAAGCGTTTTAGGTACCGAGCAGTTTACGCCGTACATTGAAATGTGGTCGCCAGCGTAAGTTGCCCAGCCTAACGCAAACTCGCTTAAATCGCCGGTGCCGAGAACTATCCCGTTCAAGTCGTTTGCCAAATCCATCAGCACCATAGTACGCATACGCGCTTGCGCGTTTTCGTAAGTCACATTGCGGTTATCTGGATCGTGTCCTATATCCATAAAATGCTTTTCAACGCTTTCGGATATGGGAATAATTTTTGCCGTCGCGCCAATCGCCTCAATTAATTTTAGTGAATTATCTTTCGTTTTACCTGTCGTTCCGAAACAGGGCATCGTAACGGCAATTATATCTTTCCTGTCTTTTTTCAAACCCTTAAACGCCCTGCATGCAACAAGCAATGCAAGCGCAGAATCAAGACCGCCCGAAATGCCTATTAAAACGGTTTTGGAATTTGTATGCTTTAATCTCTTCTCCAGCCCCTTTTGCTGAATTGTGAGAATTAATTCGCTTCTTTCGCTCAACCCATCTTTGGGAACGAACGGCGTTTGCGAAAAGCTACGGGTAAGTTCGCCGTTCTGCTGAATAGTTGCAAACGGAACGATACTATATTCACCGTTTTTTGCCACATTCTCGCTTCCCGTTCTTCTGCGCTCGGAAGAAAGAGTATCAACATCGATTTCGCTGTATAAAAGTCCGTTTTTAAACAACTTACTTTCGGCAAGTATAGCTCCGTTTTCAGCGATTATATTGTGACCGGAAAACGTCATATCGGTCGAGCTTTCACCTTCTCCCGCATCACAGTAAACGTATCCGCAGACCAATTTTGCCGACTGCATTCCAACTAAATTGCGTCTATACTCCGCTTTACCTACCGTTTCGTCACTGCAAGACAAATTGACGATAATATTCGCGCCAGCTTGAGCGTGATTTATTGAAGGCGATTGCGCCGCCCACAAGTCTTCACATATTTCTACGGCCACGGTAAAATTACGGCAGTTTAAAGCCTTAAATATGANATTCCTTCCAAAATAAGCACTTTGCCANGCGTACTGTATAAAAACGTTATCGGGNAAAGGTTGTGAAAAGTTTCTNTNTTCGTAAAATTCTCCGTAGTTCGGTAGGTAAGTTTTAGGCGCGATACCCAAAATTTTTCCGTCTGAAATTGCTACAGCACAGTTATAAAGACTGCCGCTATATTCTACCGGCGTGCCGACGAATACAAGTGTCTTTATGCCTGCTGTCGCTTCACAAATTTCCCTTACAGCTTTTTCGCATGCTTTTATAAGAGCGGGCTGATTAAACAAATCGCCGCAGGTATACCCGCAAACACAAAGCTCGGGGAACACGGTGAGTTGACTTCCGTTATCCGCGCTTACCTTTATCGCTTCGATAATTTTTTTTGTATTGAATTCAACGTCCGCAACTCTCGTTTCGGGAGTTGCGGCGCAGACTTTTATAAAACCGAATTGCATTTAGTCCTTCTTGGAAAGAGCAGCTTTATGCGCTTCTCTGATTTTGGCATCGATTTCAGCCCTGATTTCAGGATTTTCTTTAATGTAATCCCTCATCTTTTCTCGACCCTGCGCGATCTTTTCATCATTGTAATAGTAGAAAGCGCCGCTCTTTGTAATTATATTATACTCAACGCCGAGGTCGATTAAACAGCCTTCTTGCGAAATTCCTTCACCGTATATAATGTCAAATTCCGCAACCTTGAAAGGAGGCGCAACTTTGTTTTTAACGACTTTGCACTTCGTGCGGTTGCCTATAATATCGCCGTCGCCTTTAATCGCGTCGGCTTTTCTTATATCAAGGCGCACGGTCGCAAAATATTTGAGCGCCTTACCTCCGGGCGTTGTTTCGGGATTGCCGAACATTACACCGACTTTTTCACGCAGCTGGTTTATGAATATTACGCAGGTCTTACTACGATTTGTAATAGCCGTCAGTTTTCTCAAAGCCTGCGACATAAGTCTTGCAAGAAGGCCGACGTGCGCGTCACCCATATCGCCCTCTATTTCCGCTTTAGGCGTAAGAGCCGCGACGGAGTCTATAACTATGACATCGACCGCGCTTGAACGCACGAGCGATTCGCATATATCGAGTGCCTGTTCGCCTGTATCGGGCTGCGACAGATATAACTCGTTAGTATCAACGCCCAATGCGTGAGCGTACTGCGCGTCCAACGCGTGTTCCGCGTCGATAAACGCGGCAACGCCGCCCATCTTCTGACATTCTGCAATTATATGAAGCGCAACGGTAGTTTTACCGGAAGATTCGGGGCCGTAAATCTCCAAAATTCTTCCGCGCGGTACGCCGCCTACGCCGAGCGCCAGATCAAGCGAAAGGCAGCCCGTGGGAATGTATTCGAGGTCTGTGTTGACCTTATAGTCACCCAACTTCATAATTGCGCCCTTGCCGTACTGCTTTTCAATCATTGCAACGGTTGAGTTCAGTGCTTTAAGTTTTTCTTCGTTCATATTTATCTCCTGAATTATTTTAGCGTTTTATATGCAAGGAACAACGCAAGATTTATTGCCGTATTGGTAACGTTATCCCTGTCGCCTTTTAAGTTGTATTTATAGACCGAAACTGTATCGTGAACGCCCACCGCTATATAAACCAGTCCCACGGGCTTTAACGTGTTGTCCGATTTAGGTCCCGCAATTCCCGTAGTTGCGATACATATATCGCAGTTGCCGCCGTTTAAAAGCCCTTCCGCCATTTCATACGCCGTCTGCTCGGAAACTGCGCCGTATTGCTTTAACGTTATTTCGCTTACGCCCAGTCTTTCCGATTTTGCCTCGTTTGAATAAGTGTTCAGCCCTTCAAAATAAACTTCGCTTACTCCGGGAATTTCAACTAATTTTTTACCTAAACCACCGCCCGTAAACGATTCCGCAACGCTTATTTTCAACCTGCGAAGCTGCAAAATCTGAAACAGTCTCTCCGCAAGCGATACATTTTCCATCGCGTAAATATATTCGTTTAAAACCTTGGTAACTTCGCGCGTAACGTCGTCCAAAAGCATTTTAGGCGTATTAGCGGAATAAACGATTTCAATGCTGCATTCGCCATATTTACCGTCAACGTTGAAATCTAAAGCGGGGCAAATCACCTTCGCCTTTTCCACCGCTTCGCTGATTTTTTTATGCGGCGCGCCAACAGTTTTTATATATAATTTATCGAACTTTATGCCGTACTTTTTGTCGAGAATTTTTTTAACGTCTTTAAGCCGAAGTCTGTTTTCGCAATCGGAATAAAAGGTAAATACGTTTGAATTGCCCGATTGCAANATTCCCAACTCGTCAAACTGTCCGCCGTANNTTNTGCCTANATATGTNTTTAACGTNTCTTCCATTCCCTTCGGNCANTAAATAACGATATTTTCGTAATTGCTTTTACAGTCATTAACGGCGCGGACAATCTCCTCCGAATCGCTGAAATTAACGAACGTTACTTTATCGAAATAGTAACCGTATCCAGCCATGACATCAAGAATTTTGTTTACGCCTTCAAAGCTGTTAAGCTTTTTATTCCTGAATACGATAAAGCAGTTTTTAACTGCGCTGCCGTCTGAATTTTGCGTTTTCATTGTTTTAATACTGCTATATTTTTAGCTATATAATTTATTCCGGAAATTACCGTAAGTAACACGGACAACGCAAATAGTCCCAAACCTACGTAGTTGACAATCTGTCCCGCTAAATGGTTTGTAAGTTCAGCGACGCCAGCGCCGATTAAAAGCACTACTATGCTTATATCCTGCGTAACCGTCTTATACTTGCCAATTTTGTCCGCGGCAATTACTATATCCGCGCTTGCCGCAACCATTCTGAAACCGCTTACTATAATTTCACGCGCAAGAATTAACGCAACGCCGCAACCTGCGACAATTAACGCCCAATCGCCTAAATTTGCCGTAAAAATAGACGGCTCGGTTAAAAATACTACGAAACCCGAAAGCACCAGAACTTTATCCGCTATAGGGTCAAGGAACTTGCCAAGGTTAGTTACCAGATTATATTTTCGCGCGATAATACCGTCAAGTGCGTCCGTTATTCCGGCAATAGCGAATACGCCGAGAGCTATGAAGTAATGCGCGGTAAAATTGAGATAGAAAAACAGTACGAATACGGGAATTAAAACTACGCGGCTTATGGTAAGTTTATTAGGCAAATTCATAACGCCCTTGCCAGCCGCAAACTTATAAAATTTGCTGTTATTTTGCTCGTTCATATCTCGTAGTCCTCCGTTCTGCCGTACAAATCGTAATCGTCGCTTTTTTCGATTATTACGTCATAATATTCGCCCTGCGCCGCATTATGGGCGTTGAAATACACCTTTCCGTCTATATCCGGCGCGCTGAAATACGCTCTGCCGAAAAAGCAGTTTTTATCGTAATCTATTCCGTCGCAAAGAACTTTCAAAGTCGTACCGACCCGTCTTTTAAGCTTGTCCGCCGAAATTAATCTTTGCACGGAATAAAGCTTTTTCACGCGCTTACGCTTTTCCGTGTAACTAATCTGACCTTTAAGCTTGTAAGCCGCGGTTTCCGGCTCTCTCGAATAGGCGAAAAATCCGCAGTTGTCAAGTTGCGCTTCGCGCAAAAAACCGCAAAGATTTTCCACTTCTTCCTCCGTTTCTGTCGGGAAGCCCGTGATAAAAGTAGACCGAATTGCAATTTCTGGAATATTGCGCCGCAATGTTTCAAACAGTTTAAGATATCCTTCTCTGCTACCTTTGCGGTTCATAAGCTTTAATATTCTGTCTTCGCTATGCTGCAAAGGAATATCAAGATAATTGACAATTTTTTTATTGGTCTTTATCTCTTCAATTAACCCGTCGTCTATCATATCGGGATAACAGTAAAGTAATCTTACACTATTAATGTTGACAAGAGCTGTCAACTTTTGTAAAATTTCTCTTAATTTTTTTTGACCGTATAAATCAATGCCATATCTGGTCACGTCCTGCGCAACGATAATCAGTTCCGAAACATCGCCAAGCCCTTCCGCCTCTTCCAAAAGCTGCTCCATAGGATAACTTTCGTAGTTGCCGCGTATTTTCGGAATAAGACAATAGGTACAGCGGTTATTGCATCCGTCCGCTATTTTGAGATATGCGTAGTGCTGCGGCGTAGTTATAACTCTGTTTACAGAAAACTTTTTATTGCCGCAACCGACTAAATTAACCCTATCGCCGAGGTAAGCGCGCTCTAACCCTTCAAACAATTTATCGTAATCGTTAGTGCCTAAAAACAAATCAGCTTCAACGAGGCTTTCAAACGTTTCGCCTATATACTTTTGAGGCAGACAGCCCGTAATTATAAGTTTTTCAAGTTTGCCGCTTTTGTATACTGCGCAATCAAGCGCTGTTTCAATAGCTTCTTTACGCGAGTCGTTTAAAAAAGCACAAGTGTTCACTATCAAAATTTGCGCCGCGCTGATATCGTCCGTAATGTCAGCGCCGCGCTCCTTAATTATTGACAAAAGTTTTTCAGAATCAACTCTGTTTTTGTCGCAACCCAAGGAAATAATGCCGAATGACTTTTGTGAAAAATCAATCATCAATATCTCCGTAAGTCTTTATGAAATCTTCTCGCGTAAGTAAAATTTTTCTGGGCTTTGAACCTTCCGAATGGGTAATATAATTCATATTCTCCATCCAGTCGATTATTTTACAAGCCTTTATGTAACCGACGGGGAACCGGCGCTGTATCATCGATACGGACGCCTGATTCGAATTTATGCAATACTGCAAAGCCTTGATAAAGGTTTCGTCGATTTTTGCTTCGCCTTCCGTTCCGCCTTCTTCACCCATTGAGGACGAACTCTCTTCGACCTCTACGGTGTTGATAAAGTCTGAAACGCTCTGATCGAAGTAAGTTTCGT
>WFLX010006727.1_pt1 | contig 12839 bp, 4 predicted proteins | sample 4967041 | NCBI WGS metagenome assembly WFLX01 (sample SAMN12857096, study PRJNA449069) | gut metagenome | isolation source: stool from male and female vole | host: Microtus ochrogaster | place: USA:Florida | collected 2017 | reverse complement strand
CGACGTTGAAGTTCTCATCGGCCATATTCTCCTTGATGATAGTCATCACTTTCTCCATAAATTTCTCATCTTCCTTGTTTACAGGGATATTCTCTGCCTGGAAGAAGGGATTGCGAGAGAAGGCCTCACGGGCACGACGACGGTTTTCAAGAAGCGTCACTANCATNTCACGCAGGTATTTTATCGAGAAGGGTTTCTCGATATANGCCTCGGCACCAAGTTGAAGACCTTTCACCTTGCTGTCGAGGTCGTTTTTTGCCGTGATGAAAACCACGGGAATGTGCGACAACTCAAGATTGGCTTTGATCTGGCGGCATAGCTCCAGGCCATCCATCTCGGGCATCATGATATCGGTGACGACTACATCTACCGACTTCTTTGCCAGAATCTCCAGGGCCTCGCGNCCATTGGAGGCTGTNGTGATAAGAAACGANGAGGCAAGGCGTTCGTTGAGCATCGAGCGTATGCCGTCGTTGTCCTCCACCAAGAGCACATGGTAGCCGTTGGCCTGCAGGGGAGTCTGATTCGTATCCTCCTCATAGACAAAAGATGCCTCGTGGCCGTTTGCTGCNACGGGAGCAAGTGGAGCCGAAGTGGCTTTCAGTGGAAGGGAGAGCACGAATATGTTCTTATGGGCCAACGCGGGGTCTTTTCCATTTTCGAGGTAAAGTGTGCCTCCAAGCAATACGGCGAGAGAACGCGACANGGGCAAACCGATACCTACACCNTTNTTCTGCTCCTGCGATTTATCTGTCTGATAGAATGTCTCGAAGATTCTCTCCTTATTTTCTTCAGTGATCTTCTCACCGTCGGATATCACTCTCACAAAGATCGTGTCGTCGGTCTCCTCCAAGCGTACCTCTATGGCTGAGTTGGCATATTTCAAGGCATTGTTGAGCAAGTTGCTNATAATCTTGGTGACAGCCTCCCTGTCGGTGAGGGTGATGAGACTCTTGGAACCCAAGACCCGTGTGAGCGTCTTATCGCGCAATGAGATCGAGGGCTCGAAACGATCGAGCGTATAGGTGATTAGTTCCACCATATCTACAGCTTCTGTCTTAAGGCGCAATTTTCCGGCATCGATTTTCTGGAAATCGAGCAGTTGGGAAGTGAGTTCGAGCAATCGAGCAGTGTTCTGGCGCGTCACCTTTAGATAATGTTCCGATTCTGGGCTGTCGAGGCCACCCTCTTCGATAGCCTCCAANGGGAGNTCGATNANNGAGAGNGGNGTGCGTATCTCGTGAGCGATCTCGGTGAAGAAATTGAGCTTGCGCTGATACACCTCCTTCTCCTGATTGGAGGCGAAAATCTGTTGCTTCTCGTCGAGGCGTCTCAATTCGCGGCGTCGATAGAGAATGAAGGCGAAGGCCACGAGAGCGAGGGCAATTAACACATAGACGATTATGGCCCAGGTAGTGGCCCACCAGGGGGAGCGGATCACGAGGCGGATGCTGTTGGTGGATACCACCTCGCCACACTCCATCTTAACATCGAGTGTATACGCCTTGGGCGGAAGATTAGTGAAGGAGATACGGTTGCTCTCCATCGGAATCCATTCGCCATCGCCAGGGAGCAGGCGATAGTAGAACTTCTTGACACCCTTCAAGCCTATCGCCGAGGGCACGCCGATGGTCAGGGAGAAAGTGTTTTGGTCGTAGGCGAGTTTTATCTCATCTTGATAGACGATGTTGCCCTCGATAGCGCCTTGATCGGCCATTGAAAGCGAGGTGAAGAGTATGGGATATTCCGAATGGGAAGCTGTAGTGACATCCGGAACAAATCTAACCACACCATTTATAGTGCCGAAATAAAACACTGAATCATCTACCGCAAGGGCCGAGTTGTAGGTAAACTCATTGGCAGGCAATCCGTCGGCTTTGGTGAATACGGTGATTACACCTTTCTCAGGATTGAATCGCGAGAGCCCTTTGTTTGTACCAAACCATAGATTTCCAGCCTTATCTTCCAGTATTTTATAGACTACGTTGTCGGGCAGCCCCTCCTCGTGGCCATAGTTGGTGAAGTCGTCAGTAGCCTTGTTGTAGAGGCTGAGCCCTCCCCTATCGGTCGAGATCCAGATGCGCCCCTGGCTGTCTTCCATGATAGAATTGATAGAATTGGATCGCAGCGAGCCTGCGGCAGGATGATCCTCATCGTAGATATAAGAAGCGTAGCTATCCAATTTGGGATTGTATTTATAGAGTCCGCTGCCCATGGAGCCGATCCAGATATTGCCGTCGGAGGCCTCGCAAAGGGCAAAAATCCAGTTATAGCCGGTGGCATCCACACGTTCAAAATCGGCCATCCCAGATTCACGACGATAAAGGGCGTAGCCAAACCCTACCCANTCGCAGCCGCTTCGATCTTTAAGATAGGCGTAGACGGTATTTTCATTTGAAAGTTGCCGCGGGAGATACTGGTAAGGTGTCTGTCCGGGCTGATAGGCAAGCAGGCCGTTGCGTTCGAGGCCTACGAGCACACTGCCGTCGGAAAGCGTGACACACATCGTGGCACACTTCGCTGTAAGCGCCGGCGGAGGCGTGATGAAGGTATCGGAGAGAAGGTNACGGANGCTCACGCCGTTGGCCTCGCTACCAATNACCATATANTGGGAATCGGCTGTAAGAGCCATGCCTCTCACCCGTCGGGAATTAATATCGTAGGGTTCGATGGTGCAGAAATTGATTCCGTCGTGAGCGATATAGTCGACGCCGCCAAACATCGTCCCGATCCAAAGATTACGGCTTCTATCGCCGTAGAGAGTATAGATAGTGTTGTCGGAGATGGAGTGAAGATTCACAGGATTGTTGATGTAGCGGGTCTGAGAGCCGTCGGTGAGATCAAGTTTAATCAAGCCGATTTGAGTGCCAAGCCACAAAGTATTATCGATCTTCTCCATACTACGCAGATAGAGCGGCTCCGATTTCTCTACCCCGATTGGCTTCACGGCGTAGTTATCTTCAGGGAAGAGATGAAACAATTCGACATCTTCTGTAGTCAGAATCAGACCTTTATCGCCATCGTAGATCAAACGGGCAAATTTTCGTTTCTCATCAGAGGGGAAATTAAACTTCACCTCCACCATCTCATCGTAGCCCTTGTCGTAGCGAAAAATCTTCCCGTTGGAGCTGCANGCCCAGAGAGTGCCGTCGGGAGTGACGCAGAGATCGTTGAAATAATCCTCCTTATACTGGCTTCCCTCGGGCATCATATAGCGGCTGACACCTCCAGGCGACTTNCGGAAGAGACCCGAGTCGGGNATCAGCACCCAAAGATTACCTTTCTCATCGCCAACGATATCTTGCACCCAGTTGAGAAAGCCATCGTTAAGGCTATCCCACATATCAGCGTAAGAGATACGGTCGGTTTGACGGTCGTATTTATATACGCCTCTGTCGGTGCCGATCCATATCGTGCCGTCGGCATCCTCGTAGAGCGCGCCAATATTATTGTTTCCTTTCTGCAATTCAGCGTCGTAGCATACGTATTGTTTCACAGAGCCACCATCGTAGCGGTTGAGACCATTCGTAGTGCCGATCCACATGAAACCATCTCTGTCGCATAGAATGGCTTTGACATGATTTGCCGACAATCCTTCGTCGATGCTGAGATGCGAAAACACATGATCGCAGTCCTTAGCCCATCCGTTCAGGGTTAAGGAGAATATCGCCAAGACAATGAATAAATAGCCTAAGTATCGATTCAAGGAGTTGGGTTTCATATCAAAATCATTTTATAAAGCAAAGTTAACAATATTCTCTTTTACTACACAAAGTTGAGCAAATATTTTACTGAAATCCCGGTGCAGTCTCATTCTCCTGCACCGGGATTTGATAATTAGCGAATGTGAACCAATCTTTTTTACCGGATTTACCTGTAGACACGGGGTGGAAAGTTATCTGTATCCCTTGTTCTGATCGGCTGAGGTCATATCCTCATTCTGCTCGATCTCCTCGTAGGGTATTGGATAGCGCACGTGATAGTCGCTGATAGTGGCAGAGCGTTTGGCCCATTTGTTGCGGCTCTTCACATAATCTACAAACTTGCCGGTGCGTATAAGGTCGAATCTACGCCAACCCTCGCCGAAGAGCTCGCGCATACGCTCATCGAGAATCTTCACTCTGAAATCTTCCTTGCTCATGTTGCCCCACTTCTTATCGGCAGGAATCTGAAAGCCCCAGGCACGGTTTCTCACCTGATTCACAACCTCCACAGCCTCCGAAGTGCGATTTAGCTCATTGAGACACTCCGCATAGCATAGAAGCACGTCGGCATATCGGAGCATAGGGATATTCTTTCCGGAGTTCCACATATTATTGAGGCCCATATCGGAGTGCTGATCAGTGCGGAAATCTTCATATTTCTTGATGTGTGGCTTAAGCTCGTCGTGGTCATCGCCAAGATCTTCCCAAGCCACACAGTCGAGATTAGGCGTCTCGCCATAGTAGGAGAAGTCGTAGCGCAGAGATTCGTCGCGGCGAAGGTCGCCAGNTTCCCAGATGCCTCCATCCTCTACGCTGCTGTAGGCGTATTCAGTGGCCACCACATGGTCGTAGCCTGCGAAGTAGCAGCCGTCGCTCCACCAGTTCTGAGCCACACGCGATCCAATCTGAAACATAATCTTGTTCTGATTGGGATTGTTGTTAAACTGCAACTCGAATATCGACTCGGCAGTGTTGGGTGTGGCGTAGTTGAAGAGGTCGGCGTAATCGACGAGCGAATAATTCATCTGCATCACCTTCTCGAAGCANTGTGCGGCNTTGGAGAAGTCGCGCAGACCNGTTTCTTCGGGAGCNGCCATGTAGGCCTTTCCGAGCATCGCGTAGCCTGCGCCCGAAGTGGCACGTCCGGGATCGTTGCTCTCAGGGGCATACTTTGCAGCTTTCTCAAGGTCGGCGATCACAAAAGCCCAAGTATCTGTGAGCGACTGGCGTCCGTAGCCGGTTTGGGCAACCTTATTGAGGTCGATAAGAGGGATTTCGCCCCAGTAAGAGGCCAATTCCAGATCCATGAATCCGCGCAAGAAGCAGGCCTCGCCGAGAAGATGAGCGGCTTTTGTTCCGGCCACAACCTCATCGGTATCAAGAGCACGGATAATTTTGGCAGCTGCGGTCACCACCGGAAAACGGGCATTCCACTGGTCTTTCACTCGGCCTGTGAGGGAGTTGAGATTAGCATCGTAATTGTCGAGGCTGCCATTCTCGCCGCCATCTTTCATCTGGAGCGCGCCACGCTGAATCTCGTCGGTGCCTGTCCAGAGAAACCACGACTCATTGTCGGCGCGTGTCTTNTCGCGCATATTGTTGTAGATACCGGTGAGGTTTGATTCGATATAAGAGAGGTCGCTGTAGATCTGTTCTTCAGTGAGGCCCATCTGGCTATCTTCTGTGAGAAAGTCGGAGCAGGAGGTGAGGGCGCCCAGCGATAGGGCGGCTAAGAGGAGTGATTTTATGTTGGTTTTCATTGTAATCGAGAAGTATTAGAAGGTGAGATTCAAACCGAAAGTGAATGAACGGGTTGCGGGATAGCCATAGTCGCCAGTCTCAGGGTCGAAACCTTTGTATTTTGTGGCTGTGAAGAGGTTGGAGCCGGTGGCATACACGCGGATGTTGTCGAAATGGATAGCCTCCATCCATTTTCTGGGCAGGTTGTAGCTCAGAGTGAGAGTGGCAAGGCGCAGATAAGAGGTTTTCTGGATAGCGAAATCAGTGTCCCAAGCGTAGTAGGGATTGTAGCCAGACGAGGTGTTGGTGATTGCTCTCGGGAAGGCTGCATTGGGATTCTGCTCGCTCCAGCGGTCGAGCAGATCGGTCGTGGCCATCGATGTGCCGGTGGAGCCGAGGAGCGACTCATAGTAACCGCTTATCTTCTTGCCGCCGATCGAATAGTTGAATATGGCATTGAGAGTGAGACCCTTCCAAGAGAAATCGGTAGAGAAACCGCCGTAGACCTTCGGATCCATGCAACCTACGATTACACGGTCGTTCTGGTCGACCACCTTATCGTCGTTCTGGTCGATAGCGAAGAGATCGCCGAGACCCACATTCTTGCCNTTGTAGCTTACTCCCTCCCACTGGTCGCGGTTGGCTTCGGTAGCGATGCCGCCGCATTTNAGNGTGTAGATCGTGTTGAGCGACTCGCCGAGGAAGATGTTGCCCGTGCGCTCTGTGCCATTGAGAATGCGCTGCACGCCGCCATGCAACTTATTGACCTTGTTGTGGTCGAGCGAAAGATTGGCCGATACGTTCCAAGTGAAGTCGGGAAGATCNATNGGNGTNGCGCTTACGGTCATCTCGAAACCGCGGTTGGTGACGGAGCCGATGTTTTCCCATTCCTCACTATAGCCTGATGTGAAGGCCAGGGCATGCTTCAGGAGCAGGTTGTCGTTGTTGATGAAGAAGCCGTCGAGAGAGAGGCGAAGGCGATTGTTGAAGAAAGCCATGTCGAGGCCGATGTTGGTCTGCTTCTGTTTCTCCCAAGTGAGAAGAGGGTTGCCGAGGAGGCCGCTTGTAGCGTAAGATGCTGNTCCGTTGCTCACAGAAGAATNGTACATCGTAGCGTAGGCATAGTTTTCGATATCCTGATTGCCTACCACGCCATAGCCCACGCGGAGCTTCAGGTTGTCGAAGATGTGCTGGTCTTCCATAAACTTCTCGTTGGTGACAGCCCAGTTGGCTGAGAACGAGGGGAAGAGACCCCATTTGTGGCCGCGTCCGAACTTCGAAGAGCCGTCGTAGCGGGCAGTGACGGTGAGATAGTAACGCTGATCGTAATTGTAGTTAGCTCTGATCAAGTAAGAGAGCAGAGTGGAGGCATAGAAGTTTGATTCGATCACCTTCTTATCGTTGGCAGCCGCGCCGGCCAGATCGTTGTAGCCGAGGTCGTTGGAGGCGAATCGGTCGCCCTGAGCCTTGGTGTAGTTGAATGTGTTGCGCGAAGCAGATGTGCCGAGGAGGAAGTCGGCATTGTGTACATCGGCGAATGTGCGTCGATAAGTCACGGTGTTGTCCCACTGCCAGGAGAGCTTTGTCCACCGCTCATGCTTGGCGCGGGCGTCGCCGTTGTAGTGGCGTATTGCCTGCTGCACATAGTCGGGAGTATACTCCAGCCAAGTCTGGTTGGCCAGATCGAAGGCGAAGGTAGAACGGATGTTGAGCCCCTCGATGGGATTGATATTGATGTAGTTGGATGAGATAAGGCGGTCGCGGACACGCTTCTGATCTACCTCAAGAGAATTGTAGGGGTTGTAATCGTTGTTGTTGGCTTCGGTATGGGCGCGATANTAGAGAGTGAGGTAGTCGTAGGTATAGCGGCTCTCAGGATCGCTGTAAGGAGCGGGGTTGAGCAGCGGATTGGCTGCCATGGCCTGGTTGAACACCTCATCTACGGGCATCTTGTCGTCGGAGCGCGAGAACTGGGTGTTGGTGCCGATACGCAGCCAGGGCTTGATGTCGGAATCGACGTTGATACGCCCGGAGTANCGGTTGTTTTTCGTGCCGATTGTGATACCCTTTATGCNGCTGTAGTTGAAACTTGCGAAGAGATTGTATTTCTCGCCGCCGTTTGAGAAGCTGAGNGTATGGCTCTGAGTNACNCCGGTNTGAGTGAAGCGATCNAGCCAGTCGTAAGATTCACCAGCCTGATATGTNGCGAGCTCGTCGGCNGAGAAAGCTGTGGTNGTGCCCAANAGGGTGTTCTGGATNTANGCGTTGCGGTCGGCNCCNGGNTTGGAGTGCATGTAGCCNTTGGCGAAAGCGTCGATGCGGAGATCGCCGAGTTGCTGGGCGTTCATGGTCTTGGGGCGATGAGCGATGTGAGAGGTCTGCACCCAACCGTCGTAGGTTACCTTACCCTCACCCTTACGGCCTTTCTTGGTGGTGATAAGAATGACACCGTTTGCGCCGCGCGAACCGTAGATAGCCGTTGCGGAAGCATCTTTGAGCACTTGAAGAGATTCGATATCGTTGGGATTGATGGAGTTGAACGAGCCGAAATCGCCATCCATCACGAGGCCGTCGATCACATAGATAGGGGATGCGCCGGAATTGATTGTATTTATACCGCGCACTCTCACGGTGGCGTCGTCGCCCGGTTTGGCACTCGGTGTCACCATAAGGCCAGCCATTTTGCCCTGAAGGGCACCGGCCACGGTGGTAGAGGGAGTCTCGTTGAGCTTCTCGGAGTCGAGATAACCTACGGAGCCTGTGAGGTCGGCTTTTTTCATAGCCGCACCCACCACGATCACCTCGTCGAGGATTGAAGAATTTTCGCTCAGAGATATATTCATCTGGCCATCAGCCGGCACTTTGAAATCGGCTGTGGTATAGCCTACGTAAGACACCTGAAGTGTGCTTCCTACTGGAGCTTTGATGCTGAAGTCGCCGTCGATACCGGTAGATGTGCCGGTAGAGGTTCCTTTCACAAGAATGGTTGCGCCGATAAGGGGCTCTTGGGTAGCGGCATCGACCACGACACCACTCACGTTGATCAGTTCCTGTGCCAGAGCCGGGAAAGCTGCGAAGAGAGACACGAGGAGAAATAAAACGATTTTTCGCATGATATTATTTTAGTTATGTTTTACAAAGTTAGTTATATTTCCTGAATATGAAGCACGGTGCTGTCGAAATTGTTGCCGATGCCGAGCGATATACCCTCGTTCATGAGGTAGTCGCCGGGGAACACCTGACCGTCGCCGTAGAATGAGGGCCAATCCTTCTTGTTGATCTCAGTGACGCGATATTGCTTGTCGGGNTCAAGNCCCTTGAGGCGNGTCTGGAAGAAGGTGGTGCGCCCGTGATACTTGAGGCTGTAGGCGAANAANACNGCNTCNTTGCCATCTTTCGATACATACTGGTGGGANGCCCATCCTGTGCCATCCTCTGGATTCTTGAGGCGNTAGAGATCGCCAAACTGCACCACAGGACGAATCTTCTTGTAAGCCTCGATAGCTTTCTGAGCGAAGGCCCACTCCTCTTCGTTGAGGTGTTTCGGTTGGAGTTCAAGACCGAGTCGGCCAGCCATGGCCACATCGAAACGGAATTTGAGCGGCGCCATCATACCGGTCTGATGATTGGGGCTGGTAGAGACGTGAGAGGCCGTGGCGATTGCGGGATAGAAGAGATTGGTGCTGTTCTGGATGCGGATACGGTCGATAGAGTTGGTGTTATCGCTGGTCCAGAACTCATCATGATATTTGAGGGCACCCATGTCGAGGCGTGCGCCGCCCGAGCTGCAAAGCTGTATCATCACATCGGGATGAGCCTCACGGATACGGTCGTAGACAGAGTATAGACCGTTGGTATAGTCGATCCAGAAGTGCGACTGGCGATCAGAGGGTAGGTATTCCGAACCGAAATCGGTGACGAATCGGTTGGCATCCCATTTGATGTAGCTGATGTCGGGGCTGAGTGCGAGCACATCATCGAAAGTCTTGACGATGAAATCCTGAACGGCGGGGTTCGTAAGGTCAAGAATCCACTGCTGGCGTATCTGGAGCTTGTCGCGGTCGCCGCTCTTCACAATCCATTCGGGATGTGCCTCGGCGAGTTGGCTTTTTGGATTTACCATCTCCGGCTCGATCCATATTCCGAATTTGAGGCCTTTCTTCACNGCATGCTTGGCAAGGTAGTCGATGCCACGGGGAAGTTTCTTGGTGTTCACCTGCCAGTCGCCGAGGCCGGCGTGATCAGTGTTGCGTGCATATTCGCCATTGCCAAACCAACCATCGTCGAGCACGAACATCTCCACTCCGATCTTGGCGGCATCGTCGATCATATCGGTGATTGTCTTCTCGTCGAAGTTCATGTAGGCACCCTCCCAGCTGTTGAGCACCACGGGGCGCTCCTGATCGGCATGTGTGAGATTGTAGTTGCGGATCCAATCGTGAAGATTGCGCGACACCTGGCCGCGACCGGCGTCGCTGAATGTCCACACCATACGGGGTGTAGTAAGCGATTCTCCATTGTCGAGGTAATAGGTAGAGGCGAAATCGTTGACGCCGCCTACTACGTTGAGACGTCCGCACTCATCCTGTTCGAAGGTCATCTTATAATTGCCCGACCATGCGAGAGCGCCGCCATATACGTCGCCGGAGTCTTCACGGGCAGGGCCGTTGAGCGAGAGAAGAAAGGCAGGGTTGGCCGTCTGTGTGGCTTGCACGCCACGCTTCGATTCCACGCTCTTGATGCCGGGCTGGAGCTGCTCTTCCACGAGCTGCATCTCCGTGGCCCATACGCCGTGGAAGTGGGTGAGGTAATATGAATCGGCATGGAGAGGAAGGTAGGAGGAGGCGAGATTCTCCACCACGAGATTACCTTGCTCATTGTTGGTGAGAGTGGCCGATTGGGTTATCACGTCCTCTTTGTCGTAAGCGTCGAAAGTGAGTTTGAGATTGATATCGTAGAGGGGATCGTTGAGGATGATTTCCGTGCGGGTCACATCATCCTGAGGCTGGCTGACGGCGTGCGACACATACTTCAGATGTGTGGTGTGCGAGCCGTCGGAGTGAACGAGCTTGAGAGCCGGAGATATCATCACGTAGCCTCCGTAGGCGGGAAATGCCTGAGGAGCGTAACCGGCTCCGTTGTCGGGTTGCTCGCGATATTGTTTGGTTTTATAAGGCAAGGCGTTTTTAAACTTCTTGCCATAATAATTATGCACGAGGTTGCCGTTGTCGGCCACTGTCATCACCATTTCGGTGTTGTCGGTCGAGACTCTGATGAGCGGGTTTTCCGTGGCGTTAGCACCGAGAGCGGCTGTAGCCAGAGCGATGGGGAGGATTCTTTTCAGTATCATGGTTTGTGGGTTTGTTTCCTGTTTTTGCAGTTCTTCTGTGTCGAAGGGTGTGTGCCGTTTCGACGTTGCAAAATTACTGCCTGGGGCGAAAAACGTCAAACAATGATACGCCAAAGGCTTGGTAATTCTGCACCAATTGACTAAAGTTTAGCACTTTGGAGCAGAATTACCAAGCCTTTGCTACGAATTTACCAAAAGAATCCGGGCTCCGGGAGCTTTCGGAGCGGGGGCTTATCGGCCGGTGGCTTGGAGGTAGGTGAGCTTTTTGATCTGGAACTGGCCGTAGGTGTCGATGAATTTGTCTTGCGATTGCTGATAGAGCGTCTGGGCGTTGAGCAAATCGGTGATGGTGGTGGTGCCGGCACGGTAGAAATTNTGGTTGAGACGCAGATTCTCGGCCGACTGCTCGATCGATTCTTTGGCGATNCCCATCTGCTTGTAGGAGGTGTTGAGATCGTTCCAAGCATTGGTCATGGCTATCATGAGCAGCTGCGAATTGTCTTCGAGCTGTGTGCGGGCAATCTGTGTCTCCAGTTTCTTCTTTTTCATGTTGTGTGAGCCGCCCCACCAGTCGGTGAGAGGTATGCTCACGGTGACGTAGACGTTGGCAAACGTGTGGCCTTGGTCGAGGAGATGCTCATAGTTGTAGCTGGCTCCGGCGGCCACCATAGGGAGGTTGCTGCCGAGGGCCATCTTTTGCTCATACTCCTTGGCCTTGACATTTTGCGTGAGCAGGCCGTGGCCGATGGTCTGATCGAGACAATCCTCAGGATTGCGGTAGAGGTCTTGCGGAAACTCGGGCATGACGCCCACCTGTATGTCGGAGGCCACNTCGACAGANCCTGTNGTGCCCTTCCCGACGTATTGGGAGAGCAACATCCTCATCACGGAGATGCCGTTGTCGAGTTCGGTCTGGGCCACGAGCATCTCGTTGCGCTTGAGCTTCACCTCAAGAAGGTCGTTGGCCGTGGTGACGCCCGCATCCACATAGCTCTGCACCTGCGTGGTGAGCGTGTCGAGCATAGCGATCACCTTGTCGAGGGTCTGATGCTTTGAATGGAGCGAGACGAGTTGCCAGTAATATTGCTCCACATCGCGGCGCACTTCATCTGACGTCTGGCGCATCTCCAGGCGGCTCACCTCCTCACCTACATGGGCCAGGCGGTTGCCGTTGACGATACGGCCGCCGAGGAAGATGGGCTGCAACAGGTTGATGCCGGCTACGGAGCCCTTCTTGAGCAAGCTCAGATTGTAGTCCATATCCGGGAGGTCGAGCCCGAGCATGGAGAGGGGGAGCGTAAACTTATGCTGAAGCATGCCGTGGTTGGCGGTGAAGGCCGCGCCGCTCATGCTCACGGAGGGGAAATAATTGGTGAAAGCCTGCTTCGACGTCTCCTGGGAGGCCTGCATCGTGAAGTGGGCTGTGCGCATGCGGGCGTTGTTTTCGAGGGCCATGCTCACACACTCGTCGAGCGTGAGTTGCTGGGCATTGCCCGAAAGCGCCCCCAACATCGCCATGCCGAGCGTTATGCTGAATATCTTTTTCATTTTGCGGTTTGTTTTTTTGATTTTTTCGCCATCATCTTCCAATAGAGCACTGGAATGACGGTGACGATGAAGAAGAATGTGACGATCGTGCCCCAGAAAATCACCGTGCCCATGGGGCGCCAAAGCGGAGTGCCGGTGAGCACCATCGGGAGTACACCCATCGAGGCTGCGGCAGAGGTGAGGAAGATGGGACGCATACGGCGTTCGGCACTATGGAAGATAGCCTCTTTCACCGTCATTCCCTCCGAANCCTGAAGCTCTTCGGCATAGTCGATCATGATGATGACNTTTCGCACGAGGATNCCCATCAGCGAGATAAAGCCGAGCGTACAGGTGAGTGAGAGCACCTCATTCTGTATGGCCAGGCCGATGCCCGCTCCCGGCACACAGAACACTATGCAAAGGAGCATGAAAGCGGCTGTGCCTACATTCTTATAATGAGACAAGAGAATGAAGAAGATGATCACCACGGCCATAAGCAGAGCGGATATGATCGG
>WFLX010064755.1_pt1 | contig 12844 bp, 12 predicted proteins | sample 4967041 | NCBI WGS metagenome assembly WFLX01 (sample SAMN12857096, study PRJNA449069) | gut metagenome | isolation source: stool from male and female vole | host: Microtus ochrogaster | place: USA:Florida | collected 2017 | reverse complement strand
ACATGTCAGTCGAACTTTATGCTCTCGGCCGGACTTATCGAAGCCGCCATCCGCGAGGGTACTACCAGAATTAGCCACGCCGCGGCGGCCACCCCGACGTTGAGCAGCAGCATAGACCACCAGTTGATGTGCACCGGCACATAACTAAGGTAGTACATCTCGGGGTCGAGCGGAATCAGGTGCGCGTACTGCTGCACCAGCAGGCTCCCGAGGCCGATCACATTGCCGATGAGCATCCCGATGCCAACCACCCTCATGGTCAGCAGGATGAAAATGCGCCGGACCTCCCCGCTACGCATCCCTAAGGCTCGCAGAACGCCAATCATCCGCACACGCTCCAGAATCAGGATAAACAGGCACGAAATCAACGTAAAAGCCGCCACGCACAGCATCAGCACGAACACCACGGCCACATTCGTGTCCAGCAGCGCCAGCCAGTTGAAGTACATCGCCCCGGTGCGCTCAACGGTATCCACCGTCAGGTAGCCCGGCAGGCGACCGCCGGCATAGGCGTTAACCAGCGCACTCCTGAGCCGCAAAGCCTCGTCCGTAATATGGTCAGGGCCTATCCCCCTGATATCCAGCCGGGTACACTCAGTGCTGTCGATACCTAACACGCTCTGCAACCCGGCCATCGACGCGTAAACAACCGTCTTGTCATAATCCCCGAAGTCCGACTCATAGATTCCGACGACGCGGTGGCGCCGGATTTTCACCCCGCCCTCCACAAAGTAGCTCGAAAACACCTTGTCGCCGGGATTGAGTCCGAGCGCATTGGCCATCGTTTGCGAAATCACGATGTCATTCCGCGTCGAATCTGCTCCCCATGCGGGCCACTCCCCGCGGCGAAGATTTCCGCGCGCAAAACTTTGGTCGCCCATCGGGTCCGGAGCAATATACATGGCCCCTTCAAAGTCGCTGTCGGTTTTCAGCAGGCCCGGCGTGCGTATGGATTTTTCCACCTGTGCACCCGCAAGCGTTTCGTATATGATTTGTCGTATCTCCTCAGTGTCAGAAACATAGACCGATTCTCCGCGACTCGCGTCAGCCACGGNCTCTATCGAAATCTCAGCATCGAACCCCAGCAGCTTGTCCCGGATGCCGTCCTTGAACCCCACGACAACCGCCANCGTGAACTCCATCACTATGACACACAGCGCCACACCCGTCACCGCTATGACGATGCCCGCGCCGCTTCCCTGGCGTCCACCGCGAAGGCTCAACCGCGCGGATATCCATTCACTTACGTTCATTCTCTTCAATTTCGTACCGCAAAATTACGGCTTTTTTTTCATTTTCGGAGGATATTCACTNATTTTGCACCATAAAATATAAATATGGCAACCAANCCCNCAACACCCAANGGCACGCGCGACTTCTCCCCCCNGGAGATGAGCCGNCGTAACTATATATTCGACACCATCCGCGACGTCTTCCGCCTCTTCGGATTCCGTCAGATTGAAACCCCCGCCATGGAGAACCTCTCCACCCTCATGGGCAAGTACGGCGAGGAGGGCGATAAACTCCTGTTCAAAATCCTCAACTCCGGCGACTTCCTCCACGGCATCGACCCCGAACTCCTCTCCGGCGACCAGACTGCACGCCTTGCCGCAAAACTCTGCGACCGCGGGCTCCGCTACGACCTCACCGTCCCCTTCGCACGCTTTGTGGTCCAGCACCGCGACGAGCTCCAGATGCCCTTCAAACGCTTCCAGATTCAACCCGTATGGCGCGCCGACCGTCCCCAGAAGGGCCGCTACCGCGAATTCTACCAGTGCGACGCCGACGTAGTCGGCTCCGACTCGCTCTTCAACGAGGTAGAACTCCTCCAGATGATCGACGAAGTGTTCCGACGCCTCCGAATCCGGGTCGCCATCAAGCTAAACAACCGCAAAATCCTCGCCGGCATCGCCGAACTCGTGGGCGCTCCCGATAAACTTATCGACATCACAGTAGCCATCGACAAAATCGACAAAATCGGCCTCGAGAAGGTCAAGGAAGAACTCATCGCACGCGAAATCGCACCCGAAGCCGTCGAAAAACTCACCCCCATCCTCGCCATCACCGGTACCACCGACGAGCGCATCGCCCAACTCGAGGCCGTCCTCGCCGGTTCCGAAACCGGCATGCTCGGCCTCCGCGAACTCCGGTTCATCATCGATGCCACCCGCCGGCTGGGTCTCGATGCAACCCTCGACCTCGACGTATCCCTCGCCCGCGGCCTGAACTACTACACCGGCACAATCATCGAAGTCAAAGCCCTCGATGCCGAAATCGGCAGCATCTCCGGTGGCGGTCGCTACGACAACCTCACCGGCGTATTCGGCCTCAACGGCCTCTCCGGCGTGGGAATCTCTTTCGGCGCCGACCGCATCTACGACGTCCTCAACACCCTCAACCTCTACCCCGACGAGGTCGGCTCATCCACCAAAATCCTCTTCGCGAACTTCGGCGAGAAGGAGGCCATGGCTTCAATCAAAATCGTCAAGGACCTCCGCAAGGCCGGAATCGCCGCCGAGCTCTACCCCGAAGCCGCAAAGATGAAGAAGCAGATAAGCTACGCCAACGCCCTCGGCATACCCTTCTTCGCCATGATCGGCGACTCCGAACTCGCCTCCGGCCAGGTATCGGTCAAAGACATGACCACCGGTTCTCAAGCCACCTACGACCCCTCCACCCTCCCCTCATTGCTTCAATAATAATAAAATGTAGGGACACTCAGTTAAAATTATGTAGGGACGCTCGTTCGGAGCGTCCTAAAACCGACCAAAAAGAAATTTTGTCAGTGTGCTGAAAGCTTGCTTTCAGAAAAAGAATGAAGCTTGCTTTCAGAAAAAGAAAATATGAACAACTACGAGCAAACCGACCGCCAGTTCCGCCAGGCTATGGCCACTTGCCGACAAGTATTCGTCGACAAGCTCGGCGACTACGGCCCTTCCTGGCGCCTGATGCGCCCCCAGGCCATCACCGACCAGATTTTCATCAAGGCTAAGCGCATCCGCAAGCTCCAGATTTCCGGCGAGAGCGCCGTCGGCGAAGGAATCCTCCCCGAATTCATCGCCATCGTAAACTACGGCATCATAGGCATAATCCAGCTGCGCCGCGGATTCGTCGACCGCAAGGACTACTCCAAGGAGCAGGCAATCGAAGCCTACGACCAGGTCGCACGCGAAGCCACCGAACTGATGCAGCGCAAAAACCGCGACTACGACGAAGCCTGGCGCGACATGCGCGTCCTCTCTTACGTCGACTTCATCCTCACCAAAATCGAACGCACCAAGGAAATCGAGGACAACTGCGGCGTCACAAAAGTATCCGAAGGAATCGACGCAAACTACCTCGACATGATCAACTACTCCGTCTTTGGAATCATCAAGCTCACCGACACCCCTCAAGCGTAGCTCCCGCCTGCTGCGCCTCGCCGTGGTCCTATCGCGCATCGTGGTAGGAGCAACCTTCATTTTCTCCGGATGGGCAAAAGCAGTCGACCTCTGGGGCTTCATTTTTAAGGTGCGCGAGTACCTCGTCGTGTGGGATTGGAACGTTCCCTACGAAGCCATCGTCATCGGGTGCGCAGCCCTGGCCATAGCCGAATTCACCACCGGCATATGCATCCTGCTCGGATGCCTTCGGCGCGTCGCCGTATGGGTCGCCGCAGCGATGATGCTCTTCATGCTCCCACTCACTGCCTACATTGCCCTGGCCGACCCCGTACAGGACTGCGGCTGCTTCGGCGAATTTTTCGTCATCTCAAACACCGCCACTTTCCTCAAAAACGTAGTCCTAACAGCACTCATCGTCCTGCTGCTGCGATTCAACACATGTTTCCGCGGCCTCTACCCGGCCCCAATCCAGTGGCTCGTAATCACCGCCGCCTGCGCCTTCCCGCTAATCCTCGCATTCGCCGGCTACCGTATCCAGCCTCTGGTCGACTCCCGGCCCTTCAAAGTAGGAACATACCTCTTCGAACCCGACGCCGCCGGGGGTATCGACTCCGAAATGTATATCTACGAAAAGGACGGCAACCGAGTGGCTTTCAACCTCTTCGACCTCCCCGACTCTACCTGGACTTTCGTGGAAAGCGTCGAAACTCACGTCGCAACCCCCCATTCCATAACCCTCTTCGACGAGGATGGATTCATCGCCCTGGACCAAATGGAAGACACCGACAACGACGCCGACCGCCTCTACATCATCGTCAACCACCCCGGCATGCAGTACCTCTCCCGCGCTCACTTCGCCAACGAGCTGGCCGACTTCGCCGAAGCCCATGGCGTGACTACCGTCGGAATCATCGCCACAGGACCCGAGCGCATACGCCCCTGGCGCGAACTCATGCGGCCCCACTTCCCCGTCTACTCCGCCGAGGACACCTCCCTCAAGGAACTCGTCCGCGGCAACGTCGCCGCCGTCTACACCCACAAGGGTCGGATTCTCTGGAAATCAACCATTTCCGCAATCGACCCCAACCTCCCCTCTACGCCCTCGTCGCAGAACCTCCTCGCCGCTATCGAGCCCATCGACAACGGGCGCCTCCACACAACCCTACTCCTCTGCTTCTGCGCAATCCTCGTTTTTCTATATCTCCTCGGACTCAGCCCCAAATTCTTGCGCCTTTTTGTGCGAAAGAAGAGCAAAAATTAGTAACTTTGCACATTCATAGCAATCCCCGCAAAATAATCTCTAAAACTATATATAAAATGAGAAAGAATNTCGTATGCCGNCANCNGNNNNANNAACACCACCGTTCCCGAAGGCGTTGCCCTGGCAAAAGAAGTTAACGAAGCCCTCAAAGGCTTCAAAGCCAACTGCGACGTAATCATCTGCGTCCCCTTCACCCACCTCTGCCCCGTTGCCGACGCTATCGACCAAAAGGTACTCGGCCTCGGCGCTGAAAACTGCGCTAACCACGCATCCGGCGCATACACCGGCGAAGTTTCCGCAGCTATGGTTGCTTCCACCACCGCTACCTACGTAATCCTCGGCCACAGCGAACGCCGCCAGTACTACGGCGAAACTTCCGAAACACTCCGCGAAAAAGTAGCCCTCGCTCTCGCTAACGGCCTCAAACCTATCTTCTGCATCGGCGAAGTCCTCGAAGAACGCGAAAACGGAACTTACAACGAAGTTGTCCGCAAGCAAATCGAAGAAGGTCTCTTCAACCTCTCCGCTGAGGAATTCGGCAAAATCATCCTCGCTTACGAACCCGTTTGGGCTATCGGCACCGGCAAAACCGCTACCGCCGACCAGGCCGAGGACATGCACGCTTTCATCCGCGGCGTCATCGCCGAAAAGTACGGCAAGGAAGTAGCCGACAACACTTCTATCCTCTACGGTGGCAGCTGCAAACCCTCCAACGCAGCCGAACTCTTCGCTAAACCCGACGTCGACGGCGGCCTCATCGGTGGCGCTTCCCTCAAGTGCGCCGACTTCATGGGCATCGTAAAAGCTTTCTAAAATGACCCTCGCAGGACGTCTTGCCCTCGCATTTATCCTACTGTGCAGTCCACTCCTGAGCCTTAAAGCTCAGGAGCCGGACTCCATCAACTCTATCGTCGACCAAATCAACGGCTCCGGCGTTATCCGCGTCAACCAGCCCGAGAAACTCGCCGCNGAAATGCGCCNCCTCCANGGCGCGNCATTCTNCGCCGTCGAGCCCGAAGCCGACGACGCACAAACCGCCCGCGCAGGCTACCGCGTGCAGGTCTTCGACGACAACAACCCCCGCTCTGCCCACTCACAGGCCGAGCACGTCAGNCNCGAAGTCACAACCCACTTCCCCCACCTGCGCACTNACATCNCCTTCANCNCCCCCTACTGGCGCGTCAAGGCCGGCGACTTCCGCTCCCGGGCCGAGGCCGAGCAGACCTTGGCCGAAATCAAAGCAGCCATNCCGCGCCTCACCCCCTACCTGCGTATCGTACGCGATAAAATCAACCACCAGAAATGACCGAAGACGAACGCATTGACGCTATCGCAGCTCACCTCAAGGCTATAACCGAACTCCTCGGCGAGGACACCACCCGCGAGGGCCTCCTCAAAACTCCCGTCCGGGCCGCCAAAGCACTTCGCTTCCTCACTTCCGGCTACGGGCAGTCGCCCGAGCAGGTCGTAGGCGACGCTCTCTTTGAGCACGAAGGCTCNCACATGATTNNCGTCCGCGACATCGAATTCTACTCCATNTGCGAGCACCACATCCTCCCCTTCTTCGGAAAAGTCTCCATCGGCTACATCCCCAACGGCAAAATAGTCGGAATCAGCAAACTCGCACGTCTGGTCAACGTCTACGCTCGCCGTCTTCAGGTTCAGGAACGCTTCACAGCCCAAATCTGCCGCAAGGTTGTCGAAATCCTCGGAGCCAAAGGCGCTATCGTGCTCTGCTCCGGCGAGCATCTCTGCATGAAAATGCGCGGCGTCGAAAAGCAGCACTCCGCAACAACAACCATGCACTACGAAGGCGACTTCAACGACCCCGCCCTGCGCGCCGAATTCCTCAGCGCCGTCCGCTCGGCCACCTGAGCTCCATAATTTATAGTTTTTTAAACGACTGTGGGCGGGAAATTCCCGCCCGCAGTCGTTATACCCATTGCAAGGAGGATAACCCCCATGCAGATTCTCATAAATAGTTGAAACGTGGAGCGGCCAATTCACCCGAATCGGCCGCTTTCCACACCTATGGAGGTGGCGAGCTCACGCTCTACCACAACGTGCCTCCAGCGCCCAGCCCGGAGGGGCGCCGTCGTGATTAACCCCAGGCGCAGCCTGGGGTATAGAGCTCCGAGAGAAAGGAGCCTCGGAGAGGCGATGTTGTGAAAAATCGAGGCCTTTCCTGCCAAAGTCATAACTTTTGTCTTTCGTGCAAGGAGCTTACTCCTTGATATTCCCCAAAAGCTAAGAACTAACGCCCCTCCCTAAGTGTTATAGAAGAAAAATCTATCCTGCACCATGTTCCAAGACATTCTCCTGCTCATCGGAGGCCTCATCCTCCTCGTTGTCGGCGGCAACTACCTCACCGACGGCGCCGTTGCCGTAGCAAAGCGCTTCAAAGTTTCGTCACTCATGATCGGCCTCACCGTCGTGGCCCTCGGCAGCTCCATGCCCGACATCGCCGTATGCGTCGAATCAGCCTTGGAACACAAAACCGCACTCGCCGTCGGCGGCGTTGTCGGCGCAAACATCTTCGACTTCCTCCTCGTGGTCGGTCTCATGGCCCTCATCCGCCCGTGGAAAGTCAGTGACCTCATGCGCACGCAGGNCCTCCCCCTCCTCTTCCTTTCGATGACCTCCCTCTGGATTGTCGGCGACTCCGTAATCTTCGACGGCAGTTCCACCAACATCATCAACCGCTCCGCCGGCCTCATGCTCCTGTCCATCTTCGTCATCTACATGTGGCTCACCATCAAGAGCACCAAAACGCAGGTAATTCCCTCGGTGCCCACCTCCGACCACTCCGTCGCCACAGCCACGGCCACCACCGCCGCCGCTTCCGGCTCACAGGCCGCCCGTCAATGGCTCGCATGGCTCATGATTGTCGGCGGACTCGTGGCCCTGGTTATCGGTGCCAACTGGGTAGTGGACGGCGCCAGCGGCATAGCCCTCAAAGCGGGCATGTCCGNGGGAATGGTCGCACTGANCATCGTCGCCATCGGCAACTCGCTCCNAGACNTCNTCACATCACTCACCGCCACCCTCAAAGGCCAACCGGGCCTCGCGTTCGGCAACATCGTCGGCGCATGCATCATCAACGCGCTCCTGGCCATCGGAATCAGCTCCGCAATCACACCCCTGGCCGCAGGTTCCGTCGGATTCTTCGACTTCATAACCATGGTCGGCGGCGCACTCCTGCTCTGGTTCTTCCCCGCCCTCAACAAGGACCACCGCTTCTCACGCCTCCCCGGCATCTTCCTCGTGGCCTGCTACATTGCCTACATGACCCTCATCATCGTCCGTGGCTAAGAATCTATAGAGTTGGCGAGCTCCCGCTCGCCACAATAGCCCTCAAAGGAAAAACCACGAAAGAACCATCCCGTACCGTTCTCGGCCGAGCTCGGCCGAGAATAGNTGTATCGAGAAGGCGTCCACCTCTAAAGACCCTCCTGTAGTACCCCCTCCAAAAACGCCCGCAGGTCAATTTTATACTCGCTCACGTTCCGCGCCGCAATGACCCCCGCATGCGTGCTCACATTGCTGTAGCCGCTCAGGGGTTCGCCCAGGCCCACGTTCTGCAGGTCGCCCAGCAATCCGTCGTACTCGTGCCAGCAGTAATTGTACCAGTTATAATAGCTCTCCGACAAGCTCGACAGGCGCACCGTGAACCCGCAGTCCAACCCCGCGTCCAGCTCTTCCACCGGCAGCACAAAATTCGCTTCGCACCGCGTGTACTTGATGTTCAGCCAATAGGTCTTCCCGCTGAATTGTCGGTCAGTAAAGAACGTAAACCCGTATGAATCAGCGCCTATGACGCTCTCAATGGCGCTGATATGCTCGCCGAAAATCGGCTCGTACTTGAAATCAAGGCCTCCGCTGTATACCCCCGCAAAGTAATTCCCGTCCGGCTCATATTCAGTCTCGTCCGAACCATAGCTGCTCAGCCCGTAGTGGTAGTAATTCTCAACATTCGCCGGGTCCGGGATAGCAACCCGCAAACCCATGACGAACGTCACCAAAAAGTATGCAACCCCATCCTGCTCATCATAATAGATGTACGACACCTTAGGCTCAAACTCAACATCGCCTACCGGTACAGCATCCGGCACCCGCACCTCACCATCGGCCTCCCCGTAGCGCCCGCTGCTGGCGTGAATCCGGATCAAGTCGCCCGCCTTGGGCAGATAATTAGCCGAAACTGCCTGCCCGTTGGCGTAAATGGTAACCGTTGCATCATCCACAGCGTTATGCTGCGCGCCGTTTGTGTCGGTGTAGAGCCACGTACGCGTCACCTTCGGCTCTATCGGCTCGCCGGCCGTAACGATGCAGTTCACGCATAGAACCGGCTCCACATCCACCTTCGGCTCGAAATCGGTGTAGCATCCGCTCAGGGCGGCGGCAAGCACCCCGGCTGTAAAGAATCTCAGAATTCCCATGTGTATGAAATTGAAGGAATTATAGGTAACAAACTAACTTTCTGAAACTTAGGTTCATTAACATATTGTACCCCGGTTGGTGTCAGCACCGTATCGTGGCGCGTGCCAAGGCGGATGGCCACAGCGTTCATGTGGCAGTAGGCATTATAGAGGCCGAAATTCCAGTACCCGCGGCTGTTGCGCACCTTCACCCCAAGGTCGAGGCGGTGGTAGAACGGCAACTGATAGTTATTTATCGGCGCCTGCAGCGACGGCGTGTCACTCCCATAGAACGTACCCGCATCGAGGCCCTCCCACTGCTGAGGCAGAAGCGTGAAGCGGTTGCCGGAATGCCCGATCCACACCGCGCTGAGTTCAACCTTCGCACTCACCGCCCACGTGGCCGAAACCTTGATGGTGTGGCGGTTGTCGTAGCGCGCAGGGTAACGCCTACCTCCGTTACGCTCCGCAAACCGGTGGTCCACCCACCCCAGCGCGTACGAAATCTGCCCGGTAAACTTCCCGAACATCTTCTCGACCCTGAAGTCGATGCCCTTGGCAACACCGCTCCCACTCGTAAGCCGCGTGCTCCACATCCCGGCGATAGGCTGCAGATAGTACGCATCGCGGTACTCCACCAGGTTATGCATCCACTTCCAGTAGCCCTCCACCGACGCGTTGAAGCGCCTGTCCGGCGTCGCGAAGTAGAACCCCGCGGCTATCTTGTCCGCCGTCTCGGGCTTGAACTTACCCGTCACCGGTATCCACTGGTCCGTCGGCAGCGAGAGGTAGCTTTGCGCCAGCTGGTGCACGAACTGTGTCGTCCGGCTGTAAGCCCCCTTCAGGGCCATGCGCTCGTTCAGCTTAAAATTGACCGACACCCGCGGCGACACGCCCCACTTCGTCCCTCCCTCGATGCGGAAACCGGTTGCATGGACGCCTCCGTTGACATGCACGCGCTCGCTCACTCGCCAGTCGTCATCGATGTAAGCGTTAACCTCTCCGCCAATATAGCGGTGGGTCGAGTCGCGGAACGAGCTTTGGGTCCCGTTAACATCGCTGCTGCGCGACGCCTGCGCCGGCAGGAACCGGTGCACAGTAAAACTCGCCCCGTAGCGTACACGCATCCGCTCTCCCGGAGTCCAGTTGAAATCAGCCCGCGCAATCCAGTCGTTGATGTTGTTGCTCGTGCGGGCCGACGTGCTTACATCGTCCACAATCTGGCCGTTCACCTGCTCAAACTCGCGCTCGCTCGTGCGCAGGCTCGAAAAATATCGGGTATAGGCCAGCGTGAACTCCGCGCTGTGNTTAGGACGCATCCGGTGCACCAAACCCGTCTGAGCCACGATGTTACCCCAGTGGAAATCGTTCTTCTCCTCGTAAAAGTACCCGTGCTCAACGTCGCCGTCCTCCTTGTCGCGAGTCCGGAAATAGTCGTCGCCGAAGTAGGCGCTCACATAGCCCGACGTCCGCTCGTTGAAGCGGTGGCTGACCTTGGCGTTGAGGTCAGTAAAGGCGTAGTTGAACGAGAGTTTCTCCTGGCTCCGCGTGTTTATCAGCGCAAAAGCCGGAGCAGTCAGCACGTCGTACCACGACCGTCTCAGCGCCACGGCATAGGTCGTCCGCCCGCCTATCGGCCCGTTGATATTGAACGCCCCGGAGGTCAGGCCCAGCTTCGCCGTACCGTGATGACCCTCTGTGCTCCCGCTCTTGGTGCGTACATCAAGGAACGACGACAGCCGCCCGTCGTACTTGGCCGGTATCGACGTCTTGAAGAAGTCGATGTAGCGCACCGCGTCCACATTGAAGGCCGAAAACAGACCCGCAAAATGGTTCACGTGGTAAAGCGGCACATTATCAAGCATATACATATTCTCGTCCGATGCACCGCCGTGCACGTTCATGCCCGCCAGCCCCTCGGTACCCTCGTTCACACCCGGCTGCAGCTGCAGGGCCTTGATCACATCAGCCTCACCGAGCAGGGCCGGTACGCGCGCTATCTCGTCCCCGGTAATCTTCCGGGCCCCCATCTCAGCCGTCTCAAGTTCAGGGGCTTCCAGGCGCGACACCACCACAACCTCCTCCAGCATACGAGGAGCCTCAGCAGCGGCAACATAGACGGGTTCGGCACCTTTCGCAGTGACGCCACGCTTAGGTTTACGCTTGAGCAACACATCCTTGCCCTTTACCTTGAAGCTGACGTCCGTGTCGGCGAACATACGCCGCAACACATCCTTTAGCGGCTGATTATGAGCACTTACGCTCACAGTCAAGCCATCCATCACCTCCGGCTGGTACACGAAGTTCTTCCCTGTCTGAGCCATCAGCTCGCGGAAAACCTCCTCCGCCGGACGCTCTTGCGCCACGATGCTCACACGCTGGCCCCATGCCGTCGCACTCAGCGTCAGCATGGCCAGCAGAATTATCATGTATCTCATTCTTTCAATTCAAGGCTCGTGCCCAATATTTCGTTGATTGTAGATATCAGNTCCACCACGTTGCCCTCGTAGTGCAGAGTCAGCTTCAGCTCGCCCGCATTGGCCGGCGCACCGGTAACCTCCACTCCGTAAGCCTCATGGATTTCGTTCAGAACCGTCGGTAACGACGCCCCTTCNAAGTCCAGCGACTTCACCGCCGCAGTGGGCGCGGCGGAGGGAGCAACCGNCACCTCCGTCGGCTCCTGTTCATGAATTCTAAACTCACTGCGGATCAGCATGGCCGCCGTTGCGCCCAGCGCCACCGTGATGGCGATGCTCGCCGCTATCCGCCATCCGCTCCACCGGNGCCGGCTTCCCAGNCCCATGCGTANCCAGGCGGTCCGGGNATCAAACTTCCCGCGGCGGTAGTGTCGAGCCACAAAGCCTATTTCNTCTTCCTTGCGCATACTCAGAAATCTATCCCNACGCGGAAAGTAAACATGGCGTCGTAATGGCTTCCGTCGCCAATCTTAACCCAATCCCAGTAGCCGAGCTCGTTTTGGGTCACATCCAGCAGGTCGTAGTGATAACCGGTCACAGTCATNCCCAGGCCCACATTGATGCCCACCTTGCGGCCCCAGCTGAAGCGGTAACCCACCGTNGGCGAGAACAGGCCGCACACTCCGCTGCCCACGTTCACACCCCCGCGCAGGTCCACAAACGGCGTGAACTTGCCCAGGCGGAAGTCCGCCCGTCCCTCCACGAACAGAGGAACAATCCACCGGCCCGCCGTGCTGCTGTGCTCAAGCCCCGCGCCGAGGCCCACGAAGAACCTCCGGTCGATTTGGTAACCGTGCGACGTCGTCACACCGGTGAAGTAGCGCGTTTCGCGCACCTGCTCCGACGGATTGAGCCAGTTAACAACCTTCGGTGCATAGAGGTCATTGCTCCATTCGAAGAACCCGCGGTAACCACGCGAGGGTTCTCCGGCATGCCCGGCCACAAAGCCCAGCAGAATAACACATACAGTAAAAAATCTTTTCATTGCAAATCACTTTTTCCCCTATGACGCAACTCCTCCCAAATCCTCCCATCCCCAAAAGAAAAAAAGAGCCCCCGCCCGCTAATTTATGGAGGTGGCGAGCTCCCGCTCGCCACAACGTGCCCTCAACGCCCGCAAAGTATGGAGGTGGCGAGCTCCCGCTCGCCACAACGTGCCTCCAACGCCAAAACCAGGCGGTTTGAAAAAGTGAAGGGCTTCAGCCCATCCAATCCCGTGCGCAGCCCGGGGCTTTTGTCAGTGTGCAAGGAGCTTGCTCCTTGTCATTATGTCATCGCCTTCGCGCTTGCGGAGCAAGAATTATG
>WFLX010232001.1_pt1 | contig 12846 bp, 10 predicted proteins | sample 4967041 | NCBI WGS metagenome assembly WFLX01 (sample SAMN12857096, study PRJNA449069) | gut metagenome | isolation source: stool from male and female vole | host: Microtus ochrogaster | place: USA:Florida | collected 2017 | reverse complement strand
CTCATTTCCGTTATCATCGTAGTACTTTGTAGGTTCATAATCCGTTGTCTTTTTCCAGGTAACATGGATTGCTTTACCGTTTGTATAGTAATATCCGTCTCTGGTAGTGTAGTGGCACTGGAAAGAAAAATAGCCCTTTTGGTCACGAACCTCGTGATAAGTAAACTGAACAAAAATATTCTTGAATGCGAGCTGCTGATTGTTATTTGCAGCGTCTACATCTGCTTTGCCGTACATGGAGCGGTAATACAGCCCATCTCCTTCGTTATAGGAAAAAGAAGTTTTGGTGATGGGGTAAGCCTTGGAAAGGTCAAGTTCCTTTGCACTGACTGCATCACTGTATTGCTCAAGTGTATTTGGTGCATCAGAAGAAGCAAATTTAAAGTGGTTCGGATCGTGATAACTATCACGATAAGTCTTTGAATAACCAAATTTGTCAATAGCTTTGTTGATGCCTTCCGCACTTGCGTATGCATTCTGGGGAGCGGAGCGGTCTGATGCGCGATAAAATGCATTTTCAAAAAGACCAACCGTACGCTTGTCACCGTAGCTGCATCCGGTTATATTATTAGTGCTCTCCTGCTCGATGATACCTTCAATATAATAAGGACCGCCAAAATGTACATAGATGGAATCCCATTCCAATGCCCAATATACAAAATAGTCACGGCAGCTTCTCACGTTGCCGATCCGGTCAAGAGATTCCCAGTCCTTAAAGACAGCCATGCTTCTGGTAATTCCGCCTTCAACCGGACATTCATAAAGGAGANCCGCTTTGGAAAAATTGTAATGGGGCAGTGCGTTGGAATCATTCGGGCTCATAACAGCAATGGGTCTTGCATCCTTAAGATCACCACTGATCCATTCATTGGTAAGGGTACTGCGTACCATTCCTTCCTCAGGCGGAAGGTCCGTCTCATCTTCAGTTTCTTCAGCNTTTTCTTCAGGTTCNTCTTCTTCAGCTACGGGCTGGATGTCATCGATGNGNTCAACAACAACGGGTTGTACAGCTTCCTCGTCTTTATCTCCGCAGCCGAACAATAAAAGGGATGAAGATAAGGCTACAAGAAAGAGAACTTGNAATNTTTTCATCNTACTTCCTCACTTTNGTATCTATAAATATCGCATGGCTGTTGTATAACCACACGATAAATATTATAACATATGAAGACATGGTAGTCACTAGAAAAATGTGTAAAAAGTTCTACAAAATTATTAAGAAATTATTACAGTTAGTGAAAATGATGTAACTATATTGCGCGGAAGTTGGATAAATACTTGTCTAAAAATGATTTAAAGGGTACAATAATAGTCAGATTAAGGAAAGGAAGTCAGAACAATTATGAAGAAAATTATCGTAACAGGCTGCAACGGGCAGCTGGGACGTGCAATTAATCTGGAACTACAGGGGAATCCAGAGCTTGAGTTTATAAACACGGATGTAGCGGAACTGGACATCACCAATATTGATCAGGTGATGGCGCTTGCAAGGGAGGTAAAACCCTACGCCATTATCAACTGTGCGGCACATACTGGTGTGGATGCCTGTGAAACGGATGTGGATAATGCATACCGAATCAATGCTGTCGGACCGAAAAATCTAAGTATTGCGGCAAGAGAGACAGGGGCAAAGATGGTTCATATTTCTACGGACTATGTATTTGACGGGAAGGGGACAAGACCTTACCTGGAATTTGACCGGACAGATCCGCAGGGAGTGTATGGTGCAACGAAGCTTGCCGGAGAGAATATGGTGAAGGATTTTGCGGATCGATATTTTATCCTGCGGACCGCATGGCTTTATGGAGATGGCAAAAATTTTGTCAGGACTATGCTGCGCATGTCGGAAACCAATGAAAAGGTAAGGGTGGTCAATGATCAGGTGGGAAGTCCTACCAGCACAAAGGAACTGGCAGGAGCAATTGCGCATCTTTTGTTTACGGAAAATTATGGTCTATTTCATGCGACTTGTGAAGGAAGCTGTTCCTGGGCGGATTTTACCAGAGAGATATTCAGAATTGCAGGAAAGAACACGCAGGTAGAGGGTATTACCACAGAGGAGTTTGGAGCAAAGGCTCCCAGACCGGCTTACTCAATTCTAGAAAATTATATGCTTAAGCTTACGACAGATTATATGTTTGCAGACTGGCATGATGCGATAGAGGTGTACCTGAAAAATGAACTTTCTCACTGAATTAATCCATAATCAGATATTTGTATCTGCGGTGATGGGATGGCTGGTGGCGCAGGTACTGAAAACAATTATTCACATGATCGTTAATAAGCAGTTTGTGGCGGAACGAATGGTGGGTGGCGGCGGAATGCCAAGCTCTCACTCTGCAACGGTTTGTGCTCTGGCTACGGCGGTAGGAATGAAATGCGGCGGAGGGAGTGTTGAGTTTGCCATATCCATCATGCTGGCTATCATTGTTATGTATGATGCCATGGGGGTACGCAGGGAGACCGGAATTCAGGGGCGTGTCCTAAATGAAATGCTGGAAATCTTTACGAATATGGGTAAGGAGATCAGCGCTGAAGCCAAGCTGAAGGAATTGGTAGGCCATACGCCTCTTCAAGTGTTAATGGGCGCTATTCTTGGAGTTGTGATTGCAGTGATANCAGGGAATATAGGTTTGTAGAATCAAAGATTAAAACAAAAAAGNTTGATANANTGTANAGGAGATTTTATGCAGAANANAGNACTTATTACAGGNGTANCGGGACAGGNTGGTTCNTATTTGGCGGNGTTNCTGCTGGAGAAGGGNTATGAGGTGCATGGTCTGATCCGNAGGCACAGCATCAGTAATACTTCACGGATCGATCATATTCTTCAGTCAGATTATAATAAAGTGAAGTTTTTTCTTCACTTTGCGGATACCACGGATTCAAGTAATCTGATGCGGCTAATTTCGGAAATCCGCCCTACCGAGGTGTACAATTTAGCGGCTCAGTCTCATGTAGGTGTTTCTTTTGAGGTACCCGAGTATACGGCAGAGGCAACCGGAGTAAGTACGTTAAAGCTTTTGGAAGCCATCCGGGTAAACGGAGGAAACTGCAGATATTATCAGGCATCCACTTCAGAATTGTTCGGAGGAATTCCTGAAACAGCGCCACAAAGTGAAACGACGCCTTTTTATCCCAAAAGTCCATACGGAGCGGCGAAGCTTTATTCCTATTGGATCACCGTGAATTATCGGGAATCTTATAATATGTTTGCCTGCAATGGCATTTTGTTTAATCATGAATCCCCCAGAAGGGGAGAAAACTTTGTCACCAGAAAGATTACACTGGCAATCGCAAATATCATAGCCGGGAAACAGGATAAGCTTTCCCTTGGAAATATGAACGCCAAGCGTGACTGGGGATTTGCCGGTGATTATGTTAAGGGTATGTGGATGATGCTTCAGCAGGATAAGCCCGATGACTATGTTCTTGCTACCAATGAGACTCACACGGTAAGAGAGTTTGTGGAAACAGCTTTTGGCGAGCTGGGAATCAAGATTCGGTGGGAAGGAAGCGGTGTAAACGAAAAAGGATATGACGCAGAAACCGGAAAGCTGCTTGTAGATGTAAACCCTGAGTTTTATCGTCCCGCAGAAGTGGAATTCCTTTGGGGGAACCCAGCTAAGGCAGAGAAGGAACTTGGCTGGAAACGGGATGTAGATTTTAAGGCTTTGGCTGCAATGATGATGGAGGCTGATCTGAAAGAGATTGCGGGCATGACTTGTAAAGAATACAAAGAAAAAAGAAAAGTGGAAGATACCAGCAAAAAAGAGGCATGAGTAAATGATTTCTGTGATTTTCATCTGGCTTTACATGCTTTTTACCTGTTATATAACAGGTTTTGTATGCATGAGGGTCATATCCGGGAATAGGAAATTAAAGGTTAAGAAAGAGACCGATTATCTGTATGCAGGTGTCGGTGTAGTAACCGTATATGCCCAGGTGTTCAGTATTTTTGGAAAGGTTGGNTTATGGNCAAATGTGGTACTCTTGTCTGCCTGCCTTATTTTTTCTTTTCTGCTGCGAAGAGAATTTGCAGAGCAGTTTCGAACTTTTCGACTGACGGCAACACCGGGCAGAATCGTAATGACGCTTTTGCTGTTTCTGGTTTTTGCATACGGAACATCCAGAGGATATATTCATTACGATACTGGTTTGTATCATGCGCAGAGTATCCGGTGGATCGAGGAATTTGGGATTGTTCCGGGACTGGGAAATCTGCACAGCCGTCTGGCATATAACAGTTCTGCATTTTGCTTATCGGCTCTTTACAGCATGGCATTTTTTGGAGGAAGATCTTACCATTGCTGTGCAGGATTTTTGGCATTTCTGCTATCACTGGTCTGTGGCGAAATCATTCGTAAGGATTTTTTTAAAAATCCCAGGCTGTCGGACTTTGTCAGAATCATGGGAATCTATTACCTTTTGAATATTTTTGATGAAATGATTTCACCCGCATCGGACTATTTTATGGTCCTTCTGGTATTTTTCATTTTAGTACGCTGGCTGGAGTTTTTGGAAAAGGGCGAAAAGTCCTTTTTCCCTTATGCCATGCTGAGTGTTTTATGTGTAATTGTGGTCAGTGTCAAGCTCTCCGGGGCTCTTATTCTTCTATTGGCGTTAAAGCCCGGGGTGCAGATGGTCAGGGAAAAGAGGATCGGAGAAATATTAAAGTTTCTGGGGACAGGATTTGCGGCGATTGTTCCCTTTCTTGCACGAAATGTGATNCTGTCAGGCTGGCTTGTCTATCCTTTTACAGCCATTGATTTGTTTGATGTTGANTTTAAGANCCNTAAGGGGATGGCAGATTATGANTCAAAAGAAATACAGGTCTGGGGAAGAGGCTATTCAGATGTGACAAGGTATGAAGNACCTGTCAGCAAATGGCTGCCGGAGTGGATGAAAGGACTTGGGGGCGTCGATACGGCTTTTCTGGCGCTGGCAGTAAGCGGAATTCTGCTGCTGATTATATTTGCAGGTTATGCACTTTGGAAAAGAAAAAGAGATATGATCGACTATCTGCATGTGGCAGGGACGTTGACGGTATGCTTTCTCTTTTGGCTGCTCAGTGCACCGCTGATTCGCTACGGATGTGTTTTTTTGTGGCTTGTTCCGATGGTGACATGGGGATATTTGTATTTAAAGATTTCACCGCATACAGACCGGTTCAGAATCTATGCAGTGCTTGTTGTATTGATCGGCATTTACAAAGCGGGAGCCTTCGGATTGGAGCAGTATCACTTTGTATCAGCAGATTATCTGGTCTTGCAGAAGGACTATGATCAGTATGAAACGGAAAGTTATGAGCTTCATGGTTACACTTTTTATTATTCGCCTTCCGGGGATCAGACGGGCTATGATGATTTTCCGGCATCGCCGGTAAAGGCTGAGGATATCTTCAGGGGCGAAACCATAGAAGAAGGCTTTAAAGATGTGATACATTCTTAGAAGAATAAATTCTTAGAAGAATAAATTCTTAGAAGAATAAATTCTTAAGAAGAAAAGAGAGGATATTGTGATGGAAAAAACAGATAAAATTTATGTGGCAGGGCACAGAGGACTGGTGGGAAGCGCCATAGTCAGGAATTTAAAGGAAAAAGGATATACTAACATTGTGGGAAAGACACATAAGGAATTGGATCTTACCAATCAGTCCATGGTCAGGGAGTTTTTTGAATCGGAAAGACCGGATGTCGTGGTGCTTGCGGCGGCAAAGGTAGGCGGAATCAATGCCAATAATACGGCGCCTGCGGAGTTTGCTTACGAAAATATGCAGATTCAATGCAATGTGATTGAATGTTGTCACAGATATAAAGTAAAGAAGCTATTGTTTTTGGGAAGTACCTGNATTTATCCTAAGATGGCGCCACAGCCTATTCCTGAGGACGCATTGCTTACCGGGCCTCTGGAAGAGACCAATGAGGCATATGCCATAGCGAAGATTGCAGGATTGGAGATGNGTAAGTTTTATAAGNGACAGTNTGGAGATANCTTTATCAGTNNTATGCCTACGANCCTGTATGGACCTNANGACAATTATGATCTTCAAGGTTCTCACGTTATGCNTGCCATGATCCGGAAGTTTCATGAGGCAAAAGTAAATAAGGCGCCTGCGGTAGAGCTTTGGGGAACGGGAACACCCCTGCGGGAATTTCTTTATGTGGATGATATGGCGGATGNNTGCGTCTTTCTTCTGGNAANTTANGAGGGCGNGCAGCATGNGAATNNTGGTACGGGNAAGGAAGTTACGNTTAAGGAGCTTGCAGAGACGGTGCAGCGTGTTGTAGGTTACGAGGGTGAGATCGTATGGAATAAGGACATGCCTGACGGAACGCCCAGAAAGCTTACCAATGTGGATAAGCTTCATCAGCTTGGCTGGACTCATAAGGTAGAACTTGAGGAGGGCGTGGAGCTGGCCTATCAGTGGTTTAAGGATAATGTGGATGGTGCCAGGCTGTAACGGCTGCGAGAGCGCGAGTTTGCGAGTCTAAGAGTAAAAATAATATAGTGATTGACATAAGAGGTCTAATGCGTTAGAATAACAATGAGTCTAACGCATTAGACCTCTTGCGTTTCAATACATTATGGCGCATGAAAGTATGTCACAGAAGAAGCTATAGAACGTATAGAGTTTAAAAGGGCAGGGAGGAAAAAGATGGTTCCGAAAATATTTGAGAGTGAGTATCGTTTTTGCGAAATACTATGGGAGAATGAACCCGTATCCAGCAGTGAACTGGCGAAAATGTGTAATGAGAGACTGGAATGGAAAAAGTCTACCACCTATACGGTGATCAAAAGGCTTACGGAACGGGGAGTGATCAAGTCGGAGAATGCAATCGTTACATCCCTGGTATCCAGAGAAGAGGTACAGGCTCAGGAAAGTGCTGATATTGTGGAAAAAAGTTTTGATGGTTCACTGCCCGCTTTTATAGCGGCGTTTACGAAAAGGAAAAATCTCAGCAGTCAGGAGATTGAAGAAATTCAACAAATTATTGACAGGTATAAAGAACAATAAAGTAAGGGGGTTGCAGGGAGGGAATTGTATGGGAGAAATTTTCCGGCAGATATTAAATTTAAGCATAACAGGAAGTTTTTTGATGGCAGCAGTTATTGTGGTGAGGTTTTTTCTGCAAAAAGGATCACGGAATATGATCTGCATTTTGTGGATTCTGGTAGGAATTCGTCTTCTGCTTCCTGTCTCTATCGAGTCTGCGTTTGGGGTGGTTCCGGCAGGGGAGGCTGTTAAATATAGTGCACGGCAGGACGAAGCGGCGGTGGTGGATACCGGGTTTGAGATGATTGATAACGCCGTCAACAGGCAGATTCTGATAAGTTATAGGGCAGGAGAAAATGAAAGCGGTTTAACAGTTTGGGATCTGTGTTCATATATTTGGATAGCAGGAATATTTCTTTTGACAGGATACTTTGTTCTAAGCTGGCATGGTCTTAAGAAAAGGGTGAGGATGGCGGTACCGGATTATCAGTATGGGGAAAAGGTTTATCTCTGTGATGACATTCCTTCTCCCTTTTTGATGGGAATTATACATCCCCGTATCTATCTGCCGCGGGGAATATCAGAAGATGCAATTCCTTATGTGGTTGCGCATGAAACAGCACATAAGGCGAGAAGGGATTATCTGACCAAGTGGATTGCAAGTCTGTTTTTGATTGTTTACTGGTTTAATCCTTTGATTTGGATTTCCTATGTTTTACTTTCCAGGGATATGGAGTTTGCCTGCGATGAACGTGTGATTCGTCAGATGGGAGCAGAACATAAAAAGAATTATTCCAATGCGCTTTTGAGCTGTGCACTGGGAAAGCAATCAGGTTTTTGGTGTCCGACTGCCTTTGGGGAAGTGGGAGTAAAGAGCAGGATACTGAAAGTGCTTCAATACAAGAAACCGGCTTTCTGGGGAATCGTAGTAACAACAGTATTGATTTTGCTGACGGCGGTCTGCTTTCTGACGCAGAGGAAAGAGACATCAAGGGAAGGAAGCGTGATTGCTTACAAAGGCTATGAATTTATTTTGGAGGAGGCCTTAGCATGCAAAGAAACCGGTTTTATGAGGGTACGGATCCGTGTTCGCGGAGGTGAGGACCCAGAAGTAAACGTGAGGGATCTATATGCATATGTGGTTCCGATGATCAGTGGCTCAATGGGAGCATTAGGCGTGGGAGAAAATGAATGGGAGATTAGTATTTTGGGGAGCTGCATAGGGGAAATGGATCAGGATTTGACGCTGATAGATAGATTTGAAATGACAGAAATAGGAACTTTCTCAGCGGAGCTGATACGGTATGAGGAAGCAGAGGAATTTATGATTGACAGTTATGCAGGAAAGATTACGATCCAGGCCTCTGCTCATTCCATGAAAATTTTCTTAGAAGATGGACTCCCGAATATAAAAGAAAAAGGGATTCTTGCTATTGAAATGAAAAACGGCGAAAGATGGAAGGCTGTAAGGATTCCATCTAGAGAAGATGAATCTGCCATTGATTTTCAGGGAGAACTGTCTATAAAATCTAGTCTGGCAGGAGAAGAAGATGGAGAAGAAGATGGCACGGTTTTTCTTGCATTTAAGGAACCGTTAAAACTGGATGACATACAATCTTTTGTGTTGGTCCCGGAAAAGTAAGAAAATAAGTGTGATGGAAGTATAAAGGAAAAGAGAATAAAAGTAAAATGATGCAACTTTGATGCAGAAATGATGCAATTATGATGCATGAGTCATGTAAAATGGCAGTGTAGAATGCGATTTCTATGAAATCTGTTCGCACTGCTTTTTTATGCCGGGTAGAAGAGTATGAGGAATTTTATTAAGCGGAATAAAATAATTACTTGTTAAGAGGGGGATTTGATGTGTACAAAAAAGTAAGAATGCTATTTGGGCTGACCCTGGTGATAATGGTGACTGCATGCAATGCAAAAGGAAGTGATTCAACTGATAATGCGCTTGCAACGAAAATTCGGACAACTGAGCAAGCGGAAGTTCCTACAGAATTGCCAACAGTCGATCCGACAGAAGAACCAATAGAGGTGCCCACGGTACTGCCGACGGAAACACCAACAGTAGTCCAGACAGCGACACCAATACTGACACCGGAAGTGGAAGTGGAACAAACTCCCAGACCCAAAGGGGATATACCGGAACGGAGCTATGACAGCCATGGAGATTTTCCTTATGAAAATATGGATTTTGTGGATGATGTGACCTATGCATTTTTAAAGAAGATTTATGATGAAATTGATTTTTACAGTGAGTTTGAACTGGGAGATCTGACGGTATACGATGAATACATAGAAGCGTACAGGAAACTTTTAAATAGTGAAATTTCGTTTGTCGTACAAGACTCCTCATCTTTGCCACAGATTGGTAAGAGTTACTATATGAAGGATTACTCTGCAATACGAAGAGGGGATGAGTATGATCCCAATGAGTTTATCTATTACTTTTTTGATATGGACGGGGATGGAAACCCGGAATTATGTATACATGATTATGGCACATACGTTTTTAAGTACGATATGCAGTCGAAGGAAATGATTTTATGGTTGTGCGTAGATGGACTTTATGAACGTATTCACGGGACTTTATCTTTGGGAAACGACTGGGAGGGGGTACGCCATTGGTTGTGGAAGCTGAATGCGAGCGGAGAGGTTGTATTTAAGGTGTATTTTTTATCAGAAGGTTGCTGGAGTAACGGAAAGGGAACTTTTATGGTGACAGTTCCTTCTTATGAGGATAAGGAAATAGAAATCACTATGGAAATGAAAAAGCAGGCTTATTTTAGTGAAGAGGATGGACGGTATTATTTTAATGTGACAGAAGCGCAATATGATGAATTGACCAAGGGCTACTTCCAGGCATGGGAAAAGTCAGAAGAGGAGCTTAAAAAAGTTACTTATACATACGAGGAACTGTTCTCTGATACAGCAATCAAAAATACTGATTTATCGATAGAGACAAACACAAGCTTTACGCATTCTTTAGAAGGGGTTCAAATAACGGGCATTTATTCAGACGATCATGAAACTGCATATGAACAGCCTTTTTATATAGACGGAAGTTTAAAGATTCAGGAAGTGAATACCAAGAGGTACTTGATTAACGAAAAGGAAATCTCCCGGATTGCCGTATATCGGAAAGACAGTCTGATTCCGCCTTCTTCTGGAATACCATAGATATGCTGGCGGAAAACCGGTTTATGAAGGGTGCCATCACCAGGGAAGTGGCGCTTCAAATTAATTTAGGGCTGGAGGAGGATAGTGATGAATAAAAAGAAAATTATTGGAATATTGCTTGTGTGTATTTTTATTCTGGTGTGCGCGGGCTGTCAGAAGCAGAATGTTGTGAATGAAGGAATATCGACATCTAAAGTGGAGGCGGTAATGCAAGAGGAGGCATCCGTTGATGTTAAAAACAATTCTGAGGAAAAAACTGTCCAAGATAATAACGTAGAAGCAGAAAAGAATATTGAGAAGTCAGAACAGGAGAACATGGAAGAACAGGTGAAGCCTGAAGAACAGGAAGAGGCCTTGGAAGAACCGCTGATAAAAAGAGTTGTAGGTGAAGACACTTCGGAAGTAGGCGGGCATGAAACGGAAAATACAAATTATGCTTTGTATCCTTCTACGATTGTGGAAACCGATCCCAAGGATAAACCATCGCAGTTTGCTATATGGGAGAAAACGATTGAGATAACGTTTCCACAGATTTATTATTCCAATGAATATGGGGATTATCATGGCAGTGAAATAGAAACGGCAATCAATCATGATCTGTTTTTGCAAAGTATTGGAAATGATGACAGCTTTCTGTTTGGCAGGGATGCCCGTCTTCTGCGAGGATGTACAGTGGATTATGAAATTACCAAGGCAGATGATGCATTGATTAGTGTAAAATATATGGAAGAATGTTGGAATGTTTTTCGTGGTCACTCTTTTTGCTGGGGAATTACAATAGATACCAGAACAGGAGAAAAGGTAGCCTTGCCAGAATTTATAACCTTGGAAGATAATCTGGTAGAGCAGGTTGAAAACGGCGAGATACAGTATATCTCATCATGGTTTGAGTGGGAGGATGTGATTGATTCTGTAGAATATTTTTGTGAATTTTATGAAAAAGGACTTGAAGATACTTATTCCTGCTATTATCTAGAGGAGGATGCAATTAATTTAGTGATATATCTTATACAAGGAAATTCAGCTTATATCATTCTCAGAATTCCATTAGAGTGAAAAGGAAACACTATTTATGGACGGACAAAGGGAAAAGGTGACTAATAAATAAAGGTAGTAGTACAGATTAAGTATTAGAGCATATAAGGGCGACGGCTAAAATGTATATAAGATTTTCCAACGAAATACAAAAGCAGGGAATCAGGAGCTGGATTTGTAAACAGTATCAGATTAGTGAGGAACAAGTGGAAGAATTTTAAAAGTAAAATGATGCAACTTTGATGCAAAAATGATGCAATTATGATGCATGGGATATGTAAAATAGCAGTGTAGAATGCGATTTCTATGAAATCTGTTCGCACTGCTTTTTTATGCCGGGTAGAAGAGTATGAGGAATTTTATTAGCTAATCATGGAACCACAGAGAGGATAGCAACAAAAAATTATAATGGNGGTNNNGATGTAGAGGCGTATGCAAANANAGTAGAGGGNTATTTAAAANATATGNATNCNNATTNTGTGAATTGAGGTTGAAGNAAAATGGGGAAAAAAAAGATAGTAGGAACAATAGTGTCTGCTTTTTTACTAATTGCAATAATTNTATATACTATACTTACACAATATAACATAGAGGATAATCAGGTTAGGAAGTGTTCAATTAATCGAAAGGAAGAGATTAATGGGAGAAACAAAAAAGAAGGTACAGAAGATAATGGATGGAAAGTGGAATTAGATTTATTTGAAAATCGTGTACTTGGAAGCAATTTATTTTACAATGGCTGGTGCGCAGAAGGAAATGGATATATTTATACGCTTAATATGGCGTTTTATGGAGAGGAACAAGAAGACAACGACCATGATACAATATATAGGTTTGATAAAAGTAAAAATCAGTGGGAAATAGTTGCATCGTATGCAATGCCTCCGGAAGAACATTTGTATGATGAAAGTGGTGAAATTATTAGTGATAGGTATGTAAGGGACTTAACATATTATAGAGGGTACGTTTACTATATATTGGTGAATGATTATGCACCAGGCGAGGGACTTGGTAAAGAGTATTATTTCTACAGGGCATCTGAGCAGAATGGAAAAGTAGAAAAAATAGGAGAAGGTTTTGATAGGTTTCATATTTATAATAATAAGATTTATTATAAAACATACAATCATTCTGACCAGAAAAGTTATTTTTGTAAGATGGATATCAATGGGACTAATCAAGAAATAGTGGGGGATTCGTTATCTTGGGTAAACGGAGAAAACTTTACAGTAGGAGGGGGATCCCTATATTGGGTAGATGAGAATAATAGCATTAGGGCAATGAACTTGGAGACAAAAAAAGAAAAAATTTTCGCCGTTAATCTTAATAGAATATCAAGCATTTATTATGAAAATGGAAATTTATATATTGATGCGGCTTTTATATATCAACTGTTATGAAGTGACCTTTGTCAAGAGATAAATTAANAANCAAACAAACTTTTCTCTTTTCCTTTTTGACAATGNCCACATTTTTTGTCTGACGACATCAGGAAAGAGCCCTGTTTAACAGTCCCCGGCATTTGGCCACTCTGTTATACGTGGATTGGCTACCAACAGGCTAATGGTCCGCCGCGGGCTCTGCGATCTAAAAGCGTGGATCACGGCTCTAAACGTGCACACATA
>WFLX010025107.1_pt1 | contig 12851 bp, 13 predicted proteins | sample 4967041 | NCBI WGS metagenome assembly WFLX01 (sample SAMN12857096, study PRJNA449069) | gut metagenome | isolation source: stool from male and female vole | host: Microtus ochrogaster | place: USA:Florida | collected 2017 | reverse complement strand
TGGCCTGTCCTCCCGGTCAGGGCAAGAAACTCGGCTTCATCGCNCAGGAGATAGGCCGCGAGATCAACACACTCGGCTCCAAGAGCAATCATGCCGAGATGCAGCGTATCGTGGTGAAGATGAAGGATGAGCTTGAGCAGATCAAGGAACAGGTGCTCAACGTAATGTGAGGAGGATGCTATGGATGGCAAGATAATCATCATCTCGGCGCCGAGCGGCAGCGGCAAGTCAACGATCATCCGCAGCCTGATGGANCGCGGCAATGTTGCGATGGAGTTTTCCGTCTCGGCCACCAACCGTGCGCCACGCGGGGCCGAAGTCGACGGTCAGGACTATCATTTCCTCTCCACCGAAGCCTTCCGCGATGCCATTGACCGTGGCGAGTTCGTGGAATATGAGGAGGTGTATCCCGGACGTTTCTATGGCACGCTGCGCAGCGAGATCGAGTCCCGCTGTAGCGCAGGCCGCAATGTCATACTCGATATCGACGTCAAGGGTGGCGTCAATGTCAAACGTATATTCGGCGACCGGGCCATAAGCCTCTTCATNATGCCTCCGAGCGTCGATGAGCTCCGTCGCCGCCTTGAAAGCCGCGCCACCGACTCGCCCGAGGCGATAGCCGAGCGTGTGGGCAAAGCCGAGTATGAGCTCACCTTTGCCCGGGAGTTTGATCATGTCGTTGTCAACGACAATCTGGCGGAGGCAGTGGAGAAAGCCGAAGATCTCATTACCGCTTTCCTTGCTTCCTGATGGGAAGAAATGTGGTGGTCTACGGCGGGTCGTTCTGCCCGGTCCACGCAGGCCATATCATGGTGGGCGGATTTGTGGGTCAGTTTGTCGACGGAGTCGATGAAGTGATGTTCATGCTCTCGGCCCAGAATCCGTTGAAACCGCCATATCCCCTCAGCGATGAGGAGCGGCTCAAACTTCTTGTCGCCGCTACCGCTCCCTATCCNTTTATGTCGGTGAGCGATCTTGAACTGACAATGCCCNGGCCAAGCTACACNATCGACACTCTGCGCCGTCTGGCCGCAGATCACCCCGACCGGAGTTTCCGTCTGCTCATCGGCTCCGACAACATCCTTGAGATGGATCGTTGGCGCGACCCTGACGAGATCCTTGACCGCTTCGGTGTGCTGGTCTATCCCCGCCCCGGCTACACAGTAGATCCCGACAGACTCCCTCGGGGAGCACGCCTTATCGAGGGGGCTCCCGAGATGCAGATATCATCATCCTTTATCCGCGACGGGATTNCCGCCGGATATGATATGAGGCCGTTTCTTCCACGGCCATGATCCGAAACGTTTTCTCCCTCCCGGTTGTTTTAACTGCGACAACCGTCAATTACATAACGCTTCAGAGAAATAATATGATTATAGCATCGCAGAAACGCAAGGAAAATATTGCCGAATACATACTGTATATGTGGCAGGTAGAGGATATGATACGCGCCAACGGGCTCGACATAGAGCGCATTAAGGAGAATATCATCGACCGCTATCCGGGCCTGACCGACGAGCAGCGTCGAGAGATGTGCGAGTGGTATGAAAGCCTTATCGACATGATGAGGCGTGAGGATGTCACCGAAAAGGGCCATCTTCAGATGAACCGCAATGTGCTGGCCGATCTCGTCGCCCTCCATCAGGCTCTGCTTGCCGATCCCCGTTTCCCCGAATATACGGCCTTATTTTACAAGACTCTGCCGTATATCGTAGAGTTGCGGTCGAAAAGCGGCGACGCTCCTGCCGGAGAGATAGAGACCTGCTTCAATGCACTCTACGGGATGTTGATGCTCCGACTTCAGAAAAAAGAAGTGACCAAGGAGACGGCCGATGCCGTGGCCGCCATCTCGACTTTCATAGCAGCTCTCGCCAAAAACTTCCATCTCGACGAGGCCGACAAGCTCTTCCCGCCCAAAGACTGACCGCCGGTCAACGTGGCACCGGCCAGACAAACGCCTTGAGCTCGGCGCGGCGTGCGTTGCCGTCGCCTCCGCAATAGTGTGAGCAGAGTGCGTGAAAAGCCGCCGAGTGATCGAAGTGGGTCAGATGAGCCAGCTCATGGCAGATGATATACTCCCTGAGCCGGTAGGGGAGATAGACGCACATACACGACAGGGTTATCTTGCGGGTCGAGCTGCAGTGGCCGAGGGTCTTNGCTCCGCGTCCTATGAGCCATTCGTCGGGAGCTACTCCCACACGCGCTGATATCGCCCGGGCTTCCTCAATCAGGGCAGGGGAGAAGTAGCGGGCGGCATGGCGNACATGCTTNGCCAGGATCTCTATGACATCCGGATCGGCAGGATCGAGGCCGCCACCGAGAGATATGGTGACGCCCGGTTTGCGAGATGAGTCGTGGCTGAGTTCCGATCTGATCACTCCCGGTTTGCGGCCGGGAAGCATCAGGAGGTAAAAACCATCGAAATTAAGACGTTTCCCCGGTCTGAGGCTATGGACGGGCGGGCGGAGAGCCAGCAGGTCAGACGCCATGCTGTCAAGCGCTTCGATGGCTTCCTTTACATTATCCACTATAGGCGACGTAAGATGAAGCCGCTGCCCTTTCCAGCGCGCTGTGAACTTGGTGGCCGACGAGCTGAAAGTGACGCAGACCTTCCCCAATACCGGATGTGTCAGCTCCCCCCTGATCTCACCCCTGATCATGGTCTTGCCTCGCTATCTACTCCCCACAACATCTTGTCGCGCAACGTGTCGACAAAGCTCTGCCCNGACATCCTTACCAGNCGGCAGTTGAACGGCGCCTTGGTGATCCGGAGCGGTGTGCCGGCAGCGAGGGTAAAGGAGGTGCCGTCGACACTCAGCAGATATGAATCGGCGCGTGAGCGGGCAACCACTCCGATCTCGACCGAGTCGGGCACCACCACAGGGCGCATGGTGAGGGAATGGGGNGCTACCGGNGTCATGACAAACACCGGACTGCCCGGCGCAACGATCGGGCCTCCGGCCGAGAGATTGTAGCCCGTTGAGCCGGTGGGGGTGGCGATGAGCAGTCCGTCGGCACGGTAGGTGGCCATGACATGGCCGTTGACGGTCGTGTCGGCCGAGATCATGGAGGCAATATCTTTCTTCAGTATAGCAATCTCGTTGAGCGCAAACAGGCGCAGGGTGCAGAACCCGTCGCTTGCCACTTCGAGCATCACCCTCTCCTCGATCTCATATCGGCGCCCCGTGATGATCTCTGCGAGCAACCCGGGATTGGAAAGCCGTGCGGCGGCGAGATAGCCCAGATGCCCGGTGTTGATGCCCATTATCGGCACTCCGGCGGGGGCCGCGATGCGGGCGGTGCGGAGGACTGTGCCGTCGCCNCCGAAGCTGAGCGCAAGATCTATCTGCGGCGGCAGAGGGTCAGGCAGATTGGCGTGGGGAGGCAGGGGGAAATGCCGCAGAAGATATGCTCCGAACTCGCGCTCGAAGGCAAAAGTGACTCCGGGGCATCCGGCGAGGATGTCGATCAGTTGGCGTATGGCTTCGAGGTGCGGCTGTTGATATTCGTTGCCGAAAACTGCTATGCGCACGGTGATGCTGGCGTATTAGCGGTGGAAAAATATTGAGATTTAGACCTCAAGATGCCTTATGAGCTCGCGGATGCGCCCTAACGCGCGCTCACCGGCCATATCGGCCATCGGGGAGCGGGTGTCGACAACATCATATCCGTAGCGCGACAGCGACCTGGCCACGGCGCTTGGATCGCGGCGACCTATGCGTATCTCGACAACGACTGATTCGGGATTGCCGTCGGGCGACGGATCGGCGGTGATATTGAGGTTGAGCAGGTGAGTGTCGCAGTCTTCGGCGGCACGGGCGATGACCGACGCGGAATAGTCCGATCGGCGGCATACGAGAGTAAGCTCGCTCGTGTCATCGACCAACGGGAAAAGCCGGGCAGCCGAGTGCCTGAAATCGGTCATCCGGGCGTCTGCTGTGGCTGATGGTGTGGAGAGGGTGTGCGTGGTCATTGATAATTATTTGCCGGAATGGGAAATTCTGACTATTTTTGTGATCCCAAAGGAAAGTGACGTGCAAAATTACACATTTTTCTTTATGTGTACAACGATTGAGCCCCGGGGAGTGTTCCCGTGCCTACAGATGTTTAATCGCAGGTCTGCAATATCCTTTTAACTGAAATGACAAATTTAAGCGTAAATATCAACAAGGTGGCCACACTGCGCAATGCCCGCGGTGAGAATCGCCCGAATGTTGTGGAGTTTGCTCTGCATTGCGAGCAGGTTGGAGCCCAGGGTATCACCGTTCATCCCCGCCCCGATGAGCGGCACATCACCAGGGCCGATGTGTTTGATCTCCGGCCTCTGCTGCGCACTGAGTTCAATATCGAGGGCTATCCATCGCCTGAGTTCATGGATCTCGTGACGAAGGTCAAGCCGGCTCAGGTCACTCTCGTGCCCGATGCCCCCGAGGCCATCACCTCGTCGGCCGGATGGGATGTGATTGCGGCCGCAGACTTCCTTGCCGGCATCATCGACCGTCTGCGCGATGCCGGTATACGCAGCTCGATTTTCGTCGATCCGTCGCCGGAGATGATCAAGGCTGCCGCCAAGGTAGGTGCCGACCGCGTCGAGCTCTATACCAAGCCATACGCCGACCGTTATCCCTCCGACCCCGATGGAGCGGTCGCTCCATACGTTGAGGCGAGCCGCGCGGCCCACAATGCCGGTCTGGGAGTCAATGCCGGTCATGATCTCAACCTCGACAATCTCCAGTTTTTTGCCAGTCAGCTTCCCTATCTCAACGAAGTCTCGATAGGCCATGCCCTGATCTCCGACGCCCTCTATCTCGGCATCGACGAGACCATACGCCGCTATCGCGAGTGCCTTAAACCAGCCATATAATCCCCTATCATCACCACCACACGCTATGCTACAGTCTGTAGAATCTTTCCTTACCGAGGCAACCGACACCGTAGTGTCTGCCGCCTCCGCCGCCGTCACGGCTCCTGCCCCTGCCGCTCTGCCCGTTGCCGAACCTGGAGTGGAGGAGAGCATCTCTCTTTGGGAATTGTGTTTGCAGGGAGGATGGATCATGATACCGCTCGCCCTCCTCAGCATCATCTGCATATATATCTTTGTGGAGCGCTTTCTCGCCATACGCAAGGCGAGCCGTCAGGACCGCACCTTTATGGACCGCATACGCGACTATATCCATCAGGGGGAGCTCGACAGCGCCACACGCCTGTGTGAACGCACCGATACTCCTTCAGGGCGCCTCATAGCCAAGGGCATCAGCCGCATCGGCCGCCCGATGAATGATGTGCTCGTGGCTATCGAGAATACCGGCAACCTTGAGGTTGCTGCTCTCGGAAAGGGTCTTCCCTGGCTGGCCACCACTGCTGCCGGCGCTCCGATGCTCGGCTTCCTCGGCACTGTGATAGGTATGGTGGAGGCATTCTACAATCTTGCATCGGCAGGGTCGTCGGCAAACATCGACATTCTTGCCGGCGGCATCTACGAAGCGCTCGTCACCACAGTGGCCGGTCTGATCGTGGGCATCATAGCGCTCTTTGCCTATAATTATCTCGTGGCCCGCATCAACAGCGTCATGACACGCCTTGAGGGTGAGACGATGGAATTTATGGATCTGCTTAACGAGCCAGCCTGATAGCCATGTCGCTTAAACGCCAATACGATATGACGTCGCTCTTCTCGATGGCCTCGATGACCGACGTGATTTTCCTCCTGCTGATCTTCTTCATGGTGACATCGACTTTCGTGTTTCCCACGGCTCTTGAGATCAATCTTCCGCAGAGCTCGGAGCAGACGGCTATCAAGCCATCGGTCAGGGTGTATATCGACGCTGACCATGCCATGTATGTGTCGTCGCCCGACCTGACCGAACCTCAGCCGGTCGACTCGCTCCCTCAGCTTGTGGGATTTCTGCGGCTCATGGAGCAGCAGGCAGCCGAGGCCGGCGAGGAAAACAATATCGCTATTTATGCCGACGAGAGTGTGACTTACGGACAACTCGTGGAGGTGCTCAATGCGGGGGCGGTCAATGGCCTGAAGATGGTGCTCGCCACCAAACCAGCTCCAACCTCGGCCCTCCCGAAAGAAAACTAAACTCTCAATTTTCCAGACTAAGGCCATGACCGATAACAAGAATAAAGCGACAGCAGCTGTGGCGACGGTGGTGTTCCATGCCGCCATACTCCTTATGCTTATCTGGCTCGGCCTCAGATATACCGGCACACAGACCACCCGCGAGTGGCCGCCGGAGGACACATCCGAGCTGCTGCTCGAAGGCGAATATGTCAAGCTCGGCGACACACCGGTGCCCGTTGCCGATCCAAACACTAATACGGTGGCCGACAACAACCGCCCGGCCGCTCCCCCCGAGGCCGACCAGAGGGAAAACTCNGGCGAGCCCGCNGAGTCGACNCCTCCGGTGCAGACTCAGACCGCCGAGTCACCTGTCAAGGTCAAGGAGGAGCCCGTGCCTGAAAAGACCGGCCCGACACAGGCTGAACTGGAAGCCGAAGCAAAGGCCAGGCGCGAGGCTGAGACCCAGCAGCGCATCAACCAGAGAGTGAGCTTCGGCAANGGCAATCCCGGTAATGCCGCCGGTACACCCGGATCGCCCGACGGAAATGCGTCGTCGGGAGCCTTGTCGGGTAAGCCCGGTTTCAGCCTTGCAGGCCGCACACTCGAAAAATGGACNGCACCGCGCGGACATCAGACCGGCGTGATAGTGGTCAGCGTCCGTGTGGACCGCGAGGGCAAGGTGATCGAGGCCAAATACCGGTCGGGAAGCGGTGCGATATCGACTGACGGTGCCGCGCGCAGGAGTTGCGAGCAGGCGGCCATGTCGTCGCGTTTCAGTGTCGATGCCAACGCCAGGGCCGAACAGATGGGCACGATAACCTATCGCTTCGAGTGATCACGCAAAGCAACAGCACCGGATCCAGGATATGAGATATGCCAGTTTGATTCTNCCTTGTCTATGTCTGAGTGCTATAACTGTGACCTCATGCCGCAACGCTGATCCGGGCCGCGACGGCTTTTTCGGCCGCAGCATCTCGGTTTCGGCTCGCGATCTGGAATATGTCGACACTGTGAGCCGATGGAACAGATCGCTCCCGATGAGTGATGCTACCGTGAGGATGAAGGTCAACAATATCGGTAATCTCTATAGAGTTTTCAACGACAGCAACTATGTCCATTGGGCTGCTGCCGAGTCGATAGGTGTAGGGCAGCTGTCGGATCTGCGGTCGCACTGGCGGCTGAGAAGGCCGCTGGTCAAGATAACATCGTGTGAAGATTTCTTTGTCGAGCCTCTCTCTCATTCCGTGCCCTATCTGGTGCCGGAGGCGGCTGATGTGATTCANGAGATCGGGCGCCGGTTCTCCGACAGTGTGAAAGCCCGTGGCGGATCGCGCTATCGAGTACGCATCACGAGTGTGACCCGCACTCCCGAGACCATACGGAGGCTGCGGCGCCGTAATGTCAATGCTGTTGACTCGTCGGTGCATCAGCTCGCCACCACTGTCGACATTTCCTACGCACGTTTTATCCCGGACAGCGATAATCCGGTGTCCCGTTCGGTCGACGATCTCAAAGGCGTGCTTGCCGAAGTGCTCGCCGCCATGAGGGATGAGGGTAAGATATATGTTAAATTCGAGCGGAAGCAGCCATGTTTTCATATCACGGCTCGCCCGCAATTGTCAACGCAATCAGATAGGTCATGAGTGGAGAAGATGTAACACGCAGCAAGAGCTGGTGGCGTAAGATACTGAAGGTGCTCCTTGTCATCGTTGTGGCAGTGGTAGTGCTTGTGTCATTGCTGATAGGCGGAGTGGTGATGTATCTGCATCCGGGGCGCCTCACTCCGCTTGTCACCGAGATGGCGAGCCGCTACCTGATAGCGGATGTTAACGCATCCAAGGTAGAGCTGTCGTTCTGGTCCACCTTCCCGAGGGTGAGTGTGCGCATCGATAGCCTGACAGTCGACAGCCATAGTCTCAGGGATCTCAATACTTCGGAGCAGGATCTCCTGCCCGCTGATGCCCGCCGTCTTCTCGAGGTAGGGCGCTTCAGCGGCGCAATCAACGTGTCGGCTCTTTCGGCCGGTAAGATCAGGCTCCACGATGTTGTCATCGAGTCGCCGAGGGTCAATCTCGTCAGGGTGACGGATTCGATAGCCAACTATCTGATTTTTCCGGAGGATAAAGATAAGAGTGAGGATCTCAAGATTCCCGACATAACCATTGACCGCTTTGCCATCACGGGCGATTCGCGCCTGAGCTACTTCTCGCTGCCCGACAGTATCGATGTCAAGGGCCGGTTGCTGACCACATTGAGCCACGACGGCAATGGTCAACCTGTCTATTCCGTGGANCTGAAAGGAGCGGGAGCTGGCAGGATAAGCTCCGGTCTCAGGTTGCCCGAGATGCCATTCGGTATGAACGGCAGGATTGGCTGGAGCGCTGAGGATCCCTATATGCTCACGGCTNAAAACCTGATNGTGAATCTGGATCGGCTCGCCGTGGAGATCGACACACGNTTGGAGTTTGGAGAGGAGGCGCTGAATGTCCANACGCTGAAGATGACTACCAGGGATCTGAAGGTTGCGGATCTGATAGGGATGATACCCGAGGAATTTCGCGGAGAGCTCAGCAGGATTGCCGGCGACATGGATTTTGAGATGACAGCCGAGCTGACTGAGCCCTATCGTCCTGGAATAGACTCTATTCCCTCAGCCCGTGTTGATATCAAGGCCGACGGCGCTCTCGAATATGACCGCCTCCGACTCAGGAATGTCAAGGCGGATCTCACGGTGACTGTCGACGGTAAGAATCCTGATCTGTCGGTTGTCGATATCAGGCGTTTTCTGGCAGTGACCAGAGCCGCCGGCTGCGAGATCAGCGCCACAGTGACCTATCCCTTTACCGATCCGGTTGTCAGAGGACATTTCAAGGGGGGCATAGATCTGTCGCTTCTCCCGAAGCGTCTCACCGATAAGATCAAGGTCGATCTCTCGGGCCTTGTGTCGGGCGATGCCGCTTTCGCCTTCAGGATGTCAGATTTNGGCAACTCCCATCTGCATCATGTAAAGGTCGACGGAGAAATGCGTCTCAAAGACCTGATGGTGCATAAGCATGACAATAAGCTCACGGCGTTTGCCACTGCCACTACGTTGAAATTCGGCACCTCGTCATCCCTTGCCCTTCCGGCCGGCACGGTCGATTCGCTCCTTACCGTTTCAGTGGTGTCGGATACCATGTCGTTTAAGTTCGATCATAACAGGACCTATCTCACGGCCACCGGAGTCAGGGCCGGCATAGGGATGAAGAATATATCCACTACGTCCGACTCCACAAAGGTCAACCCGCTTGGAGGCCGGATCACGGCTTCGAGGGTTGTTCTCCATTCACACCACGATTCGATCACCGTAAGGCTCAGGGATATCTCGTCTCTCGCCACGATAAGGCGCTATATGGGTCATGACCAGATCCCGGAACTGAGTGTCAGTCTGGACGCACCTACAATCCGTTATACCGATCCGGTCAACCGTGCTTCGCTCAACCACAGCCATATCGATTTCGGGCTCCATCTGAGAGTGCGCGATTCATCGTCGGTGGCCCGACGGGCAGCCCGCCGCGATTCGATCAGGGCTCTGCAGGCCACGATGGACAAGGATTCGATCAGGCTTGCCCGGCAGGCGCAGCGACGCGACCGCGCACGGCAGGACTCGGCAATGATTGCCGACGGAGGTGCCATTTATCTTGATGTTGATAAATCGTTTGTGCGCTGGCTCAACCGCCACGAGGCAGCAGGCCGCATCAATACTTCGACAGGAAGGATCATGAGCCGTTACTTCCCTATTGGCTGCCGACTTAAAGGTATGGGCATACGAATGTCGACCGACAGCGTCTGTCTTGACAGTCTTCACCTGAAAGCCGGAAGCACCACCATGACCCTGAGCGGCAAGATCTCCAATATAACCAGGGCCATNGGCTCGGTGCGCTCGCCTNTGATGGCTCGCTTTAAGGTCGACGCCGACACGATAGATATCAACGGTCTGGCCGAGGGTGTCTTTGCGGGCAGTGATTTCTCGCGGGGCAGATCTGTCCANAGGCATATCTCTGACGATGATGATGACGATGCTGTGGCCAGCTCCATGCGTGAAGGGGCAAAGGATGCAGCCAAACGGGCGCTGATTGTCCCGTCAAATCTTGACGCCGAGCTCCAGATCGAGGCCAGAAACGTGCTGTATTCCGATATATGGTTCCAGCGTCTTTCAGGTATGGTGGGGGTTCGCGACGGTGCTGTCAATCTTGACCGCCTGGCCGCTTATACTCCTATAGGATCGATGGATCTGACAGCACTTTATTCGGCTCCCCGCGTCGACAACCTACGCTTTGCGGCCGGCATAGTCATCCGCCGGTTGCAGCTCCACCGCTTCCTGCGTCTGATGCCACAGATTGATTCGCTCATGCCTCTGCTGCGCGATGTCGACGGCACGATAACGGCCGATCTGGCCATGTCGTCGGAGCTCGATTCGCTGCTCGATCTCAAGTTTCACACTCTCGAAGCTGTGATGCGCCTCGAGGGCGACAGTNTGGCACTGAATGACACCGAAACCTTCAGGAAGATAGCGAAATGGCTGATGTTCAAGCACAAGGATCGCTTTGTCGTGGATCACATGGATGTAGCGCTCATGGTGCGCGATTCGCGTCTCGACCTCTTCCCGTTTGTGTTTGATATCGACAGATACCGTATCGGAGTGAGCGGATCAAACGATCTCAAGTTTAATCTCGACTATCATATAGCGGTGCTCAAATCTCCTCTGCCGTTCCGCTTCGGTATCAACATAAAAGGCAGGCCGGGGCATCTGCGTTTCTCGCTCGGGCGAGCCCACTTCAACGAGTACAAGGCCTACTCGCAGCGCGAGCTCACCGACACCACCCGCATCAACCTCATCAAGGAGATCGAGCAGGTGTTCAGGTTCGGTGTGAGNCAGGGTAAGCGCAATCTGCGTCTGGAACGNCTGCAACGTCCTGATGCTTCNGANTTTGAGGTGCCCGACACACTCTCNCCCGCCGACTCCCTGCTGTTTATGGAGGCCGGAGTGCTCCCCATGTCGCCCGCTTTCCGCGACAGCACTCTCCTCCAGCCGTAGCCGCTGTAGGCGCCTGCGGTCGGCGAAAAAATTACTAACTTTGAATATTTCTAATGATTATATATGAGATTTGACGAAACCGAACTCTCCGACGATATTCTCGACGCACTGGATGCAATGAGTTTTGATGAATGTACTCCGATTCAGGAACATTCGATCCCGGAGATCCTTGCCGGCCGCGACCTGATCGCGGTTGCCCAGACCGGAACAGGCAAGACCGCCGCATATCTGCTCCCGGTAATAGATATGATTGCCGACGGCCCGGAATCGAAAGCTCCGGTGTGTATCGTCATGGCGCCCACACGCGAACTTGCCCAGCAGATCGACTGCCAGATGGAGGGATTCTCCTATTANATNNNCNTGANTTCGGTGGCAGTCTACGGAGGTACCGACGGCAAGACCTTTGCCGCTCAGCAGCGCGGCCTCAAGAACGGAGCCGATGTGGTCATCGCTACTCCCGGCCGCCTGATAGCTCATCTGCAGATGGGATATGTCGATCTCTCGCAGGTAAAATATTTTATTCTTGACGAGGCCGACCGTATGCTCGACATGGGATTNTACGACGACATAATGCAGATCGCCACCAAGCTGCCGGCCGAGCGCCAGACCCTTATGTTTTCGGCCACGATGCCGCCGCGTATCCAGCAGCTTGCCAAGGCTATCCTGAAGCCCGGAGCGGCTGAGGTCAAGATCGCTGTCAGCCGTCCTACCGAAGCCATCGAGCAGAGCGCGTATGTGTGCTATGAGGGTCAGAAGACTCAGATNGTCAAGCATCTCCTGCGCAATGTTGCCTCCAACAGGGTNATTATATTCGCGTCGTCAAAACTCAACGTGAAGGATCTGACCCGCAGNCTTGTGAAGTCGGGCATAAAAGCCGCCGAGATCCACAGCGACCTTGACCAGGAGAAACGCGATGANGTGATGCTCGCTTTCAGGGCCAACCGCATCGATGTCCTTGTGGCCACCGATATCCTTGCCCGGGGCATCGACATTGACGATATCGCGATGGTGGTGAACTATGAGGTGCCGCGCGAAGCCGAGGATTATGTGCATCGCATCGGGCGTACGGCCCGAGCCGGAGCCGGCGGCAAGGCTGTGACATTGATCAGCCAGAAAGAGCAGTCGAAGTTTGGCCAGATAGAGCGCTTCCTGCGATATGAGGTCAGGAAAGAGGAGCTCCCGGAGGGGCTCGGGGAGGCGCCGGCCTACGAGCCAAAGCGACGTGGACAGGCCGATGGCGGAGGTCGGCGTGGAGCGTCGCGCCGGGGCAATGGCGGCGGAAACGGAAGACGTAACGACCGGCGGCGTTCCGGAGCCGGATCCTCGGCTCACGGCAAGAAGCAGGAAGCCCCTAAAGTGGCGCCAAAGCAGGAGGGGACTCCTGCCGCTTCTGCCCAGACTCCAAATGAGGAGGGCGGGAAGAAAAGCCGCCGCCGCGGACAGCGTCGGTTCAACCGCCGCAAAGGAAACAACAACAAAGGAGAAAACAAATCCGCAGCCGACCCCAATGAGGCTCCGCAGGCTTAGTCAAAAATAATCCTACTACCCATTTCCCGACATGAAAAGAGCCATACTATCCATACTTGCTTCGGCCGCCGTTGCATTGACACTTTCGGCCCGTATGCCCTCGAAATGCNAGATTAACGATGAGAAATGCGACGAGGTCTACGGCGTGGCATTCTATAATCTCGAGAATCTCTTTGA
>WFLX010104835.1_pt1 | contig 12852 bp, 11 predicted proteins | sample 4967041 | NCBI WGS metagenome assembly WFLX01 (sample SAMN12857096, study PRJNA449069) | gut metagenome | isolation source: stool from male and female vole | host: Microtus ochrogaster | place: USA:Florida | collected 2017 | reverse complement strand
AGGGAAGACATCCATAATAGGAGTCTCTGTGATTGATGCAATCTGATAATCTGCCATAGTGCCCTTCATCCCATCTTGGAACCGACCGAGCGCATTTTCGAAATCTCCAGCCTGAACAAGAATAAAACTTGCAGACTTCTTTTCTTTACCNCTCTTCTCATCAAGTGTGATGAAGTTCACTTTTACCATGTAATATTTATCGGCATAATCAGATTCATCGAAGAAAATCTCAGAGATTTTTGTCTTCTTTACAGCAGAAACAGAGAACTCACCTGATATATATGGTGTGATTTTCTCAATTATCCATGCCTCAGCGTCCGTAAATGTAAGAGCGTCTACAAGATAAGGTTCGTTCACTTTCTTCACCGCACCATTTTCCTGCATGCGGTCGTATCTAATTTTGGTTTCAAACCAGAGTGCCATATCGAATTTTTGTTAGTTNTTTACCACATTGACTCACACATGATGGTAGTGAGCAACNGCAAAGTTAGCAATAAATTTTGAAAAATCCTCTAATTTGCTTGCCAAATTATGTAGGAAAAATTAATTTTGCATTCAGAATTATTAAAAACAACTGACCCCATGGGTATCTACGGACAATTATTCACAACTTTTTTCAAGATTGGGGCATTCACCTTTGGAGGTGGATGGGCAATGATCTCAATTATTGAGAAAGAGATTGTAGACAAACATCATTGGATAGACAGGGAAGATTTTCTCGATCTCCTTGCTATTGCCCAGTCTCNCCCAGGAATCCTCGCAGTCAACATCGCANCATCTATTGGCGACAGGCTGAAAGGCATGAAAGGTGGAATTGTGGCATCGCTGGGAACTATACTTCCTTCATTCCTGATTATCCTTGCCATTGCTATTTTCCTCACACCTGAGACTATCAAGGAAAGTCGGGTTCTCAGCAGTATATTTATGGGAATTCGTCCGGCAGTGGTTGCTCTTATAATCGCCCCCGTAATCACTACTGCCAAGGCAGCCAAATTGAAACTGACAACTATTTGGATTCCTGCTTTAGCAGCTCTGATGATTTCGCTTAACAGCCGAATAAGATACAATCCGTTTACCTGGATAGGACTTGGTACATTAGGAAGATATGCTCATTGGAAATACACCCGTAAGAAAATACAGCAATCAGCCAAACAAGACTGATAATATAACCCTATAACCTAAAAACATGAGCATATATTTAAAAATGATATGGGCCTACCTCAAGATAGGCATTTTCGGTTTTGGAGGCGGCTACGCCATGCTTTCACTCGTGGAGCGGTCTGTTGTTGGCCCGGGATGGATTTCCGAACAGATGTTCACCGACATAGTGGCAATTTCCCAGATGACTCCGGGACCAATAGGAATTAACTCAGCAACCTACATTGGATATGTAGCTCCCGGACAAGTAACTCATGGAGCACTCGCTTCTCCCTTATGGGGGGTACTCGGAAGTATACTTTGCACGCTTGCCGTAACAATTCCATCGTTTATTCTTGTGATCAAGGCATCTCACTTCATTCGCAAGCACAATCAAAGTGGCGTGATAAAAGCTATATTTGCCGGCCTTCGTCCTGTTGTGGTAGGATTGATTGCTTCAGCTGCAATAATGCTTATGAACGCGGCAAATTTTTGTCCAGACAGTGAACGACGCACCTTGATTTGTAGCATTGTCATTTGCGCCGTATCATTCTGTTTGGTATATTTCAAAGTTCCTTATAAGGGAAAAAAAATAGGAATTCATCCAATTCTCGTGATATGCCTCATGGGACTCACCGGATTAATTTTATATTACTGAGATGAACTACGAATGTACTCTTGAATGGCTGTTCCGTCAACTTCCCATGTTCTCCCGCACCGGAGCAGCAGCATATAAGCCCGGTCTGCAGACAAGTCTCGACCTCGACGAAAATTTCAATCATCCCCACAAAAAATTTAAAAGCATACACATCGGTGGCACAAATGGCAAGGGTAGCACAAGCCATTTAATCGCGGCCATACTACAGAGTCAAGGATATAAGGTAGGACTTTACACTTCTCCTCATCTTGTTGACTTCCGTGAAAGAATCCGCATTAACGGGGAAATGATTTCCAAAGAAGCAGTAGTGGAATTTGTAAGGAAATTCCAAGAAAGCAACTATAACGGGCATCCCAGTTTCTTTGAGCTTACCATGATGATGGCGTTCGATTATTTTGCCATGCAGAGTGTTGATTACGCAGTTATAGAGGTTGGCATGGGAGGACGTCTTGACTCTACAAATATTATAGAGCCTGAACTTTCCATAATAACCAATATTTCAAAAGACCACACACAATTTTTGGGGAAAACGTTGCAAGAAATTGCCCGTGAAAAAGCCGGGATTATAAAACCGGGGGTTCCGTGTGTGGTTGGCGAAGCAACCGGAGATGTTAGGGAAGTATTTGAGGAAAAAGCAAGTGAAGAGGGCACTACGGTCCTATTTGCGGAAGACTTCATGCCGCTACAAAGATGTACACCTTCACCCGACGGAGGATTTGATTGCAACAGTCCGATATGCGGCTGTTTCCATTGTGAACTAAGTGGTGATTATCAGAAAAAGAACATCAACACTGTGCTCGCAGCTCTATATGAGATGCAGCGTTTGGGCATTGAGATCAACGATAGTGCTATAAAGAAAGGAATGTCTGAAGTCTGCAGACTGACCGGTTTGGCTGGCAGATGGATGAAAGTGTCTGACTCACCGCTCACTGTTTGCGACACAGGACATAACGAAGCCGGGATAAGATTCACAATGGAGCAACTTGACCGTTTAGCAAAAGAAAAGTGTGGCAAGAAACACCTTGTCATAGGATTTGTGGCAGACAAAGCAATCGATGACATAATCGACCTTCTTCCAAGGAATGCAGAATATTACTTGACGCAGGCTGATATTCCACGAGCTTTGCAAGTAGATGAATTAAATAAGAAATTCCTGAGTCATGGAATAAGTGGCAAATGTTACAATAACCCCAAAGAAGCTGCTGAAGCAGCCAGGAACAATGCCTCGGAATCAGATATCATATATATTGGTGGAAGCACATTCATCGTGGCAGACTATCTTGCTTGACAACTTGTATACTTCATGTTTAGCTTCTCAATATAATCCATGAAACCTTTAGAAGGCAACCATATTATTCACTCTGACCTTGTGAACCCATGAAAAACAATGCGGGAGGAACAACTTATCTAAGTTATCCTCCCGTTGGCTTTTCTTCATTTATCTGATCTACTATTTCGGTTGGTCCACTACTGATGACTCATCATCAACAAGACGATCTGAACGAGTTTTGTTTTTAGACTGTGCAGAATTCATATCACTTTCTTCGTGCAGCAATATCTCCATACCGGTATTGTCAATCACGCGATACTGAAGATATGCAAGTGACTCATCAGGCACGATCTTAACGCCACGCCCGAACCGACGACGCCACTTACCATAGAGAGAGAACATACCTTTCTTAATATATGCGTCAACGAATGGGTGCACATATAGGATAAATTTCTTCACTTCAAGTTGATCAGTAAGATACTCCAGTTTTTCTTCAAGCTTATCAGTGAAAAGCAAAGAAGGCTGCACCTCTCCTTTTCCAAAACATGACGGGCAGGTCTCTTCGGTGGTGATGTCGAGTGCTGGACGCACTCTCTGCCGGGTGATCTGCATAAGTCCGAACTTTGAAAGAGGCAGAATATTATGGCGGGCTCTATCTTTAGCCATATTATCGCGCATGTGCTCGAGCAACTGCTGTCGATGTTCAGCCTTTGCCATATCGATAAAATCAACAACGATAATACCGCCCATATCGCGAAGTCTCAACTGGCGGGCTATCTCATCGGCTGCACGCAAGTTTACTTCGAGAGCGTTAGTTTCTTGATCCTGAGATGCCTTGCTTCGATTTCCCGAATTAACATCTATGACATGCAGTGNTTCTGTANGCTCGATAATNAGNTACGCNCCCGATTTGAAGGATACCGTCTTTCCAAACGCAGATTTGATCTGCTTCGTTATATTGAAGCTGTCGAATAGCGGAATATCCTTTGCATAGAGCTTAACAGTGTCTTTTCGTTCAGGAGCAATTAACGATACATAGTTTTGAATCTGCTCAAAAATCTCTGCATCATTTACGTACACGCTTTCAAATGTGGGATTGAAAATGTCTCTAATGACACTGACAGCCCTTGAATCTTCCTCATAGATGAGAGATGGTGCTGTGCTCCTTTGCATCTTGGAAATAGAATTTTTCCATGCATCGACAAGGGTGCGCATCTCATTGATGAGTACCGCTACCCTTTTCCCTTCAGCAGAAGTGCGCACTATCACACCGAAGCCTTTCGGTTTTATGCTGCTAAGAAGCTGCCGAAGCCTGACTTTTTCTTCGGTAGACTTAATTTTCTGCGAAATAGAGATTTTATTGCCGAATGGAATAAGCACCATGAAACGACCCGTGAGGGAAAGTTCGGTAGTTAGTCTTGGTCCTTTTGTTGATATCGGCTCTTTTGCTATCTGAACGAGCAACTTTTGACCCGGTTGCAGCAAATCTGCTATACGCCCTTGTTTGGGAATGTCTGGCCTTGGTTCAATCTTTGATATGTCAGGAACTGTCTCAGGATTTTCAAAAGCCTCTTTTAAAAACTCATTATAGGTAGAGAATTGCGGGCCAAGATCAAGATAATGAAGAAAAGCGTCCTTCTCATAGCCGACATCGACAAATGCTGCGTTGAGTCCCGGCATCAATTTCTTAACTTTTGCAAGATAAAAGTCGCCGACAGAATAAACAATATTCCGGCTTTCTTTCTGCAGGGATACAAGACGCGAGTCTTCGAGCAGCGCTATTGAAATTTCTTTAGGCTGCACGTCGACGAAGAGTTCGCTTTTCGTTGTGTCCATTTCAGGATGATAAATAATTAAAGTTTCACAAGCTCAACTAAGTTATTTCATTTCAATGGAAATGAAATAAGAACAAGCAGGATATGGCATGAACTATCACCCCATCCGTCCAGCTTGTTCTTATGGCTGATCCGCCTCCCTCCTGTTGGGAGCGGAGCGCTGAGTTTTGTCGGTGAAGACCATCCGGTAAGTTTACCGGATTATTTCTTCTTATGACGATTCTTTCTCAGTCTTTTCTTACGCTTGTGCGTAGCCATCTTGTGGCCTTTTCTTTTCTTTCCGCTTGGCATAATAATAAATATTTGATTTTATGATTTTAATAAAAAAAGTTTCTTGACTTGGTATAAATGGTTACTTAACCATATTGAGGAACACCTTTGATGGCTTGAAAGCAGGAATCTTATGCTCCGGAACCTTGATTGAGGTGTTTTTAGTAATATTTCTGGCAGTTTTCTCTTTACGGGTCTTGATAATGAAGCTTCCAAAGCCACGGAGATATACATTGCTGCCATCTGCCATAGTGTCTTTCATAACTTCCATGAAATTTTCCACTACTGCCATCACGGTGGATTTGTCTATTCCTGTATTGCGTGAAATTTCGTTGACGATTTCTGCCTTTGTCATTGCTACGAGTTTTTTGTAATTATTGTCATACGCAAACGCAAGAATAATAGGTCGTGAAAATACTGTCGCAATGCAGTTTTAACGACCATCTTTCATTTGCGAGTGCAAATATCGTGATTTTTTTTGAAATAATCACTATATCAAAGCCAAAAAATATAATTTATGTGCAAAATTTGTGCTATATTTGCAAAAAACTTGAGATTCATGTGCCCCAAATGGATATTCTTTGACCTTGACGACACTCTTTTTGATTTTTCATCTTCATCTCTAAAAGCGCTTAAATTGCTATGGGAAGAGAGAAAGGAGATCAACTCCATATTCAGTTCTGCTGAAGCCTTCATCGATGAGTATCACATTCACAATTCTAAAATGTGGAAGCTTCACGAAAGCGGCCGGATCACTGCTGACTTCCTGAAAGGAGAACGTTTTAGACTAACTATCGCTCCTGATAGAAACGACGACGAGATTGTCAGGTGTGCACATAAACTTAACGATCGTTATCTGTGGTTGCTTGGAGAGTGCGACACGACATGTCCCGGAGCAAAAGATTTGCTAAAGCATATATCAAGATATTCCTTGATTGGTGTGCTTACAAATGGCTTCACAGAAGTGCAATACCGAAAGCTTCGCTCAACAGGGCTTGACCGATACATCCAACGAATGGTCATCAGCGACGAAATCAGCATACAGAAACCTGACGCACGTATTTTCCGCTATGCTGAGCAGGAAACCGGAGCACAAGCAAAAGAAATTGTAATGATAGGCGACAACCCCGACAACGATATCCAGGGAGCCATCGACGCCGGTTGGAACGCAATATATTATGATAGAAAAGGAAAAGAATTCAGTTCTGATTCAAAACTCTATCTTGGCAAGACAAATGATTTATTGTCTTTATGTAATCTGTGGAACAACCTTTTTCAAATACCACAATAAGATAACTTCATATTTCACAGACAAACAACTCTTCAACTGAAAGTCAACCCGGAGATTGAGGAAAGGCGCGATTGTAAATTATCAGCATCGTCCTTTCTAATTGATAGGGTCATCGAGCAGGAATTATCAAATTGCTGGCTGATTACTTCAGCACCGGTAGTTTTGACAACTTTCATTACATCGTTCATAACTATGTAAGGGAAAGTAAAGGCAAACTTCTTTTGAACTATACATTCCTTTATGCCTGAATCTTCCAATGCGATAGAAGCTGCCTCTCTATATGCTGCAATCAATCCGGGAGTGCCAAGCTTTATTCCTCCGAAATATCTGACTACGCCAACTGCCACATCTGTCAGACCAAGAGAATTGATCTGTCCCAAAATCGGCTTACCTGCCGTCCCGGATGGTTCCCCATTGTCATTGGCTTGCCACTCTTTACTTTCAGGACCGACCACATAAGCCCAACAAACATGGCGGGCATCATGATATTCATTTTGCAAAGCCTTCAACTTCGTCTTCGCATCGTCGGCCGAAACCACATGATAAGCAAAAGACAGGAACCGGCTTTTCTTCTCCGTGAACTTGCCGGTTCCTTCTCTTTCTATCGTATAATAAACGTCAGCCATCGTTTAGCCAAACATATTGACAGCATCCTGCTGAGTCTTCGGATATAGAAGCATACCCGATGCAACCTCGGTTGCAACAGCTTCTCCTAAAGTCTCCTTCACGATTTCCAATGCCCATAATGTTGCACTCGAAGGACCATTAGCAGTGACATACTTACCGGAAACAACAACCTTATCAGGCTCATGAATACCTCCTTCAACTTTACCTTCAAAACCCGGATAGCATGTAAACTTCTCCCCTTTCAAGGCTCCAAGTTGTCCAAGCACTTCACCGGGAGCTGCACAAATAGCTGCCATTCGCCCGCATCCTGATTGGGACTGATTGTGAATAAGACCTTGCAACGGGGCAAATTCATATAGATTGGTTGCACCGGGAAGTCCTCCCGGGAAGATGAGCCATTCAGCATCTGTAAATATTGTACTGTCATAAAGCACATCAGCCACAACCATAATGTCATGAGCACCTTTAACTTGCAAAGATGCTGATATAGAAACCGTCTTCACCGGAATTCCTGCACGGCGAAGAATGTCGATTACGCTAATAGCCTCAATTTCCTCGAAGCCATCTGCCAAAAATACGAATGATTCCTTCATGATGTTCAAGATGTCAAGACTCTTGATGCCTCTATAGGCACCAAGAGTCATTATTAATTCTTTATATTAGTATAACAATAAATTATACATAGTTTATCATAAACTATGTATAATTTATAGTCGGCTGCGGATGTAAAAGTTAGAAAACGCCCTGAGCGTGCATAGCTTTAGCAACCTTTAGGAAACCGGCGGTGTTTGCGCCCTTTACGTAGTTGACATAACCATCGTCAGTCTTACCATATTTCACACACTGCTCATGAATGTCTTTCATGATCTCCTGAAGCTTCTGGTCAACTTCCTCAGCTGTCCATTTCATCTTCTGAGCATTCTGAGCCATCTCAAGACCGGAAACAGAAACGCCACCGGCATTTGCAGCCTTTCCGGGAGCATACAGAATCTTAGCCTTAATGAACTCGGCAACTGCCTCACGTGTGGATGGCATGTTTGCTCCCTCGCTCACTGCGAATGTACCACCTTCGATCAGAGCTTTTGCCTCCTCGCCGTTAATCTCATTTTGGGTTGCAGAAGGCATTGCTATGTCATACTTCATGAGAGTCCATGGACGCTTGCCACTGTGATAAGGAAGATTCTCATTGGCAGCATACTCACTGCAACGGCCGCGGAAATAAATCTTATGCTCAAACAAACAGTCGAACTGCTCCTGAGTCATTCCTTCAGGGAAGAGTACAGTTCCTTCGCTATCGCTCATCGACATAACCTTGGCACCGAGAGAAAGAAGTTTTTGTGCTGTGTAGAGAGCTACATTTCCTGAGCCGGAGATGGCAACTTTCTTGCCTTTAATATCTATGCCTTTTGTCTCAAGCATATTCAACAGGAAATAAACGTTGCCATAGCCAGTTGCTTCAGGGCGCATCAGTGAACCGCCGAAGTCAAGACCTTTTCCTGTGAATGTACCCGTAAACTCACGCTGCATTTTCTTATACCAGCCGAACATATAGCCAACCTCTCGGCCACCTACACCTATATCTCCTGCAGGGACGTCAGTGTCGGCTCCAATATGGCGTGAAAGTTCCTGCATGAAAGCTTGGCAGAAACGCATCACCTCCATGTCGCTCTTGCCACGTGGTGAGAAATCGCTACCGCCCTTTGCTCCACCCATTGCAAGAGTAGTGAGGGAGTTTTTGAATGTCTGCTCAAATGCAAGGAACTTAAGAATTGAAAGATTAACCGAGGAATGGAAACGGATTCCACCTTTATATGGGCCAATAGCATTGTTATGCTGAACACGATAGCCCATGTTGGTGCGCACTTTGCCCTGATCGTCAATCCAGGATACGCGGAATGAATATATTCTGTCTGGAATGCAAAGACGCTCGATAAGATTTACGTTCTCAAATGCGGGATACTCATTATAGACATCTTCAATAGATCCTATAACTTCTTCTACTGCCTGCAGATATTCCGGTTCATTAGGGAATCTGCGCTCAAGTTCTGCAAGAAATTCTTGTGCTTTCATCTTTTCACCTTTATTGTTGTTTGATAATATTTTTAAAAATCCATAAGCCGCCAAGGCTTCATTGTATAATTGAATTGCAAAGTTAGCAAATATTTTTCATTTTTGCAAACTTTATATCATTTTTCTTTCGAATCCACAAAACAAACAAAACAAATCATTCAAAAATTCAAGGAAACGCTCATTCGTCAAATCATTTTTCAATATGACTCTTGGAAATGTTATTTATTTTTGGTAACTTTGTTTCCTCAAACATCAAATTATCGCTACCATGTCTGACACTCGTCAAAAAAACAAAAATCTGTTGATAGCTTTCAGCATCTTATCCATTCTAACTATTTCTTGCATCATGTCAGGATGTATAAAAAATAAGTCTTGGCATAAAGAACAAGGAATGATATGGAACACCATGTGGCATGCTACTTATTATGGAGATTCCAATACCCTTGCAGCTGCCATTGATTCTTTGGAATCAGTAAGCAAAAGCCTGTCAATTTTCGATGAGAACTCGCTAATATCTTTCATCAACAAGAATGAAAACGGTCCGGTAGATCATCATATATGGGACGTGTACACAATGTCGAAAAAAGTCAACAAACTTAGCAATGGACTTTTCGATCCGACACTATCACCACTTATAGAGGCATGGGGATTCGGTGAAAATCGTGTTCCTACAGCCGACACTGCCCTTATTGCCTCTATCCTTCCTTCAGTAGGACTGGATCAGACTCGCATTGAGAATGGCATATTATATAAGTCCACTCCTCAGATGGCTTTCAATTTTTCTGCTGTTGCCAAAGGCTATGGCGTTGACCAGGCTGTCAAGGCACTGCAAAATCATGGCTGCAAAGAACTTATGTTTGAAATTGGAGGAGAAGTTGTCTGCCGTGGCCATAACCCAGAAGGTAAGAAATGGAGAATTTTAATAGAAACACCCGATGAAGAATATTTAAGGAGAGTTTTTAAAAATGAAAAGAAACCAAAATTCTCTGAAAATCTTGTTGTGGAACTTAACGATGAGGCATTAGCTACTTCAGGCAACTACCGCAACTACCATTCCGATTCAGGAATAACTTTCGGCCACACAATATCTGCAAGAACCGGACGCCCGGTGAAGACTGACATTCTCAGCGCATCTGTCATAGCCCCAACTTGCATGGAAGCCGACGCACTTGCCACTGCCTGTATGGTTATGGGTTCTGCCGACGCTATGGCTATGCTTCTCGATCAGAAGCGTGCCGGTGCTTTCATTTTATATTCCGGCGACGTCATGATTAACGATATGATGAAAGAGCATCTTGTCGACAAACATTGACGGATAAATGAAAAATTCCGTAAAATCCATAACATATCTCCTACTGCTCATTGTCATTATATGGTGGACAGCAGCCAACGTTGTCTGGCTTGGCGACGATCTTGACTATAAATTCAGGATGAGAGGTGAGATATGGCAGTCTTGGGGGTGGATAAATTCTTTCAGTGAATTTTGGGAATCACAATTCATTCACTATTTAAATGTGAATGGAAGATTTGTTGCCCATACACTTGTACAGTTATTCAATGGGATATTAGGACAACAGGCTTTTGCCGTGTGCAATGCAATCGTTTATGGTTTGTTTGTCCTGAGCATTGCAAAGGAAAGCAAAGTTAATCCAAACACAAACTCAGCAGGCCTCCTTACCATAATATCACTTTCAATATTATGTTTCATCACAAAGATGATGCCTACATGCCAGATTGGATATATCTGGGCTATGTTTTTCAATATATTGTGGATGTCATTCTTTTTCCATAAACGTAAACCATCATGGATTGCAGTCGTAGTTCTATTCCTTACAGGCATATTGGTCGGTAACTGGCAGGAATCAATATCTATCGGAGTATGCGCAGGTCTTGGAATATGGTGGCTTACTCAATTCTTCAAGCCTCACAAAATATCTCCTACAAACTTCGATTGGCGCAGAAGTTGGATAATGCTCGGTTATTTCATTGGGACTGCGACAAATTGCTTCGCTCCCTCCACAATGAATAGGGTCTCGGCAATAACTACTCCCTTTTCAGACCAATTGCTGATTGCAGCTTACTCTATACCTGCAGTGGTGATTCTTGCAATAGTAATTACACAAACCGCCCGTAGAAATAGATGGCGCATATCAATCAGTTTTAATAAAGATAATGGTCTTATACCGGATGGCTGTCTGGCCATAGGCATGATTTTTTTGCTGGTCTTCAATTTCGTTATTGGAGTCTATTCCAACCGTCAGCTATTTGGCGCCAATATCTTTGCATTAATTCTCCTGATTCGCGCACTCCCCCACCACCGATTCAACCTATTTTTCAATCTAATTTCGGTTATATGCGTGATTACTCTCTGGATTGTGATGTACACTGGAATTACTGAAGTAAAACGCCAGTATGGTGAAATCTCCCTTCTACATAAGCAATCGAAAGATGGATCCGTGGAGTATGACAGAACAAGAGTTATGACCATTGGTCATCCACTCGATGCAAAATATTACGAAGATATATTGGGGCAGTTCAACAATGACCTTCATCACTCCATTATGAAAGATTTCAAACATGCCGGAAAGGGGAAGACTTTAAAACTTAAACCAACCACTCTTCCAGACAGTGAGAAGGTAGAGCAATATGCACCGGGACATTTCTATGTGACCGTTAAGGAACCCCAAAAGAATGAGTCCGGAAGGAGAATAACTATACATGGTCATTACTCATTCTTCAAGTATATCAATGTTCCGGCACCTTCAAGAGAACTTGAACTGTCTGTTTACTCTCGTCGACGCACTCCATACGCGACTGCAGTAATAATCCCTGAGTATCCTTTCTTTTATTGTGATTCCATTCTCATTCAAAATTAGAGTTTTGGATTTGGAACAAACCAGCCTATGGCGACCCCGACATTCCAACCATTAAGTGGAGTGCTGTAGGCTGCGGATACAGAAATTGTTGCGAAAGGTAAAGTGCCCACAACACTTATCCTACCTAAGAAAGCAGTCTTAGCGAACGGTACATTCCAATCTGACGATTCACGGAATTTAGTATATAAATATGTTTCCCCTCGTAATTGCACACGCTGCATCATATTCCAAACCGGAATGGCACCTAATGCAACAAAATCATCACCTCTTAATTCAGGTATATAGCAATTATCCATCGATTCCAATGGCATGAAATAGTTGGATGTCATAAGGTCAGTTTTTATATCGGCAAATCGCTTGCCAACTGATATTCCTCCTTGTGCCAAAGCACCCATTGTGAAACTACCGGTTACCGAATAATAATTGTTCCAGAGCAAATCAAGCTTACCTCTCCACAACGCATGATCAAAATCTTTCACTTCTCCATTAATCTTTGAGTTCATCCTCAATCCACTCAAAGCGGCATAGAATCTTCTTCCTGTTGAGGGAAAAGTTCTTTCACCAAGTGTATTGTACTCATATTCAAGAGCACCTTTACCAATCTTAACCTTATATTNCTCTCCATACGCGACTGAGGCACGGAACAATGCGGAGCGACCTNNNCNAATCTCATANGCAGCACNAACAAAATTGACGTCAGATGTAAAANACTCTATNTTTTTATTGCTGAAGAAAAACGGCAGATTATCATAGAATTTCTTTTTTGAAGCAACCCCCTCGAGAGATATATAGGAAGGATTGTATGAATTTAGCCTGAC
>WFLX010021780.1_pt1 | contig 12854 bp, 10 predicted proteins | sample 4967041 | NCBI WGS metagenome assembly WFLX01 (sample SAMN12857096, study PRJNA449069) | gut metagenome | isolation source: stool from male and female vole | host: Microtus ochrogaster | place: USA:Florida | collected 2017 | reverse complement strand
GGCTCGCCGTGGGTATAAAAACGTCGAAGGCGAGCCGCCCTCGACCTCCCAGTCAATGGTGGCTCGCCGTGGGTAAAATAACGTCAACGTCACCCCGTGGGTAAAACAAATGTCGAGGGCGAGCCGCCCTCGACCTCCCAGTTAACCTCCCAGTCAGCCTCCAGTTAAAATATTGGCAAATATTTGTGAATTCCAGTTTTTATTTCTACTTTTGATGCATGGATATTGATATTGATAAATTTCTAAATAGGGAAAAGGATGTCAATGAACATGTGCATATCCTTCCTCATTGGCATCAAGATGGAAAATTGCAGTTTGTGACTTTTCATTTAGCAGATTCCTTGCCTGTTTCGGTGCGTGATGATCTTGTGCGTCACCGAGATTTTTGGTTGAGTCTACACCCCAAACCTTGGACTGATGAGGAAAGCCAAGAATATTTGAATAGATTTGCAAACAGACCGGAATTGTGGCTTGATAGAGGGTTTGGCGAATGTATTTTAAACGACCCTTTGAATGCGTCTATCGTTGAAGAAACGCTAATGTATTTTGATGGAAAAAGGTATCTTTTACACGCCTATGTAATAATGGCAAATCATGTACACGTCTTATATGAAACTTTAGGCGATGTGCGGCCGGAGGTAATTGGCAACACTTGGCGTCAATACAGCACTAAGGCGATTAATAGAAGGATGAACCGGACAGGAAGGTTGTGGAGTCGGGATATTTATGATAGAATAATCCGCAATCAAGATCACTACAATAACGTTATGTCGTATATAAAGAAAAACATCCGGCAAGGCGGTGTGAGATGGATGATATAAATAGACTGGGAGGCCCACGGCGGCTCGCCGTGGGTAAAGTAACTGGGAAGCCCACGGCGGCTCGCCGTGGGTATAAAAACGTCGAAGGCGAGCCGCCCTCGACCTCCCAGTCAATGGTGGCTCGCCGTGGGTAAAATAACGTCAACGTCACCCCGTGGGTAAAAAATGTCGAGGGCGAGCCGCCCTCGAACTCCCAGTCAACGGCCCAGTCAAACAAGGATTTCCGATAGCACACCCACGGCGGTGGCGACGGTGGGGACGGAGGAGATGCGGAAGCTGCGGCGACCGTTCTTCTCGCGNATGGCNACGCGAGAGGGATGGGCCTGCAGGTAGTCGAGCATCTTCCCGAAGGCTGCGCTTTGGTAGTATGCCTTATTCTCTTCCCCGACAAAATACGTGTACATCGCCCCCTGCTTCAGCACAATCTTCTCGATGCCAAGCCGATGCCCCAGCCGGCGCAGGCGCGGAATCAACAATAGCTCGCGTGCCGGGGCCGGAATCTCGCCAAAACGGTCGCGNAAGCGCTCGGTGAAGGCCTCCAGATCGGCCTCGCGCTCTATGCCGTCGAGCTCGCGATACAGGGCGATGCGTTCGCTCTCCCCGGGCACGTAGTCAAAGGGGAAGAGCAGCTCCAGGTCGGTCTCAATCGAGCATTCCGCCACGAAATCCTCCTCTCCGGCCGGAGTGCGGCCATCGTCGGCGGTGAGNACGTCGGCAAATTCCTCATTTCTCAGCTCCGTCACCGCCTCGCGCAGGATGCGCTGGTAGGCCTCATANCCCAGTTCGGCTATGAANCCGCTNTGCTCNGCGCCNAGGAGGTTGCCGGCCCCGCGGATGTCGAGGTCCTGCATGGCGATGTGGATGCCGGCCCCGAGGTCGCTGAAGCTCTCGATGGCCTGCAGGCGACGNCGCGCCGTGGGCGGCATCGACTCGCCGGGCGGCACAAACAGGTAGGCGAACGCCTTGCGATGGCTCCGCCCAACGCGTCCGCGCAACTGGTGGAGCTCGCTCAGGCCGAAGCGGTGGGCGTTGTTGATGAGGATGGTGTTGACGTTAGGCATGTCGACGCCGCTCTCCACGATGGTGGTGGAGAGGAGCACGTCGTAGTCGCCGGCGGCAAAGTCCACAATCGTCTGCTCGAGCTGCTCGGGCGGCATCTGCCCGTGGGCCACGGCCACGCGCGCGTCAGGCACCAGGCGGCGCAGCATGTTGTGCAGGGTGTCGAGCCCCTCGATGTGGTTATTGATAAAAAATACCTGCCCCCCGCGCGAGAGCTCGAAATTCACGGCTTCGGCCACCACGTCGTCGCTCAGGGTGGAGACNGAGGTGAGGATGGGGTGGCGGTTGGGTGGGGGAGTGTTGATNGTCGANAGGTCGCGCGCCCCCATCAGGGAGAATTGCAGNGTGCGCGGGATGGGAGTGGCCGAGAGGGTGAGCGTGTCCACGTTCACCTTCATCTGCTTTAGCTTCTCCTTNACGGCCACGCCGAATTTCTGCTCCTCGTCGATGACCAGCAGGCCCAGGTCCTTGAACTGCACACCTTTGCCGATGAGCTTGTGGGTGCCGATGATGATGTCGATGCGGCCCTCGGCCAGGTCGGCGAGAATCTGCTTCACCTGTTTGGCTGTGCGCGCCCGGGAGAGGTATTCCACGCGCACGGGGAAGTCCTTGAGGCGCTCGGTGAAGGTGCGGAAATGCTGATATGCGAGCACGGTGGTGGGCACGAGCACGGCGGTCTGCTTGCCGTCGGTGGCAGCCTTAAAGGCGGCGCGGATGGCAATTTCGGTCTTGCCAAAGCCCACGTCGCCGCAGACGAGGCGGTCCATCGGGCGGGCGCTCTCCATGTCGGCCTTCACGGCCTGCGAGGCGGCGAGCTGGTCGGGGGTGTCCTCGTAGATAAACGACGCCTCGAGCTCCTGCTGCAGGTAGCCGTCGGGCGAGAAGGCGAAGCCTTGCTCCTCCTTGCGCGCGGCATAGAGGCGGATGAGGTCGCGGGCNATGTCCTTGAGTTTCTGCTTGGTGCGCTCCTTGATGCGCTGCCACTGGCCTCCGCCGAGCTTGCTGATCTTTGGCGGCTCAGAGTCCTTGCCGCGGTATTTGGAGAGCTTGTGCAGGGCGTGGATGGGCACGAAGACCAGATCGCCGCCCTGGTAGATAAGCTTGACCATCTCCTGGGTGCGTCCGCCCACGTCGGTGCGCAGCAGTCCGCCAAACTTGCCGATTCCGTGGTCGATGTGCACGATGTAGTCGCCGGGCTCGATGCCGGAGAGCTCCTTGAGGCTCAGGGCGAGCTTGCCGGAGCGCGCGCGGTCGCTGCGGAGCGAGAATTTATGGAAGCGGTCGAAGATCTGATGGTCGGTGAAGAGGCACAGGCGCCGGTCGTGGTCCACGAATCCCTCGTGGAGCGTGCCCTGCANGGCCGTAAAGGGGATGTCGTCGCCNCGGTCGGCAAAAATGGCGCGCAGACGGTCGTGCTGCCCCGGACTGTCGCTGAGGATGCAGAGGCGGTAGCCCTTATCGATGAAATCGCGGAAGGAGGAGGCGATGAGGTCGAAATTCTTGTGGTACACGCCCTGGGGCGAGCAGTCAAAGCTCATCTGAGCTGCGCTCGTGCCCTCGGGGAGGTCTTTTGCAGTGAAAATCAGACGCCGGAAGGTGTCAAATTTTGCCGCAAAGGCCTCGGCGTCGACCACGTTCAGCATCGCCTGAGAGTCGCCCTCGTCGGCAATGATCGCGCTTTGCGAGAAATCCTCGGCAGCGATGGCGCGGATGCGTCCTACCAGGTAGTCGGGCTCGTGCACAGCTATCAGGGTCTGCTCGGGGATGAAATCCAGAAGGGAGATGCCGGAGGCGGTGGTGGCTACGTCGGCGGTGATGGCCACGGAGCTCAGCCTCTGCTCGGAGAGTTGGGTCTCGACGCTGAAGGTGCGGATCGAGTCCACCTCGTCGCCGAAAAAGTCGATGCGCAGGGGCAGCTCGAGCGAGAAGCCGAAGATGTCGAGGATGGAGCCGCGCACGGCAAACTGCCCGGGCTCGTAGACGTAGTCGCGCTCAACGAAACCGTGGTCGCGCAGCCATGTCTGCGCCTGAGAGAGGTCGACAGTGGTGCCGGTGGCGAAGGTCAACGAGGAGTCGGAAATCTTCTGCGCTGAGGCCACCTGCTCGGCCAGCGCTTCGGGGTAGGTCACCACCAGGCGTGGAGCGTCGGCCCCGTGCCATCGCGCCAGAGCCTCGGTGCGCAGGATGCGCGACGGGGCATCGATCTGGCCATATTTGATGTCGCGCTTGTAGCCCGAGGGGAAGAAGGCCACCTCGGCCTCACTGAGCAAGCGCGAGAGGTCGTGGTAGAGGTATCCGGCCGAGTCGGCGTCATCGGCGATCACCAGCGTGGGCACCTTTCGCTTCGGCATCCCCGCCAGCATCATCGCCGGGGCCGAGGCGCAAAGCCGGTAGGCGCAGCTCACCCGGTGGCGCAGCATAGCCGCCAGCGCCGCCGCACGGTCAGCAGAGAGGAATTCAGAAGCGATTTGTGCCAGAGTGGTCATAGCAGGGTGGGGATTTTTTTCAGACTTTTCAGATTATTCAGACTTGTCAGACTTGTCAGACTTGTCCGACTTGTCTGATAAGATTATTTATTTAATAGCTTGCGGTAGCGGTCGGGGTCGGTGAGCACGGCGGCGGCTGTCTCCACGCCGGTGTCGGTGCGCAAGGCGCGCTTCACGCGGTCGGCGTCGTCGTAATACCGCGACGATATCTCGCTGTCAAGGATCTCCACGATCTCCGGGCGGTTGTGGTTGAGGTCGCGGTTGAGGTCATGCTTGAGCTGCTGCTCGAGCGCCGAGAAGAGCGAAGCCACCGAATCGGTCATATATCCCTCACTCTCAGCCAGTTTACGCAGCTCAGAGAGTCCGCGCTCGCACACGCGGTCATAATTGAACTTCTCAGGCGAGATAAAAGCCTTGAAATCCTCAAAAATCGAGTCGNAGACCACAAACTCGTCGGCCGGAGNNANTNTCGGCCCCTGCAGGGCACGGAAACGGTTGGCGTAATCCGAGGCGGTGAATCCGGTCAGGATATTGTAGATCAGGCGGTTCATCTCCTTCTTCTGCACCGCCACGTCGGGGGTGATGCCCCCGCCGTCGCGCACCTCGCGGCCCGCTGCCGTGTGGAAAACGCGAGTCAGGGAGTCGGGCACACGCGTCACGTTGCCCTCGGCATCGCGGTGGCTGTAATCAATGGCCTGCACAAGGCGCCCCGAGGGGATGTAATAACGCGCCACGGTCACCTTCAGCAGTCCGTCGTAAGGCAGCGGGCGCGACGACTGCACCAGCCCCTTGCCGTAGCTGCGCGAGCCCACGACCACGGCCCGGTCCAGGTCCTGNAGGGCGCCGGAGACGATCTCCGANGANGAGGCCGTCCCGCCGTTGATCAGCACAGCCAGGGGCAGCTCCGTGTCGACGGGCGCCTGGGTCGTGCGGTAGATTTTCTCGTTGTTTTTGTCGCGGTAGCGCGTGCGCACCACCTCCGTGCCCTTAGGCACAAACATCCCCACGATCTGTACGGCGCTCTCCAGCAGGCCGCCGCCGTTGTCGCGCAGGTCAAGAATCAATCCGCGCAGCTCGGGATTCTTTTTCAGCTCCAGGAGTGCCTGCTTGAGCTGCGAGGCGCTCTTCTCGCTGAAGGTGGTCAGAGAGATGTATCCCACGCCCGAGGGGAGCATGCCATAGTAGGGCACGGGGTTGTTGCGTATCTGTCGGCGCGTGATGTCGATGTCGATGATGGAATCCGACACATAGGGGCGCTCCACTGTGATGCGCAGCTTGGTGCCGGCCTGTCCGCGCAGGCGCTTGCTGGCCTCGGAGGTGGAATACCCGGCCGGGAGGGTGTCGCCGTCGATAGCCACGAGCACATCGCCGTGACGCACCCCGGCCTCGCGCGCAGGATTGCCCCACGAAGGCTCGGCCAGCACCACGCGCCCCTGACGAGAAATGATCGAGCAGCCGATGCCGCCATATTCGCCCGAGGAGATAGAGCGGAATTCGTCCTGCTCCTCGGCGGGGTAATATTCGGTGTAGGGGTCGATCTGCGAGAGCATGTAATCGATGGCGTCGCGTATCGATTTTTTCGCGTCGATTGAGTCTACATAGTTGGTTTGCAGCTCTTTATAGATGGAATTGAAGATGTTGAGGTTTTGGGCGATCTCGGTTTTGTTGCTTCGCGCCTGAGCCGAAGCGGTCAAGGCTGCTGCGGCAGCGCAGATCAGCAGAGGTATGCGGAAAATCTTCATAGTCAGCATTTTGGAGGTTAATATATACGAATTTTGCGGGCGTCGGGCCAAAATTCTGCCCGGCACCTCGCTATCGCTCTACAAAGGTACAAAATAATTTGCCCCAAATCAAAAAAAATTCGTAACTTTGCGCGTTAATTAACGCCAAAACCAATCATGATTGACAAAATCAACGCCCTAAAAGCCGAAATTGAAGCCCTTCAGGCCTCATCAGCCGCCCAAGTCGAAGAGCTTCGTATAAAATATCTTAGCAAAAAAGGCATCGTAGCCTCGCTCTTCAATGATTTCCGCGACGTGGCCGCTGACCAGAAGCGCGCCGTGGGTCAAGCCCTCAACACCCTCAAAACCCTTGCCACCGACCGCATCAACGCCCTGCGCGAAGCCGTAGAGGCCGGAGCAGCCGAAGCCGACGCCATCGACCTCACCCGCACGGCCACGCCTCTCCCCCTGGGCACGCGCCACCCCCTCTCACTGGTGCGCGAGCGCATCATCGACATCTTCCGTTCCCTGGGATTCTCCGTGGCAGAAGGGCCGGAAATCGAAGACGACTGGCACGTNTTCGAAAGCCTCAACTTCGCCCCCGACCACCCCGCGCGCGACATGCAGGACACATTCTTCATCCACCGCTCGCCCGAAGTGCTCCTGCGCACCCACACCTCATCTGTCCAGACCCGCGTCATGGAGAAGCAGCAGCCCCCCATCCGCATCATCTGCCCCGGTCGTGTATATCGTAACGAAGCCATCTCGGCCCGCGCCCACTGCTTCTTCCACCAAGTCGAGGCCCTGTATATCGACAAGCACGTCACCTTTGCCGACCTGCGCCAGACCCTCCTCTACTTCGCTCGCGAGATGTTCGGCCCTGACACACAGATCCGCCTCCGTCCCAGCTATTTCCCCTTCACCGAGCCCTCAGCAGAGATGGACATCAGCTGCGACCTCTGCGGCGGCAAGGGTTGCTCCTTCTGCAAAGGCACCGGATGGGTGGAAATCCTCGGCTGCGGCATGGTCGACCCCAACGTGCTCCGCGCCTGCGGCATCGACCCCGAAGTCTACTCNGGCTTCGCCCTTGGCATGGGTATCGAGCGCATCACCAACCTCAAATATCGCGTCAAGGACCTGCGTATGTTCTCCGAAAACGACGTCCGCTTCCTGCGCGAATTCACCTCGGCCCGCTGATCCCTCCTGAATGACGATAAAAGAGCGATACGCTGCCGTGCTCGAGATTTTCCGCCGCGAAATGCCCGTGGCGGAGACTGAGTTGCACTTCGATTCGCCCTTCCACCTGCTCATCGCCGTAATCCTATCGGCGCAGTGCACCGACAAGCGCGTCAACCTTATCACCCCCGCGCTTTTCGCCGCATATCCCACCCCGGAAGCCCTCAGCCGGGCCTCGCAAGAGGAAATTTTCAGCTACATCAGCTCCTGCTCCTACCCCAACAACAAAGCCCGCTCCCTAAAGGGCATGGCCCGTATGCTCGTCGAGGACTTCGGCTCCCGGGTGCCCGAAACCATGGAGGAGCTGCTGCGCCTCCCGGGCGTGGGGCGCAAAACGGCCAACGTCATGCTCTCCGTGGTCTTTGACCGCCCGGCCATGGCCGTTGACACCCACGTCTTCCGCGTCTCCGAGCGCATCGGCCTCACCTACCGCTCCCGCTCCCCGCTCCAAACCGAGCAAACGCTCACCCGCCACATCCCCGAGGCCGACATCCCACGCGCCCACCATTGGCTCATCCTCCACGGGCGCTACGTCTGCAAAGCCCGGCGGCCCGAATGCGAGCGCTGCTTCCTCTCCGAGGTGTGCCGTTTCCACAATCAACGCAAACCATGAAAATCGATTCCACAGCCCCCATCGTCCAGCTCATCAAGTACGCCCTGGTCGGGTGCATGAACACCCTGATCACCCTCGGTCTCATCTTCGTGTGCAAATCCCTGCTCGGGGTCAACGAATACCTCTCCAACGCCATCGGCTACGTGGCCGGCCTCATAAATTCCTTCCTTTGGAACAAAAACTGGGTGTTCCATTCCCGGGGCGAGTACCGCCGCGAGATGGCCCTCTTCTTTGCCGGATTCGCCGTCTGCTACGGNCTCCAGTTCCTCACCGTNTGGCTCATCAACCAGTCATGGTTTGGCGACACGGAGTATGACCTCGGATTCTTCGTGATCTCCGGCTANGGCATCGCCACCCTCGTTGGCAACGTGGTCTACACCATGGCCAACTTCATCTTCAACCGCACCATCACCTTCCGCAAAAAAGNCTGACCCCCCGGTCCCGGCCATAACTTTGTGCTCATCCGCGGGGATTCAAGAACTTTTCTCTCCCGCGGCGCGTTGTAATATCAAGCCATCGGGCCGGCCCCCTCGGCTCTNCAAGGCTNAATGTTACAACTGTTTATATATGAGAAGGTTATTGTTAGTTTCGTTGTTCGCGGCAGGGTGTGCTCTCGCCGGTCGGGCTCAATCTGATCTTGAGGGCGACACGGTGATGCACGCCACCGCCGAGCGCGACCACATCCAAGACGTGCGCCAAAGCCACAAAGTGATTTATTTTGACAACAACAAGCCCATGGCCTCAATCGATTCAATCCGACGGCTCATGGACCAGTTCTACGTCAATCAGTTCCGCCACTTCCAAGACCCCCAGGCCCCTTACTTCCTGATGATGAGCCGCGACGCCACCTTGGCGATGGGCATCGGCGGCGCCGTCAGAATGCGTGGATATTACGACTTCGGCGGAGCCATGCCCACAAGCGCCTTCCTCCCTTACACCATCCCCGTCCCCGCCGACCCCTACAATCGCCGCAAACTATCCGCCACCCCCGCCGGCACCGCCCTATTCTTCCAGATTACCGGTGTTAACAAGGCTCTGGGCAATTTCTCCGCCTTCATCCAGGGCAACTTCGACGGCTATCAGGGCCTGGGATTCAAGCTCAAAAAATCATACGTAATAATCCGTGACTGGACCATCGGCTACAACACCAGCACCTTCGTCGACCCCGCAGCCAATCCCCCGGTCATCGACGCCTCCGGTCCCAACGGTCAGACCAACAATTCCTCAGTGCTCCTGCGCTGGATCCACAGCATCAAATCCCGCTGGCTCGTAGCCGCCTCAGCCGAGTTCCCCTCGAGCATGGTGGCCATCGACGAGCAGCTGGGCACGAAAAAGCAGCACGATTATGTGCCCGACCTGGTGGCCTTCGGCCAGTACCAGTGGGCTAAAAGCGAAGGCCATCTGCGCCTGAGCGGCCTCTTCCGCGCATTGCCGTATTATGATCTCGTATCGGACAAATCCGTCACAAAAATCGGCTGGGGCGCTCACCTGAGTCTGGTCTCACCCATAGATTACGGCTGGAAGGTCTACGCCTCTGTGGTTGGCGGCCAAGGCATCAGCAGCTACTCCAACGACATGATGGCCGACAACCTCGACCTCNTCAACACNCCCGNCGCCCGCGGCCACATGTANNCCCCCTTCTCCCTGGGCTTCACCGCCGGCCTCCGCTATAATTTCACCCATAACATCTACGGCTCCATGTCTGTCAGCCGCGCTCAGCTCTTCCCGCGCTCGGGCACAGAAAATCCCTCCTATCGCCATGGCCTCTANTGCGTGGCCAACCTCTTTTGGGACATGTCGGCTCGCCTGCAGACCGGNGTCGAATACCTCTACGGCCGTCGCACCAACGCCGACGGCGCCCACGGTTCNGCCCANCGNGNCAATCTCCTCTTCANGTTCTCCTTCTAACCNCGGAGGTTGGCGGCGTAGCCCCCCCCCCATCCGACAATCACCTTCGAGCGTTAACATAAAAGAAAGCCCGGCTCTTAAAGAGNCGGNCTTTTGAAGNGGNGTATCAGTGNCTTATCGGAAGTGAGGTCTTATTTGATAACCTTCACAGCCTTGTTGCCGCGAACTTCGATGAAGAGACCGTTCTCAGCGTTTTCAACGCGTACGCCCTGGAGGTTGTAGTAAACGGGAGCCACGTTAGCAGCGTCAATTTCTACTCCTTCGATGCCGGCTTCGAATTCGCCAAGAACCAGAATGTCTGTTTCAAAGTTGTAGCTAACGGTGCCGGTGTAGGGCACTTTGATTGTGAGGTTGGCGGGGTTGCTGCCCTTGGCGAGCTGAATCTCAACGCCGGGATATACGTTGTCGTCACCGGCAGAACCAATGTTGGGGTTCCAGCCTGAACCGGCGATTTTGAATAAGTCGCCCATGCCGAATTGTACGTTAGCGATGGTGTAAACCACACCGTCAGAGGTCTTCATTTCGTGCGACTCGATGAAGCCGTCACCCCATGCTTCGGGCAGACCTGCAATTGAGCCTACGAGGTAGAGCTTGGTGAAGCCTTCGGGTTTGGGAGTGGTGGTAGAAGCGGTGAGGGTCATTTCGGTGAGATTCACTTTCAGTGTCCAGTCGCCTTCCCAGGGGAATACGGTGTTGGCATCGCAAGCCTCGAGCACGTTCTCGCCTACTTCTACAGCGGGAGTGTTGACTGCGCCTTCGTTGAAAGCGTCCCAGTCGCCCATTGTGGTTGACATTTTGATTTGGGTGGTGCCGTTGACGGTGAAGGTGTAAGTGCCATCGGCTGCAGCAGTTGCTACATAGGGAGCATCGGGTGTCCAGTCAAGAGTGGTTTCGCCGATTGTACCGGTACCGCAAACATAGAGTTGGGCTTGTGCAGCAACGCCTACTGCGAGAGCTGCGAGCATGGTGTAGAATTTTTTCATGCAGAAATTTTTTGGGATTAGTAAATATGAATTAGTTATAAATCAGTCAGTTGGCTTAGATCGAAAGGCAAAATTCAAAGTCTTTTGGCATTATGGGTAAGATGAATCTTCTGTCTTTCAGAAATTTGTGACAAAATTACACAAAATTTTCCAACCTCCAAAATTTTTCACCAAATTTTTCAAAAATTCCCACGCCAATCATTTTCCCAAGCCGCGGATAGCGTCTTCGAAGGTGTCGCGGTTGAGGGCACGGGCTTTCAGACGGTTGCGGTAGGCGTAGACGGTGTTGACGGAATAGTTGAGCACGCGCGCGATGTGCGAAGCGTCGTCGATGCCCAGGCGCAGGAAGGCCAGAATGCGCAGGTCGGTATTCAGCCGCTCGCCGGGAAGCAGCGTGATCTGCTTGTCGGGCTGGAGCAGGGCGTTGACGTCGGCCACAAAGCCCGGGCAGATGTGAAGGAAGGCATCGTCAAATACCTCGTAAAATTCGCCCGACTGCTCTTCGATAAACTTACCCGAGCGCACCATGCGCTGCAGGTCGTCGATTTTTCCGGCAGTCAGCTTGCGGTTCACGATGTCGCACAGCGACGACAATTTATCCATATATATCGAGCACAGGCTTAGAAACCGGCTGATATAGAATTCCTTAACCTCATTGGCCTGACGCAGACGCTCGCGCAGCGATTTCTCTCTCCGGATATCCTTCAAAAGCCGGAGGGCGGCCACGCAAAGCAACGCGATGACAAGGGCCAGGGCCACGATCACCCACATCGTGTTGCGGCGCGATTCGCCAATCTTGGCCAGATAGGCCTTCTCGATGATGGGCAGAGCCGACGACGATTCGATAAGGCGTGTCGATGCGTGGCAGTTCACGGCATTTTCCATCGCCACGGAGAGGTAGGAATAGGCTCGCTCGATGTCACCCAACGCATTTAGTTCGATTCCAAGGTCTTGCAGAGATTTCACCTCGCGTGTGGCTGAAAGCACATCGCTGGTGGAGGAGAGGGCAAGGTAGTAGATGCGGCCGGCATGGTCGTGCGAGGCTTCAGCGATTTGGGAAAGCATGTTAGCGGCGCGGGCGCGGAGATTGCTCTCCTCAGGCTCGCTCTCCACGAGGTTGGAGAGAATGGCCGAGGCGCGATCAAACTGCCGTCGGTTCAGGTAGTACTCGCCCAAGTTGAGCTTATACAGGGCCGACTGCTTGGGCAGTAGATCCAGAAGATGCTGCTGGCAGTCGTTGGCAAGGGCTGTCCAGTGATTTGAAAATTCGGGATAGGTGGAGTAGTTGTCGGCCACGTAGCTGTACATCTGCCGGGCGCGGTCATAATAGAGCAGCTTAAGATCCGGCGGTAGGGAATCGGGAGTGATTTCATTCGTAAAGATATCGACAGCCAAGTTGTTAAAGCCGGCCATAGGCAGCAGTGCACCCATGCCCATGCGCATGCGCGTGCGCTGCATGGGGTCGGAGGCGATAAGATAGCCGCGGCGGAAGTAGGTGATGGCCGAGTCGTTGTTAAATCCCGTATAGGCGTTTGCTATTTCAAGCATAACTCCCACAGAATCAGACGCTGAGACCTGCGAGGCGAGGCGGTGGCGCAGGGTGTCGATTTGCGACTGCCGGCGGTCAATATAGGCGTTGCGCCGAGCTATCTGCTTATCGAGGCGATTTATAGCCTCGCGCGTTTGCTTTTCCGAGATGGCCTGAGCCGGAATCAAGCACGCCACCAGGCACAACAATATGCAAGCGATCCGAGACATGGGTAATTATTGATTATTGAAGGCTGATCAGGCTGTCGTAGGTAAAATCACGGGGAGCCGGGCGGCCGATCACCTCGTCCCAGAGCATGGGAGAGAGCCCGGAGCCCGGACGCTTCACAGTGATATTCTCGGTGGTGAAAATTTCGCCCTTTTTGATGTTGCGAGCTGCCACGATGCTCTTGCGGGCCACTTCCATGGTGCCCCTCTAGGCCTCCGCCACCTGCTTCCGCTCCGAGCCAGATGCTTTCTCTATATTCCTGATAGCCAGG
>WFLX010145400.1_pt1 | contig 12857 bp, 11 predicted proteins | sample 4967041 | NCBI WGS metagenome assembly WFLX01 (sample SAMN12857096, study PRJNA449069) | gut metagenome | isolation source: stool from male and female vole | host: Microtus ochrogaster | place: USA:Florida | collected 2017 | reverse complement strand
GGTAGTGGAGCTGTTTCCGGCGATTGGCGGGAGCGTTGTCGGCAGGGGGCGTGTGCGTCAGGACAGAAAAAGCCGGGCAGCAGTAGTGCAGGCCGGCTTTTCGCGTTCTATGGTTCCCTCGTCGGAGGGGAGATGTCGGTATTACTTCAGAGCGACGGTGATGACCTTGTCTGCCTCTTCCACTTCAACCTTGTCCTCGCGGAGGAGCCAGCCGAGAGCGAGGTAGAGGTCCTTGTCGGTCTTGATTTTTGCAGCCTTCTTCAGGTCCTTGCTGTTCATAGCGCCGTTCTCGTTCAGCGCCGTCCATACAGCGCCGGCTAATGTGCCAACAGTTTCAATCATTGTGTTTTCGTTTTGTTTTTTGTTTGTAACTTAGTTATTCTGAAAATCAAATCGCGGGCAAAGGTAAGGCAAAATACTTAATTGTGCAAGTCTTTCTGTTCGAAAGTATGCTGTGTGGCATAATATTTGCATAAATNGCGCCCTTTAATCGTGAAAACGGCTAACTTTGCGCTGCTAAAAAAAACGGAAGCGACATGACGGGAAGAAATGACATGGGCCGGCCTATGCCGTGCCGGATGGCGCGAAGAGCTGTTCTGCTGTGCGGCGTGGCGGTATTGATGTCGGCGACGGGCTGCCGGCGTGCTTCGCGCGACGAGGCTCTGATGCATGAGGCACAGACGTTTACACGCAACGAATGCCCGAAACGCATTGACCGTTTCACCGTGATGGACAGTATGACCTACGCTCCGGAGAGCCGGACCATGACGTACAGCTACACCATTGATGGCGACTTAGACAATGCGGAGCTATACACAGCGTCGTTCCTNGAGCAGTTCCGCAGCGACATGGTGCGGGACGTGAAGAACAGCATCGCGCTGCGGCGCATGAAGGAGNATCGCCTCACGTTCGTGTATCGCTATGTGAGTCAAAGCACCGGGCTGGAACGTGTCGTGGTCGGCATCAGTGCGGAGGACTACGAATAGCGCCCGCCCCGGTCANAAAACACACCCCGTCATGCGAAGGNACACACCCCGTTATGCAAAAGAACATGGCCTGCTGCATGGAGGGACACAGCCTGCTGCATGAGAGCATAATCCCCACGANATGAAATTCCGTCAAACACGATGAAGACATTATCCGCCATAGCGTTTTTCCTTGTTCTGCCGTTCGCAGCATCGGCACAGACAGACAGCCTCGACGTGCACAGCATGGACGAGGTGGTTGTGGTCAGCACTCCCAAAGAGCATGACATGCTGAAGCGGCAGCCTGTGAGTTCCAGTATTCTGACGTCGGGCAGCCTGTTGCAGCGCCACATCGAGGGCATCAAGGACCTCACGGCCAACGTGCCGGGTCTGTTCATTCCCAACTACGGCAGCCATCTGACCACCAGCATCTACCTGCGCGGCCTCGGCAGCCGCATGGGCACTCCGGCCGTCGGCCTCTACATAGACGGCATTGCCATGGCGGACATGNGCAGTCTGGATCAGGACATAAGCGATGCCGACCGNANCGACGTGCTGCGCGGNCCACAGGGCACGCTCTATGGCNGCAACACGCNGGGAGGGNTCATCCGCGTGTTCACAAAGAACCCTTTCCGCTATCAGGGCACTGACATCCGCCTTGGCTATGCCAGCTACAACGATTACCGTGCCTCCGTGACGCACTATCATCGCCCGTCGGAGAAGGTGGCTTTCAGCGGCGGAATCAGCTATCGCCGCAAGGGCGGTTTCTTCCACAACACGGCGCTTGGAGGTCAGAAAGCGGATGCGGGCGACAACATGGCCCTTCGCTGGCGCGGCATCTACCGTCCGTCGGACAGCGTCAGCCTCGACCTCTCGGCACGCTACCAGTGGACCGACGAGGGAGGCTACCCTTACGTAGCCTGCGCGGGAAGCGATGCCGGCGTTGTGGCCGCCAACCGTCCGTCGGGCTATCGCCGCCACCTCCTCGACGCCGGACTGCATGCCGAGCACCGCTTCCGGCATCTCGACCTGACGAGCAGCACCGGGTTTCAGTTCCTTTCCGACAATATGTGCATGGATCAGGACTTCTCGCGCCAGGACATCTACACGCTGGAGCAGGCCCAGCGAAGCAAAAGCATCAGCCAGGAGTTCGCGCTAAAAAACAAAGCGGGCGGGCGCTGGCAATGGGCCACGGGTGCCGACATCCGCTATCAGGCCTTGCACACCGACGGCCCTGTCACCTTCCATCAGGAAGGTCTCGACTGGCTCAGCCGGCTGACAACGGACAATATCAATCGGCACATGCCTGTGGTGAGCGCAGGGCCGATGACCATGACCTTCCTGGCCGGCGAGCGGTTGCAGGCTGCACCGGACAGCCCCAACCGGGAGGAAGTCCGCTTCGGCACACAGTTCACCACCCCCGGCCTCACCACGGGTCTGTTCCACCAAAGCACCCTCACCTCGCTCTTCGGCATAGAAGGACTCAGCGCTACGGTCGGCCTGCGCCTTGACTACGAGCGCAGTTGGATGAGCTACGATGCCGCCTACGCCATGCAACACACCTACTCCCTCTCCGGCAAACTGACGGGAATGGCGGACAGAACCATCAGCATGATACCGGCCACCACCTTCCCCATCAGCAGTGAGCTGCAAGGCAATCTTCACCAACACCACTTCCACCTCATGCCGCACGTCTCGCTCCAGCACCGGTGGTCGGCAGACGCCCGAGTCTATGCCACTGTGAGCCGCGGCTATCGCCGTGGAGGCTACAACGTGCAGATGTTCAACGAGCTGCTGCAAACCGACATGCGCAATGCCATACAACGCGACATAGCGCGCACGACGCTGCCCGTCATGCAGGCGCAACCCACCATCCCGGCCGACACCAAACAGCAGGTGGAGACCATTCTCTCCGACATGGCGCAAGGCACTCCGATGAACGTGGCCGAGGCCGTCAGCTACAAACCCGAGACGGCATGGAACTACGAGGCGGGTACAGGCTTCTCCTTCTGGAACGGAAAAGTGAACGCCGACCTCGCGGCCTACTGGATAGAGGCCAGCGGCCTACAGCTCAGCCAGATGTCGGCCACCGGCATGGGGCGCATCACCGTCAACAGCGGCTCGAGCCGCAACATCGGCGCTGAGGTGAGCCTCACNGCGCATCTCACCGGGCANATGAGCCTGCATGGCTCATACAGCTACAACCGCTCCGTGCTGCTCCACACAGGCACAGAGGCGCATCCGGACGACTANCGGGTGCCCTTCTCTCCGGCGCACACCATGAGTTTCGGCGCGCACCGGCAGTGGACCACCGGCGGATGGGCAGAGCGCATCAGCCTGAGCGCCAACGTCAAAGGGTGCGGACGCACCTATTGGGACAGGGAGAACACCTTTTCGCAAGGCTTCTATGCCCTGCTCGATGCCCGCCTCGCCGTGGGCCACGGAGGCATGGAATATGCCGTCTGGGCATGCAACCTCACGCAGACCCGATACCACGCCTTCGGGTTCATCACCCGCAGCCAACAGTTCGCCCAAAAGGGTACACCATGCCAGGTGGGGGTGGATGTCCGCGTGAAACTGTAGTGCCACCACTGCGCAAAGGGGCTGCGGAGCACTGCGCGTCAAAACTTCTCCACGTCCGCAATCCTCGCCTTGCCGTCCACGAACAGGATGGTCACCTTGAGNTTCAGCAAATCGCTATATATATAAAGAGGTATAGTGTCGTTCTTCTTGGGCTTGTAGTCGAAGGAGAGGCGGATAGTGCCGGCACTGAGGTAATTTTCCGACGGGCGCAGTGAGCGGTCTTTGTCCGAGAGAGGATAGAGCGAAAAGACGGGGTCGAGGATGGAGAGGATGCGCGGCAACTCGATGTGCAGCTTGTTGTCCTGCCCCGACACCATATTGGAGACGCCGCTGGCAATGCCGCNCCAGAAACCCTCTTCNGCCACTCTTGCCGTGACGGAAATGCCNGTCCTGACCGTGGAGAGCAGGCTNTCCTTCGTTACATCGAAGTCCTCCAGCAGTTGCTCCTTGACGGAGTTCGGGCGGGCCTTTCGGGCCTTTAGCGCAGAGTCGGCCGCACGCTTGTATTTGTAGTCCACGTTGTCTATCCAGCAAATCTTGTCGTCGGTCATGGCAATGGCCCTGATGCGCGTGATGTCTTCATACTTCTTGCCCTCGTAGTCGAGCTTGGCCTCGCCCACCTGCGTCACCTTGCCATGGCGGATGACATTCACAGTGGGCAGCTTCAGTACGTCGTACTCGTCCTTGTACATGTCGGTATAGTGGAGGCAGAGGAAGATGCGCACGTTCTCCAGGTCGATGTCCGAGCGGTTGTTTATCGTTACCTTTATGGCATCGTCCCTGTCCTGTAGCTTCCAGTCGGTGGCCGGCTCCACGCTGACATCAAGGAAAGACTGCTCGATGAGGATTTGCTTGAAACTGCTGTACATGTTTTCCTCGCAGAACTGCATATCGCTCAACAGACAATGATAGACGTCCTGATTGCCGCGCCGGAAGAAGTGGTTGAAGATTTCGGCCCGGCTCTGCTCGGTGTCTCCTATGGCTGCATAGTAGTTTGCTTTGAGCAGATTGGGGCTGAAGATGCCGAAGCCCTCCATCGTGGAGCGGTAGAGCCGCAGCAGGTACTTGCCCTCGGAAGTGCGGTTCAGGTAGGAGCGGTTGCGGTAGGCATCCATCAGGTCGGTGAGGTCGGCCGCCTGACGCGGGTACTCTATGCTTGCCTGGTCGAAACAGGAGAGTGCCTGCGCATTGTGTCCGGTGCTCCGATAGAGAAGCCCCTTCAGCACCAGAGCGGGTGCGGAGCGTGAGGGGTAGAGTTGCAGATAATAGTCGAGCGTTGCTGCGGCCTGCTTGTAGAGGTCGTTCGGGACTGCGGCCTCCTGCTTTGTCATGTTCATGTCGTGCCGCAATGCCTTCATTTGCCTCTCGTAGGCGGCATCGAGCATGCTGTCGGGCACCGTGCTGTCGGCATCGGTGCTATCGGCAGGCGGAGCGTAGCGAAAGAGCGGACCGCCATTTTCGGCAACGAAGCGATTGGCGATATTTATCAGAGCCAGCGACTTGAGCAACAGCGTCTCGCGGTTAGTCGGGTATTCCTTCAGGATGTTCTCGCAATGGTTGTAAGCATCGACGGAACGTCCNGCATAGAGGTCGAGGTAGGCCTTATCCTTCCTCAGGCAGAGAGCATCCCACTCCTTCATGTACTTGAAATACACAGGCGCATAGCCCTCCAAATANCGGACATACATGAGACGGATGCTTTCAATCTCGTCGGCCAGCTTCCCTTTCAGTTTCTTCTGCCTCTCGTATTCCTCNAAAGCGGCAGTCTGCGCCTTGTCGATGCTGCCTACCACCGACACGGAGGCCAGCGTGGCATCGCCGGTAACCACGGAACCAAGTATGCCAAGCGGGTTGACTTGGTTGGCAAAGGAAGAGATGCCGGTGCCTGCGCTGCGCATCAGCACCCAGTCGTCGTCCAAATCGGCATAGGCCTTTTTCAGGTCGAAGAGGCGTTGCAGTATGGGGAAGAGCTGCTTTTTCTGTTCAATGACATCGGGGGCCACGCGGCTATAGTCCTGACGTGCCATGTACTCGAGGAAGGCCGTGAAGTCCTCCGACTGCGTCTGTGCTGCCTCAAGAGCATTCATTATGCGCACCGTTTCCTCTATGTCGTAGGAGTCGGCATGGCTTTCCGTGGTCAGGGCATAATAAGCAGGGGCCAGCTCTTTGCCGGGCACGTAGTTTTCAAGCGGAGCAGGGGGCGAGGGCCACAGCCACCACGTCAGAGCGGCTATACACAACAGGGCAAGGAGCAAGGAGGCCGCTATAGATGCTTTTTTCTTGTTTGTCATGTCGATTAGTTCTTTCTTTTTCCGTTTGGGCCTGAGCAGTCGCCGGCGTGCGGGATGGCACTGCGTAACGTTGTGTCAGGCACGTAGTCGGGTGGTCTGCATTTCGGTTTTGTTCATCCTTCCTCCTTGGGAATCTTCATGAGAGCCGTGACGGCAAAGGTGACAAGGCAGAAGCCCATGACAGCACAGAAGAACTGTGTGTAGCCCATGCAGTCGGACATCCATCCGCTCACCATGCCCGGAATCATAACACCGCCAAGGAACTGCAATGCGGTGCAGAGCGAGAAGACGGATGTACTTCGCTCGCCTCGCGAGAAGGCAACAAGGAAGAGCGTGTAGGCTGTAAAGCCCAATCCGTAGCCCATCTGCTCGATGAAGACGCAGGAGGCAATGACGCTGATGTCGGTCACTTGCAGCCAACTCAGGCCGACATAAACACAGTCGGGGAGCGTGATGCAGAGGACCAATGGCCAGAGCATGCGTCTGAGTCCATACCGCGACACGAGCCATCCGCCCAAAAGACCGCCGCCAAGAAGGCCTATGACGCCGAGAGTGCCATAGACAAAACCGTACTGTACGTCCGTCAGGTTCAGTCCGCCCTCCTGAAGAGGACGTTTCAGAAAGAGAGGCACTATTTTGGTGAGCAGTCCTTCAGGCAGCCGGAAGAGCAGGATGAAGAGCAGCGAAGAGAGAAGGAAAGGCNTCGNGGCGAAGGTTTTCAGTGTCCGGCAGAAGNCCCGGACAACATGTGTGAGNNGTTGACGCACAGTCATGCTGTTCCCTTTCCGCAGGTTGTCATTGCCGTGTTCCACTTTGGGCAAGATGCGTNTGTGATAGGCAAAGAGCAGAAGAACGAGTNCCGCCAGNGCCAGAAACGTAGCGCTCCAGGCGATAGGCACCGTGCATCCCTTTTCCAGTAACAGGCCGGCCAGAATGACAAGGCCGCCCTGGCCGAGAACCATGCCGATGCGATAGAACGTGTTTCGCACGCCGACAAAGAGTTCCTGCTCGCGATTGCCAAGTGCAATGATGTAGNATCCATCGGCCGATATGTCGTGTGTAGCGCTGCTGAAGGCAATGAGCATGAAGAGGGCCAGCGAGGCTTGGAGCCAGAAAGGCGTGGGAAGCGTAAAGGCAAGGAGCGCCAATGCCATTCCGATGAGCAGCTGCATGGCGAGAATCCACCCGCGCTTGGTGGCGAAGCCATCTACTATGGGACTCCACANAGGCTTGATTATCCANGGCAATCCAAGCCATCCGGTGTAGAGTGTAATCTGTGTGTCCGTCAGCCCCATCTCTTGATACAGTATGACGGACATAAGCATGACGGCTGCGTAGGGCAGCGACTCATTCAGGTAGAGCGTTGGAACCCAATAAACGTCCTTCGAGCGACGGGCGGGGATATGGTTTTGTTTGTGCTTCATTCTGCCTTAGGCCGAGGGTCATCAGGCCGGGATGTTGTTAGCGTGCGTTGTGCGTCAGTTGATATGCCACCAGCCGATCATAACGGGCACCTTGCCCGCGATAGTACACGAGGGTCTGGTATTCGTTCTCCGTCTCGTAGAAACTGCCCATAGTTCTTGCTGTCAGGGCGTCCTTCTGGATGTATTCATAACTGTAGTATCCCTGCTTGAGCAGGAGGGCTACATGGTATTGCCGGCTTACATCGTCATAGTCCATGCGGCAATCCTCACGGAAAGTCCGGCCCGTCCAGCTGCCGCTGACATAGACGTCGCCACCGGGCAGTCGCGGGCTACTCAGGAAGAAGTGTACGACAACGTACTCTGCCGTGGTTGCATCGTCGTAGTTGTCGGCGCTACGCAGGAAGAAGATGCCGTTCTGGTCTTCAACGTATGAATAACTGTTGTCGGGCTGAGTGGCAAAAAGCGAGGCATGATAGTAGGGTTCGAACCAGTCTATTCTGTCAACGCCGGCCGCTGCGGCGTGCACATCGAGAATTTCGAACCGATAGAACTCGTTGCCTGCGGGGAAGATGAGCTTGCGGTTGTGCGTGAACTCCACTGCATTCGGTCGGCGCACGTTGGGAATGAGACCGTCGATGCGCGTGTCCCAGCGGCGGTTCTGCATGACGACGACTTTGAGTTCCTGCTGCGGATCGACAACGGGAAGCGAACCGAAAGCGACGGTGAGCGTCATTTGCTGATGGTTGCTGTTGAAGTCGATGTCGGTGTTGCTACTGATTTGTGTGGAAATGCCCGCCGTTTTCTCATAGACGCAGAAGCGCGCCTCAAGGACAGGCTGATCATTGTTATAGTCGTCATCCTCCTCGAAGATGCGCAGACGATAGTTGCCGCTCAGCAGCAGTCTGACCTCGCGGTTGGGGATGGCAAAGCGGTAGTGGGTATATATCTGCGTCGTGTTGAAGCTCTTCTCGGCATCCTCTATGAGTTGCCCGTTAAGCCCTTCAAGGAAGTCGCTCTCAAAGATGCCGGCCGTGGGTTGCCAGTCCCAGTCGCAATGTTCAATGCGGTAGATGTAGCGTTTGTAGTCGTGGCTCATCTCGTCCCACTCCACCACAAGGCGCTGTCTTCCGCCCAACGGAAGATAGGGCGGACGCGTAGGGTCATCATCGACGGTCAATGTGAGCGTGCGGACATTACTGTCGAAAATCTGCTGCACCTGCGCCGTAGCGAGCAGGGACAGTGTGAGAAGGCACATGGCCAGCAAGTGTCGTGTCATTGTGTTCTTTGCGATATTGACCGGCATCACTGTTCCAGAGGGGCATCGTCGCCTTTCAGGGTGAGCAGATGCCAGTGGTATTTGACGGCCAGAATGCGGATGAGGATTACGGTGAGCGAGCTGAGCAAGGCTCCTATTTCGGCGCTGAGATGCAACTGCAAGCTGCCGGCATAGACAATACCGCCTACGATGCAAGCCACGGCATATATTTCGCTACGGAAGATGAGCGGCACCTCGCTCATGATGACGTCACGGATAACACCCCCTCCTGCACCTGTGATGGCGCCCATTGCAATTGCCAGCCACCAGGGATGCCCCATGGCCAGTGTCTTCTCTATGCCGATGACATTGAACAGTGCCAAGCCGATGGTGTCGAAGATGAACCATGTGTTCTTCTGCCTGATGACGTACTTGCCGAACACCATGACCCAGAACACCGCCAAGGCACAGCAGATGAAATAGCTGCCGCCACCACTCATCCAAAACGGGTTGACGCCCAGAATGATGTCGCGTAACGTGCCGCCGCCGATAGCAGTTGCCATGCCCACTATCCACGCTCCGAATATGTCGAAATGTTTGGCACTGGAGAGACGGACGCCGGAGATAGCAAAGGCAAACGTTCCGATGTACTCGATGACAACGAACATGGCGGGCATCCGCAAGGTGGAGCCCATGTCCTGGAGGATTGCAATCAACCAGTCCAGCATAACATTTACTCGACAATTCCGACTTCTACCCACTCCTTTAGGAGCGCCTCGGCATCGGCAACAGCCGTGTCGCGGCTGACATCATATTCCTCGCAAAGCATGTCGGCAAGGGTCTGCACATCGAAATCCTTACCCACTACACCCTGCCACAGGAAGCCGGCCGACTCGTTCANGTTGATGACNTTGTTGAAGTTGATGTTCTCCTNGCCGTATGCCACGATGACGTTCAGGCCGCACACCTCGCGCATTTCAAATCCTTCTTTTATTTTCATAATCGTTTCCGTTTGTGTCCNGTATGTTCCAACTGTTATATACTTACAGTGAATAATCTTTGTCTGTGCTTGTCTTTATGGTGTCNNTTAGAACATGACTCAAATCAGTTCCTTGTAAACGAACAGCAGCCAACGGCGGAAGGGACGGAGCCGGCGCCACAGNCGAATGCGTCGCACGAGCTTCGGATCGTCGGCCGGGATGATGCGTCCGGGGCGGATGTAGTGTGTCACCACGCCGCTCACGTCCTGCACTCTGCAATGTTCCACCTCGCTCAGGTTGCCGTCGCCCTGAAGCGTGAGGGCGTTGCCGTGCTTGGCGATGATGCGGTGCAGCACGAAGTGTCCGTCGGCTATCCGCGCCAGCACGGCATCGCCCACTTCGTAGACGGTGCGTTTCTCCAGAAAGACGCGGTCGCGACAGTGTTCGATGAAGGGACGCATGCTGTAGCCCTTGACATAGATGGCATACGGTTTGCCTTCGCACAACATCTGCGACACTTCGCCGAGCCAGACATTGTTGGGAAGTTCGTAACGCTGCACGTTGGCCGTTGTGCCGTTGCGTCGGCGATAGCTTCTGCGGCATCTGCTCAGCAGTAGACGAGTGAGCTTGCGAATCAGTTCTTTCATCTTGCTATGGTGTCGTGGCACAGGAAGGCCGCTTCGGCATTGGGCAGGCAGCCCAGTTCGTACATACCGACGAGGCGGATGAGCTGACCGATGCAGTCACACACGCCGTCATGCACGCGCTTGTCCCACTTCATGGTGCTCATTGCGGGCAGCAGTTGACAGTAGGCTTCCAAGGGGGAGAGTTTACGGATGCTGTTGTCGGGGCGTTGAAAGAGGCGCACCAATCCGCCGATGGGAGCCTGTATGTTGCGATAGCAATGTGTCTTGCCGCTCCAGGGAGTGCCATAGACAATGGCTTCCTGCCCGATGATGCGCACCACGGGGTTGTCATCGTTCATCAGGTCGCAACCGGGTATGTTGTCGTACCAAAGACGCGTGTGGGTGCTCTTGCCTGTGCCGCTGGGAGCCGTCATGAGGTATCCTTTGCCGTTGTAACGGATAACCGAGGCATGCATGAGCATTGTCATGCAGGTTGCCGAAGCAAAGGCATAGGCCAGCATCAGGGCGTTGTTAAGGCCATAATTGCGCTGTTCCCATGTTTTGCCGAAGAGCGATGCACTGCAACGGCTGAAGTCGGCATTGCTCTGCATGCGGCAACAGAGTTCGCCATGCACATCATGTATCTCGTAGCGATAGCCGCCATCGGGCATCTTATAGACGCCATGATTGCAGCCGCCACAGTCGAACTGACCTATCTCCTCGTCCGTCTCCGTCCAGTCGAGTTCTTGACAAATGCGGATGGCGAAGAGCAGTTGCTGCGGTTCCTCTTCGAGGCGGAAGGGAGCGAAGGATGGTATCAGCGCATCGTTAACAGAGGGATCGGCATACGTCACGGCCAATGCGTGTCCGCCGATGCAATAATAGCTGGTAGAGGTCATTGCTTCTTGTTCTTCTTTGCTTTGGTTGGTTGAGGCGCAATCTCTTCGACGGCCGGCTCGATGTACGCTTCGGCCTTGAAGCTGAACAAGCTCCGGTCGAGCATATTGAGGCGGTACAATTTGCTTCCGGCGTATCGATTGTGGAGTTTGAGATAGCGGCGTTCCATCCTTTTCCGGTTTTTGCCGAAGAAGACAGCGGCTATGTAGGGCCCCTTTTTGAAGTTGTCGATGAGATGACGCTGTAGCTGGTGACTGTAAGCCTGACGGTCGGCAAGGAACTTCGTCTTGCGCTCTATGCTGACACTGTCCACGGATTGCAGTTCGGTGAGAAAAGCCGCCGAGTCGACAATCGAGACGGCCAGCCCCATCATGTAAACGGGCATTTGTCGCACGTTATGCTTTTTGGCTTGCAACGCAGGCATCGATGCTATGCAGAGCAGGGCCAGGCAGATGGACAGCCGCAGGTGTTTACTCATTTCTTGCATAATGTATGGATTTTCCGCGCAAAGTTACGAATAAATTCGCGAACTGTGAAGAAATATCCTCGAAATTTCCCGTTTCGACAGCCAAAAGGATGCGGAAACGGCGGGTGCCTGCCGCGAACACGGCCTTCTTGCTTATCGCAGGCGGAGCAGTTCCGGCAAAGCAAGTCTGCGCATGCTGAGCGAAAGACATTCCCGGTCGGCATGCGGCTGCATGAAGAAACAGTTCAGGCGTCCGGCCCTCGCCCGCTTCCGATGCCGTTTGCGTGCGGTCTGCCGAGAGGAGCAGACACGCCGGCGGCGGATTGAGGGTAAGGACAGAACGCCTGAAGGTCATGGTTCCCGGCTTGGGAGCGAGGGGTGCTCCAACCGTCTCAAGCCGGGAACTGCGGGAGTGTTATTCGTTCAAGTCGATGACGAAGCTAACCTTGCGTCCGCTTGGCGTAATGGCGCGTATCCAGAGAGTGCGGTCGGTGCTTTGGTTTGCACTCTTCACNGCCTCTTCCCAGTCGCTGACGGTGGTCATCTTCTGGTTGTTGACCTGGAGCACCACAGTACCCTTTGCAGCACCNGCCTGCTTCATCTTACCGTTGCGTATGGCATTGATGACGAGGCCATAGCCTATGTTCAGNTGTTTCATCTCTTCATCGCCAATCGGCTTCATCGAGACGCCTAACTGGTCGAGGTCCACTTCCTCCAGCACTGCAGTGGTGCCTTGGGTGTTGCGCAGCGTTACGGTCACCGTCTGCTCCTTCTTGGCACGGCGGTAGGTGATGCTCACCTTGTCGCCGGGACGNTGCTGGGCAATGGCTTCCTGAAGCTCTGACATCTTGGTGACATGCTTACCGTTGAAGTCGGTCACGACGTCGCCCNTCTGCAANCCGGCCNCTTCNGCNNCACTGNCATCGCTCACCTGNCTGATATATACGCCATCCACCACGCCGAGGTCCGGCTCATTGCCTTTCGCCTTCTCGCTGTCCATCCAGTTGGAGACATCGGTGCCCTGCACACCGAGCACGGCGCGCTGCACGGTGCCATAGACCTTGAGGTCGGCCACCACCTTGTTCATGATGGTAGTGGGAATGGCAAAGCCATAGCCGCTGTAGCTGCCCGTCTGGCTGTAGAGCATGGCATTGATGCCGACAAGTTCGCCGCGCTCGTTGACGAGGGCACCACCCGAGTTACCGCTGTTGATGGCGGCATCGGTCTGTATGAAGCTCTCTATGCCGTTGGCTCCCAAAGAGCGTGCCTTGGCGCTGACAATGCCGGCCGTGACGGTGCTGGTCAGGTTGAAGGGATTGCCCACAGCCAGCACCCACTGTCCGAGCTTGAGATCGTCGCTGTTGCCGATG
>WFLX010253763.1_pt1 | contig 12858 bp, 13 predicted proteins | sample 4967041 | NCBI WGS metagenome assembly WFLX01 (sample SAMN12857096, study PRJNA449069) | gut metagenome | isolation source: stool from male and female vole | host: Microtus ochrogaster | place: USA:Florida | collected 2017 | reverse complement strand
CCGGAGGAGTCATAGGTGCACTGGTAGCCTACTCCTCCATCTTCAGGTTCAACCCCATCTGGTGGCTTTGCCTCTCCATCCTCGTTGCGGGATGCGTCATGACCAGCCGCATGGTGCTGCGCCAGCACACTCTGTCCCAAGTCCTCTGCGGCACCCTCATCGGCATCGCCTGCGGTATCGTCGGCACCGTGCTTATGTAGCACATCCCCAAAAAGGTTCACACCTTCGGACCTCACAAGCCTCCTTAAAACTACTCTTATTTTGAGCGAGAATTATATCTGTGTTGATACCTATAGCTCGAATGCTTACAGAATTTCTAAAAACATGAAATAGACGTTCACTTATAACGTCTATTGAGCATAATTAAACGGTCGTAGTCTACATCGTCAAGTGGCTCAATATCCTCTGATAGGTCTGCGGAAATTGTGGTGAAGAATCCGCGAAATACTTGCCAGCATGGCAGAGTCAATACTGCTGCTGCGGAGTATGCGATACACCACCGTTCTGTCGCGATTTAATTTGCGTGCAAGCCAACTTATGGTGCGCTCTTGTCTGTCAAGTTCGTCCTTGATGCGTTGTCCTATACAAATCATAGTTGTGNCGTTACGCTTTGTCCTGCTGCAACATATATATACTACGGCAAGACGGAAATCTGTTCATTGCCAAATGAAGCATAACGAAAAAAGGCGCACCCACCACATGCTTATCTTCAAATCTGGTCAACCGCCAAGTAAACCATGTACACAAACAAGCANGAGTAGCCTACGCCCTAAGGGACACAAGCACTCCATCGCTTGCTCTCGTGTACTGAATGTTTTGGCGGTTATTCGATTTGTGAGAACAAGGACTTAGTCCTAATATCTTAAGATAAACAAAGAGCGGGGAAACGCTTTTCCGCTGTCTTCTTANTTTNTACACTCCTTNTCGAGACNGCCNCGTNACAGTGAAATCGGGCTTTCCCCGACATCACGACCGTGGCATTGTCTTTGGCTGCAAAGGTAGTGTTTTTAATTTGATTTTGTCTGACAACAATGGATGATTTTAACAAAAGACAACATTTTCTCCTTCATTAAAAGGTTTCGGTCATCAAAATTACCCTCAATACTTAACTTGCGTTCCACGTCTCCGCCACACATTGGCAACGATGTATTCTCCGTGGAGCAATGCTTCACATGATACGACACAACAGCTATGCACAAGCAGAATCATACGAAACTCTCCCTCTAAACCATTTGTCGGATGAGTTAGACAGCAAAAATCAGCCTAAACCACAGAAAGGTACGATTTCATTTGGAACGGATTGCGATAATCCTTATCTTTGCAATGCAGGATGATGAAATCGGGAACTTTCATGGGNCTGCCCGATGTTTCAGGCGAGACGGAACGTGAAGTTGCACTTTGGTTTTCGTCTNCGGTGTAAATTTTAAGTATTAGAAATAAGGTAATGAGAAAAAATCTTGTTGTAGCGACACTGTTCCTCGGTGCTCTGACATGTCAGGCACAGGAGAAGGTCATGAACGTTCGGAAGACGGACGGAACGACGGTACAGACGCGTGTGGCTGATTTGAAACAAATCAGTTTCCTCAATCTGGATGAAACAGGCAAGGGCCTGACGTTGAAAACATTCAGCGGCGAAACGGCCGCTATACGCTTCGAGGCAAACCCCACCGTGACTGTCTCCGGCAGCAACACGTCCAGCAAACTGGTCATCAAGTCCGGCACACCGACCGAAACCATGACATTTGAAATCGCNAACATTGCGGAAATCCGGTTTGCAGAGAGCGAAATCATGGATGCCATCAGCGAGGTAAAGGGCTTTTCCTTTGTGATGCAGGATGACTGCGCCGTGCTACGCGACCTTCCCGAAGGCATTCAGCCCGGAGTCTATACCCTTGAGGGGCTTACCCTCCCCACGCCNCCCATCCACNACGGAGAGCTGNGACTGAGCCGTGCCACCCTGGGCACCGGCACGTTTATCGTGAAGGTCGGCTCGTTCTCTGCCAAGATTCAGTTTTAATACCCCTCCTCCTGACGTTAATATAAGATGAGAAAGACATACCTATTGGCTACTGCCATGCTGGGAGCCGCACAACTCTTTGCCCAGCAACCCACCACTATGATTGTGAAGACCATCAATGGTGACATGATCCGCACCGACGTGAGCGAGGTGGATAAGATTACCTTCACCGACTCTACATACCACCTTACCACCGCCGGTAAGTACCGCATTCTCGAAGCCAACGAGGTCTGCTGGCCAGAGGANCGCCTGCTGCCCCTCTTCCCGCCTGCGGTAAACTCCATCAAAGCTCTCGACATGCCTGCGGCCAAACTCAGCGATGAAGAGCGCATCATGTTCTGCACTTTGCAGGGTATCGTCAACCGTACCCGGCCGCGTATCCTCCTCTACAATCACAAAGAAGAACCGATAACCACTTGGCCTACGGCGCACGGCATCACCACTTCTTCCGTTTCCACCTCCGCCCCGTATTCCCTTGTGAAGTCCTACANGGAAGAAATCAATGGGTTGGTGCTCTACAGCACAGAGAAGTCCGAACACTACGCCAACCTTGCCATCACCATTGCCGGCTTGGAGCGTCTGCTGCCCGTGACGGAAGCCGTCAGAGCCAAACTCGTGGCCAATGGCATGGATTTCCCCGTTGTGACGGACCTCACAATGCTCACATATAACAGTGCCTACACGGTCTATAACTATCTCTACAACAACTACTGGAGCCGTTGCAACCACCGTCTGCTCATCAGCGAACGTCCCCTGATTCCCTATGTGCACGACATTGGTGTAGCCTGCGGGTCTGCCTGCATCTATCTCGATCCCCGCAATAATGCAGAACGTCAGCTCATCGACAAGTTCCTTAAGGACATGACTCCCGGCCGCGACTTCGTTCTGGGTTGGTACCCCGAAGAGCGCTCCGGAGTGGGCGAAGCCACCAAGTACGGCCTTTCAACCGTGCCCGCCGACTTCTTCGAAAACGCAACCATCTATGCTGCTATCAACAAGCCTGTCAAGATTAAGCCCGTGCCCAAGCGCCCGAAATTAGAGAACAAAGTCTATGCTGCCGTCTATATCAGCGATGGCGACAACATCCAGTACTGCCAGCATGCCATGGCCAAAATCTTCGAGCAGAGCGGCCGCGGCAAGATAGCTATGAACTGGACCATCAGTCCTGCACTGGCCGACTTCTCGCCCTCTATGCTGAACTACTACTATAACAAGGCCACCAACAACGANTGCTTCGTCAGCGGTCCNTCNGGCATGGGCTATGCCATGCCTTACAATGCGGGCAGCAACTCGTATTATGCCACCTCTTCCAACCCCCGTCTGCTGGTTCCCTACACCCAGCTCACCCAGCGCTACATCGAGAAGAGCGGCTTGCGTGCCATCNCCATCTGGGACGACATCAGCANCGCACANCGCAAAAACTTTGCCGACAACTGCCCGTACCTCTACGGGCTTACCGTCAACGATACCAACGGCTCACGGTCTATCAGCGTACAGAATAACCGGTTGCCCATCGCGCCTCAGTACCCGTGGTACGAACCATCAGCGGATGGCGTTGCCAACCACTTCAACCGCGACATCAAGAAATTCACCGGCACAGCGCCTGTCTTCGTTTCCGGTCAGGTTACTGTTTGGGAGGTTGGTCCCGACAAGCTCGCCACGCTGAAGGCTAAAGTCGATGACCTCTCGCCCGGCAATGTCAACATCGTCCGCGCCGACCACTGGTTCAGCTACTACTGCGAAGCGCATCACCTGCCTTTCAACCTCACCCTCATGGAGGACATGGAGATTACCTCATCATCAGCCAAAACACCGGCCCGATACGCTGCTGACGGTTCACCCTCCGAGGGCTACATCTGGATTTCCAGAACAGCAGGAGAACCCGGTTGGGTGCAGATGGACTTCAAGGAGACGTTCAGCATCAGNCGTTATGTGGTGCGCCATGCNGAGGCCNCAGGTTTGGATCCCCAGCTCAACAGNCGCGACTTCACCATCGAGACCAGCCTTGACGGCGAGACCTGGACNACCATAGGCACCCANNTTGGCAATACCTCACCGGTGACAGACACCTCTATTACCCCCATCGACGCACGTTATGTACGCNTCAGCGTCACCAACAGCGGNGCTGACGGCATCATTCGCATTGGCGACATCGAGGTTTACGGCGCNCATTGATTCCTCGTCAGGGGCTTCCATCGCCCTTGACTGTTCAAGCGCAAACGCCAAAAGCAGGAAACATAAAAACAGCACAAGAACTCATATATCTCATTTCTATGAAACCTATAGTCAGCATTATCATGGGTAGCACCAGCGACTTGCCCATCATGGAGAAAGCAGCAAAATTCCTCGACGAGATGGAGATTCCCTTCGAGATGAATGCCTTTTCAGCCCACCGCACCCCGCAGGAAGTGGAGACGTTTGCCCGCACCGCCGAAGCGCGCGGCCTTAAGATTGTCATTGCCGGAGCCGGCATGGCTGCCGCTCTGCCCGGCGTGGTGGCCGCCAGCACCACGCTGCCTGTCATCGGTGTGCCCATCAAGGGCATGCTCGACGGACTGGATGCCATGCTGAGCATCATACAGATGCCTCCCGGCATTCCCGTGGCCACAGTCGGCGTGAACGGTGCGCAGAACGCCGCCATCCTGGCGGCCGAGATGCTCGCCCTGAGCGACGAGACGCTTGCCGGAAAGCTCCGCAACTACAAACAGGGGCTGAAGGACAAAATCGTGAAGGCCAACACCGAATTGCAGGACGTGAAGTACAACTTCAAAACAAACTGACCCCCTCATGAGAAGAAAGACACACGAGGTGAAGATAGGCAAGTTGTGCATCGGCAGCAACCACCCCGTGGCCGTGCAGAGCATGACCACCTGCTCCACTCTCGACACGGAGGGCTGCATCGCACAAGCCATACGCATCATCAACGCCGGCGGACAGCTGGTGCGCCTCACCACGCAAGGCACACGCGAGGCAGAGAACCTGCGCGCCATAAAAGCCGGCCTCGCCGAACGAGGCTACGGCGACATCCCCCTCTGTGCCGACGTCCACTTCAACCCGAACGTAGCTGACGTGGCCGCCACCATCGTGGAAAAGGTGCGCATCAACCCCGGCAACTATGTAGATCCCGCACGCCAATTCAAGACGCTCGACTACTCCGACGAAGAGTACCGACAGGAATTGCAACGTCTGGACGAACGCTTCTGCCGCTTTCTCGACATCTGTCGGGCACACGGCACGGCGGTGCGCATCGGCGTCAACCACGGCAGCCTGTCCGACCGCATCATGTCGCGCTACGGCGACACGCCGGCAGGCATCGTGGAGAGTTGCATGGAGTTTCTGCGCATTGCCGAGCGCGAACGCTTCAGCAACATCGTGGTGAGCATCAAGGCTTCCAACACGGTGGTGATGGTGGAAAGCGTGCGCCTGCTTTGCAAACAGATGGAGGCGGAGGGCATGGACTACCCTCTTCACCTGGGAGTAACGGAGGCCGGCGAAGGCGAGGACGGACGACTGAAGAGCGCCGTGGGCATCGGCGCACTGCTCATCGACGGCATTGGCGACACCATACGCGTGAGCCTCAGCGAAGAGCCGGAGTGTGAGATTCCCGTGGCACAGAGCATCTTGCAGGCCGCCCGCGTGCAAATGCACAAGACGGAATACATCTCCTGCCCCGGCTGCGGACGCACGCTCTACGACTTGCAGGACACCATACGACGCATCAAGGCAGCCATTGGCAGTAAGGCCAACGAGGACGCACGCTACCGCACACTGAAAATCGGCATCATGGGTTGCATTGTCAACGGACCCGGCGAGATGGCCGATGCCGACTACGGCTACGTCGGCGCCGCACGCGGCAAAGTGTCGCTCTACAAGAACCGGCTGTGCATCGAGAAGAACATCTCGGAGGCGGAAGCCGTAGAACGCCTGATAGCCTTCATCGACAAAGATTTGGCAACAACCGGCAACAATTAACGGACAGCCGCACACGGCATGCCGCATCGGCCCGCACAACATGCGACAACGCCTTGCAGAGCGTGTTGCAGAGCCTCGCACAACACGCCGTGCGAGGCTTTCTTTGCGGCAACACTTGTCCTCCTCCGCCACCGGAAAAGCCGATGCCGCTGCCTGACAATCACTCACGACATCGGTCGGAACACAAACGCCACACACAAAACAAGCCGTCCCCCACAGCGAATGCTGCGGGAGACGGCCATATCGTTCTTTCCGACATCAGGCGCAGTGCATCGGCACCAGCCTGCGAAGGGATGTCCTGATTAGTTCTTGAAGAAATCCTTGACAGCCTCGTTGGGGACCATCTGCTCGTCGAAAGAGTAGGAACCCGTCTGAGGGTTCTTCACCATCTTGATGACCTTGGAGTATGAACGGCCATCGGTCTTGCCCGTCTGAAGGGTGGCGACTGTTTTCTTTGCCATAGTCTGTGATTACGCTTTAACGGTTAATTACTTTATTTCCTTGTGAACAGTCATCCTCTTGAGAATGGGGTTGTACTTCTTGAGCTCAAGACGCTCGGGAGTATTCTTTCTGTTCTTGGTGGTGATGTAGCGTGACGTACCGGGCAGACCGCTCTGCTTCATCTCGGTACACTCCAGAATCACCTGGATTCTGTTGCCTTTTACTTTCTTTGCCATTTTTCGTTACTCCTCCGTTATTAACCTATTACACGTATATTCTTCCAATCACAATAGCCCTTGGCCACAGCATTCTTCAGTGCTGCGTCGAGTCCTACCTTATTGATATAGCGCAGACCGGAAGCGCTGATATTGAGGCTGATCCAGCAGTCCTCCTCCACATAGTAGAACTTCTTGGAGAACAGGTTCACATCGAAGTGACGCTTGGTGCGACGCTTAGAGTGAGACACATTGTTGCCAATCATGGCCTTCTTACCGGTAATTTGACAAATCTTAGACATTGCTATCTTCTTTTAAGTCTATTCCAATAGACGACTTTTTCCAAACCGGCTGCAAAGGTATGACATTTTTTCATTCCGGCAAGCATTTCCATCCTTTTTTCTTTACTTATACGTTAAAAATGCACAAGTTACGGTTGTTTGAAGAAGCAAACGGCGCTCTTTCCTGCCAAACGACGCCATTTCGCACGGCATTTGCCGGACGGCCCTCCCTGCCACATTCCGCCGCGCGAACCGCCGCACGGAGACGAATCGAGAGGTGTGGCTTGCAACATTTTTCGGTGTCCGTCGCAAATTTTCCGTGTTTTAGTTGCATGCCATCGCTGATTTCTGTATATTTGCAAACAGAAAAACATCTGTGAACACCACTTTCTATTATTAACTAAAACCTTTATCCCAAATGGAACAACAGAAGATAGATGCGTTCCTGACAGTGAACCGCCAGTATTTCTCCGAAGAAGACCTTATCACCATCGGCAACTGCCTTGCATCGGCAGACGGGAATAAGGAGGCTATCATCATGGCGCTCAAGTTCAAGAGCCCTCAGACCGCCCTGCTCCTCTCCATCTTCACGACCTGGATTGACCGTCTGTACCTTGGTCAGATAGGCATCGCCATTGCCAAGGCTGTCACCTGCGGCGGCTGTGGCATATGGTGGATTCTGGACATTCTCAACGCAAAGAAGAATGCCCAGAAGGTAAACATGGAGATTCTGAACGCAGTCCTCTAACGGACTCCCCCCTATTGCGAAGCTCGTCGAGCGTGCTGCTGACGGGCTTCGTTTTAAGGCACATACAAGACTTGTCGGCAAGCACAAACGGTGCGCAAGCAACGCACAACGACACGCCTCGAGTCACACATTTATCCAAAACCACGAAGACTATGGAACAGCAAAAAGTTGACATGTACTTAATGATGAACAGTAAGTACCTGCCCGAAAGCCAACTCCCCATGATTCGCGAGCGTCTGCTCAATTTGGACGACGACCGCGCCATTGCCGTGCAAATGGTTCAGTTCAAGGACCCCACGATAACTCTGATGCTTAGCATCTTCTGTGGCGGATACGGCATTGACCGCTTCTATATCGGCGACACGGGCATCGGCATCGGCAAACTGCTCACGCTGGGCGGCTGCGGCATATGGGCCATCATCGATTGGTTCCTCATTACGAATGCCACCCGTAAAAAGAATCTGGAGAAGCTCTGCCAAGTTCTCTGATTCCGACATCGGAAGCTCTTTCTTCCGACACTCCGACGGAACAAGCAGGCGCAAAGCGTCCTGCCTGTCCGCACGGGCGCGGATTTCTGCTTCGTGCGGACAGGCGGAAACTTGGTTCGTCCGCATTGTTCTTGTCTGCATTGACCTGTAATGTGCGTCATCTCCACATGGCGCAAACTCTTGTCCGAGACAAAAGAGAATGACGGCTTTTTGGCCGGAAGGGCGTCGAAAGCCTGCGGCGCAAAAGATGTAGAAGCGGACACGCATCCGATGAAGCAGGATGCGTCGGTACATTTTATATANTATCTTCAGCCCCTTANCTCNANGGAAAAGATTGACGTCGNCACGTTCCTAATGATGAACGGCAAGTATCTGCCGGAAAACCAGCTCCCCATGATTCGCGAGCGACTGCTCTGCCTGGACAGCAACAAGGCGACAGCGCTCAAGATGCTACAGTTCAAAGACCCCAACACAGCACTGATGCTCGGCATCATCGTGCCTCTCTTCGGCATTTCCGGCACCGACAGACTCTTCATCGGCGACACGGGCATCGGCATAGCAAAAATGCTCACCTGNGGCGGATGCGGCATATGGGGACTCATCGATTTGNTCCTCATCACGGATGCCACCCGCGAAAAGNACCTAGAGCTACTCATGATGTATCTCTGATGGNAGTCTTCGACACACGAATCAGGCGGCAGTTCTACCACTCGCTCATGGTCCTCTGCGCAGCAGGCTACCTATGGNTGTGGCTGTCGCGACAACAGGGAGATGGCGGCCTGCAAATGGGCGGCCTCACCATAAAACTGGGATGCCCCTTCAGGATGCTTCTGGGCATTCCCTGTGCCGGTTGCGGCAACACACGGAGCGTACAGGCTTTCTTCCGCGGCGACTTCTACGACGCGCTGATGTACAACCCTACGGGCATTGCCATTGCCCTTGTCATGACGGTTTGCCCGCTGTGGATTCTGCTTGACTACCTGCGGGGCTCCTCGTCGCTGCTACNCGCCTNCCGAGGCATGGAAAACAGATTGAAACATCCCGCAGCCATCGTGCTTGTGCTTCTTCTCACTCTTTGCAACTGGATATGGAACTTGCAGAAGTTCGGATAGTTGCCCACGCCACCGGCGAAGGNAAAAAGCNGAGAGGCCTCCGCCGGAGTGTCACGATTCCCNTGANCATCCGCNTGCNTCTCTANTTGGCAAAGCGGCACTGAAACCTTTCCGCCGGCTTCAGATAGTGCACAGCCAGAGCCTCCGGCATCACTTGCGGTGTCTCAGGCGCACCATCGAAACGCGAACGTTCGCGGCTGGTCAGTATTATGTCGCTCACGCCATAGCGTTCCTTCGCTACATCCAAACCGGTGCCACTCACCACGAACACGTCCATGTGTGCTATGTTCTTGCGGTACGCATACAACACCTGAGCAGAACCGTCCAGCACGACATACTCTCCGTCGCACTCCAGCACAATGGGGGGCAACAGCCTGAACGACGTGCACTTTTCGGCACACAGACGCGCACTGCTGAACGGAGCAAGATGAGCCGACTGATACATCTCGTATAAGTAGTGCAGATTCTGGAACTTGTAGCCACTGACATAGCGAGTCTGGAACTTCATCCGAGCCAGCGGCAACTGCTCTTGGCGCATGACACCGCCCTGAAAGTCGCGCCGCTCCGACATCAGNTCTGCAATATACACCGACGGCGACTCCGGCTGTAACACCATGCGCACCCCCGCTGCCAACTCCGGCGGCAATACGACACACGGCAAATTGTGCAGCGAAGCCATGGCAGAACATACTAAGAACCGATCCGACGAATGGCTGTATATGCGCTGCGCCACGCCACCGGTGCCATCGGCCGGCTCGTGAATGTCAGAGCCATCGGCATTGCGCGTCANCACACAGCTGTATGAATCGTCGGCATAACAACAGAAGAAACCCTCCGCCGGNAAGCGTCCCTCCACCTCTCTGACCTCGCAGCCCAGACTCACCAACTGCTCGCGTCGGCAAGCCTCCTCTGCTGCCGGCGATGCAGAAGAGAGAACAGGACNGGCCGGTAGANCCGCATCCGGCTTCTCGCAGTACACAAGCACCTCACGCCCCTCGTTGTGCCACTTCACAACCAAGGGGAACAGACGCTCCAACCATTTCGTGTTCCGGCTCGCCATCGCCACCGTCTTGAAAGCACCGCGACTGAGGTATGCCACCTGCATCAACGGGTCTGTGTCGGTGCCGAACACTCTGCTGTCGAACTGCACGCCCCGCATGGTCTGCCAATCCTTTAGGAAACGGCGCATGGTCTGCACACCCAAATCGATGACCTTGGCCCGCACAACGGGATTGTTCAGGATGGAAAACTCCAGAATGTCATAGTCCTCCGTCGGGATGCGCACATTGTAGGCCGACGGGAGCGATGCCAACTGAATATCCACACCCCCTTGTGCTATCGTCTCCGCCACCTGCTTCACCACCTCCATTGTGTCTAAGTCGCCCGGCGCACGCAGCGATTTCGAGTCGGTCGTAAAAGTCAGCACACGATCATAGACAGCATCCTTCACTACGCTGAAGACCGGCAGGTTGCTCACAATGCAACCATCCACATAGCGTCCGTCCACAGGCTTGAAATAACCGGGAATGGCCGCAGAAGCCGCCACCGCATGCGCTACGCTCATCTCCGGATGCTCCCAAGTTGAAAACACCTTATAGTTGTGCGTGCGGANGTCCGATGTCACCNCCGTAAGNGGCAACCTCAAATCCTTGAACCTCACCGTGTGATTCACACCCAAACACANGCGCNACAGTCTGTCCATGTACGTCTCAAAAGCATCGGACTCATAGATGTAGCCGAACAGAGCCAGGTGCANTCCCTCCACCAAAAAATGCCACAGCTTCCACTTCACCTCGCCGGCATGCTTTGCCNGCCAGGCAAAATAGGACGTCCCGGAATTGCCGAACAGATAATGCAAAAGCGACTCGACGAACTTGGGGACACGGTTGAGGAAGAAGTAACACACCTTGAAGAGAACACTCTTGCTGCGGATACCCTCCACATCGAAGTTCTCTATCATGTGCACAAGGTCTTCCGGAGTAGCCCCCGCCGCAATAAGGGCCGCCACAATGCTACCGCCGCTACTACCGCTCACCTCACTGAACACCACGCCATTGTCCAGCGCCTCCTTGTAGGCACCGATATAGGCTACTGCTTTGCAGCCGCCACCCTGAAAAACACCTTTGCAGGCACTGAACACATGCGACTCTGACGGCTTCGTTTCCTTTCCCATTTTATATTTCCGTGGATAAACTGATGTAACGTGTTGCAAATATACAGGATTTACCCCATACCTGCAAGTAAATCAACACTTTTATGCACGGCATAGCCTTGCTCTCCGTGTAAACGGCGAACGCAAGAACACTGCCTGGATGGAACATTCAAAGCATGGTACTTTAGATTTCTTCATCATCGGCACGCATGAGACCCGGACAGCATGTTGTCGCTTTCCGAAGTTCTCGGAATCCGTTGGACGTTGAAAACAGAGAGGTTGCTCCTGTTCGGATTAAACGGACCTGCGCCAAACACATTGACTTGCCCTCGAGGAACATGTCCCCTATTTCACTTTATGAGGCATAAAAACATTTTAGCAGGATTTTAAGAAAACCGGAGCATCATGGTTTTTCCTTTTATGTCATCCACAGTTGACCGGCGTGGACAATGTGCGGACTTCGGGAAGATTTTGATGTCGATGTGGGATGACACCGGCTTTTGTGCGGAGAACAGGAACATTTGGCGCNTTANTGCTCATTCTCCCCCACCCTTCGTGCGGACTTCAGGAACACTACCACTCACCCTACCCTATTTTAATAATGACGTCAGCACTATTTAATAATGTCATCAGCAATACAGAGTGCAAAATGTTCATAAAGTTCGCACCTTGGCCTCTCGTTCGGTGCNTTTCAACGTTTGGAGCGGTGCACGGAAACAGATATACGGCGNATCGGTGCGGACTTNGGGAAGATTTTCCGCATAAGAATGCCTTGAAAAACGCTCTTTAGCACTGATTTCTGGTACATTTGGCATGTTGAAGAGGGAGAATTTTGCTAAAATTATTACAGCATCTGCATGNTGACATTGCTAATTGCGCACACAACGCACGATGTGTATCCACAACCGTTTGCGGCTGTAGTGTACAGGTCGCGGTCTTCCTCTTAACTGTTTATCAACAAAAATGAACTAACGATTCTGTCGGCTGATAGTGCTGAAATGCGTAACATAACATGCTGTTTAAGAATATACAAAGTGTTAAGCATGTCGGAAGAGCGTGTCGTGCCGGGCCACACGNCACGCGGCGCGGAAGAAGTTAGCACGTTGTGCAGGTGACGTTAACAAACGATGCGGAACGCGCTGCCGTTCGCAGACAGGCATATGTCTGTGGGAACAGGATGCGGATGGACGTATTTTCTTGACAATATTTTTCACAAAAACCATTGCAGCACCGTTATGCACGCACAAATATGCCGTTTTGGCATAGAAATGGCATATTCTGTAAGATTGCGACATCGACGCATGACTTTTGATGTGACGATGATTCAAAAAAGTAATGGCAACCTGCTGCGGATATAAGAATCGGCCTTGCCGGACACTAATTGCGACAGCAACACAAAGGGACAGCATGCGTGGAAAAGCAAAATACGGCA
>WFLX010078112.1_pt1 | contig 12861 bp, 11 predicted proteins | sample 4967041 | NCBI WGS metagenome assembly WFLX01 (sample SAMN12857096, study PRJNA449069) | gut metagenome | isolation source: stool from male and female vole | host: Microtus ochrogaster | place: USA:Florida | collected 2017 | reverse complement strand
TCTGAGCAGCACCAGTTACCATGTTCTTCACATAGTCGGCGTGGTCCGGGCAGTCAACGTGAGCATAGTGACGATTAGCTGTCTGATACTCTACGTGCGCTGTATTGATAGTGATACCACGCTCTTTCTCTTCAGGAGCATTATCAATTTGGTCGAACGACTTAACCTCTGAAAGACCCTTCTTAGCAAGAACAGTAGTGATTGCAGCTGTCAGAGTTGTCTTACCGTGGTCTACGTGACCGATGGTACCGATGTTTACGTGCACTTTGTCACGTACAAAATTCTCTTTTGCCATTGTTTTATTTGTTTATAGTTATAAAATCGTTTAGTATTATCCTTTCATGTATCACTTAGGGACAAACCCTCATAATAAAGAAAAATGGCGGAGCTGTATCTGAGAGTTGAACTCAGGACCTCTTCCTTACCAAGGAAGTGCTCTACCACTGAGCTAATACAGCATCGACATCTTTTCATGGAGCGGAAAACGGGGCTCAAACCCGCGACCCCCAGCTTGGAAGGCTAGTGCTCTATCAACTGAGCTATTTCCGCAGAAAAATATTGCGAAGACGTCGCTTTATGCTTTTCTCACAACAGGGAATTTCACAAGAACAAGCGTTTCCGCAAACTATTCGATTTGTATAGTGGGTAGTGATGGATTCGAACCACCGAAGTCGAAAGACAGCAGATTTACAGTCTGCCCCATTTGGCCACTCTGGTAACTACCCTAATCATTATGCGTCCCTTTGCCGTACCCACCTCTTAGCATTTCTCCTTTTTCAGGAGAGCCTCTTGTCGGATTCGAACCAACGACCCCGAGATTACAAATCACGTGCTCTGGCCAACTGAGCTAAAGAGGCATGCTATTTTGCATCCGTAAGACGTCGCTTGAGACATCATTTTTGATTTCGGTTGCAAAGGTACGCATAATTTCCGAAACCGCCAAACATTTCGCGATTTTTTTTAATATTTTCTTGATTTTTCTTTCATTTTCGTCAATTTCACTCTCAAAGCATCAACACAAAGATCTATACCTTCTTCAAATGTGTCGCATGTTTTCTCAACGAATTGAGAACCTCCGGGAGCCACCACAGTAACACTCGTTGTTTTATTGAGTGCCGTCTGCGGCTTGACGACCTTAAATTGCACCTCTACTTTCTGTATATCTTCGTAAGACTTAGCGAGCTTCTCCACCTTTTTTATGGCAAACTCCTGTAATTTCTCTGTTGCGTCAAAATGCAGTGCCTGAATTTTAATTTCCATAGTCATTAAAGATTAAGTTAATTATTCTTTCCCTGCTCTGGGATGAGCACAGGAATATGTTCGCTTCAACTCCTCAAATGTGACATGCGTATAAATCTGTGTAGTATCCAAGCTCTCATGTCCGAGTAGCTTTTGCACACTGCCAAGACCGGCACCATTATTAAGCATAGCTGTAGCAAAAGAATGCCTCAGCACATGCGGCGAGCGTTTCTTCATAGATGTAACAAGTGAAAGATATCCTTTAACAATAGTATACACCTGCCCAACACTCATCCGTACACCCTTACGGTCTCTAAAAAGAGCCCCTGAGTCATCCGCCGCCGGTGTCTCACGGTCGCGCATCTCCATATAACACTTCAATGCCGCTACCATCTCGCCACCAATAGGCACGATACGTTGCTTACGCCGTTTACCGGTCACCTTCACTGTCCCTGCTACAAGGTCAACATCCTCATCACACAAGCCTACGAGTTCCGCACGACTTATACCTGTGCTATATAATAATACTAATAAAGTACGCGCACGCACATAATTCATATTATCATAGTCCCAAGGTGTATCATCGAAAAGTCTGTCAACCTCCGTCTCTTTCAAGAAAGCCGGCAGAGCTTTCTCCTTTTTCGGTCCCGTAACACGGCGTGCCGGGTCATGCCACACAACGCCTTTTCTGAGAGCGTATCGGTACAGCGACCTTACGGCACTGAGATTTCTACATGCGCTTCCGGGTTTCAGTCCCCGTTCCATCATGTCCACTACCCAATCTCTCACAACATCGCTGTCAGCACATTCGGGAGTTATATTGCCATCGAGCGTCCCGAGAAAAGCGATATAGTCAGCCAGCGCCACGCGATAATTATTTACCGTCAACGGCGAGGCATCCCGCTCCGCTTCCATATATCTCAGGAAGTCCTCGACAATCATGTTGCGAATTTACGAAAACAAATTCAGCTCACCAAATCTTTTAGCAAGTTTTAACACTCCTCGTTCTGACGCAGTTTCTGTACGTAGATGGCATGCTCCATCTTGAGTCTCTTGAGTACAGAAGGCTTGTTGAACTGCTGACGTGCACGGAGTTCCTTTACGACACCAGTCTTTTCAAACTTTCTCTTAAACTTCTTGAGTGCTCTTTCGATGTTCTCGCCATCCTTAACAGGTACAATAATCATTGCTTTGTCTTTTTTATTTAATAAGTTAATAATATTCATTACGGCACTTTGCCGCAATTAGCGGGTGCAAAATTACTATTTTTTTCCGACATAGCCAAACATTTTACGGAAAATGTTAATATTTAGCATGTTATTTCCACCAAGAATGTGAGAGGGTAATGCTATATAACTGANATAGAAGAATAATTATAGTTGTNATCATTCAAATGTTNCCCCAACGTATCNCAANCAGTTTNTAANCTTGTAAATTTTTACTAAGAGCTTATAATAAACCTGCATTTTTTATGAGCAAAACTATTTAAAATGGTGTTCAGTACTGAACACCAAGCAAAAGACTACCACAATATTGAATCCGATGTATCATTGAGCACACGTTTGATGTACTATGACTTGACGAAAACAGCTAAAGAATATATAGAGAGACACGAGGCCAAGGTGTATATTTTCTTTCAAAGAAGAATATAAATAATTTCATGTTATGACCATTATTTCAGTGTAAGTTTAAGTCCTTTCCAATCGTTTCCCATACTCTCAGGCACAATAATAGTAGGCGTTTGCTNTTTCCNATTTATAAGAACCGATTNTTGCGATACTTGATTCCTTATANATTCAGACANATCGCCAAGTGAGACCTTGTCTTTTTTCTCCTGCAATCGTTTTAGCAAGAAATAAGTAAATAAACCATGTTTCTCATCTTTATATGAATAGGCCGCTTCCTCATCAGATGTAGCAGTAAAGATAATGGTATTACCCTTAGGCTTCTCCTCTTTGGCCTTAATAGCAACTCCACGTGCCGCCACAATCATGTCGCCATCGCGTTTGGCACCACTGAAACAGGCGTCAAGAAACACTACCGCCTGATTCAAATGCATATTATCAATTTCATTATAAAGTTTTTTCAGTGAGTAACACACCGAAACATCTGTTCCGTCAGCATCTACAGGCAGAAGAAAAGCATCCTTTGTTGCATTATCAGGTATGCCATGACCTGCATAATATACTAAAAGATTGATATTTCCGTTATATGCTTCAGCTATCGACTTAATGTCGCGAATGGCTTTATTCATTTTACCAAACGTTGCATTGGGATAATATAGTATTTGTTTATCACTCAAACCAAGTGTTTTGGAAAAATATTCTTTCACAGCCAGACCATCGTTATGCGCCATTTCTACATTTGTGGCCATTTCATATTCTTCATTGGCTATAATAACAGCAAATGTATGTTCACTTTTTATGCCAGTATAAGGAGCGGCATTAATACCTTTAGAAGTGTCTATTCCCTTAACAGTAGTAACTTGTTGTGTTTGCTGTTGTATAGCAGGCATAGGCTGATAAACAACAGCAATTTCCTCACCTTTAACCAAATAGACATGACCTATATCATCAGTAGACTTGACAGGTACATCAATAGGTGTATATTTGTAATTCTCAGAACGAAAAGTCAGTCTTACGGGTAGTTCTTCTTTGGAAATCTGAAATTCGTAAGGCAAAAATGATATTATCTCTGTACGACCGTCACGTCCCACAGCCATTTCTATATCTTCTGTTATTGTTCCTGTCAATTTTACTGTTACTACTTTAGGACGAGCTATACCTAATAATGTTCCGAAGATGACAAAAATAAATAGAATAGTATGTTTCAATTGATTATTTTTCATTGGTGGCAATTTATACAGTTCACTATTTGTTCGATTTGTTTTTCATTTATGTTTCAAAAACGCTTTCTCATAAAAAGTTTGGTTTTCCTTAATTACACACATATTCAATAAAGGTATATGATGAGCTACGATATTTGCCTATCATATTCTATGAAATATGAATAACAATATCAACTATGTCTGTATCTGTATGCAAAAGGAGACGCCCAAAGACATCTCCTAAACAAATTACTGTTTTCATTCACCATATACGAATGTGGTAGATTTCGTATACAAACCGCCAAAATAAACTTTTTGAACAAAGTCTACATGAGAAATCTTGGTAATACCGCCATTCTTGGTAGCTTTATTCAGGCCCATATTTCCAGAATCGCCAAAAAGAAAAAGGATACGTTTAGATGAGGCTTCACCGCATTTGTTACCAACAGGATTTGATGTCGCAACAATAGGAGTAGTGCTTGTATAGCAACTTGAAAGCGTTGCTGTTGCCATTACTGCTAATGCTAAAACTTTGACTTTTTTCATTGTTTTATAAAGTTAAAATGATTAATAATAAAGCCTTTAAGAGGCACAAACTGTTTATAATAATTATTTTGCAAATATGGATTATTATTAGTCTGTCGTAATAATACTAATGGACAGTATTATTACTGTCTTAATGATGTATTTATTTCTTTATTGTTATGGGGAATATTATAGTATTCATCTTCTCATCATGCTTACGTTACTTGGTTATCCATTTCTGAAAATCGACATAACTGAGTGCACGTGGAAGGTCTTCAGACACAGAATTATCACAAGCCTTTGCAAAAGCATTGGGAGAGAAGACAATATAGATTGTATTTCTTTCCGTCTCCTTTGAACAGGTCATAGTGTATTCATCAACAAGATGAGTGAGTACCTTCTCAGCCTCTTTCTTATTGAAGAACAAATAACGCTTGTTGGATTTTATATTATAAATCCCATCTTCTTGATTTTGGTATGGCAAAAGACAATAAGTCTTTTGTTCTGCATCAACAAGGTAGACGGCAAGATAACCGCTGACAGGAGAAACAAACGACAGATAAAGGTCATCACCTTCATGGAACTCATCGCTCTCAAACTTGTCCTCCGTACCATTGCGCAACACTTTTACCTTGATATCTATTTGCGCTGAGACCATCTCACGGGCTTTATCTTTCACTGATACTTTAATTACAAGCATTCCCTGTTCATATGAGATATTATACAGAGGCTCACCGGTTGTCTCTATCCATTCACCTTTAACCTCACTTCCCCCTATTGACATGAAGTCAATATCTGATTTACCATTACTATTTTTTACATGTGTACTGTTTGTTTGTGATACGATTGTCCCGAAAGCATCTGCAAGAGCCTGTATTTTAGCTCTTTCGAGTGCTATACGTTTAGCTTCTTCTGGTGTAACATTTTCCGGTGCATAATACGTATATTCACCCTCAACCGTCTTCATTTTTTGTGAGAAAACAGGTAATGTGAATAAGACAAATAAAAGCAAAAGAGCATGTTTCATACTATTTATCCGTTTACGGTTAAAGAGTAAACAGGAAATTACCAACCTAACAATTCATCAAGTTTCTTGTGTAGCTCTTCGCCTTTTTCTTCTAACTGTTCACGTACAGCTTTTTTGGCTGCGGCCTTTGCCATGTTGCCATTATACGCTATACGTATAAGTACTTCTTTGTTTTTATTGTTTTTTGTGCGATACTCCTCTATTACTGTTATTGTACGGCCTATGCGCTGCGATATGAGGTCTTTGGCAGACATAACGCTTTGTGTTACCGATACAGCCTGTTCTGCTTTTAACTGTTTATTTGATACGGTATTCTCTACCAGTGCTGTTATCTCGGTTTGTATTTGTCCGGCAAGATCCAGTTTTGCCAGTTCGAGAGCCTGCATCTTTGCCGCGTCATAGTTCTCGCCTATGCTTATTGCATTACCCATAAGATATTTGGGATACATATCTTCATCATATTCCATCTGCATGAGATATGATTTGTCGAGTTGTTTCTCTAACGGCAACGCACCTGGAGCAACTGTCCAACCCTCTTTTTTCAGAGCCTTTGCTTCCTTGCGGGCTGCTTTCGTCGCCTTATCGTTGAGCTCAGACCTTGATACCTTGGTCAGTTCGCGGCGTTCCCTGATCTGTTCTTTTGAGATTTGTGCCGATGATGATAATGAAATAAATGCCATCATCATCGTAAACATACATTTTGCTACTTTCATATTGCCGTATACACTAAAAAATATGTCCGCAGCTCCCGAACCGGACGGTTCTGATTTCAAATTTTATTTTTAGGCCATATATAAAAAAGAGCGCGGGAACTGCACCTGTCACTTATCCCGCTTGTTAGGCCTTCGCATTGCCTTTCCGTCAAGGATAAGCAACGCAGAGGCCCACGCCGGACTTTTTACAATAATCGTATTATACTGATTATCAATATAAAGACTACTTCGTCAAGCCTTTGTGATACCTTTATGTTCCCAAACTTTTGAGAAGCGAGGAATCGATTTCCGAGATGGTTGAATAGATGGAAAAATGATGTCTATTCTAAGAAAGTGTTATTCATATCCTTTAACATCAAATTAACATCTATTTTGCAAAAACAGTTTTGGACACTATTATGTTGTCTAAAGGGGGCTCGATATTTTAAATTCAGACAAGGAGCAATTTATGCAATAAAATGTTAAAGTATAATCAAAATGTATGATTGCTACAGAATTTATATATATTTTTCGTAAATAAAGAAAATAATTTGTAATTTTGCAATTAAATTACAAGTATAATACAAATACATCATTATATGATAAGAGATTTTTGGGTAAAAAATTATCTTTCCATTCGTGATAAACAGGAGTTAAGCTTCTTGGCTAAAGGTCCTTCTTCGGAACTTGTCACAGAGGTTGCCGAAGGGGTGTTCTTGTACAAGTTAGGCATTCTGTATGGTTCTAATGCCTCCGGCAAATCAAATATGTTGATTGCTTTGAATGAGGTCTTTCGTTTGTTAGTTCTGCCAAAATCAGATGCAACCCAAAGAATAAACGGTAGTATTCCATTTGCGCTCACAAAGGATGCTCCAACCGAAATGTACGTTTCATTCTATGCCAATAGCATCAGATACGACTATGATGTGAAGTTCAATGACAAGTACATCCTGAACGAAGCACTATATTATTATCCCAACAAATCAAAGTCATTGTTCTACGAACGCACATTTGTCGGCGATAATGTACAGGCAGACATCAAGTTCGGTTCAAGTCTCAGACTGCTTGCAAAAACGCAAGAGAGCATTCGCGAGAACACATTGAACAATCATAGCGTTTTGTCAGTTTGCAGAAAAGCAGCCTTAAAAGAAGATATTGCCCCATTCAATACTCTCCATAGTTGGATAATGGAAAATTACCACGACGTAGATGGGGATGATGAAAAAGGGCTTGTCGAAATTCTAAAGGATGTTTACGGCAATCCCAAGAAGCGCAAGTTCTATAACATGATGCTCCAAAAGGCAGATTTGAATATCTTGGAATATAAACCTATTGTAAAAGACCGCTTTGTCCCTAATGAGTTCCGTGAACGTATCCAAAAGGAGAATATTCCCGAAGAGGTGAAAGAGGCACTGCTTAAACCTACCTCCGACTCTATTGCATTTGTCAATCATTCCACAAATGGAGATTTTGACATTCCTCTCAAATGGCAGTCAAAAGGTACCCAAAAATACATACGCATTTTGGAAGCATTATATGATATGGTAATAAGTTCTCATGTGTATTATCTTGACGAGTTAGGTGAGGATTTACACTATGACCTGTTATATTACTATCTTAATGTCTTTATCTTCAACTCCGAAAAATCACAGCTGATTATCACCAGCCAGGAAACTACACTGCTTTCTCAAGACCTTATAAATGAAAATAGAGGTGTGGTATGGTTTGTGGAAAAGAATAAAGAAACAGCCTCTTCCGAGTATTCCCGTGGCGACTCTTTCGGACTACACAAGAATCTGTCTCTTTACAACTCCTACCGCATTGGGCGTTTGGGCGCAAAGCCTGAGTTGGGCAGTATCTTCATAAATTTGGAGGATTGAAATGGGCAAGTTACGACAAACAGCACTCATCTTGGGCGAAGGACCTACAGAGTTTTTCTATTTCAAGTCCTTGTGCGATGTATTCAAACGCCTAACCATCAAGCCAGACTATCCCAAGCATACAAGTATCAGAGAACTTGATTTGAAAATTGCTNAAGGTGTGGCAATNGNTTACANCCACATCTTCTGTATCATTGATATNGACACAAAGNACGTGGAACCGGAGCGTNCTCAATATCAAAAANTAAAGGCAAAGTACGCTAAGCCTATCAACNAGCCTAANNAAGGCATATCNTGTAAAATTGAGTTCTTTGAGACCCATCGCTGCACGGAATTGTTCTTCCTCTACTACTTCCGATATACATCACGCCCATACGACGAACAGGAGCCATTGCTTAAAGACTTGAACCAATATGTGGAGTATAGGAAGACTATAGATTTTTTCATCAAAACGAAGGGTCTGCACAGTTACTTTGAGCGGCACGGAGGCGATTTTGCACAGGCTACTGACAATGCCAATCGATCAATGGACGATAAACTTTCATCGGGAAGGGACTATACTTACTCAGAACTCGGAAGGTTAATGAGAGAACTGAAGAAGTTGGAAAGATAATAGATGTAATTTCTTATGTATATGAAGAATAGATATATGAAAATCATACACACACTACTTGGAGTCGCTATTGTTGGCATTATGATTGCTTATCTCATCAAACCTATTTGGCTTATGGAGTGTGTCAACATTTTATCCATAATTGCTTTCACCTTATTTGCGTTAGAAGTTCTTATTTGTCATTTGGGCAATGCTTGTACCTCAGTAATATCATACTGTAGATCAAAATTCNTTNTATTATCANGTGACATTNCAGATAAATTAGAACAATATAGNAAACAATTAATNGCATTACAGGCAAAGTCGGAACCGTTGGATTTACTTGCACCCCGAATTATAGATAAATCCGAGTATGTTTCTATTTTAAAGTCGGCTATAGATGATGAGAATGTTCGTAATGTGGCTATTTCCGGCACATATGGGGCTGGCAAGAGTTCTATAATCAAAACATTCGAGAGGAATTATCCAAAATACAAATGTCTAAATTTATCATTGGCTGCGTTTGCAGAGGAGTTTCAGTCCTTTCAGAATGATTCAAACTCTGATAATAATACGCATGAAGATAAGTCTAATGATAAGGGGCAGCTTTTTGTTGATACAAGCATTGTCCAAATGGAACAGCTTGAGTTTAGTCTGGTTCAGCAATTCTTCTATCATGTGAAAGCAAGCGGTATTCCAGATTCTCGATTCGGGCGTATTCGTAGATGGAATAGAACGGAAAAAGGATTATGGTCAATAGCAATTCTATTTTGGGTCATTTCCCTATTCTATGTTATTAATTCTGGCAAGTTTTTTGATTTGCTCCCTTTTTTGAAAGATTATGACACGGATTATCTACGGTACATAAGTTTATGGGTTATCAGTGCAGGTTTGTTAGTAATGGTATATCGCTTGGTAACGTTCTTTCATAAGATGAGCGGTGGACGTGTAAAGTTTATGAATTACGAGGTTGATATACAGAAAGACATTAAGATTTCTATATTCAATCGCTATCTCGACGAATTAGTCTATTTGTTTCAAACTACAGGTTATCAAGTGGTAGTGCTAGAAGACCTTGATAGATTCAAAAACACAAGTATCTATACCAAACTCCGGGAATTAAACCAATTACTTAATCAGTCTGAGGATATTGGACATAGGATTGTATTTGTGTATGCTTTACGTGACGACATTTTTCACACATCTCAGGAACGAACAAAATTTTTTGATTATATAATTCCTGTCCTTCCCCATACAAGTGTTGCCAATTNTGCAAGTCNGTTTGTAAAGGAGTTCNGCANTATTGTAGNACATAAGAATGATGAGTGTGCATTGNATAANAGTTNTCTTAATGATGTTGCANNCTTCATTGGCGATTTACGCANCATAAAAGCAANCGTATCAGATTTCAAGATTACAAGTAAAAGGTTGAATCGTAAACTGAAAAAGGACAACCTACTTGCAATAATCATTTATAAGAATCTTTGCCCAAAGGATTTCGAATTGATCTATGAGGGCAAAGGAGCTGTTCATGATACATTCGCCAAAGAGTCTGAATTCAAAAAGAAGAATAAAGACGAACTTAAGCAGAAAATAGATGAGATAGAAACTATAATCAAGAAGGTAAAAGAAGAAAGATTAAACTCTGCTAACGAACTAAATAGTCTAGTTGTATCAGCAGCTATTAAAGTGGTTCCAGCAGGTTATTATATCTGTAATTCCAGTGGCAATCCAATATCATATGCTGATTTGTTTTCTGATGATTATGTTCGTCGGATTCTTAAAGGCGAATTATATTATAAATACTATTATAGCGGTAATATGTGCATAATATCCAAAGAAAAGGTATTCGCTTCGCTTGGAAATGAGTTCAATTATGAATCTCGAAAGACTCTGATTGAGCAGAATACTCGTGTCTCATTAAGTAAACTTACCGAGAATCGTGATGCTTATATCCAAAAGTTAGAAAATCTAGTTAAGAAAACGATGAGAGAAATGTGTGAGTCAGATGATACATTATTGCCTACACAAACAAAAGATTATAATACCAACCTGCTTAACTTTCTCATTAAAAGAGGGTATATAGATGAAAGTTATTATTACTATATAACTGACATTGAAACAGATTCTGACGAAGAAGGACTGCTAAGTCAGAATGACAATGCATATCTTTTGTCTGTGAAAGGAATTGGTATTTCAGATGAGGATGAAATGAGCCACCACATTGACGATCCTAAACTGCTATTGCAGTTTCTCATACCGCAGGATTTCGTTGGGGATAAGATTATGAATTTTGATCTTGTTCATGAAATTATTCAAAGCCAGGANGATAAGACTCTTGAACTTCTTAAGCACAAACTTAAGTCACATAGTGATTATGTCCTTGANTTCATTAANAGNNATGCATTCTTGGAAACTGCCAACGATGGATTTATTTCGCTTGTAGGACAGCAGTATGATCACNTGTGGGCAGATGTTNNAAACAATAATCTTTTTTCTAATGAAGCAAAGATGAATCTGTTTAACAAATTGATGAGNTATGNAACTATATATGATTTGATANAACAAAATGAAGATGNATTACTTGCTGATTATTTGAGAAAATCATATTATACTANTGCATTTGATTGTGTGCGAACGGACAAGGCACATCNGATAATTGAACATTATAATGTTCAATTTTTCACCCTCATAGACGATAGGGATTCAAGCAATCTGCTTGATTTTGTATATAGAAACGACTACTATGAGCATAATAGCCCCAATATTTTGATGCTCCTGAAGTCATATAGTGATATTAATGTAGATGATTATCTCCATCGTATTTATACTGCGTTAATCGCAGCAAATATTGAACCTTTAATATCACAAATAAGCAAGGAAATCGATTCTTTCGTTTCTTGCTGCGTACTTGCGGATGGTAATACATCAGAATCGACAGAGAGTATTACATTGATATTGAATAATGGTAATGTCTCAGAAGAATCCAAGAAAAAGCTTATCTCCCACAATACCACTATTTTCGAGGACATTCTGTCTATTACTTCTGCTGAATACAAAAATGCATTATTTGAGTGTAATAAGGTTAAACCTTCGTTAGCAAATATTGACTATTATCTGACATATAATGCTCTAACAAGTATAGATGAGATTCTTGTACAATATATAAATACTAATGTACAAAAGTATATAGAACTGCTAAAAGAACAAGACTTCATTCAGGAATACAAACGAATTATTAAATACCTGATTGCTTCGGCAGATATTGTTGAAGATATTTGGAAGACTATTTTCTCTGAAGTAAAATATTCACAATGCTGGGGTGATGATGTTCTAGGGTTACGGGAGGAACAAGTAAGTTATTTGGCAGACAATAAATTGCTCAATTTTGATGTTGTATTGTTCAAGGCTATCGGAGCTAAGTTTAAGAAGATATTCATGCACCTATTGTGTAAATATGCCGCAGAAGTAGTAGAACATTTGTCCGAATTTAATTTTACTGCGGAAGATTTAATAAGAATTGCAAGTCAAAAAGCTTTTGAAAGATATACAACCAATATCTATGCATTGATTACGACCGATAAAATTACAGATGAATCTATTGCAGATAGCTATCTCAAATATGTTATAGAGGATGCTGCTCATCTTGGTTTTGAATCGTTGAAGAAATCCGTAGGTATTACTTCTGATGATAAACTGAAGATGAAATCTGTTTCCGCTTATATGCAACAAGATTTTATGACAGAAGAAAATCTTGCTACTCTACTTATCTCTATGGGAGAACCATTCTCTCTAATACTTAGGAACCAAGGAGACATTTTCGAATTAGACAAAAGCGCTGAAGCATATCAATTCTTTGAACANCTTNTTGCTCGTAAGTTCGCTACTAATCGTGATGCCTCAAAANANAAGTATAAAATATNTATATTGAAAAGGCATTAAGCAATAGAGATTTTTTCGTGTGTTTTTCAATATGCACATTCGATACTTCTTCAACTTAGTTGAAATGTAATATTATTTCCATGCAAAACACTATAAAAAGCTTTTTGGAGAAGGGAATAGGAACAGCACACGCCTGA
>WFLX010391344.1_pt1 | contig 12868 bp, 11 predicted proteins | sample 4967041 | NCBI WGS metagenome assembly WFLX01 (sample SAMN12857096, study PRJNA449069) | gut metagenome | isolation source: stool from male and female vole | host: Microtus ochrogaster | place: USA:Florida | collected 2017 | reverse complement strand
TGCAAATGGAAAAGAACAAACAGAATGAGGAACTTCAATCTCGTCGCGAGTTCTTCAAGAAGGCTGCTAAAAGCGCCCTTCCTATTCTTGGTGCGGTTGTTCTTGCAAGCGCTCCCGGTATCGCAAATGCGGCCGAAAGTGCCGCAGAAATGGGCTGTAGCACTAACTGTAATCAGCGCTGCTCAGGTTGCGGCACTGCTTGCTTTAAGGGCTGCTCTAACGGCTGTTCCGGTGGTTGCACTGGCTGCCTTAACCGCTAATTACAGTGGAACGTATTATATAGTTATGCCTTAAAATAGGACATTGATTATATAATACGTTCCGCATTTGGATTCTATGGCGAAAGAACGATCTATTACTTTCATTGTCACAAAAGATTGCCAACTGATATGCAAATACTGCTATTTGGTTGGCAAGAATGGTCATGAACGCATGTCGCTCGATGTGGCAAAAAAAGCAGTTGACTCAATTCTATCGGTTCCAAATATGTTCCCGGAAGAACAAGTTGTTTGGGATTTTATTGGAGGAGAGCCATTGCTCGAAATAGATCTGATTACTGATATAGTTGAATATATTTTCAAACGATTAAAGGACCTGAATCATCATTGGAATAATCATTGTGGTATTCGTATAACGACAAATGGGTTGTTGTATAATGCAAAAAAAGTTCAAAACTTTATTGAGCAATATCATGACATACTTAATATAAGTATTTCAATTGATGGTACTAAACAAAAACAAGATTTAAACAGGATTTTCCCTGATGGAAGAGGTTCATATGATATTGTTTCTAAGAATGTTTCATTATGGGTCTCTCAGTTTGAAGATGTAGCGACAAAAATGGTAATATCAAGTGAAGATTTGCCATATGTAGCCGAAAGCGGCATTCACCTTTTAGAGCTTGGCATAAAGCGCCTTGACATGAACTTAGTTGTTGAAGATGTTTGGCAGGAAGGTGACGATGTAATATTGGAAAATCAATTGATTGAATTCGCGGATAAGGTAATTGAGAAAGGTTTATACCAAGGTCGAAAACTTTTTATTTTTGAAGAGTGTATTGGATTGCCTTTTAATCCGAATTTTGAGTCTAATCCATGTGGTAGCATGATGTTGGCAATTGATTCGAGTGGCAATTTCTATACCTGTCCTCGTTTTGCTCAATATTCCTTAAGATCCAAAAGACCACGCTTTATTGGTAATATTACTAATGGCATCAATCATAATCTAATAAGACCATTTTATATAATAGACGAAATGTCTCAAAGTCCTATTCAATGTCAGATGTGTGATGTGGCAACTGGTTGTCGTTGGTGCCCGGGAGAAAATTATGACTCATCAATAACTGCTTCAATTTTCGAGCGAAGCATTGCTATTTGCAAGATGCACAAAGCACGAGTAAGAGCAAAGAATTATTTCTGGAACAAGCTTAAACTTGTATAGCAAAATGGAACAAATTATTAAGCAAATAGATAGAGGTTGGCTTGAAGGTGCCGCTAAAACGATCACTTTCATTGTAACTAAAGACTGTCAATTAGCATGTAAATATTGCTATTTGGTTGGCAAGAATGAAAATGAAAGGATGTCATTTGATACAGCTAAAGCTGTAATTGACTATGTACTTGATAATCGGGATTTTTTTAATGAACAATCAGTAATCTGGGAGTTTATTGGAGGAGAACCATTTATTGAAATAGAACTAATTGATAGAATTTGTGACTACATCAAGACTCAAATGTTTGTCAAAAATCATCATTGGTTCAATTCTTATAGATTCAATTTTGCGACAAATGGCATTAATTACCATACTGCTAAAGTCCAAGAGTTTATTAAGAAGAACTGGACTCATTTAAGTATAGGTATAACAATTGATGGGACTAAAATAAAGCACGATATAAACAGGATTTATAAGAGTTCTGGTAAGGGCTCATATGATGATGTTCTGGCCAATATTCCCCTTTGGCTTAAACAATTCCCGACTGCTGGTACCAAAGTAACAATTAGTAGTGCCGACATACCATATATTAGAGAAAGTGTACTTCATCTATATTCTTTAGGAATACATGAGGTTAATATTAATGTCGTTTACGAAGATGTTTGGACTGATGGAGATGATGCAAAATTTGAAGAACAGCTTTTATTGTTAGCTGATGATATAATTGACAACGAGTACTACAAAGAGTACGTTTGCTCATTCTACACAGAGAACATAGGTAAGCCGATGAATAGCCATTCAGATAACAGAAACTGGTGCGGAGCTGGAAGAATGTTATCTATAGATGCTGCAGGCAACTTCTATCCATGTACCCGATTTGCCCAGTATTCTCTTCGCTCTAAGAAAGCGAGGATGATAGGAAATATACATGATGGAATTAATCGAAACAAGGTTCGTCCATTCATTGTACTTGACAGAATAGTGCAAAGTCCATTAGAGTGCGTTCATTGTGAAGTTGCCAGTGGATGTGGTTGGTGTCAAGGTGAAAACTATGACATTTCAGAAACCGGTACAATATGCCAACGTAGCATAGCTATCTGTAAGATGCACAAAGCACGTGTTAGAGCCAATAATTACTATTGGAATAAACTATATCGTAAACTTGAATTAGAAGGAGAATCAAAGGATTCTATTCGAAAACGAAAACATAACCCCTCAATCTGCTAATATGCTACAATACCTAATAATACAATTGTGTGATACAAGCACATCATTTTGTCATTACAACAATGACAAAGTGAATCCACATCTTATAAGTCTGGATAATTTGAGGAATGGCATAAAGCTCGCCATGAAACAGAATCTGATGATTCAATTCTTATATCCGGATTACGAACTTCCTGTCGAATATAAAGATGTGATTAATTCGATTGATCACAATGATATTGTGCCTTCTACATGTGAGGACACTTTACTCCGCGAGAATGCAGACATCATTGTAATGTCTGATTGGACAGCTTTGAGTTACTATGATTTTCGCGACGACTCGATTTATGTACTCAGAACGTCTAAAAATGATTTGTTTGACAGGTACATGTTTCTAAAAGATGTATTGAAAAAGGTTTATCGACTGAATATTGTACTAACTGATATAGAATCATTCAAAGATTCTGATTTCAACAAGTATAATCAGATCCTTTCCGTATTGGCAGACGAAGTCGCAGAATCATTTAACAATGCATCTGGTGTTCAGCTAAACGTGTTAACTGACCGTATCGTCCTAAATCAGATGAATAACTGCGAGGCAGGAAATTCTCATCTGACTTTAGCTTCTGATGGTAAGTTGTACATATGTCCGGCATTCTATGCTGAGCATAAAGACAATCATAATGAAAAATATCCGGAATATGATTTTTGTCTTGGTGAACCTCGAAACGAGATTGAGATTCCCAATGCGAATCTATACAAACTTGAATATTCTCCATTATGTAGGACTTGCGATGCATATCATTGTAAAAGATGTGTCTGGCTCAGCAAGAAGCTTACCCAAGAGGTTAATACCCCCAGTCATGAACAATGCGTAGTCGCTCATTTGGAAAGGAATAAGAGCCGTGTATTGCTGTATAAAATACGCAATTCAAACATGAATCTTTCAGAAATATCCATTCCAGAGATTACGTATCTTGACCCGTTTGACAATAGAAGAGAATGGTGATGTTATCACGACTATGGCTTTTATTTTCGCTCATGATATTTCCCGTATTTAAGGTAACTGCACAGGAATATCTTAAGATGAAATGCGTATGGGCTACTGTGATTAATGGAGATTCTATTTCAACATCCAATGAATATCTTGGCAGAACACTTTCTGTTTCAAGAGAAATTTTCAATGATTCGGTTCCTCAAAATAAGTTATATACGATAGGAGGGATACCAAATTTTATAAAGAGGGGTAACAATCTTTTTATAAAAGAAGGCATTGATTATTGGATTTGCTTTGATAAGGTTATATTTTCAGAAGACTTTCAATATATGACCATAAGAGAATCTCGTCCTGTTCTTGGGCTAGCTGGTTCTGTTGGGAGTAAAGCAAAAGTAATAATAACATATTACATCGCAAATCCAAGTGTAGAACCATGTACTTCTCAAGAAGAATTTGAGCGAATATATTTAAAAATACGTAATTGCCCTCGATGTAAAGGGACTGGGCAAGTTAAGCCAAATCTCAGGGGTGGGCCGGACGAAAGTGTAGGTATTTGTCCACTTTGTGGCGGTCACGCAAAAGATATTATTTCTCCATTTAAATAAACAGTATATGCAAAATAGAAAGTTAGTGGGTCATGTAACCCCAGAAGAAAAGGATGAAATTCAGACCATCTTTGAAAGAAGAAATGGCCTGAACGAACTGGCTAAGATCGTTTCGGCAGATAATGTCGATCTTTACGAGAAATTGATTAAAGATCTCGGTGAAACATCTTCCAAGTTTCAAGGTTGGTGGGATCGTATGGCCACGAAATACGGTTGGGAAATGACCGACGATGGTCGATGGGAGATTACTTTCGACAAATGCGAAATATATTTAATCACTCCTCAATAAATATTGATATGACACTGTTATTCATTGGTTCTACGGAATTACTATTAATCGGAGGACTTGCTTTACTTATGTTCGGTGGCAAAAAACTCCCAGAAATGATGAGAGGTCTTGGACAAGGAGTCAAGGAGTTCAAGAAAGGAATGCAAGGTTTAGAGAATGATAAAACAATGGACTCTAACAATTCAGAACAATCGGATTCTGAATCAAAAGAAGAGCCCTTAAATGATGTTGAAGACACATCTAGAAGCAGATAATGGCTGAAAATGCAGGAATGCTAACATTTGGAGGGCATCTTGAGGTTCTCCGCAAAATGTTGTTCCGAGTACTTATTGTAATCGGAACAATTGCTGTTATAATATTCTGTCTAAAGGACTGGACTTGGCAAATGCTGTTAGCTCCCAGTGAATGGGATTTCTGCACTTATAGATACATTGAAGATGTAGCACACCATATAGGACTAACCGAATTTCATTTTGAACCATATAACGTTGACTTAATTGCAACAGATCTCTCAAGTCAGTTTATGACGCATATTACCACCGCTTTATATTTAGGTTTGTTATTTGGTTCTCCATATATCTTGTATGAACTATTTAAATTTACATCTCCAGCATTATATGAAAATGAACGCAAATATTCTATCTGGGGTTTAGTAATCGTTTACCTTATGTTTGTAATAGGGATATTGATGAGTTATTATATTCTATTCCCTATTTCTTTTCGTTTTCTGGGCACCTATAGCGTTGCAGACAAGGTTCATAGTACTATTACGTTAGACTCGTATGTCTCCACATTTACGACATTAACTTTGATGATGGGAGTCGTTTTTCAACTACCTGTAATAGCTTTTGCATTAACAAAACTCGGCTTTGTTAATTCGCACATGCTCTCCAGATATAGAAAACAAGCTTTTTTTATCATAATGATTGTAGCAGCCATAATTACTCCTCCAGATTTATTGACCCTAATATTGGTCACTATTCCATTGTATTTACTTTATGAGATTAGTATAAGAGTAGCTAAATGGCAAGAATAAACATAAAATTTTAAAACCAATCATAAACAACAATGACTAAATTTATGCACAACTTGTTACTTGTCCTTTCCATTATAGTTGGGATGAGTATTGAGGTACAAGCCGCATCAAAAACACAAGAATCTTCAAGAGACTCTTTAATGCTCTCTGAGGTTGTTGTTGTTGGATACGGCACACAACAGCGTCAACAGCTGACAAAATCTGTTTCGTCAATAGGAGAAGACGATATAGAATTATTAGCTCCTGTTTCTACCACTATACAGGATTTACTCGGCAGTGGTCTCGCAAAAGGAGTTCTATCCATTCAAAATTCAGGAGAACCCGGAGCAGCCCCTACAATTAATATTAGAGGTATAACATCTCCCTATCCCAATGAAACAACAGGCATTCTCAACAACTCACCACTGTTTGTCATAGATGGTGTACCTATGTTTGTTGAAGCTACAGGTATCAATCCATTAATTAATATTGCACCAAGCGATATTGAGCGAATTGATATTCTGAAAGACGCTGCGGCTACCGCTATATATGGTTCAAGAGGCGCGAATGGTGTAGTATTGATTAAAACAAAGGATGGCAAAAAAAATCAGAAACCGAACGTGACTTTTGGATACACTTTTTCTATTGCGAACGCGATAAAACATAATAAGGTATTAAATAATAGCGAATTCCGAACACTTCAAAATGATCTACTAAGAAATGGAGTGGATGCCTTTAATGCTGGGCTTGTATGGGATGATTATCCCATGACATTTTTCGGTGATATTTCTCAAGGAGATTTCAATCCAGAGACGGGGATGTACACTCTGCACTATAACGGTCTATTAAATAGTGCATTCGGTTCTAATAATATCAATTGGGAAAAGGAAATTGAGAATCGAAATGCGATGTCTCATCTATATAATTTATCAGTAAGAGGTGGCTCTCAATTTGCTTCATATTCCTTTTCTTTGCATGGCAACAATAAGGAAGGTGTATATAAGAATGACAATATGGATACTTACGGAGGGCGTATGTCTATTAATACTGACGTTTGTAAGTATCTGTCATTGGGTATTACAGCTAACTACTCTGAAAGCAAGCGTAATTTTGCCATAACTGATAATGTTCCTTGGTATGTCAGGCCTCTTGCGGTTAGACCGGATATGCCTATTTACTCATCGGATGGAAATCTGATAATGAGTGATGAAATTGGTATGTTCGGAGGTTCGGGTGTTTATTCCCCGTCACCTGTAGCAATGCTTAACCAGAAAAACAATTTGAAAAACAGTCAATTCTTGACCAGATTATATGCCAATGTCAACATCTATCAAGGTCTAAAGTTTAGAGCGGATTTTGGTTATCTCAATTATAAGAATGATGAAAGCTATTTCTTGCCAATATCTGCTCAGCAGGATTGGTCATCTATGGGACAACCGACTTTTTCAACATTGCAAACAAATGATTCAAAATTTAGGACAACAACACTTGANCTCCAATTACTATATAATGCTACACATGGTNAGCATAGTATTGATGCAANAGTAGGTTACGGTACAGNACGGAATCGTAATTNCATANTGACCCATTCTTATGAGGATTTCCCCAATGATGATATTTTGAATAATGTGGGTTCAGCAGCGTTTGCAGTCGAGCAATCCGAATTGATTCAAAAGAATGGATTAAACTCCTTTTATGCCCGTGCTAACTATGGATTCAAAAATAGATACTTTGGAGAGTTAAGTTTTAGAGCTGACGAATCATCCCGTTTCGGTCCTAATAATCGTTGGGGTTATTTCCCCGCTTTTTCTTTGGGTTGGATAATGAATAGGGAGTTATTTCTTAGAGATTATACTTGGATTGATAATCTGAAAATTCGCGGTAGCATTGGACAAACTGGTTCTACGAATATTGACGATTTCTCATATAGCCAGTTCTATATTACAAATGGTCAATATGGTGGTAATTCATCAATCGTATTGCAAGATTTGTTACCCAATAAGGGTATCAGATGGGAAAAAACGACTGAATATAATGTAGGTCTTGATTTCTCATTCTTCAATCATAGACTATACGGAAATGTCGATTTCTATTTACGTAATACTGATGGGGCGTTGGCACCTGCTCCTCATATTTTAGAAAGTGGCCTCAAAACCTACTTTGATAATATTGTTGATTTACGAAATAAGGGATTTGAAATATCCGTAGGAGGCGATATAATACGAACAAGAGACTTTACTTGGAGTTCGATGCTAAATATTTCTACAAATATAAGCAAAATAACTAATCTGAATAATGCTCAACTCGCGCCAGAGCTTCAAGATGCTTTTATAGTCGGTTATCCAGTTGGCACTATCAAGGGATATGTTGTTGACCAAATTATCAATGATCAATCTGTAATCGACAACTTAAATGCAATAGCATGGGATAAATATGAGTCTCAGTACCAATGGTCAACAGGTATAGGCGACTATTTGTATAAAGACCTCGACAATAATGGTATAATTGACGAGGGTGATAAAGCTGTAGTAGTTAATCCCGAACCCAAATTTTTCGGAAGTTGGTTTAATCAACTTAACTATAAGGGCTTCACACTTTCTTTTATCATGCAGTTCTCTCAAGGCGGTCAAGCACTTTATTCACAGCTTCAAGAGGATGCTTGTGCAATTCTGGGACATAGTGTTAGTCGGGAAATGTATGGTAACTATTGGACTCCTGAAAATCCTGATGCAAAATATGCACGATTAGCAGCATTCCTTTATAATAGTAATGCCGAAATCAACGATCGTTATGTATTTAGCACTTCCTATTGCCGTTTAAAGAATCTGACTCTCGGCTATCAGGTGCCTAATAAACTGTTGAAAAAAGCTCATATAGCAGGATTATATGTATTTTTATCGGCAACCAATCTGTTTACAATAACTAAGTGGCCCGGAGTTGATCCAGAAACATTGACAGCCGGTGCTGCATATATGGGAAGGAACAATGATCCATATCCCCTGAGCAAAACTTTCTCTATGGGTTTTAATATTAATTTCTAATCAAAGACAATCAATGAAAAATATAATATATCTTCTGCTTTCACTGCTGTCTGTGACGCTCGTGTCATGTGAGCAACTTGGGTCAGTATCAGATATTGAACCTGAGTATGTTCTGACAGACGAGAATGCTTTTACCAATGCTTCTTCAACAGAGGCAGTATTGAGAGGTGTCTATCAGACATGGAGACATGATGGCATAACTCAGATGAGAAATGCTATGTTTCAATTGACAAGAACAACCGTTAATACCAATCTTGCACGTGCCTACGAATTTAAAGTAAATGATGTAAGTGCTTCATCGCCTATCGTCAGATCTTATTATGAGGACTTGTATCGTTTGATAAATCAGGCAAGCAGTATAATATCTATTCTTCCTGATAAGAACCCTAAAGAATTGTCCGACGAGCGTAAGCAGGAAATATTGGGTGAAGCCTATTTTAACAGGGCACTTGCAAATTTCATGCTGTTAAGATCATTTGGCGAATTTTGGGACGAAATATCCGGTCTCGGCATTGTATTGTATGATGCTCCAGTTCGAGAAAATAAAGCTATGGCAAGATCTTCGGTTAAAGATTGTTATTCCCTGATATGCTCTGATTTAGATAATGCAATAAAGCTTTGCCCAGATTATGGTGTTTCATACTTTGCAAATAAAACTGCTGCGAAAGCTATCAGAGCCAAGGTAGCACTTTATCAAAAAGATTATAACACAGCAATTAATTTGTGTAAAGAAATTGAGCAAGATGCAATTTCATTAAATCTTGGTCTTGAAGATTCATATTCAGATATATTTAATAAGGGTTTTGATTCAACAGAACTGTTATTCGCTGTTTATACTTCTTACCCGCAAGAAACTATAAGCACTGGAATTTTTAACGACTTCTTCTTGAATGGAGTTGATGGAACTGCTACTGTCAGAATTGCAGATGAATTGGTCGGAGAGGTAGAAGACGGTGATATGTTTACCGGAGAAGGTATGGACTCCAGATATGGTGATATATACCAATGGATTGATGAGTCATTGTTTATGGGTAAGTATCCTAACAACATTAACGGAGAGGATGCTAATCCATATTATATGATACGATTTGCCGAGGTCATTCTTATTCGTGCCGAAGCAGAATACCGCATGAATGATTTTACGTCTGCCAAAGCTTCATTAAAGAAAATAACTAGTCGTGCCGGTTACTCAGATTATTATGTGGACAATATAAGGGATTCCGAGCTTGGATTAAAAATTCTCCAGCATAAATATATTGAGTTAAACGCTGAAAACTACGAAGAATGGTTTGATATGGTACGCTTTAATATATTGGATAATATAGACTTTACAGAGTTGAAGTATATTCGTTCTTACAAGCACAAATGCCTCCCAATTCCTTATGATGCTTTGGCTGGCAACAATTTGCTTGTTCAGAATCCGGACTATGTTTATGAATAATCTATGTAAATATCCCACGTCCAATATTATTTGGCGTGGGATATTTATCCTTATAATGGTATCTCAGTTAACCATCACATATTGGCAACTCTTCTTTGTAAATATTGCAATGGTTCAGGTCAGTCAAATTGAGGGTATAATAAGTTATCTCTTGGAACTCTTATTCTAAGTAAAAACAACGGAAAATTATTGAATAATGAAAAAGACGATAATATTCATGCTTACGAGTATACTATGTTTGCTTTCCTATGCAGAAAGACCGACAAACCTTTCGGCTAATTTTATAGGAGAAAAAATGTGGAATACGGAAAAAATGGTTCCATATAATGGATCTGTTTCTTTAGAAATCAAAGATAGTCTTGCGTATCTTAAATATGATTCTACCGAAAGAGTTGACACATTTTATTATGATAGCCCTTACAATGATGGTTATCGATATGTAAGACAACTTTCTCATGGACTATGGGAATCTATGGATATCTCCAAAGATAATCTAAAGTTGCAAGTTGGAGAACCGAAAGAAGTTAATTATTTTTATAAATTAGAATCTATCAACAGTTACACGATATGTCCAGAATGTCACGGAATAGGAGAAGTTCTATGTCCGAGATGTCAGGGGACTGGTCATGTTACGCCTAAAAAGAATGGAAGCCCTGAAGAGTCAGTTGGAATATGTCCATTTTGTCATGGGTCAAGATTCATTACTCATTCTCCTTGCATACGTTGTAAAGGAATTGGAAGAGTTGATGTTAAGAAACAAAAAAATCACTGATTATATTTCAAAACAGTTCGCGAATGACAAATTTAAAATATTGTATAGTAATTTTAATAAGCATTTTATTACTTACAAACGTAAAATCATCGGCACAAATAACGGTGTTTAACGATTCTATCCATTCATTAGGCTTGGATTATTTTCATGGCAGAAATGGAAAATTTATGGATCGGGATAAAGGGGTCTCACTAGTATTAGAAGCCGCTGAACTCGGCAATACTCATGCTTTATGCAATGCGGGGATATTGTACACAGAAGGAATCTATGTACAAAAAAATGACAGTTTGGCATTGTCATGTTTTGTAAAGGCTGCGGATCTTGGAGATTCAGATGCAATGGATGAATGTGGATTGCGTTTTGCACAAGGCAACGGATTTCAACAGGATCATGCTACTGCGTTTAAATATTTCCTTGGTGCAGCAAATGCAGGGAATCCTAATGGCGCTTTTAATTTAGCAGTGTGTTATCAGAACGGAGAAGGAACTGAGCAAAATTATTCAGAAGCTATTAGATGGTATAGATGTGCTGCGGAACATAACCATGCAAAAGCCCAATATCATTTAGCTAAATCATATTATCTAGGTGGAAATGGCGTTAAAAAAGATTTGGATCAATCTTATTATTGGGCGAAAATGGCAGGCGAAAATGGTATTATGGATGGGCTGAATTTATCTGGCATTATAATTCAGAATACCAGACCAATCGAGGCATTTGACGCTTTCAAAAAAGCCTATGAAGGTATGGATTTCTATGGAAGACGAAATTATGCTGATGCTTTAAGGGAAGGAATTGGCTGTGAAAAAAATATTCCGTTAGCTTTTGAGGTTTATAGAGAAGGATGTGAGTCTGAAGATCCCTATTGTCAGTATTATTTAGGAATTTTATTGATTGAAAATGATGTGACTCTAAGTTTCACGGATGGACAGATCAGTGGCAAAGAAGCAAAGAAACTTGCAGAAAATCTATTAAGAAGCTCCGCCGAACAAGACTTTGAAAATGCTAAGATTTATTGTGACAAACATAACATCAAGTATAAAAAGCCTAAAAATTAATCTCACTAAACTCTTTAGTATAAGAATACCTTGCACATCGCCGCCTGTGGCGGCCGAAATTTTGAGCAAAAATGAGCGGGCAACTCTATTCGCATAGGGTTGTCCGCTCTCGTTGCGGCTATGGCTTTGTCGTTATTTCATCTTCGTGAGCCATACATCCCGCTTCTGACGGCACTCTTCAAGGGAAGGTGCTACCACTGAAAATAATTCGCCATCTTCCGTGCGGTAGTCATACATTATCCGGCTCACTCTCTTACATCTCTGTCTGAGGTAAAAGGTTTCATACTGCTCCTGTCCTGCAAGAGTGGTGGATATTCCGTTCTTTGTCATTCGTGTCATAACTATTTGGATTTATGACCTCCGCCATTGTCGGCGGAAGTCGGGTTAAACTTATGCTCTCTTTGACTCGNNATNNTTATNTTANGCGGANACTCGTCGACTTTCANTTCTNTCNGCAATCATCTTCTTGTTGGCNTTGATNATNNNGNCNATCTGNTCGGTGTATTTGCANANANCATTNGCNAAGGCTCGGCATTGGAGGANTGAAAAGTCNTTGAGGGANATTTCGACGGTGGCGATTGTCTTGCCGTTCATTGTGGCTGTGAACACCAGAGTGTCGGCTTTGAGGAAATATTTCGCTGTTCCTACGCAGATATGTTCCCTTTCTCCCTGCTCGTAATACTCGGCTATGCTGTCAAGAGTGTGGAGGTGGATAACTCCGTCTGTCATTGCCAATCCGATGTATCTGCCTTTGAGTTCCTCAAATGTGGCTTTATCGGCTTCCGCTCTCTTGCGGTCGGCTAACATACGCTCCTTTGCCCTCTGTCGGTTGAGTTTCTCAACATATATATCGTGTGCGGTTTCAAGGTCTTTGGGTGCAATCAGCGAGGGTGAGTTGAGGTCTCTGCCCATATTGTCCAACATCTTGATATAGTCAAACCACATACTCGGTGCATTGAACTTAAATCCGGCTCTCTTTGCAATTTTGATTGAGTTCCAATACCTGTCAACGTCT
>WFLX010176802.1_pt1 | contig 12868 bp, 9 predicted proteins | sample 4967041 | NCBI WGS metagenome assembly WFLX01 (sample SAMN12857096, study PRJNA449069) | gut metagenome | isolation source: stool from male and female vole | host: Microtus ochrogaster | place: USA:Florida | collected 2017 | reverse complement strand
AAAACAGATATTGCGCATGTTGAATATAGAGTCAGGTGAGCGTATCATGCNGGAAAAAACCCTGATTATTTTTGATGAAATTCAGGAAGCTCCGGAGGCGATCGCTTCTCTAAAATATTTTTGTGAAGATGCGCCGGAGTATCCNATNNTTGCNGCNGGATCGCTTTTAGGTGTAGCTATTCATAAAGGGGTNTCATTTCCTGTAGGCAAAATAGAGACACTGCAGGTTTATCCNATGTCATATGTTGAATTTCTTATGGCAATGGGAGAAGAATCGATTGCGAACTTATTATTAGATGGGGAACTGTCATCTTTAAAGCCATTTGCGGACAGATATGCACATTGGCTGAAGCTTTATTATTATATAGGCGGTATGCCGGAAGCGGTAAGCGACTATGCGGAGAATGGAGATATCGTATCTGTCAGAGCGATTCAAAACACAATATTGGAGTTGTATGACAGTGATTTTGGAAAGCATGTAGAAAAGGATGAATTACTCAAAGTTCGTTTGGTTTGGAATTCTATTCCGTTGCAGTTGGCAAAGGAGAATAAGAAGTTTTTCTTTGGCCAGATTAAAAAAGGTGCGCGTTTAAAGGATTTTGAGANCGCTATTGAATGGNTGNTGGATTGCGGATTGATTTATAAGGTCTATCGTGTGGAAAANCCNGGGATGCCGTTAAAAGCATATACCGATTTTTCGGCATATAAGATATTTACGGTTGATGTTGGGTTATTGGCGGCAATGAGCGGACTTACCGCAGATACGCTTTTAAATGGCAATGATTTATTTACGGAGTTTAAGGGAGCGTTGACGGAACAATATGTTTTTCAGGAAATAAAGGGTTCTGCCTTGGGGGACGCATATTATTTTTCGGCTTCCTCCTATAATGAAATTGATTTTATGATTCAACAGGGGGAGCAGATCGTACCCATCGAGGTAAAAGCAGAGGAAAACGTGAAGTCAAAAAGCTTAAAGGCGTATGTGGATAAGTATGCACCGGAAAAAGCTGTGCGGATTTCCATGAAATCATACAAAACAGAAGACTGGCTGATAAATATACCTTTGTATGCGGTCATGAATTTATAAAGCTGCTTTTGATTATATAGGAACAAAAGTTCAAATAAGGAGATCGACTATGGACGTAAAAGTAGAAAGAAAAGTATTGTTAAATCCCGGTCCGGCAACGACGACGGATACCGTAAAGATGGCGCAGATCGTACCGGATATCTGCCGGCGGGAGAAAGAGATAGTGTGTATCATGCGGGAGCTCGAAGAGGGACTGTTAAAGATCGTCCACGCTGATCCGAAGGAATATGCGGTAGTCCTGTTCTGCGGTTCCGGAACGATCAATATGGATATCTGCCTGAACTCGCTCCTGCCGGAAGGAAAGAAGATCCTTGTGATCAATAATGGAGCTTACAGCAGCCGTGGGGTAGAAATCTGTAACTATTATGGCTTGGAACATATCGACATGAAGCTGCCGATTAATCAGCAGCCCGATCTGATAGAGGTTGAAAAAGTCCTGCAGGAGAATCCGGATATTGCGTTGGTATATATTACGCATCATGAGACAGGGACAGGCTTATTAAATCCGATCAGGGAGATCGGCGCGTTAGTACACCGGTATCATGCGAGATTTGTTGTGGATACGACAGCCACTTATGCAATGCGCCCGATCAATATTTCTGAGGATAATGTTGATTTCTGTATGGCATCGGCACAAAAGGGTATCATGGCGATGACGGGATTATCCTTTATCATCGGCAGACGGGATGCGATAGAAGCTTCAGCGGAGTATCCGAAGCGTTCCTATTATTGTAACTTATACTTGCAGTATCAGTATTTTATGGAGCATGGGGAGATGCATTTTACGCCGCCGGTACAGGTGATTTATGCCACAAGGCAGGCTCTGAAGGAATATTTTGCGGAAGGCGAACAGGCAAAATGGGAACGGCATCGGAAGGTGTTTGCAGCCATCAGAAGGAATCTTACGGAACTTGGATTTCATATCTTTATTCCGGAAGAAATCCAGTCTGAGCTGGTGGCGGCGGCTCTTTATCCGGACGACCCGAACTGGGACTTTGGAAAAGTGCATGATTACTGTTATGAAAGAGGTTTTACGATCTATCCCGGTAAGGTAGAGAAGAAAGGGATGTTCCGTTTGTGCGCTCTGGGGGCGATCACGGAGCAGGATATTGAAGCTTTCTTTGTGGTATTCAGGGAAGCTCTGGCAAAGTATAATGTAGCCGTACCTGTGATGTACCGATAGTGTGAAAAGAGTAATTCTGCCTATATTGGAGAGCGTGTTATTACAGTAAAACTGCTCTTACAAGGAGAATTATATTGTTCAATGAAAAGGCGGTTTTGAAAAAATCTGCGCTGTAAAAATTTGGTAAAGGAGAAATAGGATAAAAATGAAGAAAATTTATACCTGTTTTTGTACTGATGTGATCCATGAGGGGCATCTGAATATCCTAAAAAAGGCGAAGGAATATGGCGAAGTGATCGTGGGCGTGCTGGCTGATGAAGCGATGGTAAGATACAACCGGTTTCCGACGATCTCTCTGGAGGAACGGATAGAGATCGTGAAAAATACCGGTCTGGCNGATCGTGTGATCGTGCAGNATACCATCATGTATGANGANGTGATTGCNAANGANAAACCGGATTATGTGATCCANGGGGANAACTGGAAAGANGGNCCGGAGAATGCGATNCGNCAGAATGTANTGAAGAACCTTTCNNAGTATGGNGGGGAACTGATTGANGCNCCCTATACTTATAACAGGGAAGTNAAAAAGATAGATGACCGTATCAAAGAAAAACTNGCNATGCCGGAGTTTAGAAGGAGAAGANTGANGCAGCTGATNNCNATGCGTCCGATCGTAAAGACANTGGANGTNCATTCCGGATTGACNGGNCTGATTGCAGAGAANACGGTGGTAGAGCATCATGGTGAACTGGATCAGTTTGACGCCATGTGGATATCCAGCCTGTGTGATTCTACGGCAAAGGGTAAACCGGATATAGAGCTGGTTGATATGTCTTCCCGGATCAGAACTATTGATGATGTTATGGATGTAACGACAAAGCCGATCATACTGGATGGAGATACCGGAGGGTTGATCGAGCATTTTGTCTATAATGTCCGCACATTGGAGCGGATGGGGGTTTCTGCCGTAATTATAGAGGACAAGACAGGATTAAAGAAAAATTCCTTATTTGGCACGGAAGTAGAGCAGACACAGGACAGCATTGAGAATTTCTGTGCCAAGATCCGCGCGGGAAAGGAAGCTCTGCGGACAGATGAATTTATGATTATTGCGAGGATCGAAAGCCTGATCTTAGAGCGGGGGATGGAGGACGCCCTGACCCGGGCAAAGGCTTATGTGGAAGCCGGAGCAGACGGGATCATGATCCATTCCAGAAAGAAAACGCCTGATGAGATTGTGGAATTCTGCCGGCTGTTCCGTAAGACGGATCAGGAGACGCCGATCGTAGTCGTGCCCACTTCCTTTTCCTCCATAACGGAAGAAGAGCTTGTTAAGGCAGGGGTGAATATTGTCATCTATGCTAACCAGCTGACAAGAAGCGCCTTTCCGGCGATGCAGAAAACGGCGGAAACAATACTGAAGAATCACCGTTCTTTGGAGGCGGACGAAGCGCTGATGTCATTTAAAGACATTATTCGATTGATTGATGAGTTATAAGTTATTAGTAATAAGTTATAAGTAATATGAAATCAGACATTATTTATTAGAAATAAGTTACATGTCATATTTGCTATATGCTATAACTTAAAAGTTATCAGACATTTTTAAAAACATAATCGTAAGGTTTGCATAACTCGAAGTTTGCATAGCTATGTTCCAAAAATGATTTCATTTATGATGTTTTTGGAACATAGCTATGCAAACAAAGAGTTATGTAAGCCGTGCAAGACTGTTGTAATTGCCTAAATTATAATAAAAAAGAGGAATAAGGAATGAAGGAATACGCAATTTTAATGGCCGCCGGCATGGGCACCAGAATGCGTCCGCTGACGGAGACGATGCCAAAACCTTTGATACCGGTCCACGGAAAACCGATGATCGAGACAGTGATCGAGGGACTGCTGGCCAGACCGGTAGATGAGATCTATATCGTGACAGGCTATTTGGGAGAACAGTTTCAGCAGATGGAAGCAAAGTATCCGCAGGTACATCTGATCAGGAATGAAGAATATGATGTCAAAAACAATATCTCATCCATTTATGCTGCACGGGAGATACTTCCGCTTGGCAACTGCTTTATCTGCGAGTCAGACCTGTATGTGGCTGCTCCGGAGATCTTTCAAAAGGAACTGCACCACTCTTGTTATTATGGCAGGATGCAGGCAGGATATTCGGACGACTGGACATTTGGGGTCAAGGACGGACGGATCAGCCGCGTGGGAAAAGGCGGGACGGATGCTTACAATATGGTAGGCGTTGCGTGGTTTTGCCAGAAAGACGCAGCAGAGTTAAAAAATCTCATTGAACAGGCTTATACCTGGAACGACAGCGGCGAGCTTTTCTGGGATGATGTGGTAGACAGGAATCTTGATAAACTGGATCTGGTGGTGGAACCGGTTTATGAGGGACAGATCATAGAAATTGATACTGTAGAAGAATTAAATAAAATCAATAAAAAATAATTAGCGATGTAAGTTGCTCTGACATGGAGGATTAGTATGAATGCACAGAGTTTATTGAAAGAAATAGAAAATACGGGGATCAAGGTGATTACCGGAGTACCGGACTCTACCTTGAAGCAGTTTTGCGATGGTTTGCAGACTTATCAGGGTCAGCTGAAACATTATGTGCCGGTAAATGAAGGCGCTGCGATCGGTATCGCCGTGGGGACGTATCTGTCGTCCGGTCATCCGGCATGCGTCTATATGCAGAATTCCGGCCTGGGCAATATCGTCAATCCGATTACATCCCTTGCTAATAAAGAAGTGTATGGCATCCCGATGCTTTTGATCGTCGGATGGCGCGGAGAACCCGGGGTGAAGGATGAGCCACAGCATATCTATCAGGGAAAGATTACGAAAGAGTTATTGGATGTGCTTTCCATACCTTATGCGGTTCTGGATGCGGATACTACGATGGAGGATCTGGAAACTATCTTAAAACAGGCAAAAGATGCCATGGCGGAGAGGAAACAATTTGCTCTGGTTGTGAAAAAGGGAACCTTTGAAAAAGCAGATAAATTTGTTTGGGAGAATGGATATCCCATAAACCGGGAATGGGCATTGGGCGAGCTTCTTAAGATGATTCCGCAGGAGGCATGTATCGTATCGACCACCGGTAAGATCTCCAGGGAACTTTATGAACAGAGTGATAAGTTATACAGCAATCATGACAGGATCTTTATGACGGTGGGCGGTATGGGACATGCATCCATGATTGCATTTGGCATTGCGCAGGATCAGAAGGATCGAATGGTGGTCTGTATCGACGGGGACGGCGCGGCGTTGATGCATATGGGAGGTATGGCATTTTTGGCAGCTAATGCGCCGGAGAATTACATTCATATCATCATCAATAATCAGGCGCATGAGTCGGTAGGGGCGATGCCCACCGGCGCACAGGCAGTCAGCTTTGTAAAATTGGCGCAGGCAGCAGGATATCGGAAGGCGATTTCCATCACCAAGCAGGAAGATATGATGCAGATAAAAGATCTGTTGAATGAAAAAGGGCCTGTACTCTGCGAGATCATGGTAGGTCTTGATTCCAGAGCAGATCTGGGAAGACCAAAGGAGACGGCGGCGGAGAATCGGGAAGCCTTTATGTCTTATCTTAATAGATAATGCAAAGAGGTGAATATGCAGAATGGTAATCTCCAAAAAAGGATAAGCATCATTGTCCCCGTATATAATGCGGAACGATATTTAGATAAGTGTATGTCATCCCTTGTGGAGCAGACATATGGAAATCTTGAAATTATCGTGATAGATGATGGTTCGACGGATGGAAGCAGCGGAATATGCGACAGGTATGCCGCGGAGTTTCCTACAGTACATTGTTATCATAAGGATAATCAGGGAGCCGGACCAGCGCGTAATTTTGGATTGGACCGTTCCACGGGTGATTATATTATGTATGTGGATGCGGATGACTATATTGCAAAGAGATGCGTTGCGGAAGTGGTGGGCATTGCTGAGCAGTATCAGGCTGATCTGGTAGACTTTGGGAAAGTATATATGCTTTCTGCAAAGAATGTATTCGAAGATTCAGATAAAACCATTAGACATTTCCGGTCCCCACAGGAGGTACGGCAGATTAGCGGTCAAATACGGAAGATGATCTGGGGGAAATTATATCAAAGGGAACTGGCACTCAGCGTCCGTTTTAGCAGTCGGCAGCGGGGGGAAGACGCCTGTTATATGGCGGAGATTCTGGAACACTGTAGAAGTATAGTTAAATATAATCATTGCCTTTATGCATACCGGGCATATCAGGAAAGTCTGACGCGGGGGAAAGCGTCAATCAGGATGATCAAAAGAGAACTCGGACGATATCAGAGGGCATATGATCAGGCTGATAATAGGGAACAACGGGAAGAAGCGCTTAAACAGATGGTTCTATACTGTCAAAAAACAGCTGAGGATATCGTGTATCGCGGAGAAGAGGCAGTATCAAGAAAACAGCTGCTGTTTTTGAAAGATCAGATAGATAAGATTGATCATTCTGAATGCGCAGTTATGGAAGAACACTTTGATGATGATCAGACAGAAAAGGAAAGTTCATTTAATGTAATCTTAAAAACGGCAGATACGCTGATTGAGAAAGCGATAGAAACTTCGCAGATTTCATGGGTTAACAGAACTTATAAGAGATTGAGAAACCTGTACAGCAGATGTATGGGCAGGATCAGGGTTTGGATCAATTATGAATATAAAATATAATAGGAATGCAAGAAATGTTAATTGGCAATGATATTGAAAAGCGGTTAGATTGAAAAATCAAAGATTTTCAATCGCATATTGTGCTTGCGGCTCAAATTTACAGGTTATGGAAAGGCATGGTAAGATTTACAGATGAAATTAAGGGATATCGTTCCTTATAAGATTATGAAGGAACGCAGGATTAAACAGCATTTTCAGATTTTGAAAGCACAGCAGGAGCCATTAGTTTATAATGGGAAGGGACAGAGAAAACGGGTATTTTACCTGCAGGATGTTTTGGCGCAGCATACGCCGTATACACTGGTCTTGGATCAGGAGCCGGAAGAAATCTTGTGGGATCGCAACAACACAGGATTGCCGATCCAGTTTTTTTCCCATACATCTATATTTGAAGAGGCAAGTCCTTACTGTGTCCGCAAATATGCGCTGTTGTTTGAATCAGAGACGATCCAGCCGGAGGATTATACACGTGTGATGAATGATCCGGGCAGAATGGCGGAATACAGTAAAATCTTTACGTTTTCAGATCAGGTCTTGGATCGGTATCAAAATGCATTGTTTATTCCTGCCAGCGGGCTTTGGTATGGTACTGCGGTCAATGGGGGAATATTAGATGAGCAGCGTTATGAGAAAAAAGAGAAAAATGTTTCGGTGATCGCTTCTGCCAAATCACACACAAAATATCATAAATTACGTGTAGAGACAGCAAAACAGGCGGTGGAAGCAGGTCTGGCGGACGGATATGGGGCGTTTTGTAATAATCGTATTAATAAAAAAGCTGACGCTTTAGATGATTATCGTTACAGCATTGTAGTGGAAAATGATGTAAAGCCATATTATTTTACAGAAAAGATTCTGGATTGCTTTGCGTCTATGACGATTCCGATTTATCTGGGCGCGACAAAGATCGGTGAGTATTTTAATATGGATGGAATTATCACACTGGAAGAGGGAAAATGTGATCATATAGAGGACGTCCTAAAGCAGTGTTCCGCCCAGGATTATGAAGCAAGACGGGAGGCAGTGATAGACAATTTTGAACGGGTGAAGAAGTATCGGTGTATAGAGGATTATCTGATGACGCATTATAGGAATGAATTTACACTGGATTGTGTAGAAAATAGATAAATATATAGATGAAATCCATTGGAGAGAGACGGAATAAATCAGTGAATGTAATTGTGGATATTAAGGGAGGATATGGAAACCAGCTGTTTTGTTATGCGCTGGGCTATGCAGTGTCAAAGAAAATGCAGGCGCAGCTGTGTCTGGATACCAGTATGCTCCATCATCATATTGTAAAGAATCGGCAGGCGGAGATCCTGCATTTGAATCTTGCTTATGATAAACTGATAACATATCCTTATGACAGTCGGCTGTTATGTAGAAAGCTGGGTATCAACAGATTCTGTAAAAGAAATGCAATAGGGTGGAATACTGCCGTATATAAGGAAAAACAACTGATACAATATGATCCGGACGTATTTGGGATAAAGAAAGATACGTATTTTGATGGATTTTGGCAGAATCCGGATTATTTTGACCAGTACCGTGAAGAACTGTTGCCATTGCTGCAGCCGAAAGAAAAAAAGACAGAGAGCGTAATTGCACTGGCAGAAGAGATGCAGAGGGAGGAAAGCGTATCCGTGCATATCCGAAGAGGAGATTATGTAGGTCTTGCATGGGATCTGCCGATGTCTTATTATGAAACGGCGATGATAAAGATGGAAGAGCGTTTAGGCGTACCCCCGCATTATTATATCTTTTCGGATGATATGGATTTTGCCGGAGAATATTATAAGAATGCCGGACGGCGGATGACTTTTGTCAGCTATGATTCACCGTCTCCGGTCAGGGACGATATGTATCTGATGAGCCGGTGCCGGCATAATATCATTGCNAACAGTTCTTACAGCTGGTGGGGCNCTTATCNGAATNAGAACCCGGAAAAATATGTGATCTGTNCCAAGNTCGGCNTNTGGGATGAAAAGTTTTATTTGAATGANTGGNATAAAATTGCGATAACAGAAAAATAGATATTAAGAATATGTCTGGAGATACTGATGGAAACATTAAAAAAGTTAAATTATCTGTTTGACAGGAAGATAAAATTAAGGACAGCCTATGTATTTATTCTGATTGCGCTGGGTTCCGTAGTGGAACTTTTAGGAATTGCGATTGTTTTGCCGATCATAGAACTTGCTATGGAAGAGAATACCGTATCAGACAACAAAATGGCGCTTTTGTTGTCGCATTTCGTTGGGACGGAGAACAAGGAAGAAATATTGCTTTGGCTGATCGGCATTACTGTGGTTGTTTATATTGTGAAATCTTTTTATCTGGTCTATATGAACAGTCAGCTTTACCTGTTTTCGGCAGATGTCAGGAGAAAATTGTCGATCAGGCTGCTAAAAACGTATTTTAAGCAGCCTTATGAATTTTTCCTATTAAAAAATTCTGCGGAATTGATGCGTGGAGTAAGCAGCGATACGGGAGAATTGTACAATACCATTATCAATGTGCTGCGTGTGATTTCTAATGGGATCACGGCAGTCAGTATTATTGCATATCTGATCCTCACTAATTTTTGGATGACGATGACGATTANAATATTGNTTTCTATCTGTGCTGTGTTGATCTTTCTGGTGTTTAACAAACGTTTCCGGGCTTATGNCGCNCAGAATCAGAAATACAGTGCATATATGTCGAAAGACCTCCGGCAGGCGNTTGAGGGCGTGAAAGAGATCAAAGNCATGGGAAACGGNGANTATTTTGTTGACGCATATGAGAGGAATTTTAAAAAGCAGAACAAAGTCATGAATCTGTTCAATATTTATAATTCCATACCCAAATATCTTATAGAAACTGTCAGTATTTCGGGAATTCTTTTATTTTTAGGGGCGAATGTCATGTTCAATGACAACTATACTGCCTTGATCCCGCAGCTGGCGACATTTTGTGTAGCGGCTTATAAACTTATGCCTTCCATGAACGGTATTTCGACTTATATGAACAGCATTATTTTCAGCAAGGCATCCATTGATTTGGTATATCATGATATTAAAGAGATTGAGGAACTGGAAAAGCAAAAAGAAAAAGAACATGGTGATTTAAAAAAGATGGAATTTTCTGATTTTATTGAGGTTAAGGGAGTTACCTTCAGATATCGGGGTACGGAAAAGGATGTTTTAAGCGATGTAGGTATTCGTATTCCAAAAGGTCATTCCGTGGCGTTGATCGGTCCTTCCGGCGGTGGCAAGACCACTATGGCGGATATCATACTGGGACTGCTGGAACCGGAAAAAGGTTCGGTTTTGGTGGACGGGGCAGATATCAGAGATGATCTGGAGGGCTGGGGCAGGAATATCGGATATATTCCGCAGGTTATCTATCTGACAGATGACAGCATCCGTAAGAATGTGGCATTTGGAATCAAGGATAGCGACATTGATGATGAACAGGTATGGAAGGCACTGGAGGGCGCTCAATTAAAAGAATTTGTTAAGGGACTTCCGGACGGACTGGATACGGAGGTTGGGGAACACGGGGATCGGATCTCCGGCGGACAGAGGCAGAGAATCGGAATTGCAAGAGCGTTGTACCGCAATCCTGAGATTCTGGTATTTGATGAGGCGACTTCCGCCCTTGATAACGAGACGGAAAAGGAAGTTATGAAAGCGATCGAAGGGCTGCAGGGGACGAAAACCATGCTGATGATTGCGCACCGTTTGACGACGATTGAACATTGTGATACGGTTTATAAGGTGGAAAATGGAAAGGTTGAGAAGGTAAGATAAAAGAGATTTCATAAGTGTAACGCCAATGATTAGCACGGAAGGAAACAAACAGGATGCAGAACTTTATAAAAAAATGGAAAACTTCATTGATTTATATGCTTCTTTCGGTATTACTTTACGGAATTTTGGGCCCATTGGAGATTTATGCCGGTAATGCAGATGAGTTTATTTTTATTCTGAAAGATTTTTTTTGGTTCTTTTTATGCGTATCTGTGCTTTTGTGGCTTGCGGGAAGCGCAGTTTTGGCTTTTCTGCCGGAAAAGATAAGGAATGTTTTGCATGTGGTCATCTTTATTTTTTCTGTTCTGTCATATGTGCAGAATCTGTTTTTAAATCAAAAACTTATGAATATGAACGGAAGCGCTATGGACTGGGAAAGTATGCGGGGGATAATGATGACCAATCTGATCATCTGGATCGTTCTTGCCGTTGTGTTTGCAGTGATACCGTTTATTTTTAAGAAACAGTATCAAAAGATTTATATGGGAATTACGGCTTTTATCTCCGCCGTACAGCTTGTGACAGTGATCAGCCTGCTCATTACGACGATCCCGATCAAATACAGCCAGATGACCGTATCCGCAGAAGGATTGCTGAATGTTTCACCGGAAAGTAATGTGATCGTGCTTTTGTTTGACAGCTGTTATAATACACAGTTTGAAGAAACAATGGCAGCTCATCCAGAAATTGCCGAGACGTTAAAAGATTTTACGTATTATGACAATGCAGACTGTCATTACAATTTTACATCTCCGTCTTTGGCGCATATGCTGACAGGGGTGGAGGTAGACTGCAGCATCCCGCAGGAGGAATGGAGGAAAGTCTGCTGGCATGAGGAGCGCAGTATGAATTTCTTTAATACGCTGCATTCTTTGGACTATGAATGTGATCTTTATTCTTATGGATTTATTCACAATTCTATCGGACCGATTGATAATCTGACGGATATCATTGCCAATACGGTTAAAGCGAATCCTTTTATAGACCATCGGCTGCTGTATGCAGAATTGGAAAAAATGGCGATTTATAAATATGTACCTTATCTCTTGAAACCGAGATTTGAAGTGACGGATAATGTCATTCAGGAGATGGCGTTTTGGGATGAGAATGAAGTTCCCCATGAAAATGGTGATTTTTATCAGGTATTGATGGAGGACGGACTTTCCGTCAATACATCATTAGTTAATAAATTTTCTGTGATCCATCTGATGGGACTTCATGAGTTTTGGCATACGAATGCGGACGGTACTTATTCCGTGGAAGAGACCAGCCTGTCAGAGACGTCGGAGGGTGTTGCGGTTGTGATACAGGAATATATCAGGCAGCTGAAAGCCCTCGAAGGGGATGTCTATGATAATGCTACCATCATTATTACAGCAGATCATGGCATCGATCGTAATACGCCGCAGCCCATTTATTTTATTAAGCCGCCGTATGTTTCACAGGAGGAGATGCAGATCACTTCCGCACCAATCTCCCATGACGATTTTCAGGCGACTGTATTAACGTGCATCGGGCAGGACACGTCGGGATACGGCACCTCGGTATTTGACTGGAAGGAAGGCGATCAACGTACAAGGGAGTATTGGTTCCCTGCGGACAGGGTTATTGACGGAGCAAAGGGATTTTATGTTTATACGTATGATACGGATAGATATGAGTTAATGGGACTGTCAGATGAGGAAGGAATCTTTGTGCCATATCCTTAGATCTCATGTATTAGAATTCTATTTAAACCGCTGAAGACGGCAGGGGAAATGATATTAGCGAGTAAGTATTACGTGATTTTTATCATATAAAGAAGATGGAGTAATATCATGCAGGTAATAAAATATGTTTTTCAGGGACATGGGGACGACAGGGGACAGCTGGTGGCGCTGGAAGAGACAAAGGATATCCCCTTTCATATCAAAAGAGTATATAATGTATATAAAACCAGCAAGGATGTTGTCCGGGGACATTGCGCATATCGGGACAATGATGAGATCATGATCTGTATTCACGGCAGCTGTAAGGTGCGTCTGGACGACGGACTTTTTACAAAGGAGGTTTCTTTGGAAAATCCTTATGAGGGGTTATATGTTCCGAGTTATATGTGGCGGGAGATTTTTGATTTTTCAGAAGATGCGGTATTATCAG
>WFLX010056217.1_pt1 | contig 12870 bp, 8 predicted proteins | sample 4967041 | NCBI WGS metagenome assembly WFLX01 (sample SAMN12857096, study PRJNA449069) | gut metagenome | isolation source: stool from male and female vole | host: Microtus ochrogaster | place: USA:Florida | collected 2017 | reverse complement strand
CTTGCGAAGTGCTTTTCCCCGCATGCGCGGGGATGCTAACAGTCCATAGAAAAATCCCGCTTTCGTAAAAATCGAAAACGGGATTTTTTATATGACTTAGCCTAAGCTTCTTTTTTCNTTTGAAGTTTTNTTANAGNGCTTTGAGTAAGCGGCACAAGTAAAAGCCACCATTGACATCACTGGGTTCTAGGGTTTCTTCTTGATCGAGAGTAAATTCAGGATGACGTTCTAAAAACGCTTTGACTTGACGCTCATTTTCTTTGGTATCGAGAGTACAAGTCGAATAAATTAAATCGCCTCCCGCTTTGGTTTGCGCGGCTCCTGCTTCGAGAAGATTTTGTTGAAGGGGCAAGAGGGAATCAATATCATCGGGATTTAATCGCAACTTCATATCCGGTTTCCGTCCCAAAACCCCATATCCAGTACACGGGACATCGCAAATCACGACATCGTATTGCTCTTGGCCAGCTTGAGTGGAATCTTTAGCAATCGCTTGAATATGCTCTAAGCCCAAGCGTTTGGCATCGTTTTCGATCAATTTTGTGCGATGTTCATGCAAATCCTGTGCTTGAAAGAAGGCTTCATTGTTGGCCATTTCCGCCATGGCCATCGTTTTGGTTCCTGGAGCGGCACAAAGATCCAAGATATGTTGACCTGGTTTGGGATTGGCCCATTTGGCAATGCGATAGCTGCCTGGATCTTGGGCGGAAATTTTGCCTTCTACATATAAGGGTTCATGGGCAAAGTCATTTCCTTTATAAATATATAAGGGATCATCTTGCCAAATGCCTTGAAGTTTTTCAAGGCGAGGATGGGCATCCGCTTGTTCTTTAGAAAAACGCAACGGATTGATGCGTACCACCATGGGATACGTTTTGGTTGTGGCTTTCGCAAAGCCAAAGGCTTGTTTGGGCGAATATTGGGCAATCCATAAACGCAACAACCATTCAGGAAGGGATGTAGAAAGCGCTAGAGCTTGTACGGGATCAGAGGGATAACTCGGTTTTGGATTGTCGGCGACTTTACGCAAAATCGCATTGACAATGCCGCGAGCGCGCGGACCGGCCAATTTAGCCGCATCGTTAACAACCGCATAAGCTGGCACTTTATTTAAAAACAACAATTGATATACCGACATCGTTAACAAAATAGAGGTCGAAAGGCTCACTTTAGCGTTTGGATCCAAGTAGCGTTTCCAAATCGATTCACACAAGGCATAGTTTTGTAAAGTACCATAAAAAATATTGACTGCCAAGGCTCGATCTTGAGGTTCGACTTCTTGAAGGTGATTGCGTAAATACAAATTGGAGTAGGTTTTGTCTTTGACAACCGCAATGAGGGCATTCCAAACCCATTTTCGCATCATAATTGGACTTCCTTTCTCGCGCCCTAATCTTCAATATTCATGGGATGGACATTGATATCCATTTTGCATTGGGCGGCGTGTTTCTCAAACCATAGAGCGCCTTGCCACAAAATTTCTTTGAGATGCTCATCATCTTTATCGCGCAACACCAAACGAAAGCGACTTTGTTTTTGNCGCATGCTAATCTCCACTGGCCCAAGAACATCCACTTGAGCTTGAAGAAAATGGCCTTGGAGTTCTAAGGCTTTTTGATAAGCCCGAGTCGGATCATCATGACGAATGATGATGGAGGCTAAAAAGGTATAGGGGGGATATTGACCNGCGTGTCGATAGCGCATTTCTTGGACAAAAAAATCNTTGTAGCGATGGGATTGGACGGCTTGTAAAACAAAATGTTGGGGATCAAAGGTTTGAATGAGAACTAGACCTTTTTCTTGTCCGCGTCCAGCTCGGCCAGCGGCTTGTTCACACAATTGATAAGTCCGCTCATTGGCCAAATAATCAGGGCGAGAAAGACTGGTATCAATGGATAAAATGCCACAAAGCGTAATGGCGTGATAGTCAAGGCCCTTAGCAATCATTTGGGTTCCCATTAAGATGTCCCCATGGTCTTCAAACTCCTTTAATAAGGTGCGATGACCATATTTCCCTTTGGTGGTATCGCGATCCATCCGCACAATGTTGGCTTTGGGAAACAGGGATTGGCTCTCTTCTTCTAAACGCTCAGTTCCTTGACCCATTTGTCCTAAGTGGCCCGTATGGCAATGCGGGCAGGTGGGCAAAACAGGATAGCGTCGTCCACACACGTGACAAACATAGGCTTCTTCTTGCTTATGATAGCTTAAAGCGACATTGCAATCTTCACAGCGGACATATTCATGGCAATTCTCGCAGCGCACCACGGGTANATANCCCCGGCGATTGAGCAAAATCATCGTCTTTTGATGCTTGGTTAAACGATCTTCAATCGCTTGCACTAAAGGNGCTGAATAGTTACAAAACACTGGAACATAGCGNAAATCCACTAAACGAATGTGCGCATCTTCTCCCGCCGCTCGTCTTGGTAATTCAGCTAATCCATAAACCCCTTTTAAAGCGCGAGCATAGCTTTCTAAGCTTGGGGTAGCCGAGGCCAAAACAAGCTTACAGCCATGATAAGCGGCGCGAAATTGAGCCGCATCCCGCGCGTGATAGCGTGGGGCGTTATCTTGTTTATAAGAACCATCGTGTTCTTCATCCATAATGATNAATCCCAAATGCTCAAGGGGAAGAAACACCGATTTGCGGGTACCAATGACAATACAGGGTCCCGCCTTTTTTACGTTATTCCATACCGACACCATCTCCGAGTCGGACAAGCGAGAATGACAAGCATACACATCCACATTAAAGCGGGCCGCAATACGCGCTTCCATCATAGGAGTAAGGGAAATTTCCGGGACTAAAATGAGTACCTGTTTGCCTTGATCGAGCGCTTCTTTGGCCAAATGAAAAAAAATCTCCGTTTTTCCCGATCCGGTAGCTCCATGCAAAAGAATGGTTTGTTGCTTAGCTTGACGAATGCTTTGAAGAGCATTTTGTTGCATGGTGTTGAGCGTTGGCCATTCTTGTTGAAGTTTTTTAGGAAGAGTACCAAAATTCAATACCCGTTTTTCTTTGCGCAAAAATCCTTTTTGAATGAGTGCTTGTAAACGATAAGCACTCGTTAATTCTCGAGCTTCCTTCAACCGCAAAGCAGGAGGAAACGCTTCATAGGTTTGGCGTAAAAGAGTGGAAAGATCTTCTAAATTTTTTGAAGACTCATTTTTGACGACCCAAAGTTCATAGGAAAAATCGGGATGATCCCGAAGCACATCTAATTTTTTAGGCAGCATGGTATGAATCAAAGACATCGTAGAAGAAATCGTTTCATACCCTAGCCAAGCCGCCAAATCGAGCTGTTCTTGGCTTAATATGGGCGTTTCATCCACAATTTTTTCAATGGGACGAATGGTAATTGAATCATCTTCTAAAGGTTGCCCTTCTTTAAGGACAATTCCCATTAATTTTTGACGGCCAAAAGGCACGAAAACCCGACAGCCAGGCTGAACGGGTTTGGAAGTGGAATACGTATAGGGTTTACAAAGAGCTAAATTGGCGTGTTCAACAAGAACTTCCACAANAGCCATCTAGCGTGTTTCTCCAATCTTTTTAAAGTAATTTTTAAGGTTGGCATTTTCATCGCGTACCGGAATAAGCGAGCCATCTTTGGATGTGGCAATGACAGTAACCCCAGGTCCATGACCCGAAGTAAAGGAATCCGAATGAACCACCACACCAATCGTCATAGCGCCTTCTTTGTAATGGGCTCCATATTCACTATCATGATCGAGGATGGCGATGATGTCTCCAAATCGTAATTTGTCTACTCCAAAACGAGCATTCGCTTCTTTATCTTGAGTCATGATGTCATAATCACCAGTCATCATGCTTGAAGCGCCTAGACCACTGCCCATTAAAAAGGAGGGCAATACCGTTACCACGGGAAAACGGACTTGACCATCTTCGTTGGCTTCTAATTCCATCGCTTCTAAAAGCTCNGGNGCNAAATTCATCCAAAAAATTCCAGGAGCTTCTTCCGTTTTTAAGCCTTGTCCTTTGGTGCGAATTAAGAAATTTTCGTTACCATCCATTAAATTCAAATCTTCAGGGGCAAACCAAGCCATCGTGTGTTCTACACCCCCATGNGTTCCGGTAACAAAGCCNTTGGCTCCTTTTGCGGGACCAGATAAGCAATATACCGGATTGCCAATGCAGGAATACATTTCCACCGCCGCATTTTGTCCATAATCGGGATTGGCCATGGATACTCCTGGTTCGACATGATCCCCTGCAATATTCATACAGGGATCNCCAATGGCATGAGAATACGTAATGCCTCCNGGNCCTACGGTAATACGNGCNCGNCCATCAAATCCCCCTCGATAGCTTTTAATGGTAGGATGGTCAACTTTGGCATTCACCGCCATTTCCACCAATTGATCACTATTTATTTTCATTNAAAATCTTCCTTTCTTTTAAAATGATGATTGTGTTAAAGATTGTTTTCTTGGGCCGCCGTCCAAGCAAACGCAAAAACGGCCGCNGCGCTTACGGAATCCAATGCGTTGCGAAAGGGACGACCATAGGGAATATACAAATGATCTTGTGAAGCCAACAACAAGCGGGAAGACAGTCCACGCATCGCTCCTCCAATCGCTAACAATAAATTTTTTTCAAGCGTTACCTCAAAAAGGGGCTTGGCGCTATCATCTCTAGCCGCACAAACAATGGGTCGGTTTTGCTGGGCTGCAGCTTCAATAAGCTGTTCGTCTTGGGAAATGGCTATGATCTCTAAACGTTCCCAAGCGCCTGCGGAAGCACGCATTAAAATGGGAAGCGCATTTGACCAATCCCGTTGTTGTACGATCATTAAATTNGCTCCTGCGGCGTATAAAGTACGGGCAATGCTTCCTAGATTGTAAGGGTCTTCCACACCACTGACGTAAACGCAAAGCCCTTCAAAGGTATGTTCAGGGGTTAAAAGAGGGAGGCTTTCATACGCTTCTACCTTTAAAATCACACCGCCATTGTTTGGTGCGAGGTGTTGCATCTCTTCTTTAGTGGAAAAAGAGACCAAGATTCCTTGTTTTTTAGCGAGGGCAATAATATAACTAATTTCTTTGGTCCGTTTTTTGGGNTTCACAATGAGTTCTTGAATGGGACGTTTATGTTCTTCAAGAGCTGCTTTTACGGAAATGGTTCCGCTGAGTAGACANTCCATTCTANTCCATCCTTTNTGTTAGTTTGAACACGTTTTGAANNATCCACTTGTGACGTATTATTAAAAAGCAGATTATCAAGAACAAATCGTGGCGAAAACTCGAAATAAAAGATCAAAACGTTGGCCTTTTGAGTAATTTCTTTAAAGTTTTTTCGTCTTTGTTTTTTGATGAAGTTAGAAAGTTCATATCAATAATGACTCATAAACTTGTTTGGTTATCAAAACGCGCTTTCTCTTTTTTCTATCCTAGATCTTTTTAAGCCTTGAAAAGGTCTAAAAGTCAGTATCGCAAAGATATAACCATTTTTAATATAACAAGTTCCTCTCTAGAGGAAATTAGCCTAGGGCTAATGGATACAGTACAGGAAGGAGTGGATTTTCCTCTCATGAGTCAACCGTATCCAATCCACGATGTATATGAAAATTGATTTTAAAAACAAAGTGCATCGAGACATCTTTATTCGTTCCATGTCCTTTGTGATTGCAATCATTGCCTTTTTGCTTCTGACAAGGATCAACGACATCATACGCTTTATTGGAAAATTAGGCTCCCTACTTTCCCCATTCTTGATTGGTTTTGGCTTAGCCTTTTTAATGAACGGCCCGATTGAGTGGCTTCAAAACCGTCTATTGGTCACGCATTTTTCCCAAAAACGCTGTCATCAACTGGCTACGGTGATTGTCGTGATTCTCTTTTTGTTATTCTTTGCTTTTGTAATGTGGGTGTTAGTGCCCTCTTTGTTGGATTCTTTACAAGTCTTTGTGGCNNACTTTTCAAGTTATGCNCGACGATTTGAAACCACTCTTGTNGAACTNGGCGAGNGCTATCATTTAGATATCAGCATGATTCTCANTGCATTTCAATCTTTGGATATTTCCACTACGATTAACAAGTGGTTGCAATCAAGTATGTTTAAAATGATGTCCTATTCCTATAATGTCATTCATTGGGCTTCCAACTTGGTCATTGCTTTAGCAGCTGCCATTTATATGATTTTGGACAAAAACAACTTGTTGCAAACCATGCGGGTCTTAATTTATTCCATTTTGGGCCAACGCGTGGGCAATTTCATTCAACTTTACGGAATGGATACCAAAAATATTTTCCAACAATATATTGTGGGAAACATCTTAGATTCTGTGGTAGTGGGCATTTGCACTTGGTTTGGATGTATTCTCTTTGGCTTTCCTTATGCGCCTATGATTGGTCTTATTGTAGGGATCACCAATATTATTCCCGTATTTGGTCCGTTTTTAGGGGCCATTCCCGTTATCTTTTTGTTGTTTATCATTAAACCCATGAACGCTTTAATCTTTGCGATCTTTATTTTGATTCTTCAACAACTAGACGGCAACGTTCTTAAACCCCTCATCTTAGGCGACAAACTCGGACTTTCTGGCTTTTGGATTTTGTTTTCAGTCACCATGGGCGGTGCCTTATTTGGTGTCTTAGGAATGTTCTTAGGCGTTCCCGTCTTTGCTCTTATTTATGAAGGAATCAAAGATTTAGCTACCTTGCAATTGCGAGAGCGGGGACTTCGTATTCCAACTTCCGCTTCGGTCAGCATGGATGAACTTCACAACTGAAGTTCTTTGATCCTTAAGATTCAAAACCATTTCTTTAAACTGTCTACTAGGCTTTATATAGGTAGACAGTTTTTTTCTGGTTTAAAATGACTTGACAAAAAGCGTTTGCACTTGTCTATACTTTGAACACTAAAACGAAATATTACGTGTCGAATACACGTCTTTCAAACGAAGAAAGGAAGTGATTTTGAAATGGAACTTTTTCTCGATGGCTTTCTTGATGCCATTCATGATACCTGGCAAATGTTGCCTATGTTGTACATTATGTATTGGTTACTTGGCCTTTTAGACCAACACCAATCCATCAGTGATCAAGCTTTTTTACGCTTACGCAAGTATGGCCCCCTCTTTGGGGCTTTGCTGGGCCTGTTGCCTCAATGTGGCTTTGCAGTATTGGCGGCAATTTTATACGTTAGCCGTATGATTTCATTGGGAACGCTGGTGGCGGTGTTTATTGCCACAAGCGATGAAGCCATTCCAGTAATGATCGCCAATCCTGGCCTCATTCCTTCTCTTGGCCTTTTGTTGGTAGGCAAGTTTATCTTAGCGATGATGGTGGGATTTGTTATTGACTATATAGTAGACCGCCACCAAAATTTAGCTGAGCTTTCTACAAGCCAAGAAGAAAAGATTGAAGAAGAAAGCGAGCAGGAAGCGAGTGAACTGGAAAGTCAAAATAGCGCTAGTTGTGTATGTTGTAACCCTGCTTATCCTTTATGGCTCAATGCGTTGTTTCAAAGTTTAAAAATTTATAGCTTTATTTTCCTCGTAACTTTGGTCTTAAATTGGGTTACGATGGGAATTGGTGAAGAGACATTGGCCGCTTTTTTGCAGTCAAGCAAAGCTTTTCAGCCAATATTGGCCGCTTTATTTGGCTTTATTCCCAATTGTGCTGCTACGGTTGTGCTTTGTGAATTGTATGCGGCTCATGCGTTAACTTTTGGCTCTCTTTTAGCCGGACTCTCCACCAATGCAGGTCTTGGTTTAGTGGCCTTATTTCAATACGATTCCAATCGTAAAACTCTTTGGAAAGTTATTCTTTGGCTTTTTATTCCCGCTGTTTTGGCTGGATATGCTTTACAACTTTTGCCTTTATGGCTTGGTTGGGCTTGGGTTTAATTAAAGAAAAGCACTGCTAAAAATTCTTACTGGGTAAGAAAGAAAAGCAGTGCTTTTTTGTGTTTAATGAGCGTTATTCGTCCATCGTTTCAAAGCCATCTTCTAAATCAACTACGGAATCGATTTCTTTAGGAGATAAGGAAGGGTCTAAATCACTATCTTGAGATACCTCTTCCATTTCTTCTCCGATAAATAAGAGAGCTTTTAACTTTTCAAAACAAAGAGCGCGAAGATTTTTTAGATCCACTTTGGTTTTGCTCGTGGTCTTCTCACTTTTTTGAACGGTTTTCTTTTGGGAGAGAGCTTTTTCTGTTTCCTCGTAGCCGACAAATTTTGTCCCTTCTTTGGGAATGGCATAGGTCACATCGCCATAAAGCGTACGAATATCACTAGAACTCAATCGTAAAGTTCGATAATCCGCGATGGCTTCATCCCAATTGGAATTGGAAATTCCATCCAAGTTGCCTTCTTGAATTGTCAGTAAATCTTTTTCGGCATCGTAATCAAGCACAATACCGACGTGGTTGTGGGCTACATCGGAAGAGAACACCGCCCCCGACGCAGGAGTTTTGGACAGCGTAAACTTATCTCCATGGGCTTGTAACAATTGAGAAACACAATCGTAGCCATTGCCACTAAAGCCTGGTGAAAAGCCGTACAANTCATAAAATCGGCCCCAAGCAAACCAAGTGCATTGACCCCATAAGAGCGGAGTATTGTAAGGAGAAGCCGATTTTTTCCACGCAAAGGAATCTTCGTAATTGGGCAACAACGAAATAATGCCCATGTTGGCAATTTTTAAGCGGCGGTTTTGGCTCGTGGTCAATTGTCGAACAGTGATGGATTGAGACAAAGTTGGAGTAGAAACCGTAGGCGCGGAAGCCCAAGAATCTACAATTACTTGATCAGCCGGACTTGTGATATTGGTATCGGGCAATAAAGGATTAGCTGGGGCTGGAACAATGATCGAAGGATTAAAGTCTGGCATCGCATCAAAATCCAAATCTTTATCACTCACATCCACAATGACTGGATCCATTTGCGTTGGATCTTTGGAAGAAGTTGATGGATCTGGTTCAGGATTGACATCGTCTTCTGTGGGTAAAGGGGGCAAATCAGGAATAGACGGATCGTTTTCGTCCATCTCTTCCATTCCTTCCGGAATGCCTTGAATATTCGCCTCGTCTTGTGGACGCCCTTCCGCCGAAACATCATCGGAATCTTTAAAGTTTTGGGGATTTTGGTTCAATTCATCTTTGGCTAAAACTGGCAAAGCCGCTATAGCTACATCGGGCAATGGGCCAATGCCAAGACCAGGATAGACTCCTTCAAACAGCGAAGAAGCATCGGGTTGTTTTAAATAGTCAAAGACAGAAAAAGGTTTTGACGGAATAGGAGCCAAATCTGTTTCTTCTTCCATCATGGAAAACGAAAAAGAAGACGAAGAATCTTGAATCTCTGGCTCAGGGGTTTCTTCTTGGANTACGACAGGTGGGGTAGGAATGGTTTCCTTTTGTACGGCTTGATTTGAAGCGGGTGTTTCTTGGCTTTGAGGGGAGTCTTCCTGTGGACTTTCGGTTAAGCTGGCTGGTTCTTCGCTGGGCATTTCTTCCATCGAAGAATCAACCAAAGGTTCTATTCCCTCAATAGGCGTTTCTATAATGGGTTCAATGGTTTGAATGGGCAAAGGTTGGGTAGAAACAGGCTCAGTGGAGGCTGGCTCATGGCTTTCTTCAAACGAAGGCGTTTCACTTTCTTCTTGGCTAGAAGAAGTAGAAGAGCCAAGAAAATCATTTGGATCTTCACTCAACCAAGCCGTTAAACGGCCATCGAGTTGTGTTTCTTCAATGATAATAGTAGCGGTAGGACTTAAAGTTCCCTCCGCTGGTTCAAGATTTTCTTCAATAGGGGCAATAGACTGAGAAGAAACAATACTAGCTGGTTCAGGTTCAGCTATTACAAAATCAGAATTAGAAGAGTCTTCACTTGGCATTTCAACAGAAGAACTTGAGGAATCCTGANTTGAACTTAACCCTTCCACATGTTTAAAAGGAGTCTCACTTGAGTCCTTTGACTCTTCTTGAAACGCTTGACTGGGTTGATGGGACGCTTCCTGATCGTCTGAAGAGGCCAAAGACGGCTCTTGATTTTTTACTGGATTCGAGACCACAGCAGGNATGGTCTTTTTAACAATGGAAGGTTGACTTTGGGAAGAGGAGTCCATTTGATGGGACGCTTCCAATAAAGACACCAAGGGATCTTGTACAGGAGAGGCAGAAAGCGATTTAGGCGCAGGGGCATCCGTATTTTTGGGCCAAGAAGCCGCTTGTGGTTGATACACCGGANATTGNGTGTNAAATTGACGAATGATCGCAATTGTCGTTAAAAGAGGACCAAGTTCAATTTCACTGGGTTGCAANCTGTCTNAAAAGTCTAAGGCCTCAAGANCCTCCTGACGCAATTTCTCTAAATCTTGTCCTTCTTTTTCTTGAAGAGCGACTTGATAAAATGTTANACATTCAAGAACCGCTTGTGTACCCAAAGAAGGAATTGGATTGGATCGTGATAAAGCAGAAAGCTGGTTGGATCCATCCTGCGAATGGCTCGCTGCTTGAATAAAGGTAAGAGGGGTACTTTGGAAAACGAGAGCCGTAGCTAAAAGCGTAGTCGTCCCTTTCGCAAATTTTTTCACAACAGCTTCCTTTCTAAAACACCTCGAAAAAGAGTTTTTGAGGAGGTAGGTTTAGTATATCATTCAAGATACACCCGACAAAAAGGGGATCGCCTATCCGGTGCTTCATATATCCCTCAATTTGTCATCTCTTTTTCCGAATCTCTATCTCTTTTTTTTCGGTTTAAAACCAATAACTTTCATTTGTTATTTCTTTAAATGATGGAAAAAGTATCTAAATATTACACAATTAATTTTATTATCGTAAAATTTTGAATTCCAATTTTATTTTAACAAAGCCCCAAAAAAAGAAAATGTCTTTTCGAAATTTGGAAAAAATGGCTAAACGTTCGCTAAAAAAAGATTTTAAGCTTGTATCCTTTGATGATAGCGCTGGCGAAAATACATTAAGATGCGAAAGCTAAGAATATCTTTCCATTGTTCGATTAAAATCGGATCCTCTAACCATNGCCAATACTTTGATTTGTAAAACCATGTCTTTCGTTTCAGCTTTTTGAAAAATTCCTTTAGAAGATGAGATTAAATAGGAGATTGGATTTCTTTTTCTTTAAAAAAATTATCTTATCTTTTTCAAATATCATGATGACAAAAAGAATTCAAAACAAAAAATGGAATTAAAAATTCCATAAAATTAGAATTCTACAAATTGAAGAAGAGGATCGATATAATTCTTTTTAGCTAAAGTATAAGAAGAGCCAATCATTTTGATCATAAGCTCATCCTCTTGGGTTTTATTTTTCTTGCTACGCAAAGCAGTTAAAAGTCCTTTCATTGCCATCTTAGAAGCCAAGCCCATCTTGGCATAATTCAATCCTCCAGGAAAATAAAATCGTTTAATCAACTTTTCGTCTTCCCCTTGAAATCCATCTTCTAATGCTTTTTTTATCTCCTTACTTGGAACTGGAGCAGCTCCAGTACAAAAGACAACTAATTTTTTATCTTTCCATTGAGAGGCCATTTTCTTAAACCAGTCAATTTTTTGAATTTTTCCAGCACAAGCCCAACTACCAAAAATAATGGCTTCATAAGAAGTAAAGTCATACTTTTTAGCCTCTTGAAAGGAAATATACGGAGCATGCAAATCTTGAGCAATCCACTGCGCATATTGCTCAGTAAAACCAGTTCGAGAATTGTAAATAACGATAGATTTCATGAAAAACTTCCTTTCTTTTTCTTCTTATATAGTCCTAATATAGCAGATNTAAAAAAAGGGACTGTCAATTATTTAGGTTCTTACGCAATTTGTGTAAAATTTACTAATTTCATTGAGACACTCTTTATGAGTGTCTTTTTTGTGTAGACATTTCNTGATTTATAAAATGAAATAAAAGACTACCTTNTNTCCTTNAAAATAGGCGATATACCTACTTTAAGATAGACTTGGAAGGAGTACTTTATGACTTCTCTTTCTTTATTAACTTTATCTCCAGTTCTTAAAACATTATTCGATGAAGATCCTCTTTTTCAATCTTATCAAGATGATAACGGTACCTTCCATTTTTATGTCATCGAGAAGGAGCCAAACGAAGGATTTGTTTGTCCTCATTGTGGATCTTCTCTTTCTAAACCTCACGGCTACTCTACCCGCTGCTGTCAGCTTTTCCCTATTGAGGGTCACACTACCTACTTACACATCCGACAACCTCGTAGAGAGTGTCTCAATCCTAATTGTGCAGCTCGTACTTTTATCATGGATATTCCTCACTTTCGCTTTTTCCAACGCCGAGCAGATGATTTAAATGAGATTATATTGGCTATTTCTATTTTTTGTAATGATAAAGATGCAGAGCTTATCTGCCACTGTATTGGAATTGAAATTTCTCATGATTCGATCAATCGTCTTCTTTCTCATATTTCCATTACAGATGATCCTAATATCGAAACGATTGGAGTCGATGATGTGGCTTTAAAAAAGGGAAAAACCTACTACACAGCTATTTATGCCGGCCAAGATCATCATCTTATAGCTCTTTTAAAAGGCCGAGATGGAAAAGAGTTTAAAGAGTGGCTTAAAAATCATAAAAAAGTGAAATTTGTCGCTCGAGATCGAGCGACTGCCTATGCTTCTGCGATTGAGGAAGTTTTTTCTGATTGTACGCAAGTGGCTGATCGATTCCATCTTTTTCAAAATTTATTAGATCGCTTTAAAGCAGTTTTTAAAGAGGAAATACCAGCTACTCTTCCTGATCATTATGAAGGTTCTAAGGGAGAAAACCTAGAGGGAGAAAAACCAGAGGTAGAAAACCTAGAGGGAGAAAAACCAGAGGGAGAAAAACCAGAGGGAGAAAAACCAGAGGGAGAAAA
>WFLX010012151.1_pt1 | contig 12872 bp, 12 predicted proteins | sample 4967041 | NCBI WGS metagenome assembly WFLX01 (sample SAMN12857096, study PRJNA449069) | gut metagenome | isolation source: stool from male and female vole | host: Microtus ochrogaster | place: USA:Florida | collected 2017 | reverse complement strand
GTAGCGGGCTTCTCGAGGTTGCAGGTCAGGTCAACTACGGACACGTCGAGGGTGGGGACACGCATCGAGATGCCGGTCAGCTTGCCGTTGAGCTCGGGGATCACCTTGCCTACAGCCTTGGCAGCGCCGGTGCTGGAGGGGATGATGTTGGCCGAAGCTGCGCGGCCGCCGCGCCAGTCCTTCATGGAGGGGCCGTCTACAGTCTTCTGAGTGGCTGTAGTGGAGTGCACTGTGGTCATAAGGCCTTCCTTGATGCCGAATGCCTCGTGGAGCACCTTGGCGATGGGAGCCAGACAGTTAGTGGTGCAGGATGCGTTGCTGACGATCTGAGTGCCGGGAACGTATGCGTCAAGGTTAACGCCGCATACGAACATCGGGGTGTCGTCCTTGGAGGGAGCGGACATCACTACGTACTTAGCGCCTGCGTCGAGGTGAGCCTGGGCCTTCTCCTTGGTGAGGAAGAGACCGGTGGACTCAACCACGTACTCTGCACCGGCCTCGCCCCAGCCGATTTCCTTCGGGTCGCGGCATGCAGTCACGCGGATGGGCTTGCCGTTGACGATCAGGAGGCTCTTCTCCATGTCGTAGTCCACGGTGCCGTCAAAGCGGNCGTGCATGGTGTCATACTTCAGCNTGTATGCCATGTAGTCTACGGGGAGAAGNNCGTTNATNGCAANTACNNCGATGTCGTCACGCTTGGTGGAAGCGCGGAACACGAAACGGCCGATACGGCCAAATCCGTTGATACCAATCTTTGTCATTTGTCTTAATTCTGGTTTTATTGATATAGGTGTGTTAAAATGTTTCTCCTAATTTTTACCTGCGAACCAATTTCTGATGCCGTCACCGCGATAGCGGCTGCGGCAAATATCATGCAAANTTAATGTTTTTTTTCAANTTTCACAATNCCATGAACAGAAATNTTTCTCAGTTGTTTCACTTTCACAGACCCCCCTCCGACCGGGAGGCCGGGCTGCGTTCTGCTTTTATAACAATTCGATTCCAAAAACTATTTATCTATGGGAAAATTTTTAGCCGATTTTAAGGAATTTGCCATGAAGGGCAATGTGATTGACATGGCTGTCGGTGTAATCGTCGGCGGTGCCTTCGGCAAAATCGTGGCCTCGCTTGTCAACGACATCATCATGCCTATCGTCACTCTGGCCACCGGAGGCGACGGCATCAAGAACCTCAAGTATGTCATCAAGGCCGGCTCGGAAGCCACTGCCGAAGGAGCAGCCGCTGTCGAGGAAGTGGCTGTCAATTACGGCATGTTCATACAGAATATCGTGGACTTCTTCATCATCGCATTCTCCATCTTCGTGGCCCTGCGCATAGCCATGAAGCTCAAGAAGAAAGAGGAGGAGCCCGCTCCCGAGGAACCGGCTGCTCCCTCGCCCGAGGTGACGCTGCTCACCGAGATCCGCGACCTCCTTAAGGCCGACGAGGCAAAGAAATAATCCCGCAGAGGTCCCTCCCAAGACCGGGATTTACCACTGCAAAGAGAACGGAGCATGGCGACTGCGCCATGCTCCGTTCTCTTTGCAGTGGTATTGTCAGTTGCAGTCCTGCGCCCTTATCAAGGCTCGAAGAAGGGATCGTCGGCTGCCTCTTCGTCTACGACACCCTCGCCGTTGATCTGGTCCACGGTGTTGCCTGTGCCGCTGTTCCAGTCAAATACCTCTTCGATGAAGCGGATTTCACCGCCCAGGATGGGGGAATAGTCCAGATTCTTGTGCACAGGATCCTCGCCCCATACTTCCACGATGTCGACACCTTCGGAACCGGGAGCCACGAAACCGGCGCCCTTCGAGAAGTCGACAGTGTAGTTGGTGTAGCGACCGGCGCGCCAGAGCGAGCCGACGGGGAAGGCGGCCCAGGCGTACTTCACGCCATCGATTGTCTCGGAGATCTGGTCAACACCCTTGGCGTAGGGATAGACCACGCGGTCAGCGTTGCCTTCGCCCATGTCGTGGGTGATGCGGATGAGCAGGGCAATGTAGGCTGCGTCATCGTCGAGCTTGTATTTCCTGACGTTCTCGTCAGCGTCATATTCCTTCTCGGGAGTGCAGTCGAGCTGCTGGGGGATCATGAGGAAGCATCCCTTGCCGTCGAGTGTGCCGGCCTCCTCGTTGTATCCGCCGTTCATGATGGGAGTGGCGGAAGTGCCGATGGTGACGGGGGTGTCGAAGATGACAGTGAAGTCGCCGCGGCTTGCCTCGTCCGCTTTCCAGTAGTGGTAGAGATGGTCGTCATCGGAGATGATCTGATGGTCGGCTAACGGAGCGTCGGCCTGCTGCTCGCTGAGCTCGATGTTGTCAATCTTGTTGAAGATGTAGTCGCCCTTCTTGTAGACGCGGCCCAGCTTCACGCCGGCCACCTGATAGGTGTAGCGCTCATCCTCGCAGAAGGCTGAGGAGACATACACCTTCGCCAGGGCATGGTTGAACCAGAAGGGCATCACGGGATACTCCTCCTCCATATCGTTGTCGCGGCGTCCCGGGGTGCAGTCAGTGATGAGGTCTACCTGCTCCTCGATGTTGTCCTTGACCGTGAATCCGTCAAGGTGCATCTCACCGTAGCCGTTGGCGGTCATGGCCAGTTCGGCCGGAGCGTAGGCCATGAAGGTCAGAGGGCTGAAATCAGAGGGCCAATAGTAGGGCTGCTCCGAGGTGAAGAGCTGGCCAATGCCGTTATCACCGTCATACATCTCCTCGGTGATGGAGAACTTCACCGCCTTGCCGAAGTAGTCGGTCATGAGGTCGGAGGCACTGAGCGACCCGCCGTTGTCCGAATAGAGCCCGCGAAGGTCGTCGACATCCCCATGATAGCCGAATACGTTGAACTCCGTGAGGTTCGCCGTGTTGATCTCTGCGGCACGCGTCGACTTGCCGGCATGTGCCTGGAAGGCGATGGCGTTGGCATCGCGCCCTCCGGTTGCCACATTGAGCACCTCCTCCTGCGAGCAGGAGGCCAGAGTCAGTGCGGCTGCGCTTAACATGAACAAAGATTTTTTCATGTGTCGATGTTTAGATTGGTTAATGATTAGGATTTATTTATAAGGGTAGTTGATATTATTTATACGGTAGTTGATGGGCTTGGCCCCAGCTACATCGAGATGGTCTCGTCATCGCCGCTCCATCCCCCTACCTGCGGGAAGAAGCCGCTCCCCTGCGGAGGGGGCGAGGGGACGGTCAGCGTGTCAAGCTCCACGATTATATCGGCTTCGGCCGGACTGCCCGGGTCAGACTCATATTCATGGAGATGGCGCGTGACATCGTGGGTGCAGCTCCAGCCGGTGCCGTTGGTGAGCACTAATCTATGCAGCCCCTCCTCATATTCATCCTCTTCGCCGGAGCGTGTGCCTATCGGACGGCTGCCGCAATNGCCGAATGNCAGCAGATGGCCCTCNAGCTCCNCTTTGTCGTTGGTCTCGAGNACAAAACTGTGNGTGACGGTTTCCTCGCCGGTNATGCCCAGANCCGGATGCACCGTCGAGGCCATGCCGGAGACCGAGGCGCTGAGACGAGTCGATGCAGTTATGTTGGAGGGATGGCGCACCACGAATTTGTAGTGCTGCGTGACCGGGCACATCTCGAAGACGAGCGTCTGCGCCTCCTCCCCCGTCTCAGCCAAAGGGCGCACAGAGATGCCCTCCAAAGAGGCTACCCATATATACTCGGCTGCCATGGCGAGGCGCTCATCCTCGGCTCCGGGCACTTTCACCGGACGCGTGAACTGCGCAGCCGAGACCTGCGCATAGTCAGCCAGCCTCAGGCCGAAGCTGTCATAAGCGTCATGCCCTGTCAGACCGTGACACTCCGTGTCTGTGTTATGGCAGACAGCGCAGTAATAGCCCGAGGGGAGCATGACAGTGCCTCCGGAGCATCCCCGCAGCTCATAGACATAACGCAGCGGATTGCGCGTGGAGGCGCGCTCGCCCACGCGGTAGAAGTAGACTATCATCTCCTCGGGAGCGGCCTCAGGGTCGGCCGTCCAGTCAAACTCTATTCTGACAGGCACACGGAGCGCGGCGGGACGGTCCTCAAGCTCGATATGGTCACACGCTGCCCCCGCTATCAGGAGCATAAGGCACTGCAGCCACACTATGGCCCGGGCTGCGCGGCGGGCGGGTACATGCCGGTCCATACTCATCTCGCACCTCCTTTGCCTTTATTGACGTTTCCGCTCCCTATGAGCCAGACCAGCGAGATCTCAGCCTTGGTCGGCCCTATCCAGGTGCGCCGCGTCGTGGAGTCCCAGTAGTAGTGCCCTCCCGAGGGAGTGTATTTCTCGACAATGCCGCTGATGCAGCCCGCGCCGATTGTAAAATCTATGTTTAGCCTTCGGGCCACGGGGAGGGAGTAGCCGTATTCGATACCGACATTAAGCATGCAGCGGTCCCAAAGGTTATGGCCGGGCCGACCGCCCATGTATCCCGTTTTGCCCCACTCGAATGCGAAAGTGAATATGCCCGCGTAAATTCCGGCATGATGGCCGGTGAGAGGCTTGGCCGAGGCCGCGCTGCCGAACCATCTGCGCACCGAGACATCTCCTCCGTATATCCGCCAGAAGCGCCGGCATCTGTCATCGCGCCACCAGGCGTACATCCACTCGGCTGCCACTGACCAGCCTCGGCCCAGATAGAACTCCGCCCCGATGTTGGGGATGGCCGCCGCGTCAAGCAGCATGTTGGTGGAGGCTGACATGAAGAATCCCCCGGCAGCGGCCTCTGGGCAGCCGTACTCTTCCAGCTCCCAGCTTCCGTAATACTCGGAGTAATCAGGGTAATGGGAATAATCAGGGTAATGGGAATAATCAGAATAATTGGAATAATTGGAATAATCGGAGTAATCGGAGCAATTGGAGAAATCTGAGCAATCAGAGTAATCAGAGTAATCGAAGCAATCAGTGGTATCACAGCACTCTCCGCACCCGCAGACCTCCCGGCTCTCACTCCCTTGGCAGAGCGCGCACGCCGCCCCCTCCTGCCATCCGCAGATGGCAGGAAGCAGTACGACAATCAGGGCCAATAGCCTTGGTAAAGAATGCATTGCGAAAGTGAGAAGTAGGAAATGGTGAGCACTCAGATAACTCTGATAACTCTGATAGCTCTGATTACTCTGATAGCTCTGATTACTCAGATAACTCTGATAGCTCAGATTGCTCCAAGCAGCGAGCGCGCGGGTCAGACGTTGAAGCGGAAGTGCATGATGTCGCCATCCTGCACTACGTACTCCTTGCCTTCTACGGCCATCTTGCCGGCCTCCTTGACTGCCGTCTCGGAGCCGAGCGTCACGTAGTCGTCATACTTTATGACTTCGGCGCGGATGAAGCCCTTCTCGAAGTCGGTATGGATGATGCCGGCAGCCTGCGGAGCCTTCGTGCCGCGCAGGAAAGTCCAGGCCCGCACTTCATCCGGCCCGGCCGTGAAGTAGGTCTGGAGGTCGAGCAGCGCGTAGGCTGCCCGTATGAGCCGCGACACGCCCGATTCGGTCAGGCCGATCTCCGCAAGGAATTCCTGCCGCTCCTCGAATGTGTCAAGCTCGGCAATCTCGCTCTCGATCTTGGCTGCCACTACCATCAGGCCCGCATCCTCATCGGCTATGGCGGCGCGCACCTCATCCACATAATGGTTGCCCTCGGCAGCTGAGGCGTCGTCAACGTTGCAGACATAGAGCACCGGCTTGTTGGTCAGCAGGAACAGCTCTTTGGCAAACTTCTCTTCATCCTTGGTCTCGAAGGTCACGCTGCGGGCCGGCTTGCCGGCTTCGAGCGCCTCCTTGTATGCCTGGAGCACCCCCACCTGCATCTTGGCCGTCTTGTCGCCTCCGCTCTGCGCGGCCTTCTGGCTCTTGGCCAAGCGGGCGTCGACTGTCTCGAGGTCCTTGATCTGGAGCTCATAGTTGATTATCTCCATGTCGCGCACAGGGTCTACGGTAGTGTCGACGTGGGTGATGTTGTCATCGTCAAAGCAGCGGAGCACATGGAGTATGGCGTCAGTCTCGCGGATATTGGCGAGGAACTTGTTGCCCAGCCCCTCACCCTTGGAGGCACCCTTCACGAGGCCGGCGATGTCGACTATCTCGACCGTGGCGGGCACGGTCGATTTGGGGTTGCACATCTCGACGAGTTTCGTCAGACGGTCATCGGGCACCGAGATTACACCCACGTTGGGCTCTATGGTGCAGAAAGGGAAGTTGGCCGACTGGGCCTTTGCATTGCTAAGACAGTTGAACAGTGTGGATTTGCCTACGTTGGGCAAACCTACTATGCCGCATTTTAATGCCATTGCGTTCTATAAAAGTTATTTTCGTTTCATGCGCGGAGAGAGGGTGAAGTGAGGAGTGAGGAGTGAGGAGGGAGGAGGGAGGAGGGGATTACCAGTTGATGTAGCTGACGGCGGCGTAGACGTAGGTCACCAGGGTGCCGTGGTCGCGCCACTGCATGCACAGCTCCGTGCCGTTGCGCTGGAACCAGTAGTTCATCGTGGCCGTGGAGCCATCCTCATACTGCACGTTGATCTGATAGGGAGAGTTGGGCGAGGCGGGCGGCTGGCACCAGTAGGCGATGCGCTCGCTGTAGGGGCGGTTGTAGGAATAGTAATAGTACATTCCGCGGCCATTGCCGTAAAACTCCATCCAGTTGGTGTCGTAAGCGCCTACCGCGGCGCCGTTGCACTCCACGAGCCTCCACTTGCCGGTCAGGCCGGAGTCGTACCATGTTGACCAGCCGTAAGGGGGAGCCGGATACCAGCCGTCAGACACACAGCTTGTCAGCGAGAGGGAGGCAAGCAGAGAGAGGCCCAGCAGGAGGGGGAAGGCCAGTGTCCGGCCGGCGAGGCGGCGCAACGGCCTGAGTATTTTCGGGAGCATGATTTTCTTCATAATGTGATTGATATTGCTGATGGATGCGACCGCCGCGACATGAAAAATTTCATGGGGCGGGGCCTGAAGGAAGTCAGAATTCGGTGAAGCTCAAGGGCATCAGGTCCTTGACCGAGTCGATGATGTATACCTTGTCGCGGCCGTACAGGAGCACCTCGATCGGGCCGTGCAGGTGCTCGTATTCGAGCAGGGCCTGGCGGCACAGTCCGCAGGGGCTGATCGGCTCGGCCTGGAAGCCGGCCGCGTAGTCATCGCCGTGCTTACCCTCGGGGTCGTGCCACGCGGCTATGGCGATGCGGCGGAAAGGCTCCCCGGGACGGTTGGCCCCCGCATAGAAGCAGGCGCTGCGCTCGGCGCATGTGCCCGCCATGAAGGCGGCGTTCTCCTGGTTGGCCCCGGTGAAGATCTCGCCGTCGGCCATCTCCACTGCCGCCCCGACATGGAATTTCGAGTAGGGGGCGTAGGAGCCGCGCGTGGCCTCCTTGGCCGCCTCGATCAGACGGTGCCGCTCCGCATCAAGCTCTTCGAGCTGACACTCACGTATTTTTATGGTGATGTCTTTTTCCTTCATAATGCAAAATTAAGACAAAATTAGAAAGATTTGCCAACATTTCCAAAAATTATCTCCCACTTTGCAAAATAATGGCTAATTTTACACCCCGTCTCATAAAATTTTGTGAAAGTCGAATCTCATGAACAGGCAAAATCTCTTCCATAGCATGTGCGCCCCGGGGCGTCTGCGCGCCCTGGCGGCCCTCCTCATTATGGCAGCCGGCGCGCTCGGCTGCCGCGCCGATGCATTCTCTGAATATATCGAGCGCTACAGCGCTATGGCCGTCGCCGAGCAGGAACGGTGCGGCATACCGGCCTCAATCACCTTGGCCCAGGGGCTTCTCGAGAGCGCCGCCGGGCGCTCCGCGCTCGCCCGCGAGGGCAACAACCATTTCGGCATAAAATGCCATTCCGACTGGCAGGGGGAGTCAATGCTACGCTCCGATGACGCTCCTGATGAATGTTTCCGCGTCTACGACTCGCCCGACGAGAGCTTCGCCGACCATTCTCGCTTCCTGCAGCGGCGCCGCTACGAGCGGCTGTTCAGCATCCCCTGCGAGGATTANGCCGCCTGGGCGCGAGGCCTCAAGGAGTGCGGCTACGCCANCGACCCCCAGTATGCNGACCGNCTCATCACCATCATAGAGCGCTACGGCCTTGACGCCTATGCCGCCGGGGAGGGANGTGCAGCCTCGGAGACGGCTGANTTCATCCGCTCCTTCCTCCTCTCGGCTCACGTGGTGCGCACGGCCGGCGACCTTCATTATGTCGTAGCCGTGCCCGGCGACACCTACGCCTCTATCGCTGCCGAGCTGGGAATGGACTGCGCCCGCCTGACAGCCTACAACGACGCGCCCGGACCCGATGCAACCATCAAAGACTGGGAGGAGGTCTACCTTCAGCCCAAGCGCCCCGGCGTGTCCAAGGATGCCCCCGGGAGCGCCACCATAGGCGAGGATGAATCGATACACTCCGTGGCGCAGCGATTCGGCATCACCGTCGAGGCCCTCATGGCTCTCAACCCCGGCGCGCGCGACTGCCCCGGAACGCGCCTGCGGCTGCGCTGAGACGTAAAAATTTCATGAGACGGGGTATGAAATGGCCGCGCAGGCACATTTAACATTTTTTATGTTGCATAATAGGGAGATTTGTAATAAATTTGCAGTTGCAATTCAAGTACGTCATCATGCGTGCGATTTTCTGCCTCTGTAGTTCAACGGATAGAATAGAAGTTTCCTAAACTTTAGATAGGGGTTCGATTCCCCTCGGAGGTACCTGCATCTCCCCCTGCTGGGGCATCGGCAGATATTTTTTCATCATTATCATCAGACACAAACCAAACTTGCATCATAATATGAAGATTCAGTCCATCCTTACACTGGCGGCTGCGGCGCTCCCTTTCCTCGCCTCCGCCCGCCCGGCCTCACCGGACCTGCTGAGGCTGCATAACCCCGACGGCACCACTGTCGAGGCCCTCCTCCATGGCGATGAGCATTTCAGCTACACCACCTCGGCGGACGGACTCACCATACTCGAGACAGACGCCCGCGGCTTCTGGAAGCCCGCCCTGCGCGGCGGCAAGGTGCTCCGCCCCGTGGAGTCCGACCTCGATATGCTCCGCGCCGAGCTCCCCGCCTTCCCGCAGTCCTCGCGCCAGCAGCGCATGGCCGCCCTTGATAAGGAGGGACGCTCCACATACCCCTGCAGCGGCACCGTCCACTCCCCCGTGATCCTGGTGCAGTTCCAGGACACGAAGTTCACCGTTCCCGAGATTCATCAGGCCATCTACGACCTCTGCAACAAGGAGGGATACGACGCTTTTGATGCCAAAGGCTCCGCGGCTGACTATTTCCGCGCCTCCTCCAACGGCGCCTTCAAGCCCGTGTTTGATGTCTACGGGCCCATCACCCTCTCCAACGACGCCGTCTACTACAACGGCAAGGGGACCAATTATCCCGGCGCCGGCAAGAACGGCCGCTTCTTCGAGCTGGTCAAGGAGGCCGTGCTCGCGCTCGACAGCGAAATCGACTTCTCTCAGTATGACTATGACGAGAACGGCACCGTCGACAATATCTTCTTCTTCTATGCCGGATACGGCCAGGCCGACACCGGCGACAAGAACACTATCTGGCCCCACCAGGGCGACTACTCGCAGTATGTCAACCTCGGCTATACCGATGCAGTGACCTGCGACGGCAAGAGCATCGCCACCTTCGCCTGCGCCAACGAGCTTGACGGCTCCATGAAGGATAAGGTGGCCTACCCCTATCTCGACGGCATCGGAGCCTTCACTCATGAGTTCGGCCACGTGCTCGGCCTTCCTGACCTCTATGACACAGGCGACTCCGGCATCAAAACCGACACCCCGGGATACTGGGACGTGATGGCCAACGGCACCTATAACGACAACTCCACCTGCCCCCCGCTCTACTCGGCCTACGAGAAGTGGGTATGCGGATGGCTCGAGTATACCGACGCCGAGGATGGCACTCACTATGACATCCCCTCGCTGACCAAAGACGGCACACAGGCTGTGCGCGTCCGCATACGCCGCCCGGGAGCCACCGGCACCTACTATCCGGAATATTTCGTCCTCGAGACCCGCTCCAAGGATGGCTGGGACAAGAGCCTCGACGGCGAGGGCCTGCTCATCTGGCAGATCGACTACAACAACACCGCATGGGTGCGCAACCAGGTCAACACCGGCGGCCGCTCGCGCGTGCATTTCTGCTCGCCCAACCCCCTGGCCAAAGTCATCACCTGGCCCGGCGACTACACAGACATCTACAACATCATCTACCCCGGCATCCAGGGCGCACTCGAGCCTCAGAGCAGCTACTCCTCCAACTTCCAGGTGTTCATCAACGGGATTGAGTATGACCGCGACAACGCCATCGCTTCCTTCAATTACAATCCCCTTACCGCATTCCCCGACTACGCAGTGGACCTGAATGACCCGGTCCTCACGGGCAACACCCGCGAGTTCGCCCTCTCATGGAACGATGTTCCCGAGGCTGACGAATATCTGGTGACCGTGAAGCGCATCGACGGCAACAACCGCGAATGGAGCGTTGGCGGCTATGACGAGACCTCAGTAGGCAAGGACACCCGTGTCAATGTGCGCAACATCTCGGCCACCGCATGGCAGCAGAACTTCCGCGTATACGTCCGCGTCGCCCAGCAGGGCTTCCCGGCTCAGAAGACCTCCAAAGTGCTCAACTTCGTGCCCGCCGAGCTTGAGGAGCAGGACGGCGTGCAGATGATCACACCCTCCGAACTTGGCGTGAGCGCCGGACACGGCTTCATCAACGCCCCCGAGGGAGCCGAGGTATACAGCATCTCGGGCACCCGCACAGGCACTGAAGGCCTGCCCGCAGGCATCTACATTGTCCGCGTAGGCAATGACGTGACAAAAGTGCTCGTGAAGTAAGCCTTACCACCTTATCAGCCCGTGATTTTTAGCCGAAAGGCAAAAAATCACGGGTTCTGTTTGGTAAATAGGGTGAAAATCATTAACTTTGTGCGCTTTTTTAAAATTAACTCAGAAATTGGGAAAGTTTACACAGTTCAAAGTGCAGCTCGCCGGCCTTCAGGATGGCCGGTATGAGCAGGATTTCGAGATTGACACCCAGTTTTTCAAGAATATGGAAAACGCGGATGTCATCTCGGCTCATGTCCATGTGCACATGGATATGGTCAAAAAGCATGAGGCATACGACTGCACATTCACCTGCCGCGGCACCCTCCAGGTGCCCTGCGACCGCTGTCTCGACCCCCTGGACCTGGATGTCGACACGACTTACCACATCGTGGTCAAGTATGGCGACAGCTATGACGACGCGTCAGACAACGTGCTGGTGATCCCCTACGCCGACGCGTACCTCAATGTGGCCTATCTCCTCTATGACACGGTGCTCCTGACCATCCCCCTGCGCCATGTCCACCCTATGGGCAAGTGCAACCGCGCGATGGCCGCCGTGCTCAACCGCCACGGCGCCAACACCGATGAGGAGACCGCCGAGGCCATGGACGAGATAGACAGCAATCCCGATGAGGACTGACCACAGCGCCCTCACCACCCCGCAAAGACTACCAACGAACAAAAACAAAATAAAAAAGATAAAGAAAAATGGCACATCCTAAACGTAGACAATCGCATACCCGTACCGCAAAGCGCCGCACCCATGACAAGGCGCTCATCCCGACTCTCGCTATCTGCCCCAACTGCGGCGCATGGCACATCTGGCACACCATCTGCGGCGAATGCGGATACTACCGCGGCAAGCAGGTGCTTGAACAGAAACACTCAATCTAAGACCCTATCACGCCCTCCCGCGCAGGGAGGGCCGCATTCATTAATGACATGTTGAACGCAATAATCACCGGCATCGCCTCATACGTGCCTGACGATATACTCGACAACGAAATGCTGTCGAAAATGGTCGATACCAACGACGAGTGGATCACCACCCGCGTAGGCATCAAGGAGCGCCGCATACTTCATGCCGAAGGCAAAGGCTCAAGCTATCTGGGCATCAAGGCCGTAGAGAAATTGCTCAACGACACCGGCACTTCTCCCGAGGAAATCGACCTGCTCATCTGCGCCACCTCGAACCCCGACTACCGGTTTCCCTCGACGGGCTCGGTCATCACTCACCAGACCGGCCTGAAGAACGCTTACGCATACGACATCCAGGCCGCCTGCGCAGGATTCCTGGTGGCCCTCCAGGCCGCCCGGGGATACGTATGCGCCGGCCTTAACAAGAAGGTCATCGTGGTCTGCGCCGAGAAGATGTCGAGCATGACCGACTACCAGGACCGCGCCACTTGCCCCCTCTTCGGCGATGCTGCCGCCGCTGTCCTCGTGGAGCCTTGCGATGACCCCTCACTGGGCGTGATTGATGCGGAGTTCCATATCGACGGCACCGGACTGCCCCACCTTGTCTACAAGGCCGGAGGCTCCGTGAAGCCCGCCTCGGCCGAGACAGTGGCCGCCCGCGAGCACTACATCTACCAGGAGGGACGCGTGGTCTACAAGCATGCCGTGCGCGACATGCTCACCTCCACCCTGTCGGTGATGAAGCGCAACGGCCTCACCTTTGATGATGTCGACTGGCTCGTGCCCCACCAGGCCAACCTGCGCATCATCGAGGCCATAAGCGGACGCATCAACATCCCCCAGGAGAAAGTGCTCGTCAATATCCAGCACTACGGCAACACATCCGCCGCCTCAATACCCCTCTGCCTTGACGAATACAAGGAGAAGCTCCACAAAGGCGACAAGATCATGATGACGGCTTTCGGAGCCGNATTCACATGGGGAGCCATNTATCTCGTCTGGGNCATCAATCCTAAGAAAGAGGACTGACACACGTCTGTCATCTTCTGAAAAAAGCCTCAGGCCACAGCATCGCGATGCTGTGGCCTGAGGCT
>WFLX010359555.1_pt1 | contig 12874 bp, 7 predicted proteins | sample 4967041 | NCBI WGS metagenome assembly WFLX01 (sample SAMN12857096, study PRJNA449069) | gut metagenome | isolation source: stool from male and female vole | host: Microtus ochrogaster | place: USA:Florida | collected 2017 | reverse complement strand
TGGCGATTATTGGCGATAATGGTACTGGGAAAACTACCATCCTGAAAATTATCAACGGACTTCTTGATGCGGATGCCGGTTCTATCACATTAGGAACAAATGTACATATCGGCTACTATGACCAGGAGCACCATGTGCTTCATCCCGACAAAACTTTATTTGATGAGATATCCGATGCTTATCCTTATTTGAATAACACCGAAATACGAAATACGCTTGCTGCTTTTCTCTTTACCGGCGAGGATGTGTTTAAACGCATTGAGCACTTAAGCGGCGGCGAGCGCGGACGTGTATCCTTAGCGAAACTGATGCTGTCCGAATCCAATTTTCTGATTCTGGATGAGCCGACCAACCATCTGGATATCGCCTCCAAAGAAATTTTAGAGGATGCATTAAACGCCTATGAGGGGACTTTACTCTATGTTTCTCATGACCGTTATTTTATTAACCGGACTGCCAGCAGGATCCTGGATTTGACAAACAAACAGCTATTAGGTTATTTGGGAAATTACGACTATTATCTGGAAAAAAAGAAAGATCTGGAAAGTACTTTTATTCAAAGTACAGGCGATAACTCTTCTTCAAAAGATGTTGTTTCCGAAAATAAACAGGACTGGTTAAGCCAAAAAGAATTGCAGGCTAAGCAGCGCAAAAAAGAAAATGATCTGAAAAAATGCGAATCAGAAATTTCCGCTTTGGAAACCGAACAGGAAGAATTGGATTCCAAAATGGCAGATCCTGAAAATGCCACCAATGCGGCAAAACTTCTGGAGTTGTCTGCCCGCCGGGAGCACATTGCCTCCCAGCTTGCAGAGCTTTATGAGAAGTGGGAAATTCTGGCAGATGACAGCAATACAGACTCATGATTGAAAAGTTATAGCAGATTCAATCATGAGTCTGTACTATTACACTATAACATCTGCTCCAAAGTTTCCCGAATTGCCTTAATGAAATCAAGGCTGTTCAAGATTGTAGGATTCTCACAGGTAGAGATCAAAGATAAACTCTTTGTCATCTTACCGTCCTCCACGGTCTTAATGCACGCCTTCTCCAGCTTATCTGCAAATGCGGAAAGTTCCGGAATGTTGTCCAGTTCTCCTCTCTTCCTGAGTGCTCCCGTCCATGCAAAAATAGTTGCAATCGAGTTTGTGGAAGTTTCCTCTCCCTTTAAATGTTTATAATAATGACGCTGTACGGTACCATGTGCCGCCTCGTATTCGTAAACGCCTGCCGGTGATACCAGCACGGAGGTCATCATGGAAAGGTCTCCGTAAGCTGTAGCAACCATATCCGACATCACATCACCATCATAGTTTTTGCACGCCCAGATAAATCCTCCTTCCGAACGAATTACACGTGCTACTGCATCATCAATCAGAGTATAGAAATACTCAATTCCAAGTTCCTCAAATTTTTATTTGTATTCGGCGTCATAAATCTCCTGGAAAATATCCTTAAAGGTATGATCATACTTTTTGGAGATGGTATCTTTGGTGGCAAACCACAGATCCTGCTTTGTATCAATGGCATACTCAAAGCAAGCCTTGGCAAAGCTGGAAATGGATTTTTCTGTATTATGGATTCCCTGAAGAATTCCTGCTCCGTCAAAATTGTGGATCAACTCTCTTACTTCTGTTCCATCCTCTGCTGTATAAACCAGTTCCGCCTTTCCNTTTCCGGGAACCTTGATCTCCGTATTCTTATANACATCCCCATANGCATGACGGGCAATCGTAATNGGCTTTGTCCAATTAGAAACATANGGCACAATTCCCTTCACCAAAATNGGTGCACGAAAAACNGTTCCATCCAAAATAGCACGNATNGTTCCATTAGGNCTTTTCCACATTTCCTTCAAATTNTACTCTGTCATTCTTGCCGCATTGGGAGTAATGGTCGCACATTTCACTGCTACCCCGTACTTCTTTGTTGCCTCTGCACTGTCAACGGTTACCTGATCATCTGTCTCATTTCTGTGCTCCAGGCCAAGGTCATAATACTCTGTTTTCAGATCAATAAAAGGAAGAAGAAGCTCGTCCTTTATCATCTGCCAAAGAATTCTGGTCATCTCGTCCCCATCCATCTCCACAAGCGGAGTTGTCATTTTAATCTTTTCCACTTTCTGCACCATCCTTTTTCTTATTTTCTTTTGCGTAAAAAGAGCTCTTCTCAATTTACGTTTGTTTCTTCTTCGTTGCCAAAAATATCATACAGACCATTCCTTACCATATTATCATAAGCATTGACCATATGCTGAGTCGCAAGACGTTCTGCCTCGTTCCCATTTCCTTCTTTGATCGCCTCCATGATCTGTTTATGCTCTTCGTTAGAAGCAATCCCACGCTCCTTGGTAGAAAGTGTCTTTTTCCGGATGCGGATCACATAATGGTGAAAATCCCGCAAAAGATTCTCCAACATTTTAGAATCACATGCCGAATACAAAATATGATGAAAACGATTATCCAGCTCCGCCATCTGCTCCATATGCCCTTTTGATGCATGAAAAGTGGCAAGGTATACGTTTTCTTCCAATTCCTCCAATTGTTCCGGCGTAATATGTTCTGTTGCCAGTCTGGCGCACATCCCCTCCAGAGAAGACCTGATCATATAAATATCTTTCACATCTTTGGCCGTTATTCCCGTTACATAAGCTCCTTTATTTGGAACAATCTGCAAAAGTCCCTCAAGCTCAAGCTGGCGGAATGCTTCCCGCACCGGTGTTCTGCTGACTCCCAATTCTTCACCGATAGCAACCTCTTTCAATTCCTCATGTTCCTTATATCTCCCGTTTAAAATATCCTCTCTCAGCTTATGGAACACTCTGCCCCGCAGGGAGTATTTATCTGTCACTTCCTGCTTTACATCATAATTATCCATTTTAATACATAGCCTTCCTTTACCTGATTTTCATCCTATCGTGGTATTTAATTCTTTACATGCCAGAGTAATCTGTTCGATCAATTCCCGATCCGTGATTACCGTAACCCGGCCATCCTCATACTGCCTGTCCACCCATTCCTTCACCCGGGCAACCACAGGGCTTGCCTTTGTCAACTGCTTTTCTTCCCCAAGTTTAAAGTATGTATTGATCCAATGGGCAATTCCAGCCAGACCGGAAGTATTGGAAACCGCACACAAAACCGGTCTGTTCAGGAATTTATCCGTATCAAAAATATTATAAATTTCTTCGTTTTTCAATAATCCATCTGCATGGATCCCTGCTCTGGTCACATTGAAATTCTTGCCTACAAAAGGCGTTCTCTCCGGTATGGAATAACCGATCTCACGCTCGTAATATTCCGCAAGTTCCGTGATAACAGTAGTATCCATACCATTTAAATCACCCTTTAGCTGAGCATACTCAAACACCATTGCCTCCAAAGGTGTATTTCCGGTTCTCTCACCAATTCCAAACAGAGAAGTGTTTACTCCGGAACAGCCATACAGCCATGCTGTGGTGGAATTCACCACTGCCTTATAGAAATCATTATGCCCGTGCCATTCAATCAACTCATGAGGCACTCCTGCATGGGTATGAATAGCATAAATGATTCCCTGAACACTTCTTGGGATAACTGCACCGGGATAATTAACGCCATACCCCATAGTATCACAGGCACGTACCTTGATGGGGATCTGATACTCCTTCATCAACTTCATCAGTTCCAAACAAAAAGGAACCACATAACCGTAAATATCTGCTCTGGTAATATCCTCAAGATGGCACCGGACACTGATTCCCTCCTCCAGACAATCTCTTACCACACTTAAATAGTGTTCCATTGCCTGCCGTCTGGTCATCTTCAATTTCAGGAAAATATGATAATCCGAACAGCTTACCAGGATTCCGGTCTCCTTCATGCCGATTTCCTTCACCAGCTTAAAATCCTCCTTGCTGGCGCGTATCCAGCTGGTAACTTCCGGGAACTGATATCCGCGTTCCATACATTTATAAACCGCATCCCGATCCTTTTTACTGTACAAAAAGAATTCACTTGCACGGATCATTCCATTCGGTCCGCCAAGCCGGTGCAGGTAATCATATATTTTTACAATCTGTTCTGTTGTATAAGGTGCCCTGGACTGCTGTCCATCGCGGAACGTTGTATCCGTGATCCAGATCTCCTTCGGCATATTGTGTGGTACGATCCTGTCATTAAAGGGTATCTTCGGGACCTCCGAGTAAGGAAACATATTGCGGAACACATTGGGTTTTTGCACGTCATCCAATATGTACATATGTTCCTCTATCTCTAATAAATTATTTTTCGTATTAAGTGACACCGGTCTGTCTGTAAAAAAATTATTTTCATCAGCCATGACACATTTTCCTCCTTAGAAGTGCTTCAAAAAGATCATGTATAATTGTATACAACAGAACATCTCCTGTCAATAAATTATTTTAACAGCCTGTCAATCCTCACCATTCCCCATCCCTGCTTATTCCATGGTTCATTTAGATCCATAGCCGTATATTGCAGTTTTTGTTTGACCTGTTCATTTGTATAAAAGGGATATTTTTGTAAGAGAAGCGCTGCAGCTCCGGAAACAATAGGCGTTGCCATGGATGTACCACTCTTCGCCACATAGGCATTACGGTAATATCTTCCCCTCCTTGCAATCCCTGCATTGCAGGAAATGATATCTGTCCCTGGTGCAACTAAATCCGGCTTTTTCATTGCATAGGGGCTGGGTCCCCTTCCGGAATAGTTTTCACACAAATGATCTCGATTTCCAAAGTATCCACCCTCATGACATCCCACTGTAATCACCTGTCTGCTGGCTCCAAGAGGCGATAAACTCATTGGCTCAGGCCCCATATTCCCCGCCGCACACACAACAACAAGTCCTTCACCCCATGCTCTTTCCACCAGAGAAAGAAGTCTGTTAATCCTCTCTTCTTCTGCTTTTTCTCCCATACCTATGGAAATATTCAAAACACGGATATCCAACTCTGCTTTCCGCTCCAACACCCATTCAATTCCCTGAGCCATATTTTCAATCAAGCCATCTCCTTTGTAATCAAGCACCTTACCCACCACTAATCTACTGTACGGTGCAATTCCTTTATAACGACCGTTTGACACTACGCCACTGCCACAGATACACCCGGCGACATGGGTGCCATGCCCGCTGTCATCATAAAGTCTGTTTTTTCCATTAACAAAATCTTTAAACTCAATAATTCTATGATCAAAATCAGGATGAAAGGCCACTCCTGTATCCAGCATGGCAACTGTTATTCCCGCTTTCCCACAGGATTCAATCAATTCATCACTGCATCCAACCTGCCATCTTACCCGAAGCATAAAGAAACTCCCGGCTTTTTAATTATTTTATGCCGGGAGTTTTGAACAGTTCTTAACCTATGCCAAGTTCACTTCCATATACAGTTGTTCTCTATACTTCTGATCCGAGACCGCTTTCCTTAAATCATCATCTCTTCCATTGTCCATGAGTATCTGTACCAGCTTAGCAAAACGATTTTCGCCTTCAGCTTTTCCCTCAGCCCTTCCTTTTCGTTCATATTGATCAAATAATTCACACACGGTAACCTCATCCTCCTCTCTGATTCCCTGTTCCCTCATCCATGCTTCAACATCTTCTATGTCTTTCTCACCTGAAAGCACCTTAATCATTTTCATTAAAGATGCCTTATGTTCAATCTTCCGATTTGAGCGATAAGTATTTCCTTCCGCAAGAAAATCAACTACTATCCTCATATCACTTTGAAACAACTCTCTATCTTCCTTACTCAGATGTCTCATTTCAAAGACATGAAGCTTTAATTCATCAATGTACTTCCATTTGTCTTCTGAAAGCTCACACCTTCTAAATAACCGCCGAGTATCACGGCTGCTTTTCCACCTTGGATTTCCCCAATAGAGTACTAGCTCAATCACTGGGAATATTCCCTGCATCTTCCCCTCATATTGATCCCGATAAAGTCCTCCAACATAACCTGCCTTGCGAAGCAGCATCTTCCCATCTGTTCTGCTCTGATTGGCTATCAAATACATTAAATTGATCTTACTTCCTGCTATCTCGTACTTACATAAATCTTCATACTGGGTGCGGAGCTTTTTCTTTCCCTGATAAATACTTTCTGTCGGTCCTGCCAGCAATTCATCTGCCCGTACAACTTCTTTTCCCTGATATAACAGTGCATTAATCACATCTGCTGTAACATCCGGGAAGGCTAGAAATTCCTTTTCCACTATATCCTGCGTTTCCTGAGCTTTTTCTGTGTCTGGTGCTCCTGTTGCCTCCCTTAGTTCTGTCGTGTCTTTCTTTTCTTTGGGATTCCCCATTCTTCCTCCTTCTGCAGGATACAAAGACTATGACACTTTTATGAAAAGCCTCAACACAAAATGTATTATATCTTTTCCCTGCTTCATTTAATTTAAATTGGTGATCAAAGCAAGGATTCTAAAACAGATGACTGCATTCCCAACCGGAAATGCCTATCAGAATATCAGATAATAGAACACATTTACGTTAGAATTTCTATGCTTTTATTTATTGTAACAAAAACATAAATAGTACGTCAATAAGATATTTATTAAATTTCGATAAACTTTCCCGTGACAAAAAAGAGTTTTCTAGCTGTCAACTCATGACTTCCACCACAACTAGGCACTTTCCTATACCTTAAAACAACCCGAACCAACAGTTCGGGCTGCTTTATATATAATGTATATATGATTTTTCTATATTCTATTTTTCTTTCCTTTATAGAAGAAAAGTGCAACCGCCGTGGCCAGAAGCCCGGCCGTCAGAAACCACTTGGGATGAATCGGATCTCCAGTATCCGGCGTATCATCTTTATTTCCTGACAACGAAGTAATCACTGCGCTGCCATTTGTTACATACGCCTGACCACTTAAACCGGAATAATTATATACTCCAAAGGGTGAGAAATGACTGGTCACAAACTGCAGATAATCTCCATCCTCTAATTGAAGTACCCGATGTTCCACCGCTTCCATCTGTCCATCCTGATCCAGAGTAACAACATGCAGATTGTCTGCAGAAGTCCCCGCCGGAAGCCGGAACTGAATCGTGGCATATTGTTTTCCTAATCTTGTAATTGGAATGGTTCCAGAGGCATCATATAGTGATATCTCATACGCCGTCAAATTTGCCGGCTCCCTTCCTCCATAAAGTTCTCCGTATGCAGCAGTAATCTTCTCTCCTGCCGTCTCAGAATCCGTCACCCTGAGAATATAAGAACCATCTTCTCCAGGCAGTGTAACCATAGCATTATCACCATCCGAAATCACACGACTGTTGATCTGCAAGGCAACTCCGCTCTCTCCATTTGGGACTGCCCCAAGGGTATTATCTGCAATCTGACTGCCGGCTTCATTATAGATCACACCGTTAAATCCATAGGTTCCCGCTTCAAGAATGGTTCCTTCCAACCCTTCTACCGTGTTCGGTATTACTGCTCGTTTGATATGATCAAATGCATAAGTCCGATACTGATTATTGGCAAGACGCCCTGACCGGTCACCCATAGTAAGAACCGGCAGCGTACTTCCCTCAAAGACTACCGTATCTGTACCACCCGAAATAGAATAGGCTCCAAGTCCGATTTCTTCCACGGATGCATGAATCGTCACGTTTGAAAGAGGACAATCCATAAACGCCCTGTCCTCGATACGGACAAGTCCTGTTCCTCCGTTTACCGTCTTTAAATTCTTACAACCCATAAATGCGCCTTCACCGATTACCTGCACAGAAGCCGGAATGTTCACTGCCGTAATTCCCATATGCTCCTGAAATACCATGGGACCGATCTGCTTTACTCCATCCGGAATATTCACCACACTGTCCGTTCCGCCATAAGCAATCAAAATTCCATCTCCCACGATCTTATAAGGAGATGCTGAATTTACATCCTGTATCCAGGGTGTCTTATCAAACGCATAGGCATCAATCTTTGTCACGGTAGACGGTATCGTCACCTCACGCAGAGAATCACAATGATAAAATGCACCATAGCCGATCTCCGTCACTCCTTCCGGGATTTCCACCGAAGTAAGTCCTGATCTAGCAAACGAAAATTCACCGATTTCCTTAATTCCATCTTCTATGTTGTATTCCTTCAAATCCGTGTTCTGATAAAAAGCCTGAGCCGCTATTTTGGAATTTCCAACGATCGTATACTTAGGAAAATCCTTTCCCTTTTGAGCCCTGTCAGCCAGAAGATTTTCCAATCCGGCTGTCTCTCTGGTATTATTTTCCTCCGACACTACATCCGAATCAAGCTGCGCAAGATCAACTCTTCCGCCTTCCACATACTGCTCCGAAGACTGATTCCCGCTCAACACATTGGACTGTCTGTTATCTATAAATATCACTGCTCTCCCGGACACAATGCTGGACTGCCCAAGGAGTGTCAAATTGTTAATTGTCTGCGTTTCCACTCCTATGGTAGGCACCGGCGAAGGATCCTGTGTATCGATATTTCCCTCATCTTCCGGTCCCGTGACTGGTTCTTTTGTCTCCTGTCCCTCTCCCTCGTTCGAGATGTTTTCGACGGAAACGCTTTCACCAGCAATCACACCAGCCTCAATTACCTGTGAGTCCTGTACATCCTCATATTCTATTTCATCCACCTCAGACTTTTGAAACTCAGCCGCAAATTCTGCACCATAGGTTCCCGGTGCCGCATTTAACTTCACCTTAGGACAACCGTCAAAAGCGCTGTCGCTGATCCGCATCATGGAATCCGGTATCTCCACAGTCTGTAAATTCACGCAATCCTCAAATGCCTTGCTTCCTATTCCATGAACCGGAAGTGGAATCTCAACCTCTTTCAAATTCACACAGTTTGAAAAAGCGTAAATCGGAATTTCATACACTCCGCCTCCTAAAACCACTCTTTCCAGATAAGGATTTCCCCAAAAAGCATATCCTTTGATTTCTTTCACCGTTCTTGGAACCGTATAAGCTTCCTTTTCACAGGCAGGCATCAATGCATAAATAATTGTTTCCTCATCATCATATAAAACACCGTTGGAATAATGCAGATAACCATTCCCCACTGACACCGTAAGTTCCGATAAATTGCTACATCCGGCAAAAACAGCGCTCCCTAAATCTTTGACCGCTGATCCTAAGGAAACATTCGTTAATGCTTTATTGTTGGAAAATGCCGCCGTATCAATCAGGGATACGCTATCGCCCACGGCGATGGTTCTTAAATTATCACACTCTGCAAAAGCACGATAACCGATTGTTTCCACATCGCCGTCAATCGTTACTTTGATCAGATTATCATTTCCGGCAAAAGCTTCTTCGCCGATTACTTTAACACCATCTGGAACAGACACGACTTCCGCCGTGCCTGTATACTTCAATAATTTAGTTCCCTCCATCTGAAATTCCGATGAAAGTGCACTTGCCTGTACATCCGCTACAGGCACCTGAGATACCACAATTGCAGTAAGCAAAAGCAGTACGCTCAGGGACTTGGTTATTTTTCTATTCATATGGTTCCTATGCCGTTTTAGTATTAATAATTACCTTATCACGCTTAAAGAATAAAATTAACGAAATACATGCCAGCCCTATTGCAAGGAACCACTTCGGATGAATCGGATCCCCTGTCTTCGGTGTCGCATCAATCACTGCCTCTGACAGATTTGCCGTATCTACATAAATCACATAAGGCGAAAAATGAGTTGCCGTAAAGTTCACACACGGTACACCGCCCACTGTAGTAAATCTGGCGTTCAAATCCTCCAGCATACCGCCGGAAATAGCCGCCACACGATTATTTCCCGCATATTGCACCAAATCATCCGGCAGAGGAATCGTCAAATTCACCGAAATTCCCGAAGTATCCGCAATCTTGGTTCTTCCTGTTGAATCATAAAGGCTGATATCCATAGGCAGATATTTAATTCTGCTCAGATCTCCGTATCTTGCCTGCAGAGCCGCCGTTGCTGCATCGGTTGCAATCTGATCTTCTGTTACCTTAACAATAAAGTTATCCGTAGCGCCGCTTACCGTTGCACCGGCAAGGTTTGTATTGGATATTCCCGGTCTGGTTATATCTACAACCGTTCCATTATTGCTGACCGTATTCACCGTATTGCTGCCACCGCCACTACTTGAAACAGGCGTCACACTGTTGCCGCTTCCTGTCTTATACGTTGCTGTTACTGCCACATTGGCGGCCGGCATGGTGAAGGTTGCCGAAGTAGCATTGGGATTGGAAAACCCTACTCCTGCCGTTGAAGAGGTCCACTTGTCAAATACCTGACCTTCTCCCATATAATAAGCATTCACTGCTACGATCTCACCTGCCGCATACTCCCCGCTTCCAGAACCGCCGGATACGGAAACCGTGTATTTCTTTACTCCCGGTGTAGGCTCAGGTGAAGGTGATACAGAAGGTGAAGGCGAGGAATTGCTTCCATTGTTATTGCTGCCACTATTGCCACCACTATTACCGCCACTATTTCCAGGTGAAGCATTCGGGTTCTTTCCACTGCTTGCAGTCGTCCACTGAGCATAAACGGATGTATCCTGCTTCACACCTGTTGCTGAAGAAGCCGGTGTCCACAACCACCTAGAAAATGTATATCCAGCCGGTGCTAATTCAGCCGGTACCATAGGTGCCATAACAATTTCTCCATCACTGGCATGTGTCGTCCACCATGGTTCTGCGTCCGTTTCATTTAAATAGAATGAAACTTTAAATCTGTTAATATCTCCTGAACCATCAACATATCTGGCTACAATCGTTGTATCTGCATTTATGTTATAATGCGGTTTATCCCAGCCCATAAATATCTGTCCCGGATGTTCTGGAAGATCTGCTTCTGCCGGAGGGTTTGCTGTTCCTCCGCGCTTTACTTTTTCTGTTTTCAGAATATCTCCATTATAGCCATCTATGAAAGTTACTGTATATTCAGGAGAACTATAAATTGCAAAAACATCTGTATCTCTCTGAATATTTTTATATTCGCTCCAACCTGAAAATTCAAGTTCCGGATCATTACAAGTGGGATCTGGAGGCGGAACTGCATCTTCCCCAGATCTAACGGTCTGTTTATCAAGCAATACCTGATTCGTCATTAACGGATAATCCGGCAAGTTGTAAAAGATTACTGTCCACTCCTGATATACTTCATCGTCACTGGAATTAATGTATGGATATACCGTTGCATAAAAATCTGCATTAGAACCTTCCTGGCATTGGAAGATAACTAAATTCTGTTTTGAATCATTCCTGCCATCACCAACTTCATCAGGATCACCAGCCTCAGTATTATCAAACGCATCCTCCTCTATCCGAATGGGGTCACTCTTAAAATAAACTACCATTCGCTTGGATCCACGATCCTGAAAGGCCTCCGATTCAATAACCTTTAAAGTACTTGGCAGCGTAATACTATTTAACTCCATATCCTTAAAGCAGGACTCTGGAATCGTATTTACTGTAGTCTTGGATAAGTCTACCTGAGCAATATTTTTACAAGCTTCAAACGCTTCTTCCTTAATAGATGTTACTCCAGATAACTCATCCGGGCCTACATTATAAGAACCACTGCCATTTACAGCTCCTCTGCTCTCTAAACACTCAGCTATTTCTTTTCCATTATTCGTATTTCGATATAGAATACCGCTATTATACGTAAACTGGGAGGGTTCAATACATACAATGTTATTTAGCGAGGTACAGCCCCTAAAAGGACGTTTTCCTGTATCTTTCAAGTTAGATCCCAGAGCAACGCCTGTTAAATTTTTACAATCATCAAATGCATAATCATTAATCAGCTCACTTCCGATAATGTCTGCATGTGTCAACCCGGTACAACCCTTAAATGTGTAAGGATCCACCTCTTTTACACCATTGATCAGAATAGTCCTTAATGCAGTATCTGATCCAACACCAGCTACATCAGTAACAACCTCTCCGGTTGAATCCACAGCTTCACCCTCAGCATTTACTCCTGAAAACAATCCCTCTCTAATACTATCAACACTTGCCGGAATCGCAACATTTCGTATTGATGTTAAAAGCTGCTGTTCCATCGGGGTCAGAGAACCTTTATCTCCAGCACTGACATAAGCTTTCACATGATCTATCATATCCTGATACTCTCTTGCCTGATCCGTGCCGCTTACCACATAAGGAAGATCATCAACCCACTTTGCATCCAACTGGTCATATCTAGGATAACCAACTAACTGTGCTTCTCCATCGTTATATCGTACTTCTAAGTTCGTAGGCCAGCCGCTATGACAGGTAATCCAAATATCCGGCGACTTGTCATGGCTTATCTTGCTGCTGCCATTCATGGCATATTGGAATGGTACGGTGTCCAACCCAGTATTCTCGTTCAACATTGCCCCTACAAAGTAAAGTTCCGGTTCCTCGGCTCCTGTTGCCGGATATAAGCCATCTGCATGCTCACAAACCGCATCCTGTGTCTTAAATGCGTCTGCTCCGATCGATGTAATCGTTGACGCATCCGTAAACGTAACGGTCCTGAGGGCATGACATCCTTTAAAAGCATTAGCACCTATTTCTTTTACAGAAGCAGGAATCGTTACTTGTTTCAAATAACAATTATTATTAAAACTGCCTTGGGCAATTCTTTGAATAGAAAAACTGCCAATCTGCTCTGGAATCTCAAGGATATCAGGGTCTTTACTTCCTGTCAGTTTTCCAAAATAAACCAAATCCCCAGAATTGTTTACTCGATAAATCACCTGTGCATCTCTGCTATTTGGATCCAAATCACCATAAGCATGCGCCTTCTCCACCTTTTCATATAATTCCTGATCAGGATATTTATAAGTTACGGAGTTTTGATTTGCCGTATCACGAATTGATGAATTTAACGGTCCT
>WFLX010106357.1_pt1 | contig 12882 bp, 13 predicted proteins | sample 4967041 | NCBI WGS metagenome assembly WFLX01 (sample SAMN12857096, study PRJNA449069) | gut metagenome | isolation source: stool from male and female vole | host: Microtus ochrogaster | place: USA:Florida | collected 2017 | reverse complement strand
CCCGATCGACCACTCCGGCATCTCTCCTTAATCTGTATCTCCGAAATGCAACGGGCTGGGGCGGTGGTTCGCCCTGCGGGCCCTATCGGAAACAAGGTCGCAAAGGTAGTACAAAATTCGCAAAACCTCAAATAGAGGCTCCGAGGGGTGTCGGATGCGGTGAAAAATCCGCAGTTTTCTTAAAAAAAGTTAAAATTAACATTCTTTAACTTAAAAGTTTTGTAGGGCTGCGGGTATTGCGTTTCTTTTGTTCTCGGAAATCGTCAAAACTTTTTTTTATGGGTGTTTTTGCAAATTTCGGACGGGGTGTGGTCTGTGCAGTTCTGACCTGTGCGATAGGGCTTTTGGCTTCTGCTGCGGTTTGGGTTTCGGCTGCCGAACCGCAGGATTCCACCGTCTACCGTATCGCTTTCTACAATACCGAAAACTATTTTCACCCCACCCACGACACATTGAAGAACGACTACGATTTTACGCCGACGGGCATCAAGGGGTGGGGCTCGGCCAAATTCACCGCCAAACGCAACAATCTCTTCAAGGTGGTGGCCGCCCTCGATGCCGAGGCGCCGTTGCTGGCTTTGGGGCTGGCCGAGGTGGAGAACGCGCTTGTGTTGCGCGAACTGTGCCGTGGCACGCCTTTGCGCTTNCTGAATTTCGATTTTGTGCATTTNGAGAGTCCCGATCCGCGCGGGATAGACGTGGCGCTGCTCTATCGGCGCGACCTGCTGCAAGTGGACACGGCTTTTCCGATTGCGGTGGCCGTGCCGCCCGATAGCGTTTCCCGCACGCGCGACATTCTTTATGTGCGGGCGGTGCGCGGGCAGGACACCCTTCATTTTTTTGTCAATCACTTCCCCTCCAAATACGGGGGCGTCACGGCCACCGAACACAAGCGCGCGTATGCGGCGGGGCTGCTGCGGCGTTGCATGGACGGGGTGTTGCAGCACGATAGCGCGGCGTTTGTCGTGGCTATGGGCGATNTGAACACGGGCTGCGAGGANGCGGCGCTGGCNNNGCTCGACAGTCTGCCGTGGGTCAACCTTATGGCACAGCCGAGTTGGACACTCGACCGCNGGGGCGGAAAGGCGGGGGGAAGCCATAAGTTCCGCGAGACGTGGAGCACGATAGACCATATCATCGTGGGGCAGGGGAGTCTCGGAAAAATCGACCGCGGAAAGGCCTCTCTTTTCGACCGCGACTTTCTGCTGATGAAAGACGAGCGGTATTTGGGCTTCAAGCCGTTGCGCACCTTCTACGGGGCAAAATATTTGGGCGGTTACAGCGATCACCTGCCGGTGTATATCGATGTGCGCTTGCCCTGATAAATTCGTACTATTTATTCGTACATTTGTACAAATTTTCGTTATGCAGAACGCTTTTCCCGTAGAAGAAGCCTATATGCGTCGCGCCCTCTCCTTGGCCCGGGAGGGGTTGGGGACGGCTTCGCCCAATCCTATGGTGGGTTGTGTGATTGTGTGTCGGGACAGGATTATCGGCGAGGGNTTTCACCATCGTTGCGGTGAGGCTCATGCCGAGGTCAATGCCATAGACGCGGTGTTGAACGAGAACGCGGCCACGCGCGGACTGATGCGTGAGACGGGATTGGATGCCCGCGCCCTGCTTAGGGAAAGCACGTTGTATGTGACGCTCGAACCCTGCGCGCATTACGGAAAGACGCCGCCCTGCGCCGAAAAAATCGTGGAGATGAAGATTCCGCGCGTGGTGGTGTGTTGCTCCGACCCCAACCCCAAGGTGAACGGGGGCGGCATCGCCATTCTGAAAGCGGCCGGCGTGGAGGTGGTGGAGAATGTCTTGGAAAAGGAGGGGCGCGACTTAGGCCGTCGCTTTTTCCTGAATATGGAAAAGAAACGTCCCTACGTCATCCTGAAATGGGCGCAGACCGCCGACGGACTCATCACCGACAAGAAAGGCCAGCCCTATGCGATCACGGGCCCGTTGCTCCATGCGCTCAATCATGCCTACCGCGCNCAGGAAGACGCCATTATGGTGGGCACCGACACGCTTCTGTCCGACAATCCCATGCTCAACGCCCGTCAATATGCGGCCGCCCGTCAGCCGCTGCGCATCAGTTTAGATTTACACGGCAGGATTTTGGATTTTCTGCGGCAGGACGCCGCCGAAGCCCCCGCCGCCCGCATACCGCTGCACTTTTTGGACGGCACGCAACCGTCGNTGCTCTTTGTGCGCGAAGAGAGCGTGCAGGACTACGCACCGTGGAAACAAAACGTGGAGGTGGTGGGGGTTCCCGCCACGGTTCCGCCTCTTGAAAGGCTTTCTTTCTATCTGCACGTGTTGCAGGAAAGGCATATCGGCTCGCTGATTGTGGAGGGGGGCGCCGAATTGCTGCAATCGTTCATCACACAGAATCTTTGGGACGAGGCACGGGTGTTCTCTTCGCCCAAGACCTTGGGAAAGGGCTATGCCGCGCCGCATCTTCCCGCCGTAAAGACGGTGGAGAACCGCGAATATGCCGGCGAATGGGTGCATATCTTTAAACCTATGGACAGAAAGTAGGCGCGATGGCGAAAGGCAAGAAAGAAAATCCGTCTGCGGAGCCGGAGGTTGTANCCGATACGTTCCGCACGTTGGCCAAGCCCTCGCAAGGTCTGTATAAGGAAAAGGGAAGCAAGTTCCTCGCCTTCGCCTATCCCGTGGAAACCGAAGCGCAGGTCAAGGAGCATGTGGAGGCCTTGCGCAAGGAGTATTACGACGCGCGTCACCATTGCTACGCCTATGTTTTAGGTGCCTCGCAGGAGGTGTATCGCGCCAACGACGACGGCGAACCTTCCGGCACGGCGGGCCGGCCTATCCACGGACAGATTCTCTCCCAACGTCTCACCGATATACTGGTGGTTGTGGTGCGCTATTTCGGCGGCATCAAATTGGGCGTGTCGGGTCTGCTCAACGCCTACAAGACCGCGGCCGCCGACGCCTTGAATCAGGCGCAGGTGGTGGAGAAAATCGTGACGAGGCGGCATAAGGTGCGTTTTTCTTACGAGGAGATGAACAAGGTGATGCGTATCGTCAAGGATCTGCAATTGCAGGTGCTCGGGCAGGAAGCGGGCGAAAGATGCGAATTGGAATTTGCCGTGCGTCTGGCGCAGGAGGAGAGGTGCCTCAAAAAGTTTGAGGAAGAACGTCTGGAAATAATCTAAAAGTATTCTATTTCGTGCAGGAAAAGCGCGTGGGCGGGAACGGAATTGCCCGCCTGACAACGGTCTTTGGCCTGCAGAAGCGTGTCGATGTCTTCCACGGCACGGCGGCCTGTGCCCACTTCGAGAAGCGTGCCCGTCATGGCGCGTACCATATTGCGCAGAAATCGGTTGGCGGTAAAGACAAACATCCAGCGCTCCTGTCCGGTGCGGAGGAATTCGGCTTTTTGCAGATGACAGAAATTGTGGGCGGTCTGCGTATGGAGTTTGGAAAAAGAGGTGAAATCGCGTTGGCCGCAGAGTCTTTGCGCGGCTTCCTGGATTTTCCTTGGGTCGAAAAGCGTGCGGCAATAATAGCTCGTATCGTCTAAAAAGGGATTCTTGGCGGTGTGGATATGGTAGTGATAGGTGCGCCACGTGGCGGAGAAACGGGCGTGGAAACCGCGGGGCACCTCGAAGATGTTGTGTATGGCTATGGCCTTGGGCAGTATGGCGTTGAGCTGATAGGTGAGCCGTTCCAGATGAGCCGGGTTTGCCAATGTATCGTCTTCCCAGTCGAAATGCGCAAAATACGCNTCGGCGTGCACGCCCGTATCGGTGCGGCCGCANCCTANCACCTCCACGTTTTTCCGAAGCAGGGTCGCCAGCGAATTTTCGAGGGTTTCCTGCACCGAGGGAGAGGAAGGCTGCTTCTGCCAACCGCAAAAGGGCGCACCGTTATACGAAAGATAGAGGAAATAGCGGTGCATGGTTTATTTGCCGGCGTATTTCTGTCCCGCTTTCGAAATCGAGTCGCGCATCTGCGTGTCCGATTTCACGTTTTCCATACGGTAGTAGTCCATCACCCCGAGATTGCCGCTGCGGAAAGCGGCGGCNAGAGCCAAAGGCACCTCCGCCTCGGCCTCGATGACTTTGGCGCGGGCTTCCTGCGCCTTGGCCTTCATTTCCTGTTCGGAAGCCACCGCCATAGCACGTCTTTCCTCTGCCTTGGCCTGGGCGATGTTCTTGTCGGCATTGGCCTGGTCTATCTGTAACTGCGCCCCGATATTCTTTCCCACATCGATATCGGCGATGTCGATAGAGAGGATTTCGTAGGCCGTGCCCGAATCCAGGCCTTTTTCCAACACCACCCGCGAAATGGAGTCGGGATTTTCCAGCACCTGTTTATGAGTGGTGGCCGAACCGATAGAGGTGACGATGCCTTCGCCCACACGCGCCAAAATGGTTTCTTCGCCGGCACCGCCCACCAACTGCTTGATATTGGTGCGCACCGTGACACGTGCCGTGGCGATGAGCTGGATGCCGTCCTTGGCCACCGCCGTGACGGGGGGCGTGTTGATGACCTTGGGATTTACCGACATCTGCACCGCCTCGAATACATTGCGTCCCGCCAGGTCGATGGCCGTGGCGGTCTTGAAATCGAGGTTCATATTGGCTTTGTCGGCCGAGATAAGCGCCTGCACCACCAGATTGAGGTGGCCGCCCGCCAGATAGTGGGCTTCGAGTTCGTTGCGGTTAAGATGCAGCCCCGCTTTCTTGGCGGCGATGAGGTTGCGCACGATGACGGTGGGGGGCACCTTGCGCCAACGCATCAGGATGAGTTGGATGAGCGAGATGTTGACGCCCGAAACAAGCGCGTTGAACCACAGTCCCACGGGAATGAAATAGAAGATAAGCCATAGCAGGAACAGGCCTATCAACACAATGGAAACAATCATACCTACTGACATAGTTTTTTATTTTAATTTTCTTCNACGTAAATTTTGGCACCTTCCACCTTGGCCACCCGTATGCTCTTGCGGGGGTCGATGAAAGTGGAAAGCGATTGCGCCTCGTAGAACTCGCCTTCGATTTCGATTTTGCCCGTGGGCGCCAGACGCGAGACCGTGGTGCCCAGCTGACCGGGCAATATCTTGGTGAACGCTTGGTTCAGTTTGTTTTCCAACGAAGTGTCTAGTTGCAGTTTCTTCCAGGTCTTGCGTCGGAGGATAAAGAAGAGCGAGACAAGCGACAGCAACAGCACCGCGGTCAACACGAGCCACCCGATAGAATTTCCGCAGGCGGTGAAAGCGAAATAGACGCTGTAAGCCAAGGCGCCCAAGCCTAAGAGCCCCGCTATCATGCCGGGAAAGACCAGGATTTCCAAAGCGATCAGAATAAGGCCTACGATAATGAGACCTGCAATTAAAAGGAATGTCATAGCGTATAGTTAAAAAAAACTGTCGTTAAAAACGTCCGCCGGCACCGCCTCCACCGAAGCTGCCGCCGCCGAAACCTCCGAATCCGCCTCCGCCAAAGCCGCCGCTGCTATGGGAATGCCCCGAAGAACTGCCCATACCGCTCAACAACGTGGCTAAGACAGCCGTTCTCAGGCCTCTGTCCACATCGTCCTTTCCTCCGGAACCTCCGCCCTTGTTCTTGTTGTTTCTGTTCTTGGCGGCCACGACAGCCACGGCGAAAATGATGAGACCTGCCGCTATCACTGCAAAAATCAGCGCAAGGGCAATCACCACATCGTCTTGGGGCATATATTCCTTGACGGAGATTTCGCCCGCCGCCAAAGGCATGATGACCTGCAATCCGGCAAGCACGCCTTCCGCATATTCGTTCTGTCGGAAGTAGGGAATCATCTCGTCGTCGACGATGCGTTTGCACACCGCATCGGGCAAAGCGGCTTCCAGACCGTAGCCGGGCGCGATGAACACCTCCCCCGCGCCATAGTCGTTCCGCGGCTTGATGAGAATCACCACCCCGTTGTTGTACTTGGCGTTGCCCACGCCCCAACGTTCCCCGATTTCATAGGCCATCTGCGAGGCCGAATAATTNCCTAAATCGTTGAGGGTTACTATGGTTATCTGATTGGANGTGCTGTCGTTGAACGCGCGCAGCACCCTTTCGAGCCCGAAAGCCTCTTGTTGCAGGATTCCGGCATAGTCGTTGACCAGGCGCGGNGGGACGGGCGCGGGCGGGACAAGGTCGCGTGCGGAAGCGGAGGCCGTAACCCCGCCCGCGCCCGCGAGAAGTACCGCCAGAAAGAGGCGTGCGATTCTTTGCAGGGCTTTCATTATTTCCCGAAATCAAAATCCACTTCGGGCGCTTGGTCGGCACCTTCCTTGGCCGTGAAATAGCCTTTCTTGTCGAAATGGAACATCGAGGCGAAGATNTTGGCGGGGAAACGGCGGATGGACGTGTTGTAGTCCTTGACCGTTTCGTTGAACTTCTGCCGTTCTACGGCGATGCGGTTCTCGGTGCCTTCCAACTGCGCCTGCAATTCGGTGAAATTCTGCGTGGCTTTGAGTTCGGGATAGCGTTCCACACTCACCAGCAAACGCCCCAACGAGGCGCTCAGAGCGTCTTGCGCGGCCTGGAANNTGGCTACATTGGCNTCGGTGAGTTCGTCGGCCGAAAGTTTTACCTGCGTGGCCGAGGCGCGTGCCTGCACCACTTCTTCCAAGGTGCTCCGCTCGAAATCGGCGGCGCCTTTGACGGTGTTCACCAAATTGGGAATGAGGTCGGCGCGGCGTTGATATACGTTCTCCACCTGGCTCCAGGCCGAGGCCACCGCCTCGTCTTTCCTCACCATACCGTTATAAATCGAAATCACCCACATCACCAACAGAGCGATGATGATGACGATGATGCCTACGGTTCCGAATTTCTTTCTCATAGTTTTGGGTTATTTGAGGTTTTTGATTTCGTCCACGAATTTTTTGCCCAAAGCCGCGGCTTTCTTGGCCGTGGTGCTTTCGGCATACACGCGCATGATAGGCTCGGTGTTGGATTTGCGCAACTGCACCCATTCGCGCGTCTTCTCGAAGTCGATGCGGATGCCGTCTTCGGTCGAGATTTTCTCGGAGGCGTATTTCTTGCGGATTTTCGCCAGAATCGCGTCGGGGTTCATGCCGGGGGTGAGGTCGATGCGGTTTTTCGAGATGACGTAGGGGGGGAGGGAGTCGCGGAAACGGGTCATCGAGAAAGTGTTGTCGCGGAGCCTTTCCTTGGCGAAGGCCGACAGGAAGAGCGCCACGCCCACAAGGGCGTCGCGGCCGTAGTGCAGCTTGGGATAGATGACGCCTCCGTTGCCTTCGCCGCCTATCACGGCGTGCACTTGCTTCATCTTGGCCACCACGTTCACCTCGCCCACGGGGGCGGAGTAGTATTGGCCTCCGAGACTTTCGGTNACGTCGCGCAGGGCGCGGGTGGAGGACATGTTCGACACGGTGTTGCCCTTGCGTGTNCCCAGCAGCACATAGCGTGCCACCGAAACCAGCGTGTATTCCTCGCCGAACATGCTNCCGTCCTCGCATACAAAGGCAAGGCGGTCTACGTCGGGGTCTATGGAGATGCCGAGGTCGGCCTTGTGTTTCCGCACCTTTTCCGAGAGTTCGGTGAGGTGGGCGGGCAGGGGTTCGGGGTTATGGGCGAACTTTCCGTTGGGGGTGCCGTTGATCACCTTGACGAATCTTGCGCCCAAGGCTTTGAGCAGGTGGGAGATGACCATTCCTCCCGTGGAGTTGATGCCGTCCACCACCACCCGCAGGCGGGCTTTCCTGATAGAAACCCGGTCTACGCCTTTCAGGCGCAGCACTTTGGAAATGTGATAGTCTATCGCCTTGGTGGCGTAGGTGAGCTTGCCCAGACGTTGGACGGGCGCAGCCGAAAAATCCAATTTTTCGGCAAGGGCAAGAACNTCTTGCCCTTCGGCGGCATCGATGAATTCTCCTGTGNGTCCGAGCAGCTTGAGTGCATTCCATTCGGCGGGGTTGTGGCTGGCGGTGAGGATGATGCCGCCCTGCGCCCTATGGTGGGTCACCGCCATTTCGACGGTAGGCGTGGTGGAAAGTCCGAGATCGACCACATTCACNCCCATGCCNAAAAGACTGCCCGTGACAAGACGGTTCACCATGTCGCCCGACATACGTCCGTCGCGCCCCACCACCACTTTCACGGCGCGGGTCGCACCCTTGGCNTNGGGCTTTTCATGATGCATCTTGAGGAACTGCGCGAAGGCGCAGGTAAACTTCACGATGTCGGCAGGGGTGAGGTTCTCTCCCTGCAAGCCTCCAATGGTGCCGCGGATACCCGATATGGATTTTATAAGAGCCATTTTTCGCGCTTATTTTTTAGGAAAACGTTTGTGATAGGCTTTCATCGTGTTCATCAGCAAAGCCGCGATAGTCATCGCGCCCACACCGCCCGGAACGGGGGTAATGGCGCTGCATTTCTTCGACACCGCGGGAAAATCCACGTCGCCCATGATGCGGAAACCGTTGGGCTGGCTCTCGTCGGCGATGCGGTGGATGCCCACGTCAATCACCACCGCGCCCTCTTTCACCATATCGGCTTTCACAAAGCCGGGTTTGCCGATGGCGGCCACCAAGATATCGGCGCGACGGGTAATCTCGGCAAGGTCTTGGGTCTTGCTGTGGCAGAGCGTCACCGTGGCGTTGGCGTCGGGTTTGTTGCGGCTCAGAAGCAAGGCCATAGGCGTGCCCACGATGTTGCTCCGGCCCAGCACCACGCAGTTTTTGCCCACGGTATCGATACCGGCGCGGCGAATCAACTCCATGATGCCGCAAGGGGTGGCGGGGATGAACGTATCCTCTCCCATCACCAGTTTGCCGAGGTTGGAGGGGCTGAATCCGTCTATGTCCTTGTCGGGATTGACGGCGGCCATCACTTTATCGGCGTCGATATGCTTGGGCAGGGGAAGTTGCACGATATAGCCGTCCACTTCGTCGTCGTTGTTGAGAAAGTTGATCACTTCCAGGAGTTCTTTCTCGGAAACGTTGTCTTCGTAGCGGTAGAGCGAGGAGGTCATGCCCACGGCCTTGCAGTTCTTGTCCTTGCTGGCCACATAGGTTTCGCTGGCGCCGTCGTGTCCCACCAGAATGGCGGCCATATGCGGGGCGCGTTGCCCGCTGTCGATGATTTGCGCGATTTCGGCTGCGATTTCGCTTTTTACTTCCGCGCAAATGCTTTTTCCGTCTATAATCTTCATGATTTTTTATTAATTTATCTTCTGCCGTGCCGCATTTGTTTCATAGCCTGCATCATGCCTGGCTTCGACACGGATTTCATCATCTTCTTGGTGTCTTCCAACTGTTTTATCATCTTGTTCACCTCTTGAATGGAGGTGCCGCTACCCTCGGCGATACGCTTGCGGCGGCCGGCGTCGAGCACCTGCGGATGCGTGCGTTCGTAGGGGGTCATGGATTGTATCATGGCTTCGATAGGCTTGAAGGCGTTGTCGTCCACCTCCACATCTTTCAGCGCCTTGCCCACGCCCGGAATCATCCCCAGCAGATCTTTCATNTTGCCCATTTTCTTGATCTGTTGGATTTGCGCGTAGAAATCGTCGAAATTGAAATCGTTGGTGCGGAATTTCTTTTGCAGTTTNCGNGCCTCTTCNTCNTCGTACTGCGCCTGGGCGCGTTCCACAAACGACACGATATCGCCCATGCCTAAAATACGGTCGGCCATACGTGCGGGATAGAAGATGTCGAGCGCGTCCATTTTCTCGCCCACACCCACAAACTTGATAGGTACCTGCACCACCGAACGGATAGTGAGCGCGGCACCGCCTCGGGTATCGCCGTCGAGTTTGGTCAGAATCACGCCTTCGTAGTGCAGTCTGTCGTAGAAGGCCTTGGCCGTGTTCACCGCGTCCTGTCCCGTCATGGCGTCCACCACAAAGAGGGTTTCCTGCGGGTTCACCTCGGCTTTGATGCGGCCNATNTCGTCCATCATGGCCTCGTCCACGGCCAGACGGCCCGCGGTATCGATAATCACCACGTTCAGGGCGTTTTCTTTGGCGTGCCGCACCGCTGCCCGCGCTATCTTGACGGGGTCTTTCTCTTCGCGTTGACTGAAAACGGGAACGTCTATCTGGGTTCCCAGTGTTTCCAGTTGGTCGATGGCGGCGGGACGGTAGACGTCGGCGGCCACCAACAGGGGTTGTTTGCCTTTCTTGCTTTTGAGGAANTGNGCCAGCTTGGCCGAGTGCGTGGTCTTNCCCGAACCTTGCAGACCGGACATCAGGATGACGGTGGGATTGATCTGCAGGTTGAGTTCCACCGCGCTCGTCCCCATCAGGCTCACCAGTTCGTCGTGCACCAGCTTCACCATCATCTGTCCGGGAGATACGGCGGTGAGCACGTTCTGCCCCAATGCCTTTTCCTTGACGGTGTCGGTGAATTGCTTGGCTATCTTATAGCTGACGTCGGCGTCCAAAAGCGCCCGACGGACTTCCTTCAACGTTTCGGCAACATTGATCTCGGTGATTTTGCCTTGTCCTTTGAGCAGTTTAAACGCCCGGTCAAGTTTATCGGAAAGGTTTTCAAACATATACTTTGTTTTATAGTTTGATTGAACAAAACTTTCAAAGATAACCAAATTTTGCTAACATTCCTTGTTGCAGAAACCTCGGACGGAGGTTTGTGGATAGATGTCTTCAACGTGACGCTTTAAAAATCCGTTAAAGTGTTAAATTTAGAATATTATTTATATATTTGCATAAAGAAAGATTAAATTTAACCTGTTATGAATAGCTTGTATAGTCTTGCCGATGGGCTGATAGAACGGCGTATCGGCGAAAATTTAAAGGCGGTTCGGCTCAGGCAGAACTTAACACAGGAAAGCATTTCCGAGGAATCCCAGGTTTCGCTTTCGACTGTAAAAAAGATAGAACGGGGCGAAATCGGTTCTTTTGACGGCTTTCTCCGGCTGCTGCGCACTTTGGGAAAGCTCGATGTTCTGCAACCGCTCATCGAGGAGGAAGAATTGAGCCCCAACGAATATTATGCGTTGGTGAACGCGGCCAAGAAAAAAACGCGTAAGCGTGCCCGTGGCACACTCAAAACTAAACGACAGGAGGCATCCGAATGGTAGATATAGCGAAAGTCCGTCTATACGGAATGGATGTAGGCACGCTCCGTTGGAACGAAAGATACGGCCTGGCTCAATTCGAATATGTGAACGGTTTTCTGAACAAGGACATCGAACCCGCACCGCTTATGATGCCGGTACGGGAAGGGCGCGTGTATTCGTTNGGAGACATCGGCAAGGAAACTTTTAAAGGTTTGCCGGGAATGTTGGCAGACTCGCTGCCCGACACGTATGGACGCGCTCTGTTTGAACGCTGGTTGGCGTTGACGGGGCGTCGGAGCGGCAACGCGGTGGAAAGCCTATGTTTCTTGGGTAAACGTTGCATGGGGGCGTTGGAATTCGAACCGGCTATGGATACGCCCTACGACCTTGATATGAAGGTCGGAATCGAATCCTTGATAGAGGTGGCGAGGGAGGCGTTGACAGAGAAAGAGAATTTTGGAGCCAATCTCAAAGTTGACCAGAAAGCCGCCATCGCCGAAATCGTTCGTCTCGGAACATCGGCGGGAGGACAGCGGGCAAAGGCCATCATTGCGTANAACAAGGANACGGGAGAGGTTCGTTCAGGGCAGATTGAGGCTCCCGAGGGNTTTGATTACTATCTTATCAAACTTGACGGAGTGACCGCCACCGCGGGATTCCGCGAAACGCAGAATTACGGGAGGTTGGAATATTCCTTTGCCAGATTGGTAAGGGATTGCGGCATAGAGATGTCGGAATGTCTGTTGATAGAGGAGAATGGCCGTGCGCATTTTCTTACCAAACGGTTTGACAGGAAAAACGGAGAGAAAGTGCATATGCAGACGCTCTGCGCTATGGCGCACTACGACTACCGTATGCTTCGGGCGTATTCGTACGAACAGGCGTTTGATGTGATGAGGGCACTTCACCTGCCTTATTCCCAGGCGCAGGAGATGTTTCGGCGCATGGTGTTCAATGTGGTGATACGGAATCAGGATGATCACACAAAAAACATTTCGTTTTTGATGGATAAAAACGGAAAGTGGTCGTTGTCGCCCGCCTATGATATGGGCTACTGCTATAATCCCGCAGGGGATTGGACTTCGCAGCATCAGATGTCGATAAACGGGAAGTTTAACGATATAACGCGAACCGATTTAATGGAATTCGCCAAGAAAAACAATATCAAGGAGGCTTCCGAAATCATAGACCAAATTGGTGAATCCGCCGCGCACTGGAAGCATATCGCTGCCGAATGCGGNGTNNCCNNCAATACNNTAAANCGNATCCAGTCCGAATTCAAGTTGGTATAGGAAGAAATAGGCGGTGGCGCAAGGAAAATTACTAACCCATCTGTCGAAACGCCTTTTAATCCCGGTTAGAGCTCCTTCCAAACGCAACACCCGAAACGAGTGAAACAATTAAAAAGCTCGTACTGCTATAACCACAGCGGTNTCATTTTTGTCTTCGGTATCAATACTTCCGCCACTTGACACATTAAAGGCTTCTTTTTTATCATGTTCGTTACTGCTCCAATACCAACGTCCATCCAAAGGTGTCCCCCCATTGGCCATACGAGCTTTGGAAATACTTCCGTTGCCTCGTTTCTTTTCATTAGCTACCGTCAATAGATAATTCAATTCTCCGGCAGAAGGCAAATACCAACCATAACCGTGATTCATACACCAATTGGCAGCCGGAGCCATCATCCCTATCTGATTCACAATAGAACGTGTTTGCTCCAATCCTTTCCCTTTGATAAAATAACTGGAAGCCGATTCTTCATCAATTAAGGCAATTATGTTGTTACACTTACGGCCTTTTGCATTCTCCCATTGCACCGAAACCTGATCCAACGAAA
>WFLX010018880.1_pt1 | contig 12882 bp, 13 predicted proteins | sample 4967041 | NCBI WGS metagenome assembly WFLX01 (sample SAMN12857096, study PRJNA449069) | gut metagenome | isolation source: stool from male and female vole | host: Microtus ochrogaster | place: USA:Florida | collected 2017 | reverse complement strand
TGCCCAGTCAAAGCGGATGAATTCATTAGGGCTATCCTTTGTCTTGAATTTATCTAATTCTTTATCCATCTCACAAATTTTTTCACAAAGATAAAATAAATCTGTTGGAAAAGCAAATTTTATGCGGAATTTTTTTGTAATTTTGCTTTGTCAATGTTTTTGTGGTATACAGAAATGGGAATTTATATTTAAGGATGTTAATACTAATATTTTATGACGGTTAGGGAAGAATTAGTGGAGGTTAGGAAGAGGTTGGAGGGGATATTTGATCGTAGGGAGCGGGAGAATGTCATTCTGCTTATCTTTGAATATGTCAAAGGTTGGGGTAGGGTAGACCTTATTATTAATGAAGGAAAGGAATTGTCGGATTTTGCTAAGAATGAAATAGACCGGATTGTTGACAGGCTCATCCTTGGCGAACCTATCCAATACATCACAGGGAATGCCCATTTTTATGGTATGGATCTCAAGGTTCGTCCCGGTGTTCTCATACCCCGTCCTGAGACTGAAGAACTCGTAGATTGGATTTGTGANGATGCCAAGGGAAAATCTGATCTTTCTGTTCTTGACATTGGAACAGGGTCGGGCTGTATAGCAATTGCTTTAGCAAAACACCTTGACTTCCCATCGGTCACGGCACTTGATTTCAGCAAGACTGCTATTGATCAAACGAAGGAGAATGCTGAGCTACAGAAGGTAAAGTTAAAGCTGATAGAAGCCGACATGTATCAATGGAAGCCCGCTTCAGACTCATACGACATCATTGTCAGCAATCCTCCTTATATTGCCCCTGACGAAAAGGCTGATATGGAAGTTAGGGTGAAGGATTTTGAGCCAGAAGAAGCATTGTTTGTGGTGGCTGATGATCCTATTAAGCCATACCGAAGGATAGAGGAGATGGCTTCTCAAGCCCTTAAGCCTGATGGATGCGTGTATTTTGAGCTTAATCCTCGGTTTGCTGAAGATGTCAAGGCATATTATATGTCGAAAGGATGGCATGATGTGGAGATTCGGATTGACTCTTATGGGAAAAAGCGGATGATGAAGGCTCGGATGAAGGAATAAAGTTACCAACCTGATGCGCGGGGACGCATGCGGAGCATGCTACCTACATAATGGACGATNAGAGGTTTAATTTCAATGAAATAGAAGATGAAAAGGAGAATTACAGCGGATGAGATGCTTGTTAGGATGGCTGGGCTTTGTGCCAATGCAGAGCAATGCAGTTCGGATATACGGCAGAAGATATTGAANCATGGATTTTCTGCAGAACAAGCGGATAAGATGATTGATTATCTTTGTGCTAATAAGTATATTGATGATGAGCGTTATGCGAGAGCGTATGCTGTCGACAAGGTGCGATTCTCCGGTTGGGGTAAGATGAAAGTGCGTATGGGTCTCCTTGCCAAAGGGTTGTCTGATTCCATAATCTCTCAGGCTCTCGATTANATTCCTGAAAAGGATTATTCTGAAGCTCTCGAGAAAGTGCTTGCTGCAAAGGCTCGTTCGCTCTACTTAAAGGATGTCAAGGACCGACAGAAGCTTTATCGCCATCTTGCTTCACGCGGTTTTGAATCTCAGAGAATTATCGCTGCTATACGGAAGTATTTAACTANCANAACGATTAACGATTAACGATCAACGTTAANGTCTTTAANGNCTCTAANGNCACTAAGGACCTTAACGAANGNATGCTAATACNNAAAANNNAAAANGNATGCTNNNAGATATTGCTGATTTCTTCCTTCCTCGGACTTGTCATCTTTGCGGATGCCGGTTGAGGGATTCAGAAAGGGTTTTCTGTGTGAGATGCATAGAGACTCTTCCACGGTCGCTATATCATCTGATGCCAATGAATCCTATGGAGCGGCGATTTGCCGGGATTGTTCCATTTGTCAGAGCAACNGGGCATTTCATCTATTCCCGAAATTCAGAACTTGCGGCTGCCATTCATGATATGAAGTACCGACAATTTCCTTCGGTCGGTAAACGGCTTGGGGAAATAGTAGGAGAAGAACTCAATATGGCTGGTTTTTTCTTTGGCGCGGATTGCATTGCGGCAGTCCCGATGCATTGGTGGAAGAAAGCTAAACGCGGTTATAATCAGGCTGACTTTATAGCCGAAGGTCTCAGCATGGCAACCGGTCTTCCCTTAGTAAAACCCGTAGAGGCGTCACGTGCACACAAGACTCAGACAGCCATGACCCTCCAGCAGCGTTTGGAGAATCTGTCCGGATCGTTTCGGGTGAAAGATTCAGAATTATTGAAAGGTAAAGGGGTGGTGCTGATAGATGATGTTTGCACGACGGGATCGACGCTTCGGTCACTTGCCGAGGAGATCACGGCTTCGGTTCCTGATTGCCGGCTCTACCTCCTGTCTCTCTGCGTCACTGTGTAATTCTGGCGTGCGTGCAGATCGTGCAAAGCCGTACAAATAATAAATAACGCCACTCCGGGCTTATATGAGCTGTAATGTACGGGCCGAGCGTCCCTACAATACGATAATAAGAGTGGGATTCAAATAAAAAAAGTAAAAAATACTTGCAAAATTCTATATAAAGTCGTAAATTTGCGTTATAATTGGGAGAATATGTTGATTAAGACTCCTCCTTTCTCCTTTAAAATATGATATTATGAATACTCCAGACAAAATGCTTGCAGAGAAACTTCTGCAAATTAGCGCAATAAAGCTTCAGCCGTCGAGCCCCTTCGTATGGAGCTCAGGCTGGAACTCACCTATTTATAACGACAACCGCAAAGCCCTCTCATATCCCGACGTGCGCAATTTCATAAAGATAGAGATGGCACGTCTCATTCTCGAGCACTTTCCCGAGGCTGACGCTATTGCCTCAGTGGCTAACGGCGCAATAGCATTTGGTCTTTTGGCAGCCGATGCCATAGGTCTACCCTTCGCTTACGTCAGGGATACCCCAAAAGATCACGGGCTTGAAAATACCATAGAAGGCAACCTTAAGCCGGGGTGGAAAGTAGTGGTGATTGAAGACCTTATTTCAACTGGCGGAAACTGCCTGCGAGCTGTGGAAGCGGTGACTAATGCAGGATGTGAAGTAATAGGAATGACGGCTCTCTTCAATTATGAATTCCCGATAGCGCTCAAGCGCTTCCGGGAAGCAAATCTAAATGCAGTGGCGCTATGCACCTACACCACAATGCTTGAAGTGGCAGAAAAAATTCATTTCATAAGCAACGAAGAAGCGGAGACACTCCGCGATTGGCGTAAAAATCCCGGCGCTTGGGTACCCAATACGCCGGAAGCCTTTTAAACGATTAACGATTAACGATTAACGATCAACGATTAACGATTAACGATCAACGATTAACGATTAACGATCAACGATCAACGATTAACGATTAACGATCAACGCAAAACGCAAAATGGCTACATATAAAAGTGAGGAAGTACCTTTGAAGGCTTCTGCTGAAAGTGTCTTCGATCGACTTAGTAATTTCGAGACGCTTAAAAATCTTTTGGATCAGGTTCCGGCAGATCAAATACCGGCTGACAAAAAAGAGATGTTTGACAATATACATCTGACTCCCGACAGTATCGAGCTTCCCGGGGGTCCGGTAGGCGCAATACGCTTGAAAGTCATCGAACGTACAGCCCCTTCACGCATAACACTGAAAGGAGAAGGAACCCCAGTGCCGTTGCAGTTGCAGCTCGACATTCATCCAGTCGATCAAAGTTCTTGCCGTGCTCAGGCAAAGGTGGATATTGAGATTCCTGCGATGCTGCGCCCGATGATTTCCGGACCGATGCAGAAGATGACGGAGCAGTTTGCAAGTGTACTTCGCTCGATACCGTTCGGATAAGTTACGACCCCTCCGGGGGCTTTGAGTGTAGGATGAGTTTTCCCTGAGCTTACGCTCAAGGTCAGTAAAATAAGTTAGTTTTGGACGCTCTTGGACGCATGCAGAGCATGCTTACTACTTAATTATGCATTGTGCATTATGAATTATGCATTCAAAAGGGGTTTGTTTTTGCTGCTGATAGCTTTGCTGTCAGCTCTTGTGTCGTGTAATCAGATTGATGACGACCGTATTCCATCTCTTCCCGTATATATCAATCTATCAGGAGCGGGGATGTGGAACACATACGGCGTATCCGGGGTAGGGCTATCAAGAAATTTTATCAATTATCAAGGTCTCCAAAGTCCTTCCGGCTTTCCCTTTAATGCCAATACATACGTTGGTTTTGGAGGAGTTTTGCTAATTGGTGGTGTTGATCCATTCACGTCAGAGACTAATATCCCTTTGGCATACGATCTTTCTTGCCCCGTGGAACGTAGTCAGACTATAAGAGTTGTAATTGACTCTGAGAATCTTGAAGCCGTATGTCCTGTCTGTGGATCACACTACGATGTAGTGATGGCCGGAGGTAGCCCGGTTGCGGGACCGGCTCTGACGGGAAAATATAAATATGGACTGCGGCGTTACACCTGTGATCCTGGTCAAGGAGGAGGATACATAATTCATAATTGAGATGGGAGAGCTCGTGTTGATGATATTGCGTGGGTTGGTGATTGGAGTAGTAGTTTCTGCTCCGATGGGTCCCGTAGGAATATATTGCCTTCAGCGCACTCTCGACAAAGGGCGACTTTCAGGTTTGTATACCGGCGTAGGAGCAGCTATCTCAGATTTAATATATTGTCTGCTGACAGGATTCGGACTTTCATTTATAGAAGATTTTATCAACAATCATCGGGACCCGATACAGCTTATCGGATCGGTGGTGTTGATATTCTTTGGAATATGGCTTATAAGGAAGAAACCTGATGGCGCGATAGCTACGGAAGCCGATCATGGCGCTCCGTCGCGGGAAGGCGACATTCTCAAGGGGTTTGCCTTGACATTCTCCAATCCTCTGATTCTCTTCCTTATTATAGGTCTGTTTGCTCAGTTTAATTTCGTGATAGAGGGAATGAAATTCTATCATTACATTCTTGGCTTTGTAGGAATAATTGCCGGAGCATTAGGATGGTGGTGGCTGGTCACTCATTTCGTCGACAAGCTGCGAGGTCATTTCAATCAGCGCACTATGAAGTTGATAAATATGGTGATAGGTGGTGTAATTCTAATTTTTGCCGCAGTAGGTATATTTTCTTCCACTTCGGCGATGTTGAAAGCTCAGAATCATACTCCTCCACCATTAGCAGAATCTTTGACTGTGTCATTCCGTGTTGCCGACCAGTCAATGAAAGGCTGGGAAGTAGAGTTCCCCTGTGGGGATGGAAAAGAACTAAGAATAAGAGTTTGCCCCGTTTCTGAATCTGATCCATTTGGAGATTCAAGTTTAGATGCACTTAATGTGTGTGTAGAAGAATATCCCGGAGGTCAAGATTTGGCCTCCGTCATTGTTTCGCAAGGATTGGACACATATCGCGGTAAGAATGCCTGGCGTATTGTCAAAGTAGGCAATCAATGGAATATATTTGCAGGAAATCGGGAATACAATCATATCCTCGGTTTTGAATCGGAACTTCATCCTTACGGGTTGCCGGATATAGTTTCTCAGCGTCCTGAGAGTATATCAGTTTCAGAATTCAACGTTGAGAAATCATCAAATGATTTGTCAGGAAAGGCTACAGAGGAAATTCTGGAAACATTGGGAATGCTTTCTGCGAAGCATAATTCGTTGCCCGGTATCTACTCCCTTCTCGACTATGAATTCGACGACACATACGCTCGGTTGGGTGGTCAGTACAGGCTTGTAATCCTCCCATCAAATGACTCTGAGTCATACGACATATACTATTTAAGTGGAGCCAAAGTCAATACAGCTCAATGGTCAGCGGGAATAAAAAAGGGTAAGCTGTTGCCTACCCCTTTTGCCAATGTCTTTAATGTAGAATGGCTTGATGCAGAAGGATCGCTCATGAGTCAAGATATTCAGGCGGAATATGACCCCTTGGTGGTAGCTTTGGTCATTAAGTTTCCCTATCAAAATAGCAGTATGCGTTTCCGCAAGGAATGATAATCACCAGCCTCCGGAAGCACCACCACCTCCGGTGCGACCGCCACCGAATCCGCCTCCAAATCCTCCACCGAACCCACCTCCAAATCCTCCGCCGCCGCGTCGGCGAGTAGCGGCTCCAAGAGCTGCTGCTGCGGCCATAGCCGCAGCCATATCCTTCTTTGGTATGCGGAATCCTTTGTTGTCTTGATTACCGCAATACTCGCAACGATATTGCGATACTCCTTCCCCCTCTGAGTGGTAAGTGGGTTGCCGGAGAGTCCGGTTACCTATGAAATGATAAGCTCGTGTGCCGCAATGCGGACATGGGATGTATTTCGAGCCGTGGACGGGGAAAGCAGTGACTTCCGTGTTGCCACATTTATCACATTTATGCACATCATAGTGCACCGATCCGATTTTCTCCTCAAATTGCTGGCTTGGAGTCAGCGAACCTAATGCCTCACTCCCCTTCATCAATCTCATCTTTCCTCCGCAAATGTCGCATTTGCGCGTTCCATACCGTGCTTTCCGATAGTGATNAAGGGCAAGGAGATAGAAGGGTAGGGCGGTGAGTACTGTGCCGACAGAAAGCAANCCGAGTGAAGTGAGGCTCGNTCTCCATTCGGTAGCCTTTTCTGAAACTGATTTAAGTTTACGTGCCTTCCTGAGATATAGAAAATAGCTGACAGCAGCTATAAGCCATAGTAGGGCGACAACAATATATAAGAACCCCATCAAAGCTTCTTTATTGACGGGTGCCTCATCTAATCCTGAATAATTATCTGATTGATTTGATCGCAGTTCTTCAGCATAGACCGGGTCTGTCATTATTTGTGATATCATCTTTGTGGCCTCATTCACGGCGCAATCAAGGCAATCATCCCTCATGTTGGGTATCACAGTTTCACGGATTATCTGTCCGCATGTAATGTCAGGAAGCACACCTTCAGTGCCGTAACCGGTTTGGATTCTCACCTTTCTGCTATCGGGAGAGATTAGCAAAAGCACTCCATTGTCATTGTCCTTCTTTCCCAGTCCCCAGCGTGTGAAGACTTTCTCGGAGAAATCTTCGATGGAATAGTCTCCTATAGACGGCACGACGGCTACTGCCACTTCAGCCGAAGTAGCCTCACGAAGCTTATGGAGCCGATCATTGACCTCTCTACGTGTAGATGAGCTGAGGAGTCCTTCAGGATCCGCCACGTAGTCATATCTGTTGGCGATATTCGGATTGACAATCTCATCCGGCCTATAATCGCGGGCGATTATGGGAAAAGAAGTCAAGGTCAATATTGATAGTAAGAGGCTAATTATCACTTTTGTTTTCATAAATGAAGTATTATTCAATGAGATACTTATTCGGTAAAAGTTAGCTTTTGACGCTCTTGGACGCATGCGGAGGATGCATTTCACACTGCCGGGAGGGAGTGTCCGTTTATGGTGCGGAAAAGGTCGAGGGCGTAGACGTCGGTCATTGCCGAAACATGGTCTATGACTCCTTGCAACCTTGTGTTCAGGTTTTCGGATCTGACATCGTATTGTTGCGGCACTTTCCCTATTAGCAGCTGGGAATATGCCTTTTCCGGCGACACTACCGCTCCTACGAGATTCTCCATAAGATAAGTGATGATTCGATTGCCGGCCAGCTCAATGTCTATTACCTGGGGTGCGCTGTAAATTTTAGTCCAAGCCGTTTCGCTGCAAATGGCGTATGCGTCGCTAAGTCTTCCAGGAATATTAGCTGTCAAGGATCCTTGATAATCCCCTGCTAATATCTCTTTCTCATGGTCGGTAAACTCCTTTGAGCATCCTCCTACGAGTGCGCCTATCACTTTCGAGCGCATATATCCTACCTGTTCATTAGGGTCATCCAGCCGCTTCATAGAGTCGGTCATGTGAATTTGCTCCCGTTCGCTGAAGAAATTCATCATCAGTTCTTTGACTTCGGCAGTAGACAATATCTTCAGTTTGTGGGCATCTTCGATGTCCATTATCTGGTAGCAGATGTCGTCGGCAGCCTCCATTAGGAAAACAAAAGGATGCCTTGCATGTCGCCCATGCTCTATCTCGGGGATTCCAAGTTCTTCCGCTACTTGAAGGTAGATCTCTTCCTCGGTCTCGAAATATCCGAATTTCCCTTTAGCTCCAGCGTGCGTTGAGGCGAAAGGATACTTCACCACGGAAGCGAGAGCACTGTAGGTCATCGCATACCCCCCTTTTCTTCGCCCTTCAAATTGATGTGTAAGAAGACGGAAAGAATTGGCGTTCCCTTCGAAATGAGCAAAGTCGCTCCATTGACGGGGGGTCAGTAAAGGTTTGAGTTCAAGTCCTGCTCCCTCGGTGAAGAAACTGGAAATGGTCTTCTCTCCGTTATGCCCGAATGGAGGATTCCCAAGGTCGTGTGCAAGGCAAGCCGTTGCGACGATGTCAGCCATATCCCGGAGCTTAGCCGTCTGGAGATCATATCCGTAGCGGTCAATGAGGATATTAGTCACCTCATTAGCCATTGATCTTCCTACAGATGATACTTCAAGGCTATGTGTCAGACGATTGTGTACGAATATAGAACCCGGTAGCGGAAACACCTGGGTCTTGTTCTGCAGCCGTCTGAAAGGGGAGGAGAATATCAGGCGGTCATAGTCCCGCTGGAAGTCGGAGCGGGTATGTGGTTGCGGATCGTGATATCGCTCAAGCCCGAGTCGTTTATCGGATATAAGTCTGTTCCATTCCATGGAAGTATAAAAACAAATATTTTCGTATATTTAATGCAAAATTAATCATTTTATTTGTTAAAAAGTCTTTAGTTATCGTTTTTTTTTGTAATTTTGCGGAGTTTTTCTAATTGACGTATGAACTGCATTGGTCAAAAGTATTGTTATGGCGGAGAAAAAGCCTGGTTATTGATGATCTCCGTGATGCTTATTGTTCTGATTTCCTGTGGAAATAAGTCTGGGGGAATCAGTTATGGAAATGCTATACAGGAAGATGGACCATTCCATGCCGACAATGACATAGCCATGACCGTATCTTCTCTCGTAGACGCACTCCGGGTGGGAGAGCCGCTTGACAGCCTCGACTATAATTTCGATGGCATACTGACAGACGGACAAGGCACTCCACTCTATACCGATATCGAGGGGAATCCAGGAGAATGGAAAGTGCGTGTCAACAATCCTGAAGAGGCGCGAATCAGCAATCTGCATCTCGGCGACCTGATGACAGTGGATCTTCGCAACTACATATTAGGGGCATTAAATCTCAACGATGCAGACTTGATTACGGCCTACGTAAATCCTGTCAACGAACAGGAGGTAATTTGGCTCTACGACATAGGGGATGTCAATGTAGCTTTTTCCGAGACACTTGTCAAGACTCCGTCGGATCTTGAAGGGATTATCATGGGGATTTCGGTGTCTAAGAAATGAACAGTGAATCGTTAATCGTTGCACGCAGGACTTGATGGCCGAATCGGCATCGTAGGCATTCGTGCTTGTCGCAATATTCTTTCCTCAGATGTATCAGGGCTTGAGTTGAGCCTGAATCCTTGGCGTTGAATCCAAGTTGCTCCCAACTCCTCACTATAGCATTTTTTTCCGGCGGAAGCCCAGCCAGTATTCCGATAGCAGATTCTTTCATATCATGGTCTGAGTGGAGCAAAGAATAGGCGTAAAGAAGAGGAGCCGCCACATTGATAAGCAATATGCTGATGCTCGCCTCAGACAGTGACGGCGGATTAGCCTCAGTCTGAGCATCGCTTCCAAAAGTCCATCGTCGGCTCCAATATGGGTCTATTTGCCATTTGAAAAGAGGACGCAATTTGTCATCATCTCCTTTCGATTCCAATATTCTTTTGAGTAGATCCGGAGTCTCGCACATAGCCTTCGCCAATAGGGCTATTCTTCTGTAAGGAAGGTTTTGAGGACGCGTCCTTGCAAATTTCCAAGTAGTTTTAGGGATAGGGTGCATGGAATATTTACGAGCCAAAAACTGATATTCCCTGCACATAATTTGATATCTGCGGTCTGCCGCATGTAGCATTGGATCTAACAAGCCTGCCTGCCCAAAGAAGATGGCTTCCATTTGTAAGATATTGTCGGAATGCCTGCGCAGATGGTTGAGGTTGATGCTTTCGGCAAGCATCTCAAAAGGGATACTGTTTAGTCCGAATCCGAGGGCTCGAGCCAGGGTCAAGAAGCAAGCCGCATTCCAGTCGCCGTTTGATTTCCTCAAACTTTCTTCTATTCTTGCCGCTTTATGCTGAAGCCTTTCGATGGTTAAAGTCTCAATCCAGTCGGATCGGCGGATTGCATCTACCCGATGAAGGCTGGAGGCGCATCTGATTTCCGGGTTTGCCGAAGTTAGATATGCGAAAGTGCGATAGAAATTTTCCGGGAGCGAGACCTTCATTTGTGGGATAATGGAGCCATCCTTTCTTTGTATATGTGCATCACTGATAGCCACTACATGAAGAATCACATTGTCGTAAGCCGGGTCAGAATCATGTCCATGCCTGTGCCAGTCGGAGGCTTTCATGTGGATTTCAATATTCCCTATCCAGAGTCTGCCGTTGATCTTAACCTTTGCGTTGAAGAAGTCCGGACCGGAATCCCGGTTAAGGGAGCCGGGGTCGATCACCCGCACCTGTTCACCGCTCTCAAGCGAGAACGGAAGGCCGAGCATTCGGCAACCCCAGAGCAATTGGAATATTTCCTCCATGGTTTAGTGAACAGTGAACAGTGAACAATGAATGCAAAACGCACAACGTTAGAAGCGATAGGAGATTCGGAAGTCAATCGTGGGATATACTGGAATCGCCTTCATGAGGTTCATGTAATTGTTCACTTTCCCACGAAGATTGGTGAGGTCGTTGAGTACTGTGCCGTCGTGGGTAGTCACTTTGGGCACTCCACCCCAGAATTGTACACCGGCATCAAAAGACGCTTGCCATTTGCCGTCATGGCTTAAATTTCCACCGTATCCGAATCCAAGATAAGGACGGAAGCGGTTAACTTTCGCTTTGGCACTGACAGTGCCATCTTTATCGGGCATCATCATATAAGGAGAGCCGTCTTTGTAGTCGCCTACATGCACACCAAGCTGTCCGAGTCCGAGCATTTTTTCTTGCAGCGTTTCCGCTACCTCTGGATCTAAGTATATAGTGCCGAAGATGGGTTCATCTTTGATTTTGTCGATGAAATCATCAGACGTTATTCCTTTATACATCCTGTCGTACATATTAAGAGCCAGAAGTGAAGGCATTTCCTGCATCTTATTTATACTCTTACCCATATAACTGCCTCCAATGAAGAATCCTGCCGTAAAATGCCAATGGCGGTTGTTCTTAAATGGATAGACATCGACGAGAAGTCTGAATGTAGTTATGTTAGGCTTAGACTCCATTTGTATTTCCTTGTCTATATCCATTCCGCTTATATCATACATGAGTTCCTGGATTCTTTGAAACTTGTCGTTGATTTTTCCATCATCATAACTTTCGAGATTGAAAGTCATAGGAATGGTGAAGTGTGGCATCCAGTCAAATCCGACACGTAGTTTTGTCCACTCTGTCATAGGAGAGGCTATCTCGAGTCCCAACCCGGTGGTACCGATGTTGGCGGCCAGCTCGATAGTGTTGAACACACCGTGTTCGTTCATCTTTTGCGCCAAGTTACCCATCCTATCAGGGTAGTCGGCATCGTGACGTTGGGCGTATGTAGTNAAAGNCATCNAAAAGCATGCNATNGNTATAANTTTTACTAAATATTTCATTGTTTTGTCAGTTTCAAATAGTATAAATTATGAATCGCACTGCAAAAATAGCAAAATATTTTTAAAGAAACCCTCATTTAGCTATAAAAAATCATTTCTTATTGATATTTTTCCCCTTTGAATGTGTTTTATAAAGAAGAAATAAGAATATATGAAAGATAATAGACGAAAATATACAGGCAGAGGAGGGTGGGAGCCCGACAGGATTCTCCGGCGTGAGAACAAGGGAGAATCTGAGAAGGGTCTTTTGGAGTTTATCTCCACTGCTCTCTCAGATGCCAAACGAAGCGATATAAAGAAATGGCTTAAGTTTGGCCATTTTGCCATCGATGGAGTTGTCACTACAGCCTTCGATGCCCCAGTGCGTCAGGGAAGTGTGGTGGAACTAAACCTCACTCGTCCCTTCGTGGTTTTTAGTCATCCTCGCTTGAAGATAGTCTATGAAGACGACGATATCATAGTAGTAGACAAGGGTTATGGTCTTCTTTCAGTAGGCACAGACTCTTCAAAGAAAAGCAATGTGGAGACTGCCTATAGTATTCTTCGCGATTATGTGAAGTCAGTACATCCTTCCAATAAGATATTCATNGTTCATCGTCTTGACCGCGACACTTCCGGACTNATGGTCTTTGCGAAAAATATAGAGGCGAAGGAAGCCCTGCAACACAACTGGAACAATATGGTGCTTGAGCGTAAGTATGTGGCTCTACTTGATGGGGAACTCGAAAAGGATGGNGGAGAGATACGTAGTCATCTTGCCGAAACTTCACAGCACGAGGTATATTCCACGGAAGACCCGGAAGAAGGAAAACTTGCTGTGACCCGTTATAAAGTGCGTCGGCGCGGAAAAGGTCATACCCTTGCGGAATTTTCTCTGGATACAGGACGCAAAAACCAGATACGCGTCCATGCCCGCGACCTTGGATGCCCCATAACCGGCGACAAACGGTATGGTAACGGGTCAGGACCACTCCATCGCCTTGCGCTTCATGCAGAGACCCTTCGTTTTGCTCATCCTATTACTCGTCAGGATATGAATTTTACGAGTCCAATACCCTCTCAATTCTATAAATATGTCTAATCATTTCGACTATATGCCCAAGCCTGAAGGCTGGGAACCCCCTATTCCTTCAGAA
>WFLX010088638.1_pt1 | contig 12883 bp, 17 predicted proteins | sample 4967041 | NCBI WGS metagenome assembly WFLX01 (sample SAMN12857096, study PRJNA449069) | gut metagenome | isolation source: stool from male and female vole | host: Microtus ochrogaster | place: USA:Florida | collected 2017 | reverse complement strand
CCGTTTACCGAACCGTTCGACTGAACAAAACCAATCTCAGAGCGTGGGTCAATCAGGCGAACAGTCAGGCAGAGACGACGTTCAGGGGATTTACCTCGACGAGCCTCGACCGCTCTGTTATCGAGAATATGATTCAGGCAAAATCCGAGGGACGCAAAAAAAATGAATCGGACATCCTGCTCGTTATTCAGAGCAAATCAGGACACCCGATTCAGGATTTTTCTCAGTTTGGAGGGAGGTTCGACGGGAAAGCAAATCAGAGAGAGGTTCTGTTCGATAGAGGTTGCCGATTCCGTTTTGACAGGGTCGTTCAGGAGGGAGACCGTTTCGTTTTTTACCTCTCCGAGGTCTAATCCTCGTCGTCGCTCTCGGAGGAATCGTCTCCTCCCGTCGGGTCGTCTGAGACCCTCTCCGCAAAACCGTCGCTGAACATCGCTCGGCGGCGGTTTCGTTCATCAGGAGACAGGGAGTTCCACTCCGCCTCCTCTCGCTCGTCTCGGTCTTTTGCCCGTTCCCACATTTGGTCGAACTGTTCGTCTGTAATTTCCATAACAGTGCAAAGTTAAGTTATTTTATGCGAATTTTAACGCTGTGGCGAATACTTTTCGTATTGCTGTAAGTTATCGCATTTGGAATTTGCGTCGATTTACGGGGCTTTTCTGCGCTTTTTACGAGTTATCGGTTCTTTCGTGATTGTGCATCGTCGCCCCTGATAAACATTGCCCTGAGCGATACCGAGATTCCAAAGTCGAGAGACCCGACACCCGATTTGCTCGGAGGAGAACGTCTCGTAAATAGCCGAAAGCGAATAAAAGAAAAACTCCCGACGCTCGTCGTCTGACAGAGGCGGTTCTGAGAACGCCACTCTGTAAATAAACTCCTGTCGCTCGTTCATCGTTCAGACAACCTCGAAAAGATGATACACCAATCGACCGCCGAGGAGTTGAAATGTCCCGAGATATTTCAGGACGTTCTCTCCCTCGATATTGTGTCCCGTTCCGTAAAGACGAAACCTCCTCGCCTCGATTTCAACGTCGAGACGCACACACGCCCAAATATNCGGTTTCCCGTTCTGAACCTGAACCGACAGAATCTGCGCTCNTATCGGNAANTAAATTGTCTGTTCGTCCTGAATCTCGACAGGGTATTTATAGATTCTTTTCATACCTCGCCCTCCTCCTGTTTGCGGTTGATACAGGTCTCGGATTTCAGGCGAAAATCGTAATTTGTTATCGCCTCCGCCTGTTCGTCGGGCTGAACCTCGACCTGTCCGAGTTGTGCGCTGATATAACGCTCTGCAATTTCCTCAGCCTCTTTGCGGGAGTTCGCCCGAACTGTAACCTCGCCGCTGAAAACGAGCCTCGCCCTGATTTTGAAACTTTTCTTTGCCATATTGATTTTGTTTTGTGCCTATCCTGACAGGAGGCGAAATTCTCCTGAACAAAAGTCGGCGGTTACATACTCTCGTTAGAGAGTTATATATCTTTTCTTTTTCTTTTCTTTACTTTGCTATACTTTACTATACTNTGTTATTTCGAGTTATAAGGTCGTATAACNGAGTTATAAGCGGGTTATTTAATCNACAGTAACACAGACCCGCCGTCCTCTGATAGTCGAGCGGCGGCGGGCTGTGGTCTCCGTTAATTGAGTTTTACACGGTTCAGGAGGTTGCCCGAAATCTCGTGGAGTTCTCGGCTGCGCTCAGGCGAAAGTTCTCGGGCGTGTGCCGTGATNGCCTGAGTGAGTTTCCAAAGGGTCGAGCCTCCCTGAACGCCGTCGTTGGGGTCGTTTTTCATCAGGATTTTTTCGACCTCTTTNCCCTCCGCTTTCAGGAGGTTTCCGCTCTGAGTGAGACGGCGGATTTCGTGTTCCATATCGACCTCAATCTCGGACGCTCCCTGAATCTCGTAGGCTTTNCGTTCGAGGGTCTCTCGGCTGAANAGTCCTTTGGTCAGGTCTCGAACAGCGGAGACGGTNGTCCGAGTGTCGAGTTCATAGGTATGCTGAGAGAGTTGGAGCGTGTCGGGGAGTTTCGAGCCGAGGTGTACCTGTTTCATCACGCTTTCCCGAACCATTCCGTTAAGACAGGCNCCNTTCAGGAGGAACGCCCGCATATCGACCGCCCCGTCTCCGTAGTCNGAGGTCGAGAATCTCGCTCCCGCAAAGATTATGACGTTACCGTTCTTGGCTGTCGGAACGACAATCGGCTGCGGGAGAATCGTTTCCGCCCAAACCTTTGTGTCGTTCATATAAGCGTCGGAGATAACCGCTCCCTGACCCGCTGCCTCCTGAACGAAAGCAGTCAGAATCTCGACAGAGTTCAGGCGACGGTAACTGTCTGAGAGGATTCCTCGAACCTGAGTGCCGACGGTGCGGACGAGAACTCGGCTGCGCTGCGTCCAGCCTGAGTGTTCGTTCAGGAGCGTTGCGGCGAGTTGTCTCGCCCAAGCCTCTCCGCCCGCAAGAGAGCGGAGGTATCTCTGAGGAACGCCCATTCGGTCGGCGAGTTGCCCGATAGCATTGTCGTGGAGAGAGAACGCCCCGTCGGGCATATTCATCGACAGACGGTCTCCCTGTCCGTCGAAAGTGATAACGGGGGCGTGGTCGTTCAGTTTCAGGTTCACGCCGAGGGGAGCGATATAGTCCTGAGCGATTTTGCCCTCGTTTACGAGGCGTTCCATTGTTGCCTGAACGCCGACGGCTTTACCGTCAATCATTCGCTGTACTTTGTTGATTACGACTTGGTTCAGACCGTCCTGTACGGTCGGGGTTGCGATTGCAGTTTCCATTTTTCTGTTATTTTTTGGTTATTGAATTGAGTTTGCTGTCAAGTAGATCTGCGCCTCCTGTGCGAGTTCATCGGCGGACAGTTCGTCGGAACTCGGCTCGAATCCTGAGAGGTAAGCAGCCTCGATAATGTCGTCCATCAGAAAGCGGCTTTAAGTTTCAGTTGGCGGAGAACCTCTTTCAGTTCCCCGTCGGTGTAATTCGAGGCGACCTCTTTCGAGACGCAGTTATGGTTAGCGGCGATTTGGATAGCCCGCTCCCGAGAGATTCTCGGGGTCTGTCGTTTGATTTTCATATTCTGTTATTTTGAGGGTTATTATTTCCAATAAAAAGTGATGCGGATTCCTCGGCGAAGTTTGCAGCAGCATTTGTCCTCGCCGTTCGAGTATGCTCGGGAGAGGAATTTATTAGCGAACTCGATTCCGATTAAGGCTATCAGACCGCTCACTCCGACGAGGGTATTGATTTTGTTTCCCTGAGGGTCGATTCCTGCGGCTTTAATACGAAAGTCTCGGTTAATTGTCGAGGACTTATATGCGAGTGCTGTTGCGTTCATATCTTTTACTGTTTTTGAGGTTAAAAAGTGATTACATTGAAATCACGTTGCAAATATAAGTGAACTATTTTGAATAGAGTTCATCTTTTCGCAGAAATTTTAACCGAACAGGTTATTTTTAACACTGTTTAACAATTTACCCCGCATTTNCCCTCTCTATAATCAAATTTCCCGCTCNGCCAAATTATTCAGGGNAAATTTACCCGAAAAAGCAAAATAAAGTGATTTTCNTATAATCACTCTCAAACTTTTTCATTACCTTTGCAGGCAGAAATTTATAATACGAACAGTTAATTTTTCAAAACAATGGATTTTAGACAACAGATTTTAGAGGCATTGAAAGCCANATTTCAGGGGGTCAGTGCCGACATCCTGAACAGGATTGCTCTCAAACTGAGCAAAACTGTAACGTCGGCTGAACAGATTGCAACCGCTGTCGAGGGGGTAACTATTCAGCAAGTTATCGAGGGTTACGGCGATTCCCGTGCTACCGAATCCGCTCAGACAGCCGTCCGCAACTATGAGACCCAGCACAATCTCAAAGACGGAAAGCCTATCGAGAACCCGACGGGGGCGCAGCCCACAGGAGGACAGCCGTCGAATCCGCCCGCTGGGGGTGCCGAGACCGTCCCCGCTTGGGCGCAGACGTTAATCGACAGCAACAAAACGCTGTCCGACCGTCTCGCCAAGTNTGAGACCGAGCGCACAACCACAACCCGAAAACAGAAACTCTCCGAGGTTATTGCGAAACTCCCTGAGGAACTCCGCAAGCCTTACGAGAGAACCGCTATCGACAANCTCTCGGACGAGGATTTCAACACACTCGTAGGGGAAATCACGACCGAGGTCGAGACGATTTCAGGTTCAATCGCAGCGAAAGGTGCTGTATTCGGCAGACCCGCCTCTATCGGGGCAAAAACTCAACCGAACGCACTGACCGAGGAACAGGAAAAGGCAATCTCAGTTCGAGAGGGCAAACCTCAGGCAGGTCAGCAGCCGTTCTAATCGTTCAACCCTTAAACACTCTAAACGATGANTATGACAGTCAANCGTGNAAAGGACACCAAGACCCCCAAAGTCCTTATGCACAAAGTCGCCGACATTCGAGGCGGTGTTTCCGTGAATGTCTCGGAACTCGGAGGCGACTATCTCAGAGAGGGGGCAATCCTCAGCGCACCCGATAACGGGATTTGCCACGTCGTTAAAATCGGCTCTGTCGTCGCCGACGTTGCCGCAACCGAGACGGCTATCAAGGTCGGGAAATTCCACAATTTCAAGGAGGGCGATTTTGTTATGCTCGACGAGGGCGGGAAAGCGTCTAAGATTACCGCTATCGACGACAAAAACAAAACATTCGACATCCTGACAATCGATGCCGCCCTCGGAGCAATCTCGAAAGGCGCACAGGTGGTTGAAGCCGCTGCCGCCTCGACCACGACCACGTCGGCTCTGAAATATGTTCCTCTTTCCGTCGTCGGAACAGGTAAGCGTATTGAGCCGAAATCGAACCTCGACACCGACGCTTGGGTTATCGCCGTCACTAAGGGAAACCCCGTCCCCGAGTGTGTCGCAAAACACCTGAAAGGAATCGTAAATTACTAATCAATTCAACGCTAAAACAATGGCAACAATCGTAAACACCCTGATTCAGGGTCTCACACAGCAGATGGTTCAGTCCCGAGTAAACTCGGCTGATGCCACTCCGTTCCTGTTCGGCGTTCATTTCCCCGTTAAAAAGGTCAATGGGTTCAAGTGGAAAACTCTCCAAAACCAGCTGACGAGAAAGAACGTCGCTGCCGACCTCCACACTGATAACGGCACAATTCTCCGCAAGCGTCGTCCCGTGTTCGAGACCGCTATGGGCGACATTCCGTTCATCTCGATTTCCCGTGAAATGACCCGAGCCGAAATCAAAGAGTATCAGACCGCCCTCGCTTTCGCTCAGGACGAGGACGCAACGAAACTCGTTCAGTTNTGGGGCGANGNCGTNGNTTTCTGTTTCAACGNCGNTCAGTCCGAACTCGAATACATCGCTTNGAAACTCGCCTCGAACGCAGGTAAAATCTCGTTCACTCCGACGACCAACGCCACATACGCCAACGAGTTCGACCTCGATTACGACGTGGACGACGAAATGAAANGCTCGACCTCCNTCGATTGGAACAACAAGTCCACCGNCNACATTATCGGAGACCTCGCCGCTGCTGTCAAGTTCGCAAAGGAACACAACCNGAACCCCAANTTCGCTTTCGTGAACCTCGACGAACTCTATCGAATCTGCTCCGCCGAACAGATTATCNANCNNTGCNCCTCGTTCGCCTCGAACGCTCTCGGAATCTCTCAGACCCCTGACCTCGCCTCCGTGAACTCTATGCTCGCAAAACAGGCGTGGCTGAACGGTCTCCAACTCCGTGTTATCGACCAGTCGATTACCCGAGAGTTCTCCGACGGCTCTCAGGAGACTGCGAACCCGTTCGAGAACCGCCGCCTGATTCTTTCCGAGACCGAGCGTCTCGGAACAACTCAGTACGATATTCTCCAAGAGAACAGCGACCTGATTCTCCGTGCCGAGCGTGCCCACACTATCGTCAAGAAGTACGGCACAATCGAACCTCAGGGCGAGGTAACAATCGGTCAGGCNGANGCNGTTCCCGTNTTCGACACCGNNTANCGNAACATCTATCTCNGNACTGACGGTCAGTCGTGGGAGTAATCAAGTGAATTATGGCAACGATTCTCGAATCCCTGAAAAGCGTTAGCGCATATCCCGTTCCCCTCCGAACACTCGTCGAGACAGGAGAGAGACGGGGTCTGTCGCTGAACGCCGAGGCAACTCAGGCAGACCNCCGAGGCAAGAACTATAATCTCGCTCTCGCAGATCTACTCCTGTGGCTGTCTCTCGCCCCGAACGTCTCTCAGGGCGGACAGTCGTATTCGTTCTCCGAGGAACAGAGACAACATCTCAGGAATCGGGCGAACTCGTTATACGACTTATTCGGGGAGGAGGACGCTCCAATCGACGAACCGACATACGGATACAAAGGCTCTCGACTATGATAATAGAAAACGGAACAATCGAAACGAAACGGAAAGCGGTCGGACGGATAAACCCTGAGACGGGCTATCCTGAAAAGCTGACAGACGTTTCGTGGGACACCCCGATTCCCTGTCAGTACACGGCAAACAAGTACAATAATCTCGGACGGGTAAGCGGCGAGCATTTCAAAACAGCCGAATTTTCGGTTCTGATTGAGGAGCAGCCGTTCGACGCAGAACAAATCAGGTTAAAAGACCTGACAGGAGCGGTCGTCGGGGAGTTTTCTGTTATCAGCGTCGAGCCTTTGCCCGCCGTTTGCGAAATAAGGATATTGGTTTAAGCGCAGAAACGCCCGTATTTCGACGTTAGACGTGATTATGGTATAAACACACGTCTCAACCGAGAAACGCCGTTAGACGCGAAATTAGCAAAAAATAACTATCGAATAATGTCTATCAGAAATCTCACTCCCGAGGGGGCAGCTAACTCGTTCATCGAGGAACAGGTCGAGCGTATAACGTCCGCCCTGATTTATAATTTCTGCTACATCGGGGAACAGGTGCTGAATCAGGCTCGTTCGACCAATTCCTATAAAGACCAAACGGGGAATCTGAGGAGCAGTCTCGGATATGTTGTGGCTGTGGACGGCGAGGTCGTTCAGGCAAGCAATTTCGAGACTGTCAAGGAGGGCGGACGGGGGTCAAAGGAGGGTAAATCATACGCTCTCGACCTCGTTAAACAGTTCCCTCAGGGTATCGTCCTGATAGTCGTTGCGGGAATGAATTACGCCTCCTATGTGTCAGCAAAGGGTTACGACGTTCTCGACAGTTCAGAGATATTGGCAGAACGCCTCGTTCCTGAGATTCTGAAACAACTCGGATTTAATTTCAAGTAAGACTATGGCAAAGACAGGCAAACAGATTCAGGGCGACGTTTACCGCCTCCTGAGAGACAGCACCCTTTATACGATGATTTCGGGCGAGGTCTATCGGAACGGTATGCGACCCCGAGACAGTCGAGCCGAGGACGCTGTCGTTACGTTTACGGCAGGATTCCCGACAGAGATTCAGGAGGGGGTCGTAACCGTGAACATCTATGTCCCTGACATCGACCCCTACAAAAACGGGGTTATGGTCGAGGACGGACAGCGGACGGAGGAACTCGAACGTCTCGCACAGCAATGGGTCGATTCTCTGTCGGCTGAGGTCTCCTGTTATAAGTTCGATTTGCGACAGACGATTTACACTGAGGAGGAATCCGCAATCAATCAGCATTTTGTCGTCGTCAAACTCGGTTACAGATATTTCGGAGACGATTACGCTCCGATAATCGTCCCGCAACCTGCGATTATTGACCCGCTCGATACTGATTCTGATTTCGGTTACTCTCCTGTCCTCGAAACTGACGACGGTTCTATCATTGAGATTCAGCCTGTTATCGAAAAAATTAACACTCAAAACAAATAAACTATGTCTGTTTTATCGTGGGGTAAACCCAAAATTGAACACGCCTCCTCCACAGGTGGAGAGCCTGGCGCATCGGCAAAGTGGGACGAAATTCCCACCCCGAAAAAAAACACGACCAAACTCACTCCGACCGCTGGCACTGAGACTGTCGCCGAGGAGGAGGGCGGCGAGGTTGTCGATTCCCGTACAGGAAAGAACTCCTATCAGTTCGAGTTCGACCTGTTCGTCAAAAAGGGAGAGAAACGTCCGTTCGACGACGACGACGGCGTAATTACAGGAGAACACGCATTCCGCCTCACTCCTGAGGACGAGGCTTGCGAGGGTATTCTGATTGACCGTTGCTCTCTCCGTGTCGAGGAATCCTACACCTCGGCGGACGGTAAACTCCTCCACTATGTCGCAAAGTGTCTTAAACCCAAATCGGGTAAGACCGTGAAACCTTACGTCAAGACCTCGACAGGCTCGTAACCTGTCCGTCGAGACACCCTCTCAGGGGAGCGGACAAATCTCCGCTCCTTTTAGGCGAGATAGAGCAGTTGGCAGCTCGTCGGTTCAGTCCGAAGGTCGGGGGTTCGATTCCCTCTCTCGCCGCTCAAATTTTTTTATGATATGAAAGAAACAATCGAGCAAAAGGTGGGCGCAACTGTCCTCCAACGCAACAAGGAAATCACAATCGGCGGCAAGGTTTTTTCTGTCGCACCTCCCTCGACGGCAACTCTGATTCTCACGTCGGAGGCTGTCTCTCTTATGCCCTCGGTGGAACTGAATCCGAAAAACATTCTCTCCGAGGTTCTGTTCGTCGCAAAGGACTGTCGAATCCTCGGCGACGTTGTTGCTATCCTGATTCTCGGGGCGAAAAATCTCAAAGAGACTGTGGTCGAGACAGTCGAGGTAAAACGTCGATTCCGTCGTCCTCGAATCGAGACTGTCGAGAGAGTTATCGACAGGAAAGCCGAACTCGCCAAAATGTTGCTCGAAGAATTAGAGCCTGTCGAGTTGCGAAAACTGTTCTCCGACCTGATTAACAGTTTTCAGTTGGGGGATTTTTTCGGGCTTACCACTTTCCTGATAGAGACAAATCTGTTACGCCCGACGAAAGTGGATTAAGCGACAGTATATGGGCTGTAATAGCGGGGTTCGTCAAAGGTTATAACCTCCCTATCGAATATGTCCTCTATGACCTCAGTTACGCAAATATGGTTCTCTACGGAGCCGTTATCCCGAGTTATCGGAATAAGAAAGACGAGGACGGAAAGAAACAGGAGGTAATCAACGCTGACGACCCGAGCAATCGAGATAAAATCAGACAGGTTTTAGATTCAATCGACTAAGCAATGACAAACGACAACGGCAAAGCATATTACGGTATCGGTCTCGATAACTCGCAACTCCAACAGGACGCTGCCGAGGCAAGCCGTATTTTGGCTGACATCGGAACAGAGGCGGAGCAGCAGAGCCTGAGCGTTCGAGAACTCCTGACAAACCTCCCCGAAATAAATATCGAACTGATAACAAATGCGACGGATACTGTCNCGTCTATCGACGCAGCGTTCGCCGAGATTGACCGTGTCGTCGATACGAATAACGCTGCTATCAAGGAACTCGAAAAGGAGTACGCCCGTCTCGGAAAAGAGGCGGCGGCTGCTTTTATGAAAGGAGACGACAAAACCTATCGGGAACTCACTCAGCAACAGGCGGCGATTAAAAAGGTTATCTCAGCCCGCAAAGAAATGAATCGTGCCGCCGCCGAGACAGCGGACGAACTCGCCGCTGAGGAGCGTCGCATGAAAGAGGAGGCGAAAGCCACAGAGGAATTGGGTAAAACTCAGGTCTCCCTCAAACAGCGGCTCAAAGAGGTTAAAATGGAGTTGGTCGAAATGGAGGCTGCGGGTCAGAGAAACACCGCCGAATACCGAGCGTTACAGGAGGAGGCAGCAGCCCTCACGGACGCTTGGGGCGACGCTCAGGCTCAGGCGAGTATTCTCGCTCACGACCAACGAGGAATGCAAGGAATTATCTCGGGACTGACAGGAGTTTCGGGAGCGTTCACTGCTGCTCAGGGAACGGTTTCCCTGTTTGCTGGAGAGAACGAACACCTCCAAGCCATAATGCTGAAAGTTCAGTCGCTTATGGCTATAACAATGGGTCTCCAACAGGTTCAGGCAACTCTCAACAAGGATAGCGCATTTTCCCTCGTTACCCTGAACGGATTGAAAGAGTGGTGGAATAAACTCCTCGCTGTCGGAACAGGAGAGCAGATCGCCGAGACAGCGGCAACAGGAGCGGCAACCGCTGCCGCAACAGCCAACGCTGCCGCAACGACCGCCGAGGCTGAATCAAAAGCCGCCGCCTCTGCTGCCGCCACAGGAAAGGTCGGAGCGGAGGTAGCCGATACCGCTGCCACATCAGCGAACGCCGTCGCCGCAACAGCGGGAACAGCAGCCAATATAGGACTTGCGGGAGCGTTCCGAATGGTCGGAGCGGCTATTTCGTCGATTCCTGTTTTCGGTTGGATTGCCGCCGCTATCGGAGGACTTATAGCAGTTTTTTCGAGTTTGATTGGCAAGGAGAGTGAGGCGACCAAACAGATGAAAGAGCAGCAAGAACTCCTGAAAGAGGGTCGAAAAGCCTTTGCCGAGGCATCAATGGAAATCGAGAACTACACCGCTCGGATTGAATCGTTCAACGGGACAAAAGCACAGGAGAAAAAATTAGTCGAGGAGTTGAATCAAAAATACGGTTCAGCCCTCGGATATTACGACAGCCTCTCTCAGTGGAAAACTGTTCTCCAAACTAAGGGTCAGGCTTATTGCCAAATGCTCTTAATGGAGGCTCAGGCTCAGGCTATTCTCAACAAGTACACCGAGGCATATATCAATCTGTTGGAGATTAAAGAAAAAGCCGAAAATGGCGATTTCGACGACCGTTGGTATGAGTTTTGGAATTGGGGAGGCAAAGGAGATGCCGAGAAAAGAGCTGACGCAATCGCTGAGGCTCAGGCTCAGGTCGATAAATGGGAAACTCAGTATAAAAATCTTCAAACTCAAATCAGGGAGTTCAAATCAGAAAACGACCTCGATTTCCATATCGACCCGAAAGCCGTAACAATCGGAGACGGCAAGGGAACTCCGTTTGACCCCAAAAAAGCGACAGCCGAACAGAAACTCGCTATCGCTCGATATAAAGCGGAACTCGCCAAATACCTGAAAGATTCCAACAAGGAACTGACCGACCTTATTATCGAGGGACAGGAACAGGGGCTAATGCGTGAACTGAACGAAATCCGTCGAGGAACTCGGGAGAAACTCGATGCGTGGACTGAGCAACTGAATAAACTCGCCGAGGTTCGTCGAGACACCGCCAAGCAGCTTTATATGTCAGGACGGGGAGCGACCGAGGAGGGCTGGGAACAGTCCGCCGACGGGAAAAAGACCCTCCAAGATTGGATTGCAGTTATTTACGAGGAGAACCCCGCCATTCAGACGGAGTTTCAACGTGTATGGGAACAAATCGTCAAAAATGGCGAGGAGGCTATCACGAAAGCCCGTCAATCCTATGACGACGCTTGGGTAGATGAGTTCAGAACACTCCATCAGAAAGAGGAAAAATTAGTAAAGGAGTGGACTAAGAAACTGAACGAGATTCCCGAGGAGTTTCGAGCCAACGCCATAACAAAAATGGAGGAGGAGTTCGCCGCTCTCGGGAGTGAGCGATTCAAAAAAGCGATAGATTGGGAGAGTGTTTTCGGCGACCTGTCGAAACAGTCCCTCTCGTCGTTGCAGTACACCCTGACAAAAGTTCGAGCCTATTTCGAGCAAAACAAGAGTTCTATGTCGGTAACCGAAATAAAGGATTATCAGGAGGCTATCACGAAAATGGAGGAGGAAATCGCAAACCGAAATCCGTTCGCCGCTATGCTGAAAAGCCTGTCAGACCTGAAATCCTCAAAGGCTGAATACGTCGCCGCTCTCGCTGCTTGGAAAACCGCTCAGGAGGAACTCAACGCTGCCAATGATGAATTTAACGCCGCTCTCGCCGCTAAGAACGAGATTCTAACTCAGATTGATAACGGCGAACTCGTCGAGGGGTGCGAGGAACTCACAGAGGCGGAGACCCGTTTACAGGAGGCACGGACGAGGTCTCAACAGGCGACCGAGAAAAACAACGCCGCCGAACAGAGAACCCTCAGGGCGAGAAACGGGATAACAGCCTCGTACAAGAATTTTGCCTCCTCCCTGACAAAGGTCGGAACTGTGGTAACCGACGTTGCGAACAGGTCAAAAAACCTCGCAGCGATTTTCTCTGATTCTGTCGCCTCGGCTATGGGTAAGGCTATCGACTTTACCTCCGAGGTTCTCGACGCAATCTCTACCGTTATTGATTCCCTCGGAGACCTCGGAAAAGACGTTGCCGAGGGGGTCGAGACCGCTGTCGAGGCAACCGCTCAGGGAGCGACCGCAGCCGCCGCAACGGGGGCGACCGCTATCTCAACAATCGAGAAAGCCTCTGTAATCCTCGCTGTTATTTCCGCCGCCTTACAAGTTGCGACCGCTATCGCCAACCTGTTCAACAATGACGACGACAAACAGAAAGAAATCGAGAAATTACAGGAGCGAATCGACCAATTACAGTGGGAACTCGATAATCAGGATACCGTTCGCCTGACAAAGAACACGGACGACGCTATCGCCCGTCTGAAAAAGTCTTATGCCGAGGCTCGGGAAGAGGTTCTGCGTTTACACGGGGTTACGGCTCAGACCTCGATGTGGGCGCAGTGGTTCCTCACGGCTCGACACAGCGCAGAAATCTACGGGAAAACCGTCGCCAAAATCGCTGACTATTGGGCGAACGTCTCCTATACGGCTGACAAAGCCCTCGGATCTGCGAAATACGATGAAAGCCGAAAGCAGCTCGAAAATCTCGCCCAGCAACAGGTTCTGATTCAGAAACAAATCGACGAGGAGAACTCGAAAAAGAAAACTGATAATGGAAGGGTTCAGGACTACAAAAACAAAATCGCTGAAATCGCCGAGGAAA
>WFLX010291413.1_pt1 | contig 12884 bp, 9 predicted proteins | sample 4967041 | NCBI WGS metagenome assembly WFLX01 (sample SAMN12857096, study PRJNA449069) | gut metagenome | isolation source: stool from male and female vole | host: Microtus ochrogaster | place: USA:Florida | collected 2017 | reverse complement strand
GTCAGGCCGTTGGGCAGCGTGACCGTAGCCGTGTGGTCGGCGACCTCACTCCCGTCAGAGCCAAAAGTGGACGCTTAATNATTAATTATTTTTCTGATGCAGTTTTTCCTGCGCTATTCTGTAAAGCTCTTCGGTAGCGAAAGAGATTTTCATAATTACGTCGCGTTTGTTTACGGGGTGAAGCCAGAAACTGTCGTCACGGTTGGAAATATCGAGGCAGTCGCCGAAAAGTTCCTTTTTCTTTCTGTCGCGGTAGTTGAATTCCAGATGCACGCTTTCAAGCTCGCTGGGGGCGAGGTGTTTTTCAAAAGGTTCGCCGTAGGCGTTGCACCAAAAATGCGTACCCGTCATATCCTGACGGAATTTGCCCCTGCCCTGCGCGTAATACTTGTTTTTGGGAAGGGTGTGGACTTCTATCTCGTCCTCGAAGAAGTATTCGCCCGACTCCACTTCGCGCCTCACGTTTTCGCGCTCCCACTTAAACCAGTCGGGTATGTGTTCAAACCGCGTATTGCCGTCATGCGCCTGTAACCTGCCGTATTCGGTCATCTCCCACTTTTTGCCGCAGTGTCTGCATTCCAAAGTAGTACCTGCGGAATACATTTCGTGTTCTCTGCCGCACTCGCAGCACTGGTACAAAATACTGTGCAGACCGCGCGCGCGTTTGGGGAAATCTATTTTTATTTTATTGTCAAACTGATACTTGAAATCGTCGTACTCGAAGTTATTTAAAATGCGCTCGTTAATTTCCTCCGCGGTGAGCGTTTGCACCTCTTCCGCCGTCGCAACGCAGATAAGTTTAGCTTTTAACGGCGTGGGACGGAATTTGTCCTTGTTCCACTGCGGATTGCAGATAAAGTTGCCGTAGGATATAAGCACCACCACGGGAATTTTGAGATACTTTGCCATTTTTCCGACCGCGGGGGTTATAAAGCTGCGCGTACCGTCAAACGAGTAACGTGCTTCGGGATAGATGCAGACTGGGTTTTTGTAATGCTCGGCGCAGTACTTGCAGTGCTTTATCATCTGAAAGTCCTGTATGAATTTGCGCTTTGCAATGCCGCCCGCCATACGCATTAAGGTTATCGTATTGTCGTGCATGGCGTCGATTGCTACGACAAAATTCATATTCAACGGTTTTATTGCGCCGTAAAGTATTCTGAAATCCATTTCGCTTGCATGGTTTGCAAGTAAAAAATAGGGCGGTTTAATGCCGTCCATATTTATTTTTTCGCACTCAAAATTGCGTTTTTTAAGCACGGGGTTAGCCGCAACAGCCTTCGCTATGCCCATTAAAAGCGGATTGGGCTTTTTGGGCTTAACTTTGAAATTATAGCGTTTAACTTTTTTCATCTACACCATTTTATCATAATTAATATAATTGGTCAACAGTTATTTGATATTTGTTTATTTTCACTAAAACACCTCCCCGAGTTGGGAGGTGTTTTATTTCAGCCGTTCCAGGTACGGTGTTCTTTGAACCAGTCGGTTTCCTTTAAAATTTTATCGTTATTGGAACACCAGAGTTTGAGTTGTCCGCCCGTGATATAGAAAACTATATTTCCGTTCATCGGTTCGGGGTGGTTGGTCGTATAGTCCTCGTTTAAAATTCCGAGGGTGGTGACGTAAATATTCTCGGTGTGTTTTGCCATTCTGTCGATAGCTTCCTGCGTGGGGAAAGTGTTCAGCATAGCCTCCGATTCGGGTTTGGTCGCGGAGGGTTTGTCTGCGTATTCGTAAGTTCCGGCGCAGGTGCAGATTGCTATATTTTCGGGCTGAATAGCGTTTAACAATACGTCGTTTGAAGAAGTCGACGAGCCGTGGTGTCCGCCCTTGAACAACTTGCAATGCGGCAGATTATTGTTTGCTGCAAGCGACTCTTCCCCCGCTTTTTCCAAATCGCCGGTGAATAAATAATTGTAAGTTTCGCTTTCGCTTATCTCCTGCGATAAAAGCGTGCAGACAGAATAATTATTTTCGTTTGAAGTGGTACTGTCGTAATACTTCTGGTAGAGGACGTTTAAAGAAATCTTGTTTCCGTCGTCGAGATAATAGGTCTTTTTTGCGCCGTCAGTCTGGTACCAGCACTGTTTTGCCGTGTATACGGAAGCGCCGTTTTTCTTGGCGTAGGTTACGGCTGCGGCGTAATCGTTATAAACTTTCGAAGTGGTTTTATGACCTGCAAACTGAATTACGGTGCCAATCTCGTAGCTGTACAAAACGCCGTTTTCCTTTCCCTCTTCGCCTGCGAGCGCCGCTATGTGGTCCTCGTGCGCGTGGGTTGCGATTACGTATTCGAGTTTTCCGTCCGTACAGTATTGGTCAATATAGCTTTTAACCGTCGCGGTGCTGTTGCGTTTGGAGCCTGCGTCAATCAGAACTTCGGTATCGCCGCACTTTATAAGCGTGCAGTCGCCGGCGTTGCCGTTACCCAGCTCTAAAAAATGAATGGAAAGCTCGCTGTTTGAAACGACCTCTACGCTGGGCGCGTTGTTATCGAAGCCGCAGACTTTGCAAACGTTGTTTTCGTCATAGTCGTGATTTTTTGTCGCGGGGATTTTGTCGGTCTGCTTTTCGCCGCAGACGTTACATTCGCGCGCCTTTTCGCCGTCCTTGCCGCAGGTTTCCTGCGTAGTAACCGTCCACTCGCTCCACTCGTGTTCGTCCGTTCCTAAAAATTTATGAAAGAGCGCCGGCTTCACGAAATACAGCACGACTATTGCTATTATCACTACCGCTATAATTACCGCTAATACCGCAATAAGCGTCCGCTTGTTTTTTGCGTTTGTTTTTCTGCTTGCCATAGTTTACCTTAAAGTGATTTTAACTGGTTTAATATCTTTTCGCGCATCTCTATATATTTATTCAGTTTGGCGCGCTCGTCGTCGACAAGTTTTTTGGGCGCCTTTGAAATAAAACCCGAATTGTTCAGCTTGCCGTCCGCGCGCGCAATTTCCGCCGTAACCCTTTCAAGCTCGCCTTCAAGACGCGCTTTTTCCTTTTCCAGATCGACCAGCTCGCCCATAGGGATATAGATGGTGCAGATTGCAAGCACTTTGGTAACCGCGTTGTCGCCCGCCTCTTCCGCGGAAGATACGAATTTGATTTCCTTTGCGCCGGCGAGTTTTAAAATACTGTCCTCGTTCTGTGAAATCAGCCTCTTGCTTTCGGTCGCGATATAAAGATTAACCTTTTTGGAGGGCGGACAATCCACTTCGGTCTTGACCGCGCGGACCGCCTTTATTATATCCATAATGCCGGCAAAGGACTGCTCGTCCTTTTTGTACGCGAGCTTTGAGTTGTAACGGGGGAATTCCGCCGTCATAATAGTGCCTTGAGTGTTGGGCAGGTTGCGGTAAATTTCGTCCGTGACGAAAGGAATGAACGGGTGCAGAAGCTTGAGCGCGTTTTCAAGCACGAACAAAAGCACCGAGACTGCCCCCTCCTTCTTCGCCTTGTCATCCGAATACAGAACGGGTTTTACAAGCTCGATATACCAGTCGCAAAAGTCCGACCACATAAAGTCGTACATAATCTGGCAGGCGATACCCAGCTCGAACTTGTTCATAGCGAGCGTTACGTCGCGTATGGACGACTGCAGCCTTGCAATTATCCACTTGTCCGCAGGGGTAAGCTTGACTTCAGACAGCGGTTTTATTGCAACGCCCTCCGCGTTCATAATTACGAACCTGCTGGCGTTCCATATTTTGTTCATAAAGTTGCGGCAGCTTTCGACCTTGGTGTCCGAATAGCGTGTGTCGTTGCCGGGTGCTACGCCCTGTAACAGCGAAAAACGCAGGCTGTCCGCGCCGTATTTTTCGATAACCTCCAAAGGGTCTACGCCGTTGCCCAGAGACTTGGACATCTTTCTGCCCTTTTCGTCGCGCACCAGTCCGTGAATTAAGACGTCGCGGAACGGTACTTTGCGCATATGTTCAAGTCCGGAGAAAATCATTCTGGCAACCCAGAAGAATATAATATCGTAGCCGGTGACAAGAACGTCGCCGGGGTAGAAATATTCCAAATCGGACGTGTCATCGGGATAGCCCAGCGTCGAGAAAGGCCACAGCGCCGACGAGAACCAGGTATCGAGAACGTCCTCGTCCTGGCTCAAATTTTTGCTTCCGCAGTGAGGACAATCTTCGGGGTCGTTTTTTGCGCAGATTTCTTCGCCGCAGTCGGCGCAGTACCATACCGGTATTCTGTGACCCCACCAAAGCTGACGCGAAATGCACCAGTCCTTGACGTTTTCCATCCAGTTATAATAAATTTTTGCGAACCTTTCGGGAACGAAGATGATTTTTTTGTCAATAACCGCGTTTATCGCGGGGCGGGCAAGCCCCTTCATTTTGACAAACCACTGACGGGACACAAGCGGCTCCACCGTGGAATTGCAGCGGTAGCAGTGACCGACGTTGTGTGTGTGCGGCTCTACCTTTACGAGCGCGCCGGTAGCTTTCAACTCTTCGACAAGTTTTTTGCGGCACTCGTATCTGTCAAGACCGGCAAACTTGCCGGCAAGCTCGTTCATGGTGCCGTCGTCGTTCATAACGCGGACAACGGGCAGCTTGTGGCGGAGTCCTACCTCAAAGTCGTTGGGGTCGTGCGCCGGAGTGATTTTAACGCAGCCCGTGCCGAATTCCATATCAGCGTGATTATCGCCGACTATGGGAATCGCTTTGCCTACTACGGGCAGAATTACGTTTTTGCCTATTAAATGCTTGTATCTCTTATCCTCGGGATTGACCGCGACGGCGGTGTCGCCGAACATAGTTTCGGGACGGGTGGTAGCAACTTCGAGGCAGATATTTTCGCCCTCTACGGGATAATTTATGTGCCAGAAATGACCGTTTTCCTCGTCGTAAATAACTTCCGCGTCCGAAAGCGCGGTCTTACAGCAGGGACACCAGTTTATAATGCGGTTTCCCCTGTAAATGAGCTTTTTGTTATAGAGGTTTACAAACACCTCGCGGACGGCTTTTGAACATTTTGCGTCCATAGTAAAAGTAAGGCGCGACCAGTCGCAGGACGAGCCTAACTTTTTAAGCTGCTGAACGATTCGCGCGTTGTACTTGTCCTTCCACTGCCAGACGCGCTCCAAAAAGCGTTCGCGGCCCAGACTTTCCTTGCTTTCGCCCTCGGCTTTGATCTTTTCAACCACCTTGACTTCGGTCGCGATTGACGCGTGGTCGGTGCCGGGCAACCAAAGCGCGCAGTAACCCTGCATACGCTTAAAGCGTATGATGGCGTCCTGCATCGTTTCGTCCATGGCGTGTCCCATATGAAGCTGTCCCGTTATGTTGGGAGGCGGCATCATTACGGTAAAGGGAACCTTGTTATCGTCGCGCACCGCTTTAAAGCAGCCGCCCTCTTCCCATTCCCTGTAAAGTCTGTCCTCAAAGTCTTTGGGGTTGTAAGTCTTTTCCATAATAACCTCTTGAATAAATCTTTTCTATTATAACCCAAAGCCCGTTTGGTTGTCAAACGCAAATAATCGGCGCATACAATGTATTATTAAATTTTTTCAGGCGGCGGCAATTAAAAATTTTTATATTGCCGTCAGCCCAAGGAGTAATACATTGAAAAAAAGGCTTGTATTTGTGCTTCTTTCGGTCGTAATGGCGTTGGTTTTGCCCCTCTCTTTTGCGGCTTGTAAGAAAAACGGCAAACTTATAAGAATCAACGAAGTAACCCACTCGGTATTCTACGCGCCCATGTATCTTGCGGACGCGCTGGGATATTTCGGGGATGAAGATATCGAAATAGAAATCACCAACGGCGGCGGCGCAGACGCTACTATGGCGGCGGTGCTTTCGGGCAACGCGGACATCGGTTTCTGCGGACCCGAAGCCGTTATTTACGTTGCAATAGGCGGCAGCAACGACCAGCCCAAAGTGTTCGGTCAGCTGACAAAGCGTGACGGAAGCTTCCTCGTCGGCAGGGAAAAGATTGATAACTTCGACTGGAGCATGCTCGAAGGTAAATCTATCCTCGCAGGCAGAAAGGGCGGCGTTCCGGCTATGACATTCGAGTACGTTTTACATCAGTCGAACATAAACGCTACTTTGAATTACGACGTTGCTTTCAATATGATGACGGCGGCGTTTGAAAGCGGCGTTTCAGACTACTGCACAATGTTCGAACCCACCGCTTCCGCATATCAGGCGGCAGGCAAGGGCTATATAGTCGCTTCGGTCGGTCAGGATTCGGGCGAGCTGCCCTACACCTGCTTTATGGCGAAGGACAGCTATATAAAGAAGAACGGCGACAAAATAGAGGGCTTCCTCCGCGCGATAACCAAAGCTACGAAGTACCTGCTTGCAACCGACAGCGCGACGGTCGCAAAACAAATTGCGCCCTACTTTGACGGCACGAGCGAGGCGAGCCTGAAAACCTCTGTCGACAGCTATAAATCCATCGACGCATGGGTAACAAACATGGCAATGAAAGAGAGCGTGCTGACCTATTTGCAGGATATTATGGAACACTCCGGCGAACTTGAAAAGCGCGTCGCTTTCAACGACATAGTAATAACCGAAACCGCGCAAAAGGTTTATAACGAAGTTTACGCATAATGCTTACTTTTAAAAACGTAACGTACACCTACCACACGAAACAGGGCGAAACCACGGCGGTAAAGGATATGAACTTTACCGTGGAAAAGGGGCAGTTTGTATCCGTAATAGGTCCGTCCGGCTGCGGCAAAACGACTATTCTTTCAATAGCCGCAGGACTTCTTCCCCCCTCCTCGGGCGAGGTAAAAAGAGAGACGGGCGAGTTCGGATATATGCTGCAACGGGACGCGCTGTTTCCGTGGCGGACGGTGGAACAGAATATTTACCTGCCGCTTGAAGTTAAAAAGCGCAATACTCCGGCTATGCGCGAGAGAGCGATAGGCCTCGCCGAAAAGTACGGGCTGAAAGACTTTTTAAAAAAGACCCCCTCGCAGCTTTCGGGAGGTATGCGGCAAAGAGTCGCGCTAATAAGGACGCTTGCGGCGGGACCCGAAATCCTTTTGCTTGACGAACCCTTTTCGGCGCTCGACTATCAGACGAGGCTTGAAGTGTGCGACGACGTTCAGGGCATTATCAAGAGCGAGCAAAAGACCGCGCTGCTCGTCACACACGATATTTCGGAGGCGATAGCCCTTTCGGATAAAGTCGTAGTGCTGTCCGCGCGTCCGGCGCGCGTGGTCGGCGAACACCTTATCGAATTCGGCGAAGGCAGTCCCAAAAAACGCCGCGAGTGCAGCGAATTTGCCGCCACGTTTGAAGTTTTGCGCAAAGAACTGGGCATTTAAAACCTTCCTCTTAACTACGAAAGGAACACTCAAATGAAAAAGACTAAACCAAACTACTCGCGCGAGCATCTCGCGTATCTGAAGAAATTAAAACACAAAAAAGTTTTCGTAACCCTGTCGCGGATATTTATTCTTACGCTCATACTGGGAATATGGGAGCTTTGCGCGCAGCTGCAGGTTATAGACCCCTTTATAACCAGCTCGCCCTCGAGGGTGTGCCTGACTATCGCCGAACTGTACAAAAACGGCTCGCTGTTCTACCACATAGGAATAACCCTTATGGAAACTATGGTGGGCTTTGTGCTTGCGGTGGTACTGGGCTACGCCGTGGCTATACTGCTTTGGTCGAGCGAAACGGTCAGAAAGATTTTAGAGCCGTATATAGTCGTTTTAAACTCGCTGCCCAAAATTGCGCTCGGTCCTCTGATTATCATCTGGATAGGCACGGGCTACGACGCGATCATTTTTATGACCGTGCTTGTTTCGATTATAGTCTGCATAATGAATATGCTGGCAGGCTTTATCGCGGTGGATAAGACCAAACTTCTTTTAATGAAGTCTATGGGCGCGAGCAAGGCTACGACTTTGCGCAAGCTCATAATCCCCGCGTCCCTCCCCACCCTTATAAGCACCTTAAAGGTTGCCGTGGGGCTTGCCTGGATAGGCTCGATTATGGGCGAATACATCGTTTCGCGCGCGGGACTGGGATACTTAATAGTGTACGGCGGTCAGGTGTTTAAGCTTGACCTCGTAATGACCGCGACCTTTATCCTCTGCGTGCTTGCGGGCGGAATGTACGGAATTATATCGATAATAGAAAAACACGTTACAAAGTAATTTGCTTTGTAACTGCAAAAAAGGCTTCCCGTCGGGAAGCCTTTTAATTATTATTTACTCGTCAATCAAGCCCAATAAATAATCGGCGGATACGCCGAAAAACTTTGCAAGCATTACTATTGCCTCGGCGTTAGGTACACGCATTTCATTTTCCCACTGCGTTACAGCCGAATGACCTAAACCTAGTAATTTTGATAATTGCCTTTGGCTTAATTCTTTTTCCTGTCGCAAATCTTTTAATCTTTCCGCAAATATTTTCATATAAAAAATATATCAAATTTTATATAAAAATACTTGACTGACTTATTTTGATGTCATATAATATAAATACGCTCTTGAGTTGACACGCAAGCAACCCTACCGCATTTTTATTTTGCAGATAAAAACAACCGCCCACGGAAAATTTTCCGTGGGCGGTTGTTTATTGCTATTTTAAAACATTAAGGTTTCGCGCAGTTCGCCGAGGTACCAGGCAGGTCCGTCAAGCGCTATGCGGTCAAACTTGGGTTTGAGTTTTTCGGTAATCTTTAAAACGTAGCAGTACGGCAGAATATTGTAATAATACCCCGGGTCGTCCTCCACCAGTTTTTCAAGCTGTCTTACTTCGGCAAGCAGTAAAAACTTTTTAAAGCCGCATATTCTCGCGTAGTATTTTAGCTGTTTACCGGAGCGTATGTCTATCTTCTTTGACAGGAAGAAAACGTTTAAAATACACACGGCAAACGCGGCGGTAACAACTATCGCGGCGGATGCGGGCAACTCGGAAACGAGGACCGAAAACGGCACGCCGCCGAACATCAGAAAGAAGGGTATCATCATAAACCGCACAGCCGAGCCTTTGGGAATACCGTCGTTTTCGGAAGGCAAATCAAGCACCAATTTAGGAAAAACTATTGCGACAACGGGAAAAATCGATATTATCACCAAGTTGGTCCGCATGGAAACTCCCACTATGAGTATTACGGAAAGCAGCATTGCAAACGAGGTTACAAGGCTTGCAATTCTGCAACCCTTTGATTTTTCCGCCGTTATCTTATTTGCCTCTTTTTTGATTTCGGTAGCGATTTGCGCGTATTCATTGTTAAAATCGGCAAGCGCGGCGAGCGTGTAAAAGACTTTTCTGCTGCCGAAGAAAAGAGTTTCAAAAAGCCGCTTTTCGACACAGAAAATATCTCTGTCAAAGCCGTCGGAGCTGTCGGGACTTACTAAATCTTTTACTTTTGTAAGGGTAAGTCCGCGTTTGCAGTCCTCTTCTATCGTGATAAAACCGCGGTCCGCCCAGTAGAGCATTAAAGGATTGAAAATATCGCGCGGTTTTGCGGAGGCGCCGTAGTATTGAATCATAATATCCAGCGGCGAAGCGCCTTTCGGCGGAAGATATTCCACCGGTTTTACAACCGAACGCTTTTTGGCAACGCCTATTATTACCGGAATTAAAGTGGTCAGAAGTCCGCCCGCAATTATTATTGAGGCGATTATAACGTTTTCGATAATCACAGCAGACTCCCCCTTTTGCCCGTAGTATTTACGTACCAGTCGGGAAGCTTTGCGGTCGCAAATCTGCCCTTTACAAGGGGTTTGATATTGAACGCGTACAGATAGGGCAGAACCTGATAGTAGTCCACCTTTGCGTCAACGAATTTTTCCCTGCTTGAAAACAGCAGAAATTTTCTGAAATTCACAAGGTCGGAATAGTCGGCAAGGTTGTTCTTTTCGCGGTGGTCGATAAACTGTATTAAAATATAACTGCCTATGAAAAGAAATATTATCGAGGCGTAAGCAATGCGCCACGGGTCGAAAATTCCGTCAAAGAAAGCAATCATTACGGCTGCCGCGCCCGCGACCCACATCATACTCCAAATGAAGCGGAACCAGAAGGGAATTTCGCGCATAAATCTGAACACGAACATTCCCAGCATCATCATAAAGGGCGGAATTATGCCTGCGAACGAACCGGTTATGCACATATAAATCCCGCAGATTACGAAGGGCGCGAACGAGATTATAAAGGTCGCGACTTTAAGCCTGTAATGCTTTGCCGAATATACTCCCTCGTCCTCGCGCGTGGCGTAGCTTCTGTTTATTGAAATTATTTTCGTTTTGCTTACAAGCGGTTTGAGTAAATTTACCGTAACCGCCGAACCGTGCCGCGCGAATACCGCGTTGAAAATATCCCTTTCTCTAACGTACGTTCCGCGGTCGAAGAACACCGCCTCATCGTCGTTGTGTACGGGCGGACGTTTTAAACATACGAGCTTTACGGTATAGCGGCTGATCTGCTCCACGCGGATATAACCCGACTGCGCCCAGTGGACTATGAGGGCGCGCGTCAGTCTGCGCGGATAGTTCTTGCATATAAAAATACGCTGCACGTCCAACGGAGAAAAACCGCGCGGAAGCGCGGTTACGGTTTCTCTCTTTACGTACGCTCTTGCGCGCAGTCCGTATATAACCGCGAGTATTACCAGCGTAAGAATACAGGCGTAAACGGATACCGCGGCGATGTGGTATGGAATAGGTTTATACATTTCTTTTAATACGCTCTTGCAAAGATTACGGTATGCGCCGCCTTTTTACCGCAGACCGCGCATTTGCAACTCGTTTCGCCCTCGGCAAATACTCTTGCCGTAGCGGCGGTTTCAGCCTTGACCTTATCCTCGCATTCGCGCGAGCCGCACCAGCCGGCTTTTACAAAGTTGCCGCCCTCTACGCCCTTTAAAATTTCCTGTAAACTGTCGGCGTAAATTATGCGTCCGTCGCGGCGTACGCGCGCGCTTTCAAGCATATCTTTCTGCACGGCGTCAAGCAAATCTTTTACGGTTTTTTCGATATTGTCTAAACCGTACTCGCTCTTTTCGAGAGTGTCGCGGCGGAATATCATAGCCTTGCCGTTTTCGATGTCGCGCGGTCCGAGTTCGATACGGAGAGGCACGCCCTTCATTTCCCACTCGTTGAATTTCCAGCCCGGGCTTTGCTCGCCGTCGTCGAGAGTTACTCTTACGCCCGCTTTTTCAAGCTTGCGCTTTATGTCNGCGCACACTTCCAGAACGCCGCCTTTTTTAGCCGCGATAGGAACTATTACGACCTGCACGGNCGCGACTACGGGNGGCAGAACCAGTCCGCGGTTGTCGCCGTGCGCCATAATAAGCGCGCCTATAAGCCTTGTTGAAACGCCCCAGCTCGAAGTGTAGACAAATTTCTGCGCGCCGTCTTTATCGAGGTATTTTATATCGAACGCCTTTGCAAAGTTCTGACCCAAATAATGGGTCGTGCCGGCTTGCAGACTTTTACCGTCCTTCATCATCGCTTCCATTCCGAAGGTCGCAACTGCTCCGGCGAATTTTTCCTTTTCGGTCTTTCTGCCGCAGATTACGGGAATTGCAAGACATGTTTCGGCAAACTCTTTATAAACGCCCAGCATCTTCATGGTTTCGTCCAGCGCTTCCTCTTCGGTCGAGTGCGCGGTGTGACCTTCCTGCCATAAAAATTCCGAAGTCCTCAAAAAGGGACGGGTCGTCTTTTCCCAGCGCATAACGTTTGCCCACTGGTTTATTAAAACTGGCAAATCGCGGTAGGACTGTATCCACTTCGAATACATACTGCCGAATATCGTTTCGGACGTGGGACGGATTGCAAGAGGCTCGGCAAGTTCTTCGCCGCCGGCGTGCGTTACCACCGCAACTTCGGGCGCGAAGCCTTCTACGTGTTCCGCCTCTTTGGTGAAAAAGCTCATGGGAATGAGCAAAGGGAAATACGCGTTCTGATGCCCCGTGGCTTTAAATCTTTTATCAAGCTCCGCCTGAATATTTTCCCATATGGCGTAGCCGTAGGGGCGTATTACCATAGTGCCTTTTACAGGTCCGTAATCCACAAGTCCCGTCTTTACTACGACGTCGGTATACCAACGCGGAAAGTCGCTTTCGATATCGGCGATTTGTTCAACGAAATTTTCCTTTGCCATTATATTTACTCCAAAAATGCTATTGAATAAAATTGTACTGTAAATTATACCATAGCCGCGTCCAAAAATAAAACAATTTACAGCGTATTTATCAAAAAATACCGGCTTTCGGGGCGTAAAAATTTTGGCGGAAACGGGGTTAAATACTTGTATTAAAATGTTTAATATTGTATAATCTAAATATGCAATGCGCATCTTATAAACAACTTAAAAGCGGAACGGACGTGCGCGGAATAGCCGTAGGCGACAATTCCCCCGTTACGCTGACCGACGAAGCGGTTATAGCAATCAGCCGCGCGTTTGCAAAATGGCTTAAAAACAGGAGCGGCAAGAGCCGCCTTAAAATAGCCGTCGGCAACGATAGCAGAATTTCGGCGGACCGCATTGCGCGTTGCGTGAAAGAGGGACTGACTAAAAGCGGCTGCGACGTAATTTACACGGGGCTTTCTTCCACTCCCTCCATGTTTATACTTTTAAAAAAATCGAATTTCGGCTGCGACGGGTCGGTTATGATTACCGCGTCCCACCTGCCTTACGACAGAAACGGACTGAAATTCTTTACCCCCGACGGCGGACTTGACGGCAAGGACATTGACGAAATTTTGGCTATCGCCGAAAGCGGTGAAACCGGAACGACAGGAGACTGCGGCAGTTGCGAAAACCGTTCGTTTATGTACGAATATTCGGCCCTTCTCGTAAACCTCGTCCGCAAACAGACCGGAAAGGATAAGCCTCTTGCAGGCAAAAAAATAATTGTGGACGCCGGAAACGGCGCGGGCGGTTTTT